>JADMIO010809360.1_pt1 | contig 25302 bp, 26 predicted proteins | sample 8958161 | NCBI WGS metagenome assembly JADMIO01 (sample SAMN16585339, study PRJNA669376) | soil metagenome | isolation source: Crop rotation soil | place: USA: Cullars Rotation, Alabama | collected 2011
GGCGGGCGGAGCAGGCATGCCGGGCGGCGCCGCAGGTGCGAGCAGCATGGCGGGCGCGAGTGGCAGCTCGGGCGGCGGCGCTCCGCTCGGCTCCCTCACCGTTTCGAACCTCAAGATCGAAGCGAACCCGAAGATGTCGCTCTCCGCCTACGTGAGCTGGACGAGCAGCGAGGCCGCAAACTCCGAGGTTCAGTTCGGCATCGACGGCTACACGCTTCACGTCGTCGATGCGGCGAAAGCGACCGACCACAAGGTGCACGTCGTCGGCATGCACCCGGAGACGGCATACAAGATCAAAGCCGTCTCGACGAGCGCCACCGCCACGGGCAGCGGCGAGGGGACGTTCACGACCGGCAAGCTACCGACGAACGCTCCCGCCAGAGGCACGCTCGTCGCGAACGAGGTCGAGAAGATGCAACCGGGTTGGACGCTGACCAATTACTTCGTCGGGAGCGGCAGCCAGCCGGGCATCGTGCTCATCCTCGACGAGGAAGCGATCCCCGTTTGGTACTACGTGCACGGAACCGGCGGCGACCAGTTCGGCATGACCTCGACGGTCTTCCTGCCGAACGGCAACGTCCTCGTCGGAAACGCCGCGCCGGAGCCGGCCGAAGAAGTCACGCTCGAAGGGGAAATAGTCTGGTCGGGCCCCACGGGTGGCAGCCCCGCCGCGACGCACCACACGAGCAAGCTCGCGAACGGACACTACATCATCGTGCGGGAATCGAACTCGAGCGCACGGATGGAGGAGCTCGATGCGACCAACAAGGTCGTCTGGCAGTGGGATCTCTACGACTTCCTCGAGCCGAAGACGACGGCGGCCGACTGGTGCCATCTGAACTCCGTGTCGGAAGACGCGGAGCAGGGCATCCTCTACTTCAATTGCCGCTTTCAGGGTCTGTTCGGCGTGAGCCACTCGACCGGCGACCTCTTGTGGCAGATGGGTGCGGCGATCGACGACTCGAGCTCCGGCGACATTAAGTATTTGCCCGACAACGCCGCGCGCTTCAACGACTCGCACGACCCGGAGGTGCACGCCGACGGCACCGTGCTCTTCTACGACAACGAGGGCTGGTCGAGTCACACGGGCGGCGAGGGCAACGGCACCTACCACACGAAGGTCGTCGAATATCAGCTCGACCAAGCAAGGAAAGAAGCGACCCTCACCTGGGAATTCCCCGGCAAATTCGCCGTCGACGCTTGGTACAAAAACGACTGGGCGACGCCGATCTGGGGAGATGCGAACCGCCTCGAGAACGGCAACGTCCTCATCTGCGCGGGCGTGAAGAGCTCGACCGCGAAGACACGCATCTTCGAAGTCTCGCGCGCAGGCGAAGTCGTCTGGGGTTTCGAATGGCCGAGCGCCAACAACGGCTCGTACCGCGCCAATCGCATCTCGCCACCGCCCGCGACCAAGCTCTAGCGCGCGGTGCGTCGGCGCGCCGAGAGCACGAGCGAAACACCGCCCAGCACGAGCGCTCCCGCGACGACGAGCCGCGCCGAGAGCCGCTCACCGAGCAGTAGTGCGGCGCCGAGCGCGGCGAGCACGGGGACGCTTAGCTGCGCGACCGCCGCCTGCGTCACAGAAAGCCGCGGGAGCGCGCGGTACCAGATCGCGTAGCCGAGCCCCGACGTGACCCCGCCGGACACGAGCGCGAGTCCCACGCCGCGCCCGCTCGGTGGCGTGTCGGGGCGCATCACGAGCGCGAGCAGCACACCGAGCACGCTGCTCGCGAGGAAGCTCCACGCGTTGGCGGCGACGGGCTCGGGGCTCTTGCGTCCGGCGAGCGTGTAGACCGCCCACGCGACACCGGCCGTCACCATCAGCGCGAGCCCCCACGGATCCGGACGCGTCGCGGACGGCACCGTGAGCACGGCGAGGCCCGCCGAGGCGACGAGCAGCCCGACCCAGCTCGTCGCGCTCGGTCGCTCGCCGCGGCTGACGCCGTAGCCCACCATCGTGAGCTGAACGACGCCGAACAGGACGAGCGCGCCCACCGCCGCGCCGATGCGCAGGTACGCAAACGAGAACGGCGCCGCGTACGCGAACAGCGCGAGCGGGCCCACGAGAGAGCGTCCACGCACGAAGGCGAACGTCCCCGTCTGGACGCGCACCACGCACGCGAGCACGAGCGCGCCCGAGGCGAGCCGGAGCAGCGTGAAGCTCGCCGCGTCGATCGCGTGCGAGCCGAGCGCCAGACGCGTGAGCAGCGAGTTCGATGCGAACGCGACGAGCGCGAGCAGCGTGAGGAGGACGGTGCGGAAACCGAGAGCGTCGCGCATTCGACCGAGCCGCGACCCGAGCGAAGCCGCGCTCAGACGTAAAAGCAATCGAAGTTGTGCTGCTCGAGCACCTTGCCGTCTTTGAGCCTCAGAAACACGCCGAAGCGCGCCTCGAGCACGTCTCCGGGCTGCTTGCCGAGCACCTCGACGGCGAGGGTCCCTCGCCAGTGGACGCGACACGCCACGCGGTCGCCGTCGACGAGCGAATCCTCGACTTCGTAGCTCTCCGAGCTCAGCACCTTCGCACCGCGCGCGAGGCCGTCGAGCATGGCGTCGAGCTTGCGCGAAGCGCCCGCCTTCACGAGCTGGTTCGGATACTCGGTCTGCGCAACTTCGGGATGCAGGCACGCGCGCACGCGCTCCGCGTCCTTCGCCTCGATCGCGCGGAAGTACTCGACCACGATCCCGATCACTTCCTGGCGGCCCGGCGGCGGTCGGTTCTCGCCCGTCGACGGCGTGTTGGTCCCTTGATGGAAGACGATGCGGAGGCCCGACGCCTCGCGGCGCCACACCGAGCTTCGGTGCGATTGGGGAGTGCTGTAGAGTGCGAGCGCCGCGTCCGGCGACAGCTCGATCACTCGCAAGTCCGAAATCGGCACGGGCGCCTGCGGGGGATGGGCCGCAACCATCGCCCGCACGTCTTCCTTCCGATACACGCGACCCGAATTGCCGAACTCGACGAAGTCGTCGGAGACCAGCCGCTCGAACTCGCTCGGCGAGCCCAACGTTTCGGGCTGGGCCAACAAGATCTCGAGCTCCCGAACCTCATCCACGATCATGCTCATCCACCTGCCGCCATCGTAACGCCCCGCCCGCGAGCGAGCCAGCTAGCTCACGGGCGAGCTAACGCGTCACTCACAGGTGAGCATCGTGCAGTCGCGCTCGTCCTCGCCATTCGGGCAGTCCACGAAGCGGTCGCACTCCTGACTCGCAGGCACCAGAGTGCCGTCGTCGCAGCGGAAGTCGGGGTGGCAATCGGCCTCGTCGTCGCCGCCGCTGCAATCCTCGACGCCGTCACAGCGCCACCCGGCGGGAATGCTCGGACCGCCGGCACAAGCGAAGGTTCCGTCGGCACACTCTTCATCCTCACCGCCGGGACAATCTGCCACGCCGTCGCATTGCCAGGTCGCGGCGATGGTCGACCCGTCACCGCACACGAAGTCGCGCGGCTTCTTGCATGCTTGCAAGCACTCCGCGTAGCCGGTGAACGAGTGATAGCAGTACGTCTCCTTGATCTCGTCGCAAGCGGCGTCGGCGACGCAGCTCGCCAAGCATTGCAGCGTCGGATCGTCGTCGGAACAGCCCTTGAAGTGCGTTCCCCGGATCACCTCACAGTCGGTGAGCGTCTGGACGAAGCTCTGGCAAGTCGCTTTGCCGTCGCCTGTCGGGGGGGCGCCGGCATGCGCGTCGTCGCCGGAGCCGCCGTTCGCCGCAGTACCCGGGTGCGTGTCGTCGTCACCGGAGCCGCCGTTCGCCGCGCTACCTGCGTGCTCGTCGTCGTCAGCGGCACACGACGCTGCGAGCGCCGCCGTCGCCCCCACGATCAGCCAAGCAAGTCGCGTTCGCATGCTGGGACTCCGGTCAGCTCGAGAACGTAACACTCCGCTCACTCACCCGCGGCGCTGTCCCCAACGACGCTGCGCTCACGGGCGACTGCCGTGCAGCGCCGCCGGTCTCCGCCACATGATCACTTCGTGACCGCTCGGGCATGTCTCCAGCAAGGCCAACGGCTCGATTTTTACCGCAGTTGCAAGTTGGTGCTCAGCCTGATCTTTCAGGGCCAAATCCGTCGGTTTTGGTGCACTGAACGACACCCCCTGCAGGAAATATCCACTGTGAATTGATTGAGCGGTGCTGCTCGCTCGGTGGAACACCTGCTCCTCGCTCGCTGCCTCGGAGCTACTCGCATGACTACCCGAACCGCTTTCGTTCGCTCTAGCTCGCTGCTCTGCTCGGTCGCCGCTCTCGTGTTGGCATCCGGATGTGAATCGGCTCCCACCGGCGACGACGATTCGGACGTCACGAGCGGAACCGGCGGAACCACGGCGACGATGGGCGGCAGCGCCGGGTCGGGAACCGCGGGTGCGCACCCGGCAACCGGCGGAACGACGTCGACGGGCAACGGCGGCACGATGTCGATGGGCAACGGCGGCACGACCACCGCAGGCACGGGCAATTCGACGGGCGGCGCTCCCCCGGTTGCCGGCGCGGGTGGCACCACGGGAATCGCGGGTAGCGCAGCGAGCGGGAATCCTGCTGGCGGCGCTCCTCCGGCCGCTGGCGCGGGCGGGCAGAGCGCGGGCGCGGCAGGCGCTGGAGCCGGCGCGCCTCCGACGGCAGGTGCAGGCGGCGGCGGGACCGGCGGTCCCGATCCGTGGAACGGCTACAACCCCGACTTCAAGGAGTTCGTCGGCGAAGACTGCATGGTCAAGGAGCCGGCAGACGTCAATAACCCGAAGCTCCCCGACCTCTTCCAGCAACTCGACGGCTCGCGCATGTCGACGAAGGCCCAATGGGCCTGCCGGCGCGCGGAGCTCAAGGCAATCGTCGAGAAGTACATCCACGGACCGAAGCCCGGCAAGCCCGAGAAGGTCACGGGCTCGGTGACGAACAGCTCGATCAAGGTGCACGTCGAACAAGGCGGCAAGAGCGTCGACTTCAGCGTCTCGGTGAGCATTCCGGCGGGCGCGAAGATGCCGGCGCCCATCATCATCGGCCTCGGCGGCGGCAGCCTCGACAAGAAGATCCTGACGGACGAGGGCGTCGCGCTCGCGAACTACAGCAACAACTCGATCTCCGACGAGAAGAGCCGCAGCGGCCTGTTCTCGCAGCTTTACCCGAACACCGCCGCGAGCGCGCAGGTCGGCTGGGCATGGGGTGTGAGCCGTATCATCGACGTGTTGGTCGACGAGGCCGCCGCGGGCCGCAACACCATCTTCGACCCGAAAGCGGTCGGCGTGACGGGGTGCTCGCGCCTCGGCAAGGGCGCCTTCACGATCGGCGCGTTCGACGAGCGCATCGCGCTCGGTATTCCGCAGGAGTCCGGGACCGGCGGCGTGTCCGCGTTCCGCATCGTGAACACGGCTCCGACGGGCCCGAATGGCAAGCCAGCGCAGTCCCTCGACTCCGCCTGGACCGAGGCGCAAGGCTGGTTCGGAACCGTGTTCCAGAATTACAAAGGCAAGGTCAACGTGATTCCAGGCGACACGCACTCCCTCGTGGCCATGTACGCGCCGCGCGGCCTGCTCGTCCTCGACAACTCGCGCATCGGCGAGCTCGGCTCGAAGGCACAGCACGGGGCGAGCGCGGCCGGCATGCTCGTCTACAAGGCGCTCGGCGTGGAGCACAACATCGAGTACCACGGCGGCCGTCCCAACGACCCGCACGACCACTGCTCGTTCTACCCTGAGCAGGAGCAGCCGCTCCGCGACGCGATCCGCGCCTTCTTGACCAAGAAGGACGTCGCGAAAGGCAAGATCGAACCGCAGCCCGCCGGCACCGTCGACCTCACGCAGTGGATCGACTGGGACGCACCGACGCTACAGTGACGCACACGGCGGTCGCGGCAATCAGGCCCGCGACGCCGGTGAATCCACTCGACAGCTCGTCGCCTCCGCGCACGAAGGCGATGGCGACGGCGCTCGTGCCGCTGCACGTTCCGTGGAACACGGCGGGCACGAAGATGCTCCCCGAGCGGTCGCGCAGCCAGGCGTAGATCGGCGCGAGCGCTTGAGTGAGCGCGAGAAGCAGGACGCCGCCGAGCAACGGATGGTTCGGATACGCGTAGCCCTGGGTGACTGCCGGCAAATGCCAGAGTCCCCACAGAAGACCGGTCAGCGCGGGGCGCGGCCAGCGCCCCAAGGGCTCGAGCTCACGATGTAGAAACCCTCGCCAGCCGAGCTCCTCACCGAGAGCGCTCACGATGAGGACGGTCGGTCCGGTGAGGAGCCCCTGCGCGAGTAGACCCAAGACTTTGCCCGCGCTGCTTTGCGGAAGCTTGCCTGCGAGAGCGTGAATCTCGGCCGGCTGCATTCCGACGCTCGCGAGACCGGCGAGGTCTGGGGCGAAACCTGCTCCCGGCATCGTCAGTCCGACACCGAGCGAGAGCAGCATGAGGGTCGCCGCCAGCAGCCACGCGACGAGCAGCCACCTGCCCGATGGCCGCCGAATGGCGAGCGCTCCGAGCACCGGCTCGCGGAAAACTGCAGCCACGAGCACCAAGGCAACGAGCCCCGGAATGAGCATGGAGAGATTGAGCACGACCAATCCTGCCGTCCCGCTCAAGGTCCCCCCGGTATGCGTCCACCCGAGGATCGCGGCCGCCGTGAGCGCAAGGGTGAGCCCCTCGTAAGCGAGCACGCGACGCCACCGCACTAGACCGGCTCGCTGGAGCATCGTTCGCCGTGAATTCATGCCATGCCTGACAACGGCGAGGTGGCCAGGTTCCAAGCCTTATCGCGCCTGGGCAACGCGCCCAACGGTGGTAACAAGCTGGTGATGGCCACCGGAGAGGTGAGGCTCGAGACAGTCACGCCGCGAAAGCTCGCCGCCGTTCGACGCGAGGTTGCGATCCGCGACATCGCGCGCGCCTTCAAACCGGCGCTCGACCAAACTCCCGCAGGCCAGGCTGCGGTCGCGCTGCACACCGGCAGCTACGCGAGCCTCGTGACGACTCACGATGCGATCCATGCGTGGTGCAAGGCGCAGAATCGCGTCATCGCGGACGCCTCGTGGGAGCTCTACGGTGATTGGACGGACGACGAGTCGAAGCTCGAGACGACCGTCTTTTACCTCTTGACGTGAGCTACGCCCGCGAGCTGCCGTCCCAACCGGGAATCGCAGCAGCTTGCCGGATCCACGCGACGAGCTGCTTCTCGTCGAGCTCGTCGTCCTCGCGAATGTCGAGATAGCGCACCTTGTCGTGCTTGGACGCGCCGGGGGGCGGCGGGCGCAGGGACGCACCGGCGAAGAACGCGACCTTCACGTATTTCGTGAAGCAGTGGAAGTTCAGGAACCAACCTTTGCCGTCGATTCCATAGAAGGGCGAGTTCCACTTCACCGCTTTCCGCACGCGAGGAACGGCGCGCGTGATGAGCGCGTCGAGACGACGCCCCACGCCCTGCTTCCAGTCGGGCATCGCCGCGATGAAGGCTTGCACGGGCGCGTTGCCGTCGGCCTTCGCGATCTGAGGATTGCCGCCCGAGAGGAGCGCGGGCTTGCCGCTTTTGCGCGGCGGCTTCGTTGCCTTGCGCGGCTGCTTCGTCGCTTTGCGCGCGGGGCGCGCTTTCTTCGTTAGAGCCATTGACCGACCGCCTTCAAGTACGCGAGGTACTCGTTCTCTTCGGGCGTCGTAGCGCGCCCCAAGGTCGCATTCCGGTGCGGAAATCGCCCGAAGCGCGCGACGACGTCGTAGTGCCGGCGCGCCCACTCGACGTTCTCGACGTAGGCCTTCTGCAAGGCGGGCTGCGTCTTCGTCGCCAGGATGGCGTGACGCTGAGCCAGGTCGACCCCCACGCGCTGCGCGGCCACGTCCTCCGCATGACGAAACGGCATCGACGCGAACAAGTGCTCGACCAGATCGAACCCATCGAACGCGCCGGTCGCGTATCCCTCGCGCGCGAGCTCGAGCACGAGTGCATCCGCCGAGAAGGCCTCGGGACGGCCGCGGTACGCGTTGCGCGAGAACTGATCGAGCAGGATGATGAGCGCGAGCCAGCCGCGAGGTGTCGCCTTCCAGCCGTCGAGCTCACGCTTTCGCCCTTTCTCCAGCAGCGCACCGAAGCGGTCGCGAATGGTGCTGTCGAGCTCGGGGCTCGTCTGAAAGAACCACTTTTGCCAGGCAGCGTCGTTCTCGGCCGGGGTGGTGGGCTTGGGCTCGAGCCAGAACTCGAGAATGGAATCGCTGTCTGAGGTCATCCGAGCAACGGGCGCCGAGCATACCCGAGCTCGTCACGTCGGCGGGATTCGAATGTCGTCGGTCGTTCCGAGCCGGCGGTCGCGTCCGAGTGAAACGACCGTCACCTCATCGTCAACGCACTCCACGCGCCAGGCTTCGCCCCACGCGTCGTTCCGCGGGCTATCCCGGTCCAACGTGCCGGAGGTGATGAGGTCCTCGACGCCGGGGCACTGTCCGTGGTCGTGATCGATCCACCAAGCTTTGACCGCACCGCGAATGGCGCGGGCGTTCGACGCGGTCGTTCGCGCCTGAGCATCGATCCAGTAGTGAAGTCTGACGAGGCTCCCCGCGCTCGCTCACCGCGAGAGCCCTTTACTCCTCAACGCCCCTGAGGATGATGGGCACGTGGCGCGAGTCTTTGGCGGGAAGCTATTGCGGCTCAGCCTCGTTGTTTGTTGGCTGGGAGTTTCGCCTCGTAGAGTGCACGCGGAGGAGCAGCTCCCGGTCGTGAATCAAGACGCCGCGTCGCAACCGCCGCCGTCGGAGACGGACAAGCCGTCCGACGCGAGCAGTGAAGCGGACGCCGGCGCGCCACCGAAGCCCTGCCCGGGATGCCGGCACACGTTCGGCGCGCAGGCACTCTGGGTGACGGGCAAGTTCATTCCGGAGGTCAGCGGTCGCTTCGACTTCCATCGCTGGTTTTGGGTCGACGCCGAGCTCGGGCTCGTGTTCCTGCTCGACCCGCCGCCGGGGGAAGACCGCGTCGTGCTCGGGTCGCCACTGACAGCGCACCTCGTGTTCGTTCCGTATCGGAGTCGCATCGTCGAGCTTGGACTCGGCGCCGGCGCGGATCTGCATCTTCTCTATGGGGTGGGCAAAGGCATCGTCGAGGTGGCGCTTGCGCTCAAGGCGATCGGTCACGTTTGGGTCACGCCACGACTCGGTCTAGTCGGCTCCGCCCGCGTCTATCCGGTCGCGACGGACGGGCTCGGCTTGGGCGAGAAACGCGACGGAAGCCGCGGCCTGCCCGTGCTCTTCGCCACCGGCGTCGAATGGGGGTTTCCTTGAAACCGCTCTCGCTGGCAGCGCTCCTGCTCGTGTACTCCTGCGCTCCCCTCACCTACTCGGAGAAGGGCGCGGTCGATTTCGAGGAATACGCGAGCGTCCGCGTGAGCGTGGTGTCGTCGGCTCTCAGCAGCGATCCCACCACGTACCTCGCGGACGAGCTCGCAGCGACGTCCGGCTTCACGACGGTGACGGTCGATCCAGCCGCGGCGGTGGACGCCGTGCTCAACGTGAACCTACGGGTCGTCTACTCGCCGACGGTCGACGACCACGGGAACAGCGTCGACCAATACAATGGGACGGCGGACTACACCTTGACGGCGGGCACGTCGCGCGTCGACTCGGGTCAAGCCACATCGACGAGCTCCACCGAAATCGACGCCGCACAGGGCGCGCTCGACGGCGTGATCACGCACTACGTCGCTCCCTATCGGCTCTGAGCGCCCGCTCGTTGCCGCTGCACCTCGAAGAGGACGATCCCGACGCTCACGGCGAGGTTCAGGCTGCGCGTCTCTCCGAGCAGCGGAATCGTCAGCGCCACGTCGCCGCTCTCGATCACGTCGCGGGGCAGACCCGCGCTCTCCGAGCCGAAAACGACGAGGTCGTTGGGCTCGAAAGCGTGCTCGGAAAGCGGCGTCGCGTTCGGCTCCGCCACCGTCACGACGATGCGCCCTCCGTGCGCCGAAAAGAGCTCGCTCGGCCGCTCGACGCGCTCGAAGCTCACCTTGTCGAACGCGCCCGCCGAGACACGGCGACTCTCGCGCGTTCGGACCTTGCCGTAGCGCTCGCGGATCAAGCGATGCGGGTCGAACACGAAGCACCGGCGATGACCGAACGCCTCCAACGTGCGAACGAGCAGGCAAAGGTTGTGAAAGTCTTGCGGCGCGTACAAGAAGACGTCGGCCATCGTGCTACCCGCCGGTGCCGTCCGAGCGGCGACACGTCGCACTGGGCCCGGGATCGTCCTTCGCCAGCTCGAGCCGCGCGATGAGCTCGCCGACATAGGTGATCCGCACCCACAGGCCCTCGCGTAGAGGTCCGCCGTGACTGCTCGTTCGGTGGAACCCCTCGGTGACGACGTAATCAGAGTAAGAGAACGGCACGCCGCAGACCGTGAGGTGCTCGGATGCGTGGCCCGCGTAGGGCATCGGCACGAAGCCCTCGACTCGCCCCTCGACGACGGAGGCGCGGCCGTGCTGCATTGCATCGCGAACCGCCCGCGACTCGCGACCGGTCGCCGTGAAGGCGATGATGGTCCAGAGGAGCGAGAACACCAGGTAGAAGTACGCGAAAACCACGCCGAGCTTCGGCGCGGGCCGACCGGTAAGCCGCATCGACAACGCGTCCCGGTATTTCACGAGCACGATGCCGATAACGACCAGTGGAAGTCCGGCGGCAGCAAAGGGCCACGTGCTGTAGCCGCGCTGCGCCGCGTCGAAGACGACCACGTAGTCCATGCGAAATACGAGAAACGGCGGCTAAGTCGCGTGGAGCGGCTTCGTCATGAAGAGTGCTCCTCCAGCCTCCGGCACGTACACGGCCTGGCGAAAGCCGGCCGCGTCGTAGACCTTGCGCGCGCGCTCGTTGTTCTCGAGCACTTCGAGCGTCAGCTTGCAACAGCCGAGCGCGCGCCCCTTCTCGGCAATCGCGTCGAGCAGCAGCCGTCCGATACCGTGCCCGCGCTGCTCCGGCAGCACCGCCAAATCGTGGATGTTGATCAGCGGGCGAGCGGCAAAGGTCGAGAACCCACGGAAGCAGATGGCAAGGCCGGCGGCCTCTCCGTCGACGTACGCCAAGAACACGAGCGTCGTCGGGTGCTCGCGGAGGCCGCGAATCAGGTCGCGCTTCACGTCGGCCGGGAGCGGGCTTCCGTTTCCCATCGGGTCCCGTGCATACGCGTCCAAGAGCTCCACGATCGCTTGCTGGTGGTCGTTCCGACCGAGGTCGGCCTCAATCACGGCAGTGTCGGGCATGGCTTCACGTCTCAATCGAGCAACCAATTCAGGTACCCGAAGGGATCGGGCAGCACCACGAGATAGTAGACGACCACGCCCACGAGACCTGCGCCCGCCCATTTGTCGAACGCGGGCCGGACGCCTCTAACCTGTCGAGCGGCGAGGAGAATCAAGGTCGCCGGAAGCACGAGGACGACGGAGAAGACCGACAGAATCAGAGGATAGCTCGTCAGTAGGATGAGGGGGTCCTTGGGATTGTCGAAGAAGGTGATGGGCCAGTGCCCCAAACGGGCGCGCGTGTAGAGCGCGGAGAACACGAACCACGCGAGCGCCAGCCACGGCCACAAGCCGACGACCAGCGACAACCGTTCCAACGGGTGACGCTTTTGCGCGTCCGCGTCCGCTGCAGCCGTCACGATGCCTGCCACGAGCTCAGGTGGTGTCGCACGTGTCTCGCGATCTCCTCCGCCTGGTACTCGATGAGCATGTGCCCGGCCCCGTCGATGAGCTCGAAGTGGGACCTGCCGTCGGCGCCGACGATGCGGTCGTGAATAGCTCGGGCGTGCCGAAAGGGGACGATGGCGTCGGCGGTGCCGTGAAGGAAAAGCGTCGGACAGCGAATGCCGGCGGCCGCTTCGAGCAGTCGCTCGCAGGGCTTTCCGAGCGCAACGTGCACCATCGCAGCAAGGATTTCCGGGCGACGAGCGAGCAAGCTCATCTCCGTTTCGAGTCTTTCACGCCCCAAGGGTTCAGGGGAAAAGAGCCCGCTCATCACCTGACGCACGATGACTCGGCTGATCGGCCGCCAAGACGAAGCACCGACCATGGCTGCGACCGCGCGGACGACGCTTTCGGCGCCTGGCAACGCCAGGAGGCGATAGGTGCCGTGAGCCGGCGCACCGAGCGTCCCCAAGAGCACGAGCCCCGCGATTCTTTCCGGCCAGCGTGCTGCGACGACCTGCGCCACGCCGCCCCCGTGGCTATGGCCCACGAGATAGAACGGGTCGCGCCACCCGAGCGCGTCGGCCACCGCAACGGCGTGCTCCGCCAGCCGCTCGAGACAGAGGCTCTCGGGCGCGGGATCAGGGCGCTCGCTTAGCCCGAACCCCGGCAAATCGACCGCGACCAGGTCCGCGAACGGAGACAGCAGCGGCACGAGCTCGGCAAAGTCGGTGAGAGCGCCCGGATTGCCGTGCAAGAGCACGCATCGGGGCCGCCCTTCTCCGGACGCCGTGCGAACGAGCGCGTGCACCTCGGCGCCCGTCCCGAGAGTCAGGCGCCGAGTGTCGGCAATCGGGTTCACAGCGCTTGCTCGGTGACGCTCACTGGTGGTTCCGGCGCATGGATTCGAACCACGATTCAGGGATTCAAAGTCCCTTGTCCTGCCCTTAGACGACGCCGGAAGGGGCGCGCAGCCTAGCAGAAACCGCCGAGCACGCGCCCGCGACGTTTAACGCATTCAGCGCGCGGTTGCGCGATGCACGTGCTCGGCCACGAAGCGCACGGCGTCGGGATTCGTTTCCGGCAAAATGCCGTGCCCGAGGTTGAACACGTGGCCGGGACGGGGTCCGGCCGCCGCGAGCACCTCCTCGACACGAGTCTTCAAGAGCTCGCGCGGCGCGAACAGGAGGATGGGATCGAGGTTGCCCTGCACGGCAACGCCGTCGCCGAGGCGCGCGCGGGCCTGATCGAGCGGGGTGCGCCAATCGACGCCGATCACGGTGCCGCCCGCCTCGCGCTGGAGCTCGAGCAGCGCGCCCGTGTCGGTGCCGAAATGGATGACGGGCACGCCCGCCGTCGCGACCGAGGAGAGAATGTGGCGCACGTGCGGCAGCACGAACTCGCGGTAGTCGCGCGGCGAGAGGCACCCGACCCACGAATCGAAAAGCTGCACGGCCTGCGCGCCCGCTGCAATCTGCGCGTGCAGGTAGCGGCGCACGACCTCCGACAGCTTGCCCATGAGCGAGGAGAAGAGCTCGGGCTCGTCCCACATGAAGCGCTTCACCTTCATGAAGTGCGAGCTCTTCCCGCCTTCGACGAGGTAGCTCGCGAGCGTGAAGGGCGCGCCGGCGAAACCGATGAGCGGCGTCTTCCCCTCGAGCTCGCGCCGGAGGAGGCGGATCGCGGCGAGCACGTGCGGCAAGCCCTCTTCCGGCTCGAATAGGCGAAGCTTTTCGACGCCCGCGCGATCGCGCACGGGCTCGTGAATCACGGGGCCCTCGCCCGCCGCGAATTCGAACGGCGCGCCCATCGGCTCGAGCGGGAGCAGGATGTCCGCGAAGAGGATCGCGGCGTCGACCTCGAAGGCGCGGAGCGGTTGGAGCGTCACCTCGAGCGCGAGCTCGGGCGTGCGGCAGATGTCGAGCAGCGTGTTCTTTTCACGCACCTTCCGGTACTCGGCCATGTAGCGGCCGGCCTGGCGCATGAACCAAACCGGCGTCGCGTCCACGGGCTCGCGACGACAGGCGCGGAGAAAGCGATCCCACATGTTGTGGCCGACGTTACCAGAGCGCGCGGCTCAAAGCTGCGACGTTGGTCCCATCGCGGCGTGTGGTGCCGCCTCGCCCTTCTGGGCGCGGTCTTTCATCTCGTACTTGGACGGGCACTTGGCGATGATGGTCGTCGCTTCGAAGTGGCCGCCCGGGTCGAGCGTGCCCTGCGCCGTCACCATCGTGTCCATGCCGGGCACGTCGCGGAAGGTGTCCGGCACGGTGCAGCGCGCGTAGTGGACGGGCAGCTCCTGCCCGCCGCCCGTGATGGTGAAGCGGTACTCGCACGGCTCGTCGCGGCGCACGAGCGTGCCACGCTTGAGCGTTCCCTCGACCATGACGTTGCGGCCGAGGAGCTTGTCGCGCTCGCTCACGAGCTGGTCGACCTTGCGAGAGTAGATGGCCGAGCCCTCGAAGCTCGTGAACACGAGCGCGAGGATCGACCCACCCATCACGAGCAGCGCACCGAGCAGGACGAGGCTGCGCTTCGGCTTGTGTGCCGGGCGCGCGACGGGGACGGCGACCGGAGCGGGCTGTGCTTCCGCGACGGCCTCCGACTCCTTCACCGCCTGGGCGAGCTCGTCGTCGAGGTTGCTCATGAATCGAAGCGTAATGCCCTGAATTGTCTTGGTCCAGGGGCCGAAAAAATGGGGGCGTGACGGATCGCCTGGGGGCTCGAGCCCGGTGCCGCGCAACCCGGGCGCGCGCTGACCGAACCCGGGGCATGACGGGCTTATTCCTCGTCTCGCTCGGGCTCGCGACCGCGCTCGCAGGGCCCCCTCCGCTCCGCGACGACGAGCCGCTCCCGTGGCCGCGAGCCCCCGAGCTCGCAAGGAGCCCCGTCGAGCTTTTGCCCGCGTTTCGCGTGTCCCTTCCACTTTGCAGCGGGAGCTCGGTGCGCGATCCGTGCGCCGCGCTCGGACCCGCGCTCGGCGGGGAGCTCGCCACGCTCTACCGCCCGACGCCCTACTTCGCGTTCGGCGCGAGCGCGTCGTACTCGGTCGCGCACGGTTCCACGTCGGGAATGCCCGTGTCGGCGAAGACACTTGCTCTCGGTGTCTCGGCCCGCGTCTACCTTCTCGAGTCGGGCGAGCTCGATCCCTATCTGGAGGGGCTCATCGGCTGGGGCTCGCTCACGACGACGCTCGCACCGCCGGGCGGCCCTGCCCAAGACGACAGCGCCTTCGGCCCGCTCGGCCGCGCGGGCGGAGGCGTCGATTGGATGCTCTCACCGCGCCTCAAGCTCGGCGCCATGGCGGGGCTCGACCTGCTCCTGCTCGAGCAACGACCTCTCCGCACGAGCCTCACGGCGGGGCTCGAGCTCGGCGTCCTGCTCGGCGACAGTCTCTAGAATTGCTAACGTCTCCGCGTGCTCGAGGACCCGCTCAGCATCGATCGGCAGCTTTCGAGCATCGCGCGCTCGCTCCAGAGCTTTCGCGCTGCGCTTCGCGAGGGCCGCGGCGACGATCACGCGTTCGAGCTCGTCGGCCAAAAGGCTTCGCGCGAGTTGCTCGAAACGCTCGCGGGTGCGACGCATGACCCGCTCGGTCCGGCGCTCCTTCGCTCCGCCCACCGGCTGCACGAAGCCCACGCGCTCGCCGAGCTCGAGCACCAGCATTCGGCGGCCGTTCGACTCGAGCGCCACGCGGTGGACGAGCCCGAACGAGGTCGCTTCACCCTCGCCACGCTCCGCGCGAACGCGCTCGCCGACACGACCGGGCGCCGCGGGGGGTTCCTGCGCGTGCTATCGGACCGTGCGAGCCACGCGAGCGATCTCGTGCTGCGTCGCGCCGAGCGTCACGCCGAGCTGCGCGCTTCCCTCGCCCGGTTCGTCCCTGCGGGCATCGATCTCCCGGGCGACGCCGTGCTCGAGTCGGCACCTGCCGCGCTCGCCGCAACGGAGGACGCCTTTCGCGCGCTCGGGCCACGCACGCTCGCCGAGGTCATCGAGCTCGGGCTCGGCCGCGACTCACGCGCGAGCTGGCCCGCGCGACTCACGGCGCGCAGCGTCGCCGACTTCTTCGTCGAAGGCGCGTGGCTCGCGCACCTCGCGCCCGGGCCATTCCCGGTGCCGCCCGCGCTCGGCGCCTCGAGCTTTTTGCGCGCCCTCTACGGGTTCGGTACGTCGCTCCGCGCAGCGCTCGCCCCGAGCAACCAGCCGTTCGTGCTCGCACGCGATCCGTACGGCCTCGAGCGCGCGACGCTCGGCTCGCTCTTCGCGCTCCTCCCCACCAAGGAAAGCTTCGCCCGCCGCCACCTCGGCGTCGCGCTCACGGGCATGAGCGACCACCGCCGCTCCCTCGCGCGCGTGCTCCTCGTCGAGCTGCGCGAAGCGGCCCTACGCCTGTCACTCCGGGCGCCCGCGCTGAGCGGCGGAAGCACGCTCCTTCGCGCCTACCCCGAGCTCGGCGACCAAGCGCTCGGCGTCGAGCTCCATCCGTCGCTCCTCGGCGTGATCTTCACGCCGCGCTCAGGCGACGCTCAACGCTTCGCTGCGCGCCTCATCGCTGTAGCGGTCGACCACCGCCTGACCCAAGCGCACGACGAGGACTGGTTCCGAAATCCCCGCGCCGTCGAAGAGCTCCGCGAAGCAACGCGGGCGCCGGCGCCGATCGTCGCCGAGAAGGAAGAGCTCGAGCGCGGGGCGGGGCTTCTGAGCACGTGGCTGACGTCAGCCCTCTAGGTTCGCTCGGACACGCCTTTTGTCCTTGACAGGTTTGCGGGAGCTCGCCCGCCCACCGTTGTGACTCGCCTCGAAATGCCGCGTTCGTGACGCAAGGAACGTCCTCGTTGCGCGCCCGCGATGCCGGATGACGCTCGTGGCATCGACACGCTTGATCGCACCGCAGCACGCCAATCATGAGCTTCGAAATGGAGGGTGTACGTTGGTCTCATGGCAACGAATACTGACGCTGCGCGTGTCGTTCCTCTCGTCGCGGCTTCGCTCCAGCGCCTGTCGGACGCAGATCTCCTCGCCGGCGTCCGCGGCCTGGTGGGTCGCTCGAATCGTCTGCTCGCCGAGCTCCTCGCCCACCTCGGCGAAGTGGAGGCGCGGGGCATTCACCGGCTCCGCGCCTGCTCGAGCCTCTACACCTATTGCATCCATGAGCTCCGGCTGTCGGAAGACGAAGCGTTCCGCCGCGTCACCGCGTCTCGCTTGGTGAGGCGTTTCCCCGCCCTGTTCGACGCTTTGGCATCCGGAGAGCTGCACCTCACCGGGCTCTTGATGCTCGGCCCGCACCTGACACGGGAAAACCTCAGCGAAGTGCTGACCCGCGCCAAGTACCGGACCAAGCGCGAGCTTAGCGGTCTCGTTCGCCTCCTGGATCCACTGCCCGCGGTGCCCGCCCGAATCGAGCCGCTAGGGCCAGCGTCAACGGTGCCGGTCCCGAAAACACCCACTTGGGAAGAATTCGTGCAAGCGCTCGCCCCTGTCCGCGAGCTCGCGCTCGGGGAGCGCCCGCGCGATTGGGTGCGCGAGGAGAACGATGGTGCCGAAGGCAGCGGTCCCCGCGAAGGGGAGCGCGTCGCCGGGTTCTCCTCGCCCGATCGAACGGACGACGGCTCCGCGCCGGCGCGGGAGCTTCGCGAACCGCAACTTTACAAGGTGCAATTCACGGCGTCCGAGGAGTACGTGCGCCTGATCGAAGAGGCCAGGGCGCTGCTCTCGCATGCGCTGCCGAATGCCACCCTCGAGGAGATCCAGCAGCGGGCATTGCAAACGTTCGTAGCGGGACTGAAGAATCGGAAGTACGCAACGACGCGTTGCAACCCTACCCTTAGTCGCTCCGGCGGACCCGCGGTGGGGAATGCCAGCCCCGACCCGGAGCTTCGCCCCTTCGCGGTGGAGAGCGGGAAATCCGAATCCGAACCCGAGCCCGAATCCGAACCCGAACCCGGGCCGCCCACACTTCCGCGCCAGCGCGGACGTCACATCCCCGCGCCCGTCCGTCGCGCGGTTGCCGCGCGCGACGGGGCGCGCTGCACTTACCTCGACGCGACAGGACGCCGTTGTTCCGAGACGCATCGCCTCGAGTTTCATCACCTGAAACCGTTCGCGCGGGGCGGCGAGCACGCGCCCGCAAACGTCACGTTGCGCTGCTCAGCCCACAATTCCTTGGCGGCCGAAGACGACTTTGGCGCCGACTTCGTCGCAGCCAGCAAGGGCGCCGCTCCGCACGCCCCATTCGGGCGGGCCTCGGAGGCACGTGCAGCCCGCAAGAGCGGGGCTTCGGTTGCGGGGTGCGCTAAGCGCGCCGGACAAGCCCGTACGACCGGCGAGAACGGTGGGAGGCCATGACCCGATGCCAGACTGGGGAAGCCCGGCCCCCCGCTAACAAAACCCTAAAAACTATCGTTCGCGCTCGGGGTCAAACCGGTCGCATCGAGATGATACGAGAACCCAAACACGACCGCGGTAACCCCCGGCCCCGACACGCTCCGGTGCATGCTCACGTCCACGTCGAACGCCTTGTCCATGTAGCCGGCGCCGAAGGCGACGGTGTGGTTCTTGGCGCCGTCGTCGTACTTGTAGCCGGCGCGCGCGGCGATGTGGTCGATGAAGAGGCCTTCGAGGCCAGCCATCGGTCGTAGCGTCGTTTCGTTCCAGCTCGTGAAGTCGGCGACGAGATCGGCTTCACCGCTGAAGTCGCCGAACGCGAGACCCACGCCGCCGGCGACGGCCGTCGGCTGGTAGCCGTGGTCGGGGTTGTTCAGGTTCGTGCCCACGAGCGACATGGAGAGGTTCTTGGACGCCTTGAGGGTGATGCCCGCATCGAACGCGACGCCGCGCACGATCTTCTTGTCGGGCAGGCCGCTCGACGCGAGGCTCGTTCCGAGGGGACCGACGCCGTCTTCGCTGAGCCACATGTAGCGACCGCCCACGCCCATGAAGAACTGATCCGAGATCGGGTAGGCGAGCCCGAAGCGGAGATCGGTCCACTTGCGCTGCACGCCGTCGAGGTCCTGGAAGTTCCAGGTCGCACCGACTCCGCCTGCCACGCGCGCGCTCGAAACGATGGAATCGACGGCCCCGACGCCGTAGCTCTGCCGCGACGCTTCCGGCCAAATCGAGGCAAATGCGCCGATGTGATAGACGCGCGCCGCCGCGAGGTTCGCGGGGTTCATGAACAAAGCCGTCAGCGAATTGCTGAACGTCCGCACCGCACCCGCCGTCCCGGCCACGCGGGCGGTCTCGATCTCGTCGTAGTTATATCCGTAATCCGGCGGCAGCTCGCTCGGATCGGCGTGGGCCCGAGTGCTCACGCAGAGCGCGACACAAAGGGCCGCACCCGCGGCAGCACGCCGCGTCCATCTCGCGTGCGTTTCGCGCGCAGGCTTCGACACCTGACGACGGCTACTCCCTTGGATCCATCCGGGCAAGAAATCAGCGATGCTACTTCTCACAGCGTGTACGGCCGTTCGGCCAGGCAAGTTTTCGACATCGATTCTCTTGACTCCATGATCGACGGATCCGAAGCCGAACGCGAGCGAGCCTCGCGGCGCGACTTCGAATAGACAACTGACTCTGCGAGGTTACTAACGAGCGCATGCGGCTCACGTTTGCGAAAGGAGTGAGCGCGAGATCTCGCGCGTCACGATCCTGCGTCAATCGTGCGGCAACGAAAACATGAACACGGTGACCATTGAACTTCGAACGAGGTCGGTGGTAGGCGCGGTACCTGCTCGTCGACGGCTCCACCTTGGTACCGCCGACGACAGGTTTCGGATCGCCTAGGTAGCCAACCTTCGGGTTCTCGAATGTGGCTCCCAACCCGTTAACTTTTGCGCGTCCACAACCCTGTGGACAATATGGGGACTGAGTGAGCGTGACGACCGATACCCCGAAGATCCCAGCTGCTTCCTGGCAACAGGCGTCGGAGGCTTTCCGCCTCGCGGCCGAATCGACCCGGCTCCGCTCGCCGGCGTCGTTCGATCAGTGGTTCTCGGGCGTCCAGCTGGATGGCATCGAGGGCCGCACGCTGTCGCTTGCCGCGCGCGACGAGTTCGTCCGCGATTGGGTGAAGGACCATTTCCTCCCCGACCTGCTCGACGCCATGCGCGGTCACCTCGGGGGTGATGCGCCGGCGCTCGAGGTGCGGTGGCGCATCAGCGGCGACCTTCCTGCCCCAGTCAGCGACCAGCGTCGGAGCACTCCGCCGCCAAGCCGCACCCGACCCTCGGAGGTCCCCAGCGTGCCACGCCCCCGCATCGTGAGCCCCGCCCGCGCCCAGTTCCTGGAGCAGCTGAACCCGAAGCACACCTTCTCGAACTTCGTGGTCGGCCCTTCGAACGAGCTCGCGTACGCCGCCGCGCTCGCGTCCGCGGCCGGGGGTCGTCCCCGCTACAACCCGCTCTTCATTGCCGGAGGCACCGGCCTCGGCAAGACGCACTTGATGCACGCCATCGCCCACCAGGTGCTGGCTGACCGGCCGGACACCCGCGTGGTTTATGTTTCGGCCGAGCAGTTCACCAACGCTTTTATCGAAGCGCTGCAGCACCACAAGATGGACGAATTCCGCGCTCGCTACCGCGCGCAGTGCGACCTGCTCCTCGTGGACGACATCCAGTTCCTCGCCGGGCGCGAGCAGACGCAGGAAGAATTCTTCCACACGTTCAACGCCCTCCACGACGCCGATCGGCTGATCGTCGTGACGAGCGACAAGTACCCCCAGCAGCTGCAGCGCATGCCCGAGCGCTTGGTCTCGCGCTTCGGGTCGGGTCTCGTCGCCGACATCCAGGTTCCTCAGCTCGAGACGCGCGTCGCGATCGTGCGCAAAAAGGCGGCGCTCGAAGGCATCGGCCTCAGCGACGAGGTCGCCGTGCTCCTCGCTCAAGGTATCGCGAGCAACGTGCGCGAGCTCGAAGGCGCGCTCATCCGCTTGGCCGCCAAGGCCTCGCTCACGCAGCGCCCGATCGATCTTGAGTTCGTCCGCGCGGAGATGGCCCTCGTGACGCCGCGTCACCCCGACGTGATGAGCGTCGAGGACATCCAGCGCGCCGTCTGCAGCCACTTCCGCCTCTCGAACTCCGAGCTCCTCAGCAAGGATCGCCACAAGAGCGTCGCCTTCGCACGCCAGGTCGCAATGTACGTGTGCCGCCAGCGCCTGAAGTGCAGCTTCCCCGAGCTCGGCAGGGCCTTCGGCAACCGCGATCACACGACCGTGATGAGCGCGGTGCGGCGGGTCGAGACGCTGCGGCACATTGATCCGCAGGTGAACGCGCATCTCGAAGCTATCGAGCAGAAGCTCGCTAGCTCGGAAGAGTAGGTTTTTTGTTTGGGGAGTTCCGACGTGCTGCGTGGTGGCGTCGGTTCCGGCCGTTAAAGAACAATGCGCCGGCCTCGCCGGTTTGTCGGGTAGGTGGTTCCCGCGGTTGCTGATCGATCTGGCCTGCCAAGACTTCCAGGTCATCGGGGCCGGGCTGCGCCCGACGCCACAACGTTAAGGCGCTGTGGCGCTCGGACGTGGAAACAGCGCCGGGCGTTTTTGCGCCGCGGGAAAGACGACGAGCAATCCGAGCCGCCGCGCAAGAACAAGCGTCACGCTACCGCGCGGGCAGAGACTTGGTGGCAACGATCGCATACTTGTACTCATTGTATTCAAACAAGCCGACTCACTAAGCCACGTTGAACGGAATACTCACGAGCGCCCGTTGCACCTCCGCCGCGACTCGCTCGGCATCGATAGCGCTAGAAGCGCCCGCCGGCCATTAACGCGCCGCTGAAACCCAAGCCGCCACCCGCAAGCCAGTAGTACTTCAAGCCCGCGCCGGCCTCGAGCGGGCCGAAATGCCAAAAGGCAGCGATTCCAAGATTTACAAAGTACGTGGCCGCTCGAACGTCGGCGACCTTGTCGGCATTGATAAAAACTATGCCCTGATCGATCGAAGCACGCAGGCGGATCGGATTGATGAGCCAATCGTAACCTACTGAGGCGCCGACGAAGTCGCTCTGATAACGGCGCACCTGAGACTGGACGCCTCCTATGCCGTTCCGTGTCTCCACGATTTCGCGGCCAAAGCCGTGCGCGTAGCCGAGCCCAAGACGTAGCCCGAAGCGAAAGGTGTAGCCGGCGTCGACCCCGAGCATGACGCCGAACGGGGGGTCATCATCGTCATTGGTGGTGCCGTACCCAACAGTGCCCAACACGTCGAGCCCCTTCACCTTCGGTTCCGCGGCGGACGCGATCGCGATGCCCGCCACCTGAGCTGCCACCAGGCTTCCGACCGCCAACGAAGCCCTAATGATTGTGTGCATTGGGCGGACCTGAGCATTCCTTCGAACCGGGCGCAAAGGCCCGCGGACACGATCGATCGCATCAGCCAGACGACGCTGTCACCGCCGCCGGCTGGTCGAACAAGGTCAGCCGCGATCGGGCGAAGGGCACGTGCACCAAAGCGATCGCGGCGCACACACACCTAGACACTCTCTGCCTCCGCCCCGTGCCTACGCCGGACTATCCGTCCCGCCGCCGTACAGCGCTTCGGCAAGCTCGAACGTCGACGCCTCGAGATCCGAATACGCCGACTTCAGCGCGTCCAGCGGCGCTCCGCTCTTCAGCAAATCGCGCAGGTGCATCACCCGGGCGCGCACCTCGTCGAGCTTCGCCGCTTCGATGAGGTCTGCGTAGCCCTCGAGCGCCTGCTCGGTCGTGTAGGCGAGGGTCTCGGCCTGGTTGCGCATTTCGGCGAGGTCGCGGCGGAGCTCGTCGGATTCTTTGTAGCGCTCGCCTTCTTGGATGAGCTTGTCGATCTCGGCGGAGGCGAGGCCGCTCGTGGGGGTGACGCTGATGCTCTGGGCGCGGCCGGTGCCGAGATCCTTGGCTTCGACGGCGAGGATGCCGTTGGCGTCGATGCGGAAGCTCACCTGGATTTTGGGGATGCCGCGGGGGGCGGGCGGGATGCCGGTGAGCTCGAAGCGGGCGAGGCTCCGGTTGTCGGCAGCCATCTCGCGCTCGCCTTGGAGCACGTGGACAGGGACGAACGGCTGGTTGTCGACGCTGGTCGTGAAGATTTCGCTGCGCTCGGTCGGGACGGTGGTGTTGCGCGGGATGAGGCGCGTGAAGACGCCGCCGCCCGTTTCGACGCCGATCGAGAGCGGTGTCACGTCGAGCAGGAGCACCTCGTCGATGGCGCCGCCGAGCGCGGCACCCTGGATCGCGGCGCCGGCGGCCACGACCTCGTCCGGGTTCACGCCCTTGTGCGGGTCGCGCTCGAAGAATTCCTTCACCGCCTTCTGCACGGCGGGCATGCGAGTCATGCCGCCGACGAGCACCACTTGCCCGACTTGCTTCGAGGTGAGCTTCGCGTCCGCTAGCACCGCGCGACACGCCGCGATCGTACGCTCGATGAGGTCGCCGGTGATGATCTCGAGCTCGCTGCGCTTGAAGGTGCGCTCGAGATGCTGGGGGCCGCTCGGGCCCGTCGCGATGAACGGCACGTTGACGGCCGTCTCGAGCGACGACGAGAGCTCGTGCTTGGCTTTTTCGGCGGCTTCCTTGAGGCGCTGGAGCGCCATTCGATCTTTACGGAGATCGGCGCCGTTCTGCTTCTGAAATTCCTCGGCCAGCTTGTCGATGATGCGCTGGTCGAAATCCTCCCCGCCGAGGTGCGTGTCGCCGCCCGTGGCCTTCACGCTGAACACACCGCCCTGGAGCTCGAGGATCGAGATATCGAAGGTGCCGCCGCCGAGATCGTAGACGGCGATGACCTCGTGCTCCTGCCGGTCGAGGCCGTAGGCGAGCGCCGCGGCCGTCGGCTCGTTCAGGATGCGCTTCACCTCCAGGCCTGCGATGCGACCTGCGTCTTTCGTGGCCTGGCGCTGGGCGTCGTCGAAGTATGCGGGGACGGTGATCACGGCTTCGGTCACCGTTTCCCCGAGGTAGGTCTCGGCGATCTGCTTCATCGTCGTGAGGACGTGGCTCGAGACCTCGGGCGGCGAGAGCTGCTTGCCCTGCACCTCCACCCACGCGTCGCCGTTCGCATGCTTGACGACGGCGTACGGGACGGAGGCCGCCTGACGCTTGCCGACGTCCGAATCGAACTGCTGGCCCATCAGGCGCTTCACCGCATACACGGTGTTTTGCGGGTTCGCGGACGCTTGCCGGCGCGCGACCTGGCCGACGAGACGCTCGCCGGAAGCCGTGAATCCGACCACCGACGGCGTCGTGCGCGCGCCTTCGGCGTTGGGGATCACCTTCACCTCGGGCGTGCCGCTCGCGCTCAGTCCCTCCACCACCGCAACGCACGAGTTGGTCGTGCCGAGGTCGATGCCGATGATCTTGCCCATCTGCCCTTCAGCTTGGTGGCGGCTTGGCGACGACCACCATGGCCGGCCGCAGCACCCTGTCCCCCGCACGGTAGCCGGCTTGGAGCTCGACGGCCACGGATCCCGGCGGGTAGTCCGCCGTCTCGAGGTGCTGCACGGCCTCGTGCACGGCCGGATCGAAGGGCGTGCCGAGGGCTTGGATGCGCTCGACCCCGAGCTTGCCGAGCGTATCCTGGAACTGGCGCATCACCATCCCGATACCCTCGCTCAGGGCGGTCACGTCGGTGGCTTGAGCCGCGTGCGCCGTGGCGCGTTCCAGGTTGTCGAACACCGGGAGCAGGTCTCGCAGCACTTCCTCGCGGGCGACTTTACGCACGTCGTCGAGCTCGCGGCGCGAGCGCTTCTTGAAGTTGTCGAAATCGGCCGCGAGTCGCAATAGCTGATCCTTGAGGCGCCCGGCTTCGGCCTGCGCGCGCTCGAGCGGATCGGCGGGCGGCGCGTTCGTCTCAGGGCGCTGCGCCTCGTCGGCGCTGTTCGGCGTGCTGTCCGGGGCGCCGTTCTCGGCAGCCGGGTCGGGGGCCTTGGAATCGCTCATCGGGACGCGCAGTATAATCAGCGTAGAGGGGTTGCCAACGGCGGCTCCTACGGATCGGCGCCGCAGGGCGCCTGGCGCAAGACCGTCACCGTCCCCCCCGTGAGACGCGTTTCCGCCCGCGCCTGCTCCGGCACGGGGCGAAAGAACCCGCCGAGATCGGGCGGCAGGACCCAGAAATGCGACGTGCCCTCGAGTGGCTCGCGCACGGGCTCGTTGGTGCGCCCACGGCCGTACTCGGCCGATTCGAGCCAGAAGCAGTAGCCCTCGCTGCCGGGTGCAAACAGGTGGGGATGCCCGCCTTCGACGCGCACCGCTGCACGCTCGATCTCGCGCCCGGCAGCCGTGCGCGCGACGAGCTCGTGCTCGCCGGCGGTGACGCGCACCTCGGCGCCGGCCGACGCGTTCTCGACGCTGGTCGGATCGACGGCGACGACGTGACGACCGTCCACGTCGATGGTGACGCGCTCCGTGCCGAGATTCACGACGCGCACGAGGGGCGAGGTGATGACGAGCGTCGCCACGCCGGCCGCGGCGCAGAACGGCGGCGGGACGAGGAGCCACGCGGCGAAGCGTCTTTCACGAAACTTGGCGAGCTCGTGCTTGCCGCCGTTCGCGCGGGCGAGCTCGGCCGCGTAGCGATCGTTCGCGCAGAGCAGCGCGCCGTCCGAGACGAAGCGCGCGGCGGGCCCGTCCGCGCTGTGGCCGGGCGCTGGGCGGCGCGGCCACAGCACGACGACGGCGACGGGCACGAG
>JADMIO010820010.1_pt1 | contig 25302 bp, 21 predicted proteins | sample 8958161 | NCBI WGS metagenome assembly JADMIO01 (sample SAMN16585339, study PRJNA669376) | soil metagenome | isolation source: Crop rotation soil | place: USA: Cullars Rotation, Alabama | collected 2011
CTTTCCCGATCGCGAGCGGTGCGATCCGCCGCCTGGCGCGGGGCCGTGGCGGCGCGACGTCGGGCCGGACCGCTGCGATGCGCGGCGTCCGGTCGCCGCTGTTGTGCTTGCGCGCAAGCTCGCGCAGCAGGTCCAGCGTGTCGGGCCGGACAGCGGGAGGCGCGGGGTCCGGCGCGGCTTCGGCGGGCGCTTCGATCTCTCGAGGCTCCAGGGGAAGCTTGTCGACAACGGTCGGCCCCCCATCGTTCTGCTCCGCGACGACGGCGGCACGCCGGAGGATGGCCATGAGGTCGAGGCCAGCCTTCTCCAGGCTGTCCTGATCGTCACGATTCGGCACCGCGATGGTTTCCGGTGCGCCGGAGACTCGATCCCCCATCGAACTGAACGCTCCCACGCCTGCAACGCCCGCACGAACTCTTGGGCAATCTAGCGCCGCTCGGTATGGCGTGCGTGAAAGCGGCGGCCCAGTTTGTGGGAAATCAGTGGATGAGCTGTGGATAACTACGGAATATGGAGGAGTTGGCGGCGTCAGGCGGGCTTTTCCGGCGGGACGGCGCCGGATCGGCGCCCGGCCTGGAGGGCTCAATGACGGCGTCGCGGCGTCGGCGGCCCCCTCCCCGCTGTTGGCATTGCGAGCGCGCGTGAGCCCGCCGCCTCATTCGATCACGGCATCGGCGCGTCCCAGCAGCGGCAGCGGGACAGCGAGCCCGAACGCCTTGGCGGTCTTGAGATTGATGATCAACTCGACTTTTGAAGATTGCTGGATGGGCAGATCGGCGGGCTTCTCGCCCTTGAGAATGCGGGCGGCATAAATCCCGGCAAGGCGGAAATTGTCGGTGGCAATGTTGCCATAGGCCATGAGGCCGCCGACTTCGGTGAACTGCGGATACGGCGAGATCGCCGGCATGGCATGGCGCAGCGCCAGTGCGGCAAGCCGGTCGCTCTGTGTCCGGAAGAAGCCGTCGGCTCCGATGACAAGTGCGCCGGGCCGCGGTTTGGCCATCGTCTCGAATGCCGCGTCGATGTCGGGGGCACTGCTGGCATGAAGGACATGGAGTTGCAGGCCGAGCGCACGCGATGCCGCTTGCATCTCCGTCGACAGGGCCTTGGCAAGAGCGGGATTGGCAGGATTGACGAGCAGGGCCACGGCGGTCGCCGCCGAGACCATCTCGTGCAACAGCTCGAACTGCTTTGCGACAAGCGCCCCGTTCATTGAACTAATGCCGGTGACGTTGCCCCCGGGCCGGTTGAGGCTGATGACCAGACCGGCCTGGACCGGATCTATGCCGCTGCTGAATACGATCGGAATCGTGGTTGTCGCCGCCTTGGCCGCAAGCGCGGCCGGCGTGTTCGCCACGATGAGCGCCACTCTCCGTCTGACCAGCTCGGCAGCGAGCGCCGGCAGGCGATCGTATTGGCCGTCGGCCCACCGGTATTCGACGATCACGTTCCGGCCGGCGACGTACCCGGTTTCCGCCAGGCCCTTTTGGACCGCAGCTACGATATGCGCGTAAGGATCGGGTGAAGTGCTGCCGAGAAATCCAACCACCGGGACTGCCTGTTGCTGCTGCTGCGCATGCGCCGCGAGCGGCAAGGCTGCTGCGCTGCCAACGGCTGCGATGAAATCGCGCCGTCTCACGCGTTGGCCTCGCCGGCGCGCGCGAGCACTTGCGGCGGCGCCTCACGATCCGCGTGCGGAAGATTTGCGAGGATTGCCGCGCGACGAAGCCGCAGCGACGCCTGCGCGAATGCGACGTGTTGGGGCAGGTGCGTCGTGCCTGCCGACAGCGTGACGAAACCGCGCCGCTTCATGCTGCCCTCGCGGAGATGAGCCATCGTAGCGGCTTGAACAGGAGCTCTGGAAGGGGGCGGAGAGTTTCTTGCCGACGTTGCCGGGCTCTTGACCTCGGCTGGCGCGCAGCGCTTCCGTGCGTGGCGATGGCCAGCCCTGCCCGCGATACGATCTTCGCCCTCTCCTCCGGCCGTCCACCGGCGGCGATAGCGGTGGTGCGAATCTCCGGCCCGCGCGCCGGCGATGCGCTGAACGCTCTCGCGGGCCGCCTGCCGCAGGCGCGCAAGGCCGCCCTCGCCCGCGTCCGCGATCCGGTCAGTGGCGAAGCGATCGACGAGGCGCTGGCGCTGTGGTTCCCGGGACCGAACAGCGAGACCGGCGAGGACATAGCCGAACTGCAGTTGCACGGCGGACGTGCGGTCATTGCAGCGGTGCTCGGTGCGCTCGGCCGCCTCGACGGATTGCGGCCGGCGGAGGCGGGGGAGTTCACGCGGCGTGCGTTCGAGAACGGCCGCCTCGACCTGACCGCCGTCGAAGGTCTCGCCGACCTGATCGGCGCGGAGACTGAGGCGCAGCGGCGTCAGGCTTATCGGCAACTGAAGGGCCTGCTTGGCGAGCGCGCCGAAACCTGGCGCGCCCGGTTGATCGAGGCGCTGGCGCTCGTCGAGGCGCGGATCGATTTTTCCGACGAAGCCGATGTGCCGGAGGACCTGCTTGGTCCGGCGCTGAAGATCGTGCGCGAGCTGCGCGGCGAGATTGCCGAGGCGCTGGCCGGCGCGGGGAGGGGCGAGCGGTTGCGCGACGGCCTGCTGGTGGCGATCGCGGGGCCTCCGAACGCCGGCAAGTCGACCTTGCTGAATCGCATCGCCAGGCGCGAGGCGGCGATCGTGTCGCCCTTCGCCGGGACGACCCGGGACGTGATCGAGGTCCATCTCGACCTCGACGGCTATCCGGTGACGTTGCTGGACACCGCCGGTATCCGCGACAGCGACGATCCGGTCGAGCAGGAGGGCGTTCGCCGTGCTCGCGAGCGAGCGTCCGAAGCCGACCTTGTTCTTTGGGTTTATGACGCGAAAGACCCGCCTCCTCGCGGCGGAGCAACCCTGTTCGCGAGGCCGGTCGAGACGTGGTTTGTGCGGAACAAGATCGATCTGATCGCGCCTCTTTTAAAGAATGAACTAAGAAATGAGAATGAATCCGGAATATCAGATATTGTTCTTAGTCTTTCGGCTGCAACGGGGCTCGGGGTGGCCGAGTTTCTGTCCAAACTGGCGACCCACGCAAGGTCCTATTTCGGTCAGGAAACGGGGCTTTTGACCCGAGAACGGCACCGAAAAGCACTCGATCAGGCCCACAATGCGCTTGATCGGGCTTTGGCATTAGGCGGCGGAGCAGGGGAAGAAATCGTCGCCGAGGAGCTCCGTGCGGCGGCTCAAACACTCGGCCGGCTGACCGGGCGGGTCGATGTCGAAGACATCCTGGAGGTGATCTTCCGGGATTTCTGTATAGGAAAGTAGTTAGATTCATTTCTTGGTTTCACGTGAAACAGGACGGGCTGGTTTCACGTGAAACGTCGGTTTTGACCGGCCCGCACGGCTCCGCTAGAACCCGCATCCGAGGCGCTCATGGATGTTTTCGACGTCATCGTGATCGGCGGCGGCCATGCCGGCTGCGAAGCTGCAGCCGCGGCGGCCCGCATCGGCGCCAAGACCGCGCTGCTGACGCACCGATTCGCGACCGTCGGAGCCATGTCGTGCAATCCGGCCATCGGCGGGCTCGGCAAGGGGCATCTGGTCCGCGAGATTGACGCCTTGGACGGGCTGATGGGCCGGGCGGCCGACTGCGGCGGCATCCAGTTCCGCGTCCTGAACCGCCGCAAGGGCCCCGCAGTCCGCGGGCCGCGCGCCCAGGCTGACCGCCGGCTCTATGCCGCGGCGATGCAGGCCGCGATCCGCGACACGGCGAATCTGGCCGTTATTGAAGGCGAGGCCGACGATCTCATCCTCGAAGATGGCGGGGTGACAGGGGTTCGCCTGGCTGACGGCCGCGGTTTCCGGACCGCGGCGGCCGTCCTCACCACGGGCACCTTCCTGCGCGGCCTGATCCATATCGGCGAGCGCAAAACGCCGGCCGGCCGGGTCGGGGAGGCGCCTGCGATCGGCCTTTCCCGCACCCTGGAAGCCGCCGGATTTGCGCTCGGCCGGCTGAAAACCGGCACGCCGCCCCGGCTCGATGGCCGGACCATCGATTGGGCGAGGCTTGAGATGCAGCCCGGGGACGAGCCGCCGGAGCCGTTCTCGGCCCTGACCGAACGCATCGAGAATCCCCAGATTCAATGCGGCATCACCCGCACCACCGAGGCTACCCACGCCGTTATCCGGGCGAATGTGCATCGGTCGCCGATGTATTCGGGGCAAATCCAGAGCCGGGGCCCGCGCTATTGTCCCTCGATCGAGGACAAGATCGTCCGTTTCGGCGAACGCGACAGCCACCAGATCTTCCTGGAGCCGGAGGGTCTGGACGATGCCACGGTCTATCCGAACGGCATCTCCACATCGCTGCCCGAGGACGTCCAGAGGGCCCTCCTGGCGACCATTCCGGGCCTGGAAAAGACCCGCATGGTGCGGCCCGGTTACGCCATCGAGTACGACCACGTCGATCCGCGCGAGCTTCGCCACACGCTAGAAACCAAACGGATTTCCGGGCTGTTCCTGGCGGGCCAGATCAACGGCACCACCGGCTACGAGGAGGCGGCTGCTCAGGGCCTGGTGGCGGGCCTCAACGCCGCGGCCCGGGCCGGCGGCGGTCCCGGGATCATCTTCGACCGCGCCGAAGGCTATCTCGGCGTCATGATCGACGATCTGGTGACGCGGGGCATCACCGAGCCGTACCGCATGTTCACCTCGCGGGCGGAGTACCGGCTGACCCTGCGGGCCGACAACGCCGATCAGCGCCTGACCGGGAAGGGCGTCGCCATCGGCTGTATCGGCGAGGAGCGGCGGCGCCGGTTCGCGGCAAAAGTGGCCGATCTGCAGGCGGCGAGGGCGCTCGCCGATTCGCTCTCGGTCACCCCGAACGAGGCCGGCAAGCACGGCATTTCGCTCAACCGCGACGGCCAGCGGCGCACGGCGTTCGACCTGCTGTCGCATCCCGGGCTTGGCATTTCGGAGGTTTCGCGGATCTGGCCGAAGCTCGCGGAGCTGACGCCGAAGATCGCCGAGCAGCTCGAGATCGACGCCAAATACGCGGTCTATCTCGGCCGTCAGAACGCCGATATCGAGTCCTACCGCCGCGGCGAGAGCTTCGAGCTGCCGGCCGAGCTCGACTATGCCGTCCTGCCCGGCCTCTCCCACGAGATTCGCCAGAAGCTCGCGGCCCTGCGCCCACGCACGATCGGCCAGGCCGGGCGCATCGATGGCATAACGCCGGCGGCCCTGACCTTGCTGGTGGCCCATGCCCGCCGCGCCGGCAAAGGCCGTCCCGCCGCCTGATCGATGGCGCAAAGCCCGAAATCGCAATGGCCGGCGCCCGATCTGACGGAAGATCGGGCCAAGGCCCTGGCAATGACGCCTGTTTCACGTGAAACAGCGGACAAGCTCGCCGTGTTCGTCGACAAGTTGCTGGTTGTTTCGCGGCATACCAACCTGATTGCGCGCTCGACGATCCCGAACATCTGGGTCCGCCACGTCGCCGATTCGCTGCAGCTTCTGCCGCTCGCCGCCGAGGCCAAATGCTGGATCGATCTCGGCTCCGGCGCCGGCTTTCCCGGGATCGTTATCGCCTGCGCCTTGGCGGACCGGGCCGGGGTCACGGTCCACCTGGTCGAAAGCATCGGCAAAAAAGCCGCGTTCCTGCGCGAGGCCGTCAACGACCTTCGCCTCCCGGCCGTGGTGCATGCTGTGCGGATCGAGGATTTCGTGAAGAACTTCAAAGGCGAGGCCGACGTTGTCTGCGCGCGGGCGCTGGCTCCGCTAGACCAACTGCTGACGCTCGCCGGGCCGCTCTTGAAAACGGGTGCACAAGGCCTGTTTCCCAAGGGGCAAGATATAGAGGGTGAATTGACCGCGGCATCTAAATGTTGGAACATCGAGGCCGAGCTGGTCCCGAGCAAGACCAGTCCGGAGGGACGCATCGTCGTCGTTCGCGGGCTGCGCCACCACTCCAACAAAACCGTGATTTCTGATGTCAGATCAAGACGTTAAGGACAATCCGCTGGCGCCTGAAACACCCCCCGCGGCATCGGCGGGCGAGCGTCCGCCGCCGGCCCCCGATTCGCAGGTCGTGGTCCTGGCGGAGCACGCCGAACCGGCCAAGGCCCCGCGCGTGCTCGCCATCGCCAATCAGAAGGGCGGCGTCGGCAAGACCACGACCGCGATCAACCTCGGCACCGCGCTTGCCGCCATCGGCGAGCGTGTGCTGATCATCGACCTCGATCCGCAGGGCAACGCCTCGACCGGGCTCGGCATCGACCGCCGCAACCGCCGCGTCTCGACCTACGACGTGCTGATCGGCGAATCGCCGCTGCGGCAGGCCGTCGTCGCGACCGCGGTGCCGCGTCTTTCGATCGCGCCGTCGACCATGGATCTCTCCGGCCTCGAGCTCGAGCTCGGCCAGGCGCGCGACCGCGCCTTTCGTCTGCGCACCGCCATCGCGCCGCTGAACGCCGGCAAGTTCGCCGGCGTCGGCGACTTCAGCTACGTGCTGGTCGACTGCCCGCCGTCGCTCAATCTTCTCACCGTCAACGCGATGGCGGCGGCGAACGCGATCCTCGTGCCGCTGCAATGCGAATTCTTCGCGCTCGAAGGTCTGTCGCAACTGCTGCAGACCGTCGAGCAGGTGAAGACCACGCTCAACCCCGAGCTTTCGATTCACGGCATCGTCCTGACGATGTTCGACGCGCGCAACAATCTCTCCAACCAGGTGGTCGCCGACGTCCGCGAGTTCATGGGGCGCAAGGTTTACGACACCATCATTCCGCGCAACGTGCGCGTCTCCGAAGCGCCGTCCTACGGCAAGCCGGTCCTGGTTTACGATCTGAAATGCGTCGGCAGCGAAGCCTATCTGCGGCTCGCGACCGAGATCATCCAGCGTGAAAAAGAACTGCGCGCGGCGAGCTGAGCTTCCGCCGTCATGCGCGGGCTTGACCCGCGCATCCATCCTCTTCGCAAGAGCGATGGATTGTCCGGATCGAGTCCGGCAATGACCAAGAACACTGACGAGGTGCCCGAGTGAAAATCTTCGAGGAGTCCACCATGGCCGACGATGCAGCACGCTCGCGACTGGGACGCGGTCTCGCGTCGCTCATCGGCGACGTTGGCGCCGAATCCAAATCGCACGAGCATGTGGCGCGCAGCCAGCGCAAGGTGCCGATCGAGCATGTGCGCGCCAACCCGCGCAATCCGCGCAAGCTGTTTTCCGACGCCGAGCTGACCGAGCTGTCCGACTCGATTCGCGAGCGCGGCATCATCCAGCCGATCGTGGTGCGTGCGCGCGGCGCCGACAACTTCGAGATCATCGCCGGCGAGCGGCGCTGGCGCGCGGCGCAGCGCGCCAACCTGCACGAGGTGCCGATCGTCGTGCTCGACGTCAACGACGGCGAGGCGCTCGAACTCGCGATCATCGAGAACGTGCAGCGCACCGACCTCAATCCGCTGGAGGAAGCGACCGGCTATCAATCGCTCGCCAACGAGTTCAACCATTCGCAGGAAGCTATGGCGAAGATCGTCGGCAAGAGCCGCAGTCACATCGCCAACACGATGCGCCTGCTCAATCTTCCGGAGCGCGTGAAGGCCTACATCAACTCGGGCAAGCTCACCGCCGGCCATGCGCGCATGCTGGTCGGGCAGCCGAACGCCGAGGATCTGGCGGACCGGATCGTCAATCAAGGACTGAACGTCCGGCAGGTCGAGGCCATGGCGCGCAAGAGCGGCCGGGGACAGGCGCGCGCGGTCAAGCGCACGGGACGGCTCGGCAAGGACGCCGACACCGAAGCGCTGGAAAATCGGCTGACGAATGCGCTCGGCCTGCTCGTCACGATCGATCATCGCGCCAACGGCGGCGGCATGTTGCAGGTGCGGTATCGCACGCTGGAGCAGCTCGATCATGTGATCCAGCGGCTGGAATCAGGGCCGACGATCGCCGAAGAACAGCCCGCGGCCGGCCCGCGCATCCGGCGGACCTAAAGCATTTCCCAGTTGGTCTGAACCGCCCTCTCCGCGTCATGCACGCGCTTGGCGCGGGGATCCCGATTCATGGGGCAGCGCATTGCCACGACAATCGGGATCGCCGGGACGAGCCCGGGATGACAAACCTTTGATTCTGTGCAGGCATGAAGTGCTCTGGGCTAGAGCTTTATGTGTTTAGGTTGGAGCATCGCTACGGCGGAAGACGCGCGTGAACGCGCTTGAGGCGATCCGACCTCTCCCATGGGAGGTGAAGAGAGTTCGTGGCAATGCTTCGATTCAATCTAAAGTGACAACGCTTTAGCCCGTCCTGCCGGGAGATCCCGGTTCGTGACCTGAGACCGGCGGCGAGGCGTCATCGCGCAACGATCATCGGGCTTGCGGCTCAGCAAGCCCTCCACGCCGTTGCCGTCGAGCGAAGCGGTGCCGGAACGATCGCGGCGAGCTTTTCAATATCCCGCGCAGCATCGACGCCGAACGCGCCGTCACGGCATCAAGTAGGCATTACGATTTCGCAGGCGAATCCCTCGGGATTCCAATCGAAGCGCATCTCGCCGTTGCATTGCTGAATTACGCTGGCGATCACGCGCGTGCCGAATCCCTGTCGCGTGGGCGGCGAGACGGCTGGGCCGCCGCTCTCCTTCCAGCGCAGGGTCAGTTGTCCTTCGGGGGTTCGCGTCCAGGTCACGTCGACATGTCCTTCGGGCACGGACAGCGCACCATACTTGGCTGCATTCGTCGCGAGCTCATGGACGGTCACGGCCATGGTTTGGGCGGTGTTCGGTTCAAGCAGCAGGTATGCACCGTCGATGCGCACGCGGGCGTCGACCTCGCGATTGTAGGGCGCAAGCTCTCGCGCAATCAGGTCGTGAAGCTCGGCGCCCGCCCAACGGGATTTGACGAACAGCTTATGAACGTTCGCCAGGGACTGAATGCGCCCCTGAATTGCATCGCGAAGCTCCGCCGTCGTTTCCGCGCGCGTCAGGTTGACGGCGGCCTGTACCGTCGCGAGGACGTTCATCGTTCGATGCTCGGCCTCGCGGGCGAGCATGGCAATCTGCGCGTCGGCGCGCTTCCTGTCCGTAACGTCCCGCGCGATTTTGGAAGCTCCGATGATTTTTCCGGTGGCGTCCTTGATCGGCGAAACCGTCAGGGAAATGCTGATCCGGCTGCCGTCTTTCCGCAGGCGCTCCGTTTCATAGTGATCGATGCGCTCGCCCCGACGAATGCGGTCGAGAATGCCGGGCTCTTCGTTCGGAAGATCGGCCGGGATGAGCATGCTCCCCGGCCGGCCGATGGCCTCTTCCGCCGAATACCCGAAGATCCGCTCGGCGGCCCGATTCCAACCCTTGATGATGCCGGTCAGGTCCTTGCTCAGGATGGCGTCATCGGAAAACTCCACGATCGACGCGATCGACTGCACGGCGTTCAAGGACCGCAACGTCTGATAGGCGGAAGCCGCGAAGGTGCCCAGGTTCGTCATCAACCGGAGGTCTTCCGATTGAAAGCGACGGCTGTGATCGTGGGCAATGACCCAAATGGTGCCGACCGCCTTGCCGTTGAGGTAGAACGGCATCAAGAGCGCTTCTTCGACCAAAGGCACAACCGGGGCGAAGTAATCAAAATCCCGTTCCGGGTGCGAAAACATCAACGCGGTGTTGCGGTCCAGGACCGTGCCGCACGGTCCATACCCGCGCGGCGTGCCGCCGCCCACGTGTTCGGCCCATTGTCCGGCAATGGCGGGCCAATAGAAGTTCTTGCCGTCGGATTCCAGCAGGCTGATGCCGGCCGATTGGGCGCCGCAAAGCTCCAAGGCGGTCTCGACAAGTGTCTGCAGAATGCTGGCGGGCGAGACGACCAGTTGCTGCGCCAGCGCGATCAGGGCGCGATTCTCGACGGCGTGGTCGGGCGGCCGCGAAGGGCGGCGGTCCAGTTCGGCCGTCGTCAGGACCGACTGGAGCGGGGGTGCTTCGACATCCACGCCACCACCGACGCCATGCTGCGTTTGCCGGCCTTCGGTGGTCTGTGGCGATTCGGTAAGCGACAACGGACCCAACCCTGTCACATGCGCCAAGGAGACTTCTTGCAGGATACCAGACATCGGGGCCCGCGGACCACCTCTATCCAGGTTCAGCCTGCCAGGAAGCTGGTTCGGGCCGCCACGGTCCCGATTACTGCGGGCCGATGCCGGCGGTCTCGGCGATCGCCGCCCACTTGCGCCTCTCGTCGGCGATGAACCTGCCGAAATCCTGCGGCGAGCCGGACGCCGGCTGGGCGCCGACCTTGGCCAGGCTGTCATGCACCTGGCCGGATTTCAGACCGTCGTTGATCGCGGCGTTAAGCTTGTTGACGATCTCGGGCGAGGTGCCGGCCGGAACGACGACGCCGGTCCAGAACGTCGTGACGTAGTCGGCGATGCCGCTCTCGGCCATGGTCGGCACGCCGGGAAGCTGCGGATGGCGTCGGGCGCTGGTGACGGCGAGCGCCTTGAGCTTCTTCTCCTGGATAAGCCCCAGCAGGATCGAGATGTCGGGGAAGGTCATCTGCACCTGCTCGCTCAGCACCGCGGTGACCATCTCGGCGCCGCTCTTGTAGGGCACATGCACCGCCTTGATGCCGGCGCGGGCCAGCAGCAATTCCGCGGCGAGCTGGGTCTGGTTGCCGTAGCCGGCGGAGGCATAGCTGAGCTTGCCCGGATTGGCCTTGGCATAGGCGATGAGCTCCGCGACCGAGTTCGGCGGGAAGCTTGGCGGCACGACAAGGATGGTGGTGCTGTCGGAAATCTTGGCGACCGGGGCGAAGCTCGTCACCGAATCGTAGCCGGGATTCTTCACCAGCGCCGGAACGACGCCGAGCGTCGCGCTCGTTCCGATCAGCATGGTGTAGCCGTCCGGGTCCGCGGTGGCGACGGACTTCGTGCCGGTGGCGCCGCCGGCGCCCGGACGATTTTCGATAACCACGTTCTGACCGAGCCCGGACTGCACCACCTGCGAGACGGTGCGCGCCGCCAGATCGGTCGGACCGCCGGGACCGAACGGAACGACAAGCTTGATGGTCTTGCTGGGATAGGTCTGGCCGCCGGCCTGCGCCGGTGCAAGTGCGAACACCAACGCGCTCAACACGGCAAGGCGGAATGGCGGCATGACGATCCCCCGGCAGATGCGGTCCGGCGCCATGCTAGCACCGCTTGCCGATTAGGAAAGCCGCGGCGGGCCGCTGCTATCTGCGGCGGCCCTGCTGGGCGATCATCAGCAACGCGCGCTGCGCCAGCGCGTCGGCGAGCGCCGCGGCGCGGCGGGCGTTGAACGTGGTTTCCGCCAGTTGCTCCATGGCGCGCTCGAGCCGCGGCGCGGTCCAGGCGTTGAGCGCCGTCGATACGGTGCTCTGGCGGCTGAAATGCACCGGCGGGATGAAGCTCCGCATCGCGGCGAAGTTGTCTTCGCCGGCATCGAGCGCGAGCCGCGCCTTGTGCAGTTGCGTCGCGTGGCGCAGCGCCCATGACAGGATCGAGCCGGAGGCGGTGCCGGCGGCGAGCGCCTTGGAGAATTGCGCCTCCGTTTCCGGCGGCCGTCCGGCGAAGGCGGCATCGACCACGCCGTCGAGCGCCAGCGCCGAGGCATCGGCCACCACGGCGGCCACGTCCTCCAGCGTCACGCGATCCTTGCCGTGGGCGTAGAGCGCGAGCTTGCGGATTTCGCTCCGCGAGCCCTGGCGGTCGCCGCCGATCAGCGACACCAGCACGGCGCGCGCGTCGGGCGCGATGGTGAGCCCGGCCTCGCGCATCTCGTCGTCGACCAGCCGAATGAGATCGCGCTCGGTGTCGGGATAGCAGGGCAGCACGGCGGCGCATTTCGCCTTCTCGCAGAGCGAGCGAAGCGGCGCGGTGCGTTTCAGATCGCCGGCTTCGATGACGATGCGGCAGTCGGCCGGTGGGCTTGCCACGACGGCCTCGACGGCGGCGGCGAAATTCCGGCTGCCGGCCTTGACCCAGACCGCGCGCCGGCCGCCGAACAGCGGCACGGTGTGGGCCTCCTCGATCAGGCGCGACGGCTCCGAGGCGAGCGTGTCGCCCTCGATGCGGACGAGCGCGAACGGATCGTTCGGATCGTCGACCGACGCGTTGACGATCTTGCCGGCGCGCTCATGCACGAGGCCGGCGTCCGGCCCGCACAGCAGCACGATCGGCTGCTGCGGGCTGGGGCGCGCCACGAACGCATCGACTTCGCTGGCTTTGAGAGCGACCATCCGCATCAAGCCTTAAAATGCTGGATCGCCGGGTCAAGCCCGGCGACGACGGCGAATGTGCAGAAGTGCGACGCTACGCGCCCGCGGCGAAATAGGACGCGAGACGCGACTTGATGTTATCGGAAATGGCCTTGGCCGCGCGGTTCTCGGCGTCGCGCTGGCCGCGCGCGTTGGCGAAGCGCTGCTGCTGGCCGGGGTTGTCATAGGACACGCGCGCGAAGGTCTGGCCGGTCATCACCGATTTTCCGGTTGCCGTCTCGACCAGCGTATAGGTGGCGTTGAGGCCGAACTGCTGGACGTCGGCCCGCGCGGTCGCGATGTCGACGATCACCTGCTGATTCTGCGTGCTCAGCGTGACCTTGAGCTGGTGGGTCTTGCTCAACTGGCCGGCGCCGCCGGTGAGGTCGAAGATCAGGTCGTTCTGCAATTCGACCGCGATCCGGGCCTGCGGCGAACCGCTCGGCGCATGGATCGGCTCGATCGCGACCGAACTCATCCGCTCGCGCAGCCCCGGGCCGCCGGCCAGCGTCTTCTCGCCGTAAAGCGGCTCGAAGCACCCCGCGACAAGGGTGCCGAGCGCCAGCGCCGTCGTCAGACCGGCGAAGCGGCAGACCGTCAGGCGGTGTTCATGCCACCACATTCACGATCCTCTGCGGGACGACGATGACCTTTTTCGGGCGCTTGCCGTCGAGCACCCGTTTTACCGCATCGAGCGCCAGGACGGCAGCCTCGATCTCGGGGCCCTTGGCGTCGCGCGGCACGGTCACGTCCGCCCGCTTCTTACCGTTAATCTGGACCGGTAAAGTAATGGTGTTTTCCACCAGCAGGGCCGGCTCGACCGCCGGCCAGGGCTCGTCGGCCACCAGGGTGCCGTGGCCGAGCGAAGCCCAGCATTCCTCGGCCAGGTGCGGCATCATCGGGTGGAACAGCCGCACCATGATCGAGGCCGCCTCTTTCATGGCCCAGGCGAAGTCGGGGGCCGGGGCGGGGCTGGCGATGGCCGAGCCGAGCGCGTTGGCGAACTCATAGATATGGGCGACGGCGACGTTGAAATGCAGCTTTTCGATCGCCTCCGACACCTTGGCGAGCGCCCCGTGGGCGGCTTTTCGCACCGCCAGCGCCGGCTCGCCGAATGTGGCGGGGCGCTCCGCCGGAGCGCCTTTGGCGAGGTCGGCGGCCTCGCCGATCTGCCGCCACAGCCGGTTGGTGAAGCGCCACGACCCCTGCACGCCGCGCTCGGTCCATTCCACGTCGCGCTCGGGCGGTGAATCCGACAGCATGAACCAGCGCGCCACGTCGGCGCCGTAGGTCGCCATGATGTCGTCGGGGTCGATGGTGTTCTTCTTCGACTTGGACATCTTCTCGATGCCGCCGATCTTGATTGGCTCGCCGGTCGCGGTAAGGGTCGCGGTGCGCTTGTCGTCGCCGCCTTCGATCTTGACTTCGGCCGGCGTCACCCACTCCCCGTTCTGCCGGGCGTAGGTCTCGTGAACCACCATGCCTTGCGTGAACAATCCGGCGAACGGCTCGTCGATGCCGGCGTGGCCGGTCGCCTTCATGGCGCGGGTGAAGAAGCGCGAATAGAGCAGGTGCAGGATCGCGTGCTCGATGCCGCCGATGTATTGATCGACGGGGAGCCATTCGTCGACCGCCTTGCGGGTGGTCGGCGCGTCCTTGTTCCAGGGATCGGTGAAGCGCGCGAAGTACCACGACGAATCGACGAACGTGTCCATCGTGTCGGTCTCGCGCCGCGCCGCGCCGCCGCACTGCGGACACGAAACATTTTTCCACGTCGGATGGCGGTCGAGCGGATTGCCCGGCTTGTCGAAGGTCACGTCCTCCGGCAGTTGCACCGGCAAATCCTTCACCGGCACCGGCACGACGCCGCACTTTTCGCAATGGATGATCGGGATCGGACAGCCCCAGTAGCGCTGCCGCGAGATGCCCCAGTCGCGCAGGCGGAAGTTGACCTGGCGCTGCGCGACGGGAGCGTTGCCGCGTGTCGCGCTTTCCAGCCGCTTCGCCACCTCGTCCTTGGCCTGCTCGATGGTCATGCCGTCGAGGAAGCGCGAGTTGATCATGGTGCCGTCGCCGTCATAGGCCACGTCGGTGATGACGAACGACGCCGGGTCCTGGCCCGGCGGGCACACCACCGGCACGTTGCCGAGGTGGTACTTGTTGACGAAATCGAGGTCGCGCTGGTCGTGCGCGGGGCAGCCGAAGATCGCGCCGGTGCCGTATTCCATCAGGATGAAGTTCGCGACGTACACCGGCAACTGCCACGCCGGATCGAACGGATGCAGCGCACGGATGCCGGTATCGAAGCCGAGCTTTTCCGCGGTGTCGATCTCGGCCTGCGCCGTGCCCATGTGCTTGCAGTCGCCGATGAACTTCGCCAGCGCCGGATTGCCCTTGGCTGCTGTCGTGGCGAGCGGATGGTCCGGCGCGATCGCCATGAACTTCGCGCCGAACAGCGTATCGGGCCGCGTCGTGAAAATCTCCAGTTCGCGTTCCGCGTTGGGCGTCGTCTTCGCGTCGAGCGCGAAGCGGACAAGCAATCCCTCGCTCCGCCCGATCCAGTTCTTCTGCATCAGCCGGACTTTTTCCGGCCAGCGGTCGAGCTTGTCGAGCGCGTTGAGCAGGTCTTCCGAGTAGTTGCTGATCTTGAAGAACCACTGCGTCAGCTCGCGCTGCTCGACCTCGGCGCCGGAGCGCCAGCCGCGGCCGTCGATGACCTGCTCGTTGGCGAGCACCGTCATGTCGACCGGGTCCCAGTTCACCTTCGATTGCTTCCGCTCGACCAGCCCCGCCTTGAGGAAGTCGAGGAACATGCGCTGCTGATGCTTGTAGTAGGCCGGATCGCAGGTCGCGATCTCGCGGCTCCAGTCGAGCGACAGCCCCATCGACTGAAGCTGCTTCTTCATCGCGGCGATGTTGGCGTAGGTCCACGCCTTGGGATGGGTCTTGCGCTCCATCGCGGCGTTCTCGGCCGGCATGCCGAAGGCGTCCCAGCCCATCGGGTGCAGCACGTTCATGCCCTTGGCGCGTTTGAAGCGCGCGACCACGTCGCCCATCGTGTAGTTGCGGACGTGCCCCATGTGGATGCGCCCCGACGGGTAGGGGAACATCTCCAGCACGTAGTATTTCGGGCGCGGGTCGTCGTTGCGGGTCGCGAAGATGCCGCGCGCGTCCCAGGTCTGCTGCCAGCGGGCTTCGGATTCCCGGGCGTTGTAGCGGTCGGATTTTGCTGATTCTGCGGCCATTTGTTCGCTCTTTTAGAGCGCGCGGCCGGGATGGGGAAGGGGCTTCGCGGGTCCGTGCCGCTCTTGACACTCCGGCAGGAAGGCCCGAAGTATTACTTGCCAATATGAGGTAATACCAATGAGCACCACCGTTACCAGCAAGGGGCAGGTCACGATCCCGAAGCCCGTCCGCGACCGGCTGAGCATCAAGCCCGGCAACGCGGTCGATTTCGTGCTCGCCGAAGACGGACGTGTCGTGCTGGTGAAGGCCGGGAAGCAGCCGGCGGCGCCCAGGAGCCGGTTCGATCGCATACGCGGCATCATGAAAAGCGACATGACGACGGACGAGATCATGGCGCTGATGCGCGGGCCGCCGGCCGAGGTATGATCTTCGTCGATACCAACATTCTCTTGGACGTGGTCACCGACGATCCAGTCTGGGCAGACTGGTCCCAGCATCAGCTTGATGCCGCCGCGCTGCTCGACCGGCTGGCAATTAACCCCGTGGTCCATGCCGAGTTCTCCAGCCGCTTTCGGCGGGTTGAAGACATCGATGAGGTGCTGATGACTGCGGACATCGTCGTTACCGAAATGCCGAGAATGGCACTGTTTCTCGCCGGCCAAGCCTTCAAGACCTATCGCCATCGCGGCGGGCTGCGGACGAGCGTGCTGCCGGACTTCTTCGTCGGAGCGCAGGCCGCGGTTGCCGGCTCCACGCTGATCACCCGCGACGCAAACCGCTATCGGACCTATTTTCCGGCAGTGGCGTTGATTGCGCCGGAGTAGATGCAACAAGGCGTGCCCGTTCGGGACGATGTTCCGTTAAGCCGCCTTTTTCCGTTTCCTCCTGCGGAGGATACCGCTCAGGAAGCGCGTGCGCCTCGGCTTGCTGACGAGCTTGATATCGCTGACGAGCTTCGCGCCGCCCTTTCGCCGCTCCAGCACGACCTTGCGATTGTGGAACGCTTCGAGCTCGGGGCGATGGCCGACGCTCACCAGCGCGGTCGACTCCGGCTGCTTGCTGAGCAGCTCCATCAGCTTGTCCTGGCTCTCCGGGTCGAGCGCCGCGGTCGCCTCGTCGAGCACGATGATGTCCGGGTTGTGCAGGAAGATGCGCGCGAAGGCGAGGCGCTGCTTCTCGCCGCCGGAGAGCGTCTGGTCCCACGGCGCGTCGTCCTCGATGCGTTCAATGAGGTGCTCCAGGCCGACGCGCTTGAAGGCCTCGGCGACCTCCTTGACGTCGCGGCTGTCGGCCGGGTCGGGATAGGTCGCGGCGCGGCGCAACGTGCCGATCGGGATGTACGGCCGCTGCGGCAGCAGCATCAGCTTGGCGCCTTTCTTCACCTCGATCAGGCCGCCGCCCCAGGGCCACAGGCCCGAGATCGCGCGAACGAGCGTGCTCTTGCCGGTGCCGGATTCGCCGGCGATAAGCACGCGCTCGCCCGGCAGGATGGCGATGTCGGTGTCGTCGAGCACCGCGGTGCCGTCGTCGAGCGTCACCGACAGGTCCTTGAGATGGAGCGCCGCCTTGCCGCCCTCGTGGGTCCGCTTGATGCGGCCGAGGCCGTCGCCGCTCTCGGCGCGCTCGAGGCCGTCGAGCGAAACCATCAGCGAGGCGGCGCGGCGCGCCGACGCGCTCCAGTCCGCGAGCCGCGGATAGTTGTCAACGAGCCAGTTGAAGGCGCCCTGGACGATGGTGAAGGCGGAGGCCGCCTGCATCACCTGGCCGAGCGACATCGAGCCGTCGAGGTATTTCGGCGCGCACAGGATGATCGGCAGCACCGGCGCGATGAACCCGGAGCTCGACGAAACCACGGTGGTCTTCATGTATTGCCGGCAGATCGAGCGCCAGGCCAGCAGGACCTTGCCGAGCGAACGATCGACGCCGGCGCGCTCCTCCTCCTCGCCCTGGATGAGCGCGATGCTCTCGCCGTTCTCGCGGAGCCGCGTCAGCACATAGCGAAGCTCGGCCTCGGACTGGTTCTTTTCCTCGGACACGGTGACGAAGCGGCGGCCGATCCGCATCATCGCGCCGCTGGCGATCACCGCGTAGAGCACCGCGGCGACCACTAGGAAGCCGGGGATGGTGATTTCGGCGCCGCCGACGCCGACGGTCAGCGCGCCGCCGATGGTCCACAGCACGACGATGAAGGTCGCCGCCGAGAGGAACGCCGAGGTCACGCCGCTGACGAAATCGACCGGCGACTCGGTCGCGATCCGCACGTCGTCGGCGATGCGGTATTCCGGATTCTTATGGTCGCCGCTGACCAGGTTGAGCTGGTAGTAGCGGCCGGATTTCAGCCAGCGGTCCACCAGGATGTCCGTGAGCCATTTGCGCCAGCGCCGCTGCAAGGTCATCCGGGCATAGACCTGGGCGACGGCGAAGCCCACGCTGATGACCAGGATGGCGACATAGACCATCGACAGGGTGAGGACGGTGGCGGCCTCCTTCTTCTCCAGCGCGTCGAAGATGCTGCGATTCCACAGGTTCATGGCGTAGGACGCCGCGAGGTTGAGCAGGATGATGACCAGCAGCATCGCCGACAGCAGCCACGCCATGTGCGACCTGGCGTCGGTCCAGAACCGGCTCGCGGTGTGCCAGAAGCGCCGCAGCAGGTATTTGCGCCGCAGCTCCTCGATGTCCTCGCCGCCTTCGTCGTCCTCCTCGTCGAGGGCCTCGATCTTCTTGTCGACGGCCTCGGTCTTGACCGCCTCGGCGGCCTCCGCCTCGGCCCTCTCGGCCTCGGTCGGCTTGGCGGAATCGGCGTCGACGTCCTTGGCTTCGGCGTCCTTGGCGTCGGACGCCTCTTTCAGGGCCTTGGCCCTGGCGACTTTGACCTTGCTGGCGTCCTGGCCGGAACCCTGACCCGCGCTGGTGGTTTTAGACCGGTGTTTGGTCATATTTGTCCTGGTTCTGGAAGCCAAAGCAGCCGATTGCCATGGGCCGACGAGTTTTCCCGCAGTCCCGGCTTACAACCGCCTCCAGCCGTTTCAGTTTCGCCGATAGGATAAGGTTTCGGGCCGGTTGCGCCGCCCCGGGGGGTTTCAGGTGAGTTTTATCCGTCTCTACATGCGCGTGCTCGCCATGCTCGGGACCGAGGCGCGCCTCGGCTGGATTCTGGCCGTCGCCAACCTCGCGCTCGCGGGGGCGATGTTCGCGGAGCCGATCCTGTTCGGCCGCATCATCGACACCCTCGCCAACAGCCAGTCGCGCGCCGCCGAACTGGACTGGAACAGGCTCGTCCTGCTGCTCGCCGCGTGGGTCGGCTTCGCGCTGTTCACCATCGTCAGCGGCACGCTGATTTCACTGCACGCCGACAGGCTTTCGCACCGCCAGTACCAGGTGGTGCGAACCATGTTCTTCGAGCACGTCCTGCAGCTCCCGCTCAGCTATCACAGCGGCGCCCACTCCGGCCGGCTGGTGAAGGTGATGGTCACCGGCACCAACACGCTGTGGAGCCTGTGGCTGGCGTTTTTCCGCGAGCATTTCGTGAGCCTGGTTTCGCTCATCGTGCTGCTGCCGGCGACGCTGTTTCTCAACTGGCGCTACGGCCTGCTGCTGATCGCGCTGTGTTGCGTGTTCGCGATGCTGATCGCCCTGATCGTCTCCAGGAGCGAGAAGCTGCAGGGCAAGGTCGAGCGCTATTACAGCGACGTGTCCGAGCGCACCACCGACACGCTCGGCAATATCGCGCTGGTGCAGAGCTTCACGCGCATCGAGCATGAAGTGATGGGGATGAAAAAGCTGGGCGATGACGTGCTCGGCGCGCAGCTTCCCGTGCTGTCGTGGTGGGCGCTCGCGACGGTGATCACCCGCACCGCCACGACGCTGACGATCCTGGCGATCCTGATGCTCGGGGTCTGGTTCTATATCAACAATCTCACCACGGTCGGCGAGATCGTCATGTTCATGAGCTACGCGACGCTGCTGATCGGCAAGCTCGAACAGGCGGTGGGGTTTTTCAACCGCATGGTCACGGACGCGCCGCGGCTGCGCGAGTTCTTCGACGTTCTCGACACGACGCCGGCCGTTCACGACCGGCCCGACGCGGTCGACCCCGGCCGTCTGCGCGGATCGATCGACTTCCAGGACGTGTCGTTTTCATACGACGGCAAACGGCCGGCCGTCCTCGACCTGAATTTCACCGCGCGGCCCGGCGAGACCATCGCGCTTGTCGGCTCCACCGGCGCCGGCAAGTCGACGGCGCTCGCTCTCCTGCACCGCGCCTTCGATCCGCAGTCCGGCGTGGTCAAGATCGACAACATGGATATCCGCGCCATGACGCTGTCCGGGCTGCGGCGCAACATCGGCGTGGTCTTTCAGGAGGTGCTGCTGTTTGACCGCTCGGTCGCCGAGAACCTGCGCGTCGGCAAGCCCGACGCCACCGAGGAGGAGATGAAAGCGGCTTGCGAACGCGCGCAGGTCATGGACGTCATCGCGCGCAATCCGGAGAAATTCGAGATGATGGCGGGCGAGCGCGGGCGCATGTTCTCCGGCGGCGAGCGCCAGCGGCTTTCGATCGCGCGCGCCTTGCTCAAGGACCCGCCGATCCTCATCCTGGACGAGGCGACCAGCGCGCTCGATGCGGTGACCGAGGCCAAGATCCAGGCCGCGCTCGATGAAGTCATGAAGGGCCGCACCACCTTCGTGATCGCGCACCGGCTTGCGACCATACGCCATGCCAATCTCATCCTGGTGTTCGAGGGCGGCCGCATCACCGAGACCGGCACGTTCGACGAGCTGGTGAGGCTCGGCGGCAGCTTCGCCAAGCTCGCCGAGACGCAATTCATGGCCGCGGCGGCCACCCAGTAACTCGTCGATCCCTTCACTCGAGGCTGCCATGAAATACACCGCCCTCGGCAACACCGGCCTGCGCGTCAGCGTCGCCGGCCTCGGCACCGGCGGCTTCAGCCGCCTCGGCCTCAAATCCGGCAAGACCGAGGACGAGGCCGCGCGGCTGATCCACGAGGCGCGTGATCTCGGCATCAACTTCATCGACACCGCGGCGAGCTACGGCACCGAGGGCGTGGTTGGGCGTGCGCTGAAGACCATTCCGCGCGATCAGGTCGTCATCGCCACCAAGGCGCAGTTCCGCGGCAAGCCCTGGGCGCCGCCCGAGAAGGTCGTGGCGGCGCTCGACAATTCGCTCCGCCTGATGGGCACCGATCATGTCGACGTGTTCAACCTGCATGGCGTGGAGCTTGAGGAATACGACTACGCGATCGACACGATCGCGCCGGCGCTGATCGAGCAGAAGCGCAAGGGCAAGATCAGGCACATCGGCATCACCGAGAACCCGATCGTCGATTTCACCAACGCGATGCTGAAGCGCGCGGTGCGCGACCCGGTCTGGGAGGTGTTCATGGTGGGCTTCCACATGATGCACCAGGGCGCGCGCACGAACGTGTTCCCGGCCACGCGCGAGAAGGGCATCGGCACGCTCCTGATGTTCGCGGTGCGGAGCATCTTCGCCGACCCGCCGCGGGTCGCCCGCGAAATGCGCGAGCTGGCCGCGAAGGGACTGGTCGAGAAATGGCTCGGCGAGACCGCCGATCCGCTCGGCTTCCTGGTCCACCAGGGCGGCGCCGCCAGCATGATCGAGGCCGCCTATCGGTTCGCCCGCCACGAGCCGGGCGTCGACGTCGTGCTGTTCGGCACCGGCGACGCCGGACACCTGCGGGCCAATGTCGAGTCGCTGCTCAAGCCGCCGCTGCCGGAGGCCGATCGGGAGCAGCTGGCGAGACTGTTCGGCCACCTCGCGGTGGGCGTCGGGCTCGACTCACACCAGGGGCGGTGAGGACGCCAGGGTAATCCTTATCCTCTCCCCGCGAGCGGGGAGAGGACGGAACGCGTCACTTCAAGCGCTTCGCCGCCTCCTGGATCAGGCTGAGATCGGAGTGCTGCTTGACGTCGATGCTCGACTTGAAGATGCCGAGGTCCACGGCGACATCGACGTTCTTTTGCAGCGCCGCCAAGTCCGGCATCATGTCGGGATCGCGGTAATAGTCCTTCTTGGTGTAGAGCCAGCCGAGCCGGTCCGCCGGCACCTTGAGCAGCTTGCTGGCGATCTGGACCGCCTCGGCGTGGTTCTTCGGGTCGAGGAACCAGCGCTCGATCCGCAGCATGTCTTCCATGTAGTCGATCAGCGCGGCGCGGTTCTTGTCGATCCACGATTGCCGCGCGGTCCAGAACACGAACTGCGAGGGGCCAAGGCCGAGCGTCTGATCGTACAGCGGGAAGCCGATCTCGTTGAGTTGCGGATTGAGCGCGAACGGCATCACCGCGGTGACGAGGTCGGCCTTCTTGTCGTTGAGCATCGACGGCATCGTCGGCAACGGCGCCTCGATGACGGTGAAGTCGCGCTTGTCGATGAGGCCGTGCTTCTTCAGCCCGGCCTTCATGGCGATGTCGACGCCGGCGCCGATCGCGTTGGTGGCGAGCACCTTGCCCTTGAGGTCGGCGATCGTCTTGATGCCGGAGTCCTTGCGAACGAAAAACTGGTTGCTGAAGTAGCCGGGCACGCCGTCGCGGAAGTCGTCGGAGATGACGCGAAGGTCGCGGATGCCGGCGTTCTCGATGGCGATGCCGAGCGTCGAATAGGCGAGGTTGGCGATTTCCAGCTCGCCGTTGGCGAGCGCCGTGATCATCGGCGGCGTGCCGTTATAGCGGACCGCCTCCATCACGTAGGACTTGCCCCAGTGCCGGGCGAGGTCCTTCTTCTCGACAATCATCGGTTCCCAGTTGGCGACCGGGACCACGTAGGAATTGCGGATCAGGAGTGGCTCGGCGCCGGCGGCCGTCGCCGCGGCCACGGCGATCGCGAGTCCCGCGAGCACGGTTTTCAGCTTGCGCATGATAATCCTCCCCCATCGGGCGTTGCGGCCCCGTGAGCCGATTGTGAGAAATGCCGCCGGCATTAACAAGCCGGGCCGTGCGGGAATTCGGCGTCCGGGGCCGTCTTAACGCTAACGGCCGAAACGAGTTGGCACCCCCACAGCCGCCTGATTTGTTAAGGACGGGGAAGGCCACAAGGGGACGTATGCCACACCATGCCTGGTGCGATTCTTGGCGCTATTCCTGGCGCACTCTGTCGTTTGCCGCACTCCTGACCGCCACCGCATTCGCGCAGCCCGCGCGCGCCGACGATTGGGAAACCTGCGCCAAGGGCGCGGGCGACGACGCCATCGCGGCCTGCAGCCGCGCCATCAAGTCCGGCACCTACAACGGCAAGACGCTGGCGCTCGCCTATTCGAACCGCGGCGTCGAATGGAAGGCCAAGGGCGATCTCGCCAAGGCCGTCGCCGACTACGACGAGGCGATCAAGGCCGATCCGCAACAGCCCGCCGCCTACAACAACCGCGGCATCGCCTACGCCGCCGCCGCCGAGTACGACAAGGCCATCGCCGACTACGACAAGGCGGTCGAGCTCAATCCGAAGTACGCCTCGGCGCTGAACAATCGCGGCCTCGCCTATTTCAACAACGGCCAGAAAGAGCGCGCCATCGCCGATTACGATGAGGCGATCAAGCTCGAGCCCGACGCCGTTCGTCTCAACAACCGCGGCAACGCCTATGCGAGCCGCGCGCAATACGATCGCGCCATCCAGGACTTCGACGAGGCGGTGAACCTCGACGCCAAATATGCCATCGCCATCTACAATCGCGGCAACGCCCATTTCGCGAAGGGCGATGCCGACCGCGCCATCGCCAACTACGATCAGGCGCTGACGCTCAATCCGAAATACGAGGACGCGCTGGTCAACCGCGGCGTCGCCCATGAGAAGAAGGGCGCGCTCGACCGCGCCATTGCCGATTACGACGAGGCGATCAAGCTGGAGCCGAAGGACGCGGTCGCCTACAACAATCGCGGCAATGCGCTGCTGAAAAAGGGCGACCACGACAAGGCGATCGCCGATTACGATCGCGCCATCAGGCTCGACGGCAAGTATGTCGCCGCCTATTTCAGCCGCGCCATCGCCAACGAGGGCAAGAAGCGCTTCGACTATGCGATCGCCGACTACGGCCAGGTCACCAAGCTGCAGCCGCAGAACGCCGCGGCCTGGAACAGCCGCTGCTGGACCCGCGCCGTCATCGGCCGCCTGCAGGAGGCGCTCGGCGACTGCAACGAGGCGCTGAAGCTCAAGCCCGACTACATCAACGGGCTCGACAGCCGCGGCTTCGTGCTGCTGCGCATGGGCCGATACGACGAGGCCATCGCCGATTACGACGCGGCGCTGCAGATCGAGCCGAACAAGGTGGCCTCGCTGTACGGGCGCGGCATGGCCAAGCGCCGCAAGGGCGACTACTCAAGCGGCAACACCGACATCGCGGCCGCCCGGGCCATCAAGCCCGCCGTCGCCACCGAATTCTCGCGCTACGGCCTGCTGCCGCCGCTGAGCGATGCCGTGCGCTCGGATGTCCCGACCAGCGGCGCCGCGTTCGGCCGCAGCCGCCATCCCAACTGAATCCCGGCGGAACCTCCGCCCCTCCGTCCCCGTTGATATGACGTAGGAAATGGAGGCGTATCGATGTTCAACAAAGACAGCATCAAGGAACACATGGAAGTCCTGGGTTCCGACGGCCAGCACGTCGGAACCGTGGACCATCTGGAAGGGTCCAACCAGATCAAGCTGACGCGGAAGGATCCGAAGGCCGGCGGCACGCATCATCTGATCCCGACGGATTGGGTGGATCATGTCGACCAGCACGTCCATCTCAACAAGTCGAGCAAGGACGTTCAGTCGCAGTGGAAGAACGCGGCCTGACCGCGTCCCATCCTCGATCGAGGCCACAGAACCCGGCGCCGCCGGGTTTTGTGTTTTTGTCGGCGGCGTCAAGCGGTGTTATGGATGCCGCGTGAACGCGCCAGACACCAGCGCCGGCAGGACAACGGGCCTGACCGCGGTGCGGCAGGAGATCGAACGCGCCTGCCGCGAGGCGGCGCGCGATCCGGCCGACGTGACGCTCGTGGCGGTGTCCAAGACCTTTGCCGCGGGGGCCATCCAGCCGGTCATCGCGGGTGGGCAAAAGGTGTTCGGCGAGAATCGCGTGCAGGAGGCCAAGGGCAAATGGCCGGCGCTGCTGGCCCGCACGCCGGGCCTCGAACTGCACATGATCGGGCCGTTGCAGTCGAACAAGGCCAAGGAGGCGGTGGCGCTGTTCGACGCCATCCATTCGCTCGACCGGCAGAGCCTGTGTGAAGCGCTGGCGAAGGAAATCGAGAAGCAGGGCCGCCGGCCGGCGCTGTTCGTCGAGATCAACACCGGCGCCGAGGCGCAGAAGGCCGGCGTGCTGCCGCAGGACGCCGATGCCTTCCTCAAGCGGTGCCGCGACGGCTATGGGCTCGCGGTGGCGGGCCTGATGTGCATCCCGCCGGCCGACGAGGCGCCGGCGCCGCATTTCGCGCTGACCGCCAAGATCGCGGCGCGCAACGGCCTGAAGCTCCTGTCGATGGGCATGAGCGCGGATTACGCCGTCGCCATCGCGATGGGCGCGACCCACGTGCGGGTCGGCAGCGCGATCTTTGGCGCACGGGGTTAGGACTTCGCAGCGCCGAATGCCTCGCGTTCGTCATCGCCGGGCGTGACCCGGCGATCCAGCTTTTGTGCGAGGAGGACGGATGGCCGGTCAGGCTCGGCCATGACGCTGTGGGTGAATATGCCGCCCCGAAAAGGCGTGGCGAGGCCTTACCGGTACCGGCTGGGCAGCGGCGCCGGGTTGTTCGGGCCGAGCGGCTCCGCCGAAATCGGCCGCCGCAGGATGCTCGGCCGCGGCTGCTCGAGCGGCGGCGCGGCAGCCAGCGGCGGGGCGGGCTGCATGGCCGGCTGCATCGGCGGGAAAG
>JADMIO011167804.1_pt1 | contig 25302 bp, 25 predicted proteins | sample 8958161 | NCBI WGS metagenome assembly JADMIO01 (sample SAMN16585339, study PRJNA669376) | soil metagenome | isolation source: Crop rotation soil | place: USA: Cullars Rotation, Alabama | collected 2011
CGCGACAACTTGTCCACGTGGAATTCTAAGCTTAGGATCCCAATGTGCTGGAAAGGGGCGACAAGCAGTACAGCCCGCCCGAGATCAGCGCCATGATCCTGCAGAAGCTGAAGGCGGACGCGGAGGCCTATCTCGGCGAGCCGGTGACCGAGGCCGTGATTACCGTCCCGGCGTACTTCAATGATGCCCAGCGGCAGGCGACCAAGGACGCCGGCAAGATCGCCGGTCTCGAGGTGCTGCGGATCATCAACGAGCCGACGGCGGCCTCGCTCGCCTACGGCCTCGACAAGAAAGAGGACGAGGTCATCGCCGTCTACGACCTCGGCGGTGGGACCTTCGACATCTCGATTCTCGAGCTGGGCGAGGGCACCTTCCAGGTGTTGAGCACCAACGGCGACACCCACCTCGGCGGCGACGACTTCGACCAGCGCGTGATCGACTGGCTGATCGACGAGTTCAAGAAGGCCGAGGGCATCGACCTGCGGCAGGACCGCCAGGCGCTGCAGCGGCTCAAGGCGGAGGCGGAGAAGGCGAAGATCGAGCTCTCGAGCGCCCAGCAGACGGAGATCAACCTGCCGTTCGTCACCGCCGACGCGAGCGGCCCGAAGCACCTCAACGTGACGCTCACCCGCTCGAAGCTGGAGCAGCTCGTCGGGGACCTGCTCCAGGGCACCCTCGGGCCGGTGAAGAAGGCGCTCGACGACGCCAGCAAGCAGCCCGGCGCTGTGGACGAGGTCGTGCTCGTCGGTGGCCAGACGCGCATGCCGGCGGTGCAGAAAATCGTCGCCGACTTCTTCGGCAAGGAACCGCACAAGGGCGTCAACCCGGACGAGGTGGTGGCGATCGGTGCCGCCATCCAGGCCGGCGTGCTCAAGGGCGAGGTGAAGGACGTCCTCCTGCTCGACGTGACCCCGCTGACCCTCGGGATTGAGACCCTGGGCGGGGTGTCGACCCCGATCATCACCCGCAACACCACCATCCCAACCTCGAAAAGCCAGGTCTTCTCGACCGCGGCCGACAACCAGCCGAGTGTCGAGATCGTGGTCCTCCAGGGCGAGCGCACGATGGCGACCGACAACAAGCCCCTCGGCCGCTTCATCCTCGATGGCCTGCTCCCGGCGCCCAAGGGCGTGCCCCAGATCGAGGTCACGTTCGACATCGACGCGAACGGCATCGTCAACGTGTCGGCGAAGGACAAGGGGACGGGGCGCGAGCAGAAGATCACGATCCAGGCCTCCAGCGGCCTCTCCAAGGATGAGATCGAGCGCATGCAGCGCGAGGCGGAGATCCACGCCGACGAAGACCGCAAGAAGCGCGAGCAGATCGAGCTCAAGAACCTCGCCGACAGCACCGCCTACCAGGCGGAGAAGACGCTTCGCGACAACGCCGACAAGATTCCGGCGGACCTCAAGGAGGACGTCGAGAGCCGCGTCAAGGACGTGCGCTCGGCGATCGAGGCGGACGACAGCGACCGCCTCCGCACGGCCCTGGACGCCCTCGGCCAGTCGATGCAGCGCATCGGCGAGGCGGTCTACGGCGCGGCCGGGGCGAGCGCGGCCGGTCCCGAGCCGGGTATGGACGGTAGCGAGGACACGGGCCCGGCCCAAGAGGGCACGGTGGAGGGCGAGTTCCGCGAGGTGTAGGGGCTGCGAGCCCGGTCATCTGAGCCGGGCGAAGGAACTGGCAATGCGGCCGCCGGAGCGCTCCGGCGGCCGTGTCCATGTCCTGCAGCCGGAGTCGCCGCTCGCCAGCACCAACGGCACCCGGTCAACGCGCGTTCGAGCTGTGACCTGTCCGCGCCGACGGGCGCCTCCGCGCTCCGCCGAGCCAGCGCGCCCACGGGAGCCTGAGGACGCCCACGACGAGGACCAGCCCAGCGACCTGCAGGAGGATCGCCTGCCAGCTGGTCAGTTGGGAGGTGAAAAGGTCACCCGTGCCGCGCACGACTGCACCAGCGGTGTAGACCCATAGCCAATCGGCGATACAACGACTGAGGAAAAAGGCGATGAGCACGGGCCACAGGCGAACACGGCCGAGTCCCGCAGCGATGAACAGTGCGTTGCTCGGGAGCGGGCCCAGGCAGCCGACGAAAACGATCCCCAGGCTCCAGCGTTCGTGCCGGTCGAAGAAGTCTCCGAGCGCGTCGGCGTTGGTGCGGTCCTTCGCCGGCAAGAAGCGGGAGCCCTTCGCCGCGCCCAGCGCGAGGCCGGCCCGGCCGGCGGCGGAGGCCGCCGCCCCAACCACCGCGAGCGGCAGAAGCGGAGTGCCGAACGCCAGTTGGATCGCCGCCAGGGCAGCCCAGGTGGGTGGCATGAACGCCGGGATGAGGTTAATCACGAAGGCCGCGCCGGCAGCCAGCAAGAGCGCCCATACGGAGTCCATCGTTCCTCAGCGTGGCGGAGGGCGGGCTGCGGAACGCACGCGTTGGGACACCCACGGCATCGCGGATCTGCCACAGGGACGGATGACTGATCCGTCGCTCTCGCTGTGCCGTTCGAGAATGGCCCGGGTTGGCAACTCAGGCTCGCCGCGCTGATCGGCGAAGGAGCGCTCGGCGCCCGCATGGGCTGGCCGTCGATGCCTGGTCGTCAGTCGCGAGCGGCCATGAGCGGCTCGTAGACGGCGCGCACCGCCCAGTAGCAACGGCAGGCGGCCGCTTCCAGCGCGCCGCGGTCCACGAGATCGATTGCCCCGCGCCGGAAGCGAATGACCCCGGCGTCGGACAGGCAATGGGCCGCGGTTGAGAGCGATGGGCGGCTCACGGCGAGCATCCGCCCGATTCGCTCCTGAGTCATGGTGAATTCCGTCGAACCGATGATGTCGCTGACTTGCAGCAGCCAGCGCGCGAGCCGCGCTCGAAGGCCGTGGTGCGCCATGCATGCTGCCGACCGCGCCGCGACTTGATACCCGAGATCCCGCTGGCGCATCGCTGCCTCCTGCAGGACGGGGCCCCGGGAGAAGGCATCGCAGAACGCTGAGCTGGGTACGCGGACAGCCTCGGCTTCGATCTGACCAAGGACCCGAAACACAGCTCGGCCATCCAACCGCATCGCGCCGAGGCCCGTCATCCCGAAGGAGCCGACGGGCGCGACCTCAAACATCTCGCCCTCGTCGAGCACTGAGACGAACGAGACCATGCCCGTCTCGATGAAGTAGACGTGCTCCACCGCCGCTCCAACCTGCTGGACGACCTGCCCCGGCGAGATCGTCACGGGGGTGAAATGAGGCTCGAGCCGGGCGAGTTCGTCCGGGGGAAGCGCACCCAGGATGCGGTTTCGGTGGGCATGGCCAGCGTCAGCCGCGAGCATACGAACCCTCATACGGGCATCCTTCGTGCCGGGTCATGGACTCGCCTCGCCGGCCGGCGCGAAGGCCCGATCGGCAGGCTATCGTACGCTCGCTCGAAAGTGACGCAACCCTGGCAGCTGCCCGGCGCCGGCCCGCCTGCCACGGGCCCCGTCGGCCCGAAACGGCCGTGGGCGTCACCTCGGCGTGGCCCCCAATTCCCGCATGACTTCCTCGAACACTTCGAGCGGCTGGGCGCCGACCACGCCGACGCGCTCATCGAAGATGAAGGTGGGCACGGCGCGCACGCCGACGGCGTGGGACCAGGTGAGGCCATCGTCGACCTGCTTACGGTAGCGGCCGGTTTCGAGCGCCTCGCGCAACCGATCCGCCGGGAGGCCGGCCTCGCCCCCGAGGCGGACGAGCTCGTCCACGGTGCCGATGTCAGCGAGCTCTTCGAAGTACGCCTTGAACATGCGGCGGTGGAACTCGCGCCCGACATTGCCCTCTTCCTCGGCGAACTCGGCGGCCTGGAGGGCGAGGTGGGAATTCGAGGTCCACGTGCGGCCACGGGTGAAGGTGATGCCGAGGCTCGTGGCGCGCTCCTCCATCGGGCTTGGCGGAGAACCGGGCTGCGAGTACTGGCGCCGCGGCTTGCCTTCGGGCGGTGTCGACGGGTCCAGGAAGAACGGGGCGAAGCGGACCTCGAGATCGTAGCGTTCCGAGAGCCGGTCGACCTCAACGAGGCCGATGTAGCACCAGGGTCAGACGAAGTCGGAGACCACGATGAGGGAGGTAGCAGCCATCGTGGGAGTATAGCCCGAGGTCTTAACGAGCGCCCGGTCCCTCATTGGTCGGGGAGCGAGCATACTCCCCGGCATGGCGGCGCCGATCACCGGCTTGAGGCTGCGCGCTGGCGAGGCGGCCAGCCGTCTGCGTGCGGAGCTCGGCGGTCTCGCGACGGGCCTTGACGAAGCCCGCCTCGAAGGCCACGCACGGGCGGTGCGCGCGAACACCCGGGGCCGCGGCATTCCCCAGGCGCATACTCGCCTGGCGGAAGAGCTCGAGCGCGAGGCGCCCGTGGCCGTGCCTGTCTTGAATCGTTGGATCCTCGCCCGGCTCGCAACCGACTTCGAACCCGCCGGCTCTTCGACAAGCCTCCCGGCTTCCACCGCGCCGCTGTACCGCGAGCACATCGAGCGCATACTGGCGGACCTCGAGACGCTCGGTGATGACGCCTTCGCCACCGAGGATCCTGGCTTCCACAAGGACCTCGGCCTCCTCACGGGACACTACTTCCCCACCGGGCCGATGATCGGGCAGCTGGCGTGGGTGCACCCGCGGATCGCGCGAACCCACGGCCCGGGACAGGCGTGGAAGTTCGTGCGGGTCCTCGGCTGGCAGTGCCGCGGCCTCCGGCCGTTCGTGTCGCTGCACATCCACGAGCGCGTCAACCGCGCGCTGCCGGAAGAGGAGTGGGGCCCGTTCAACATGGCCGCCGCCGAAGTCGCCGTCCTGAACCCCGGCATCCGCGGTCTGATCGCGGCAGGCTGGATGATCGACCCGAAGATGGCCGAGATCTCGCCGCACCTCCACTGGCTCGTGAGCCGGACGTTGGAGGCGGGCGGCTCCGTGTTCTTCCTGCGCGAGGAGCGCACTTCGGAGTCGCGCGCCCTCGTAAAGTCGGAGACGCGGCGGCGGCTGTTCGAGGAGGGCCGCTACGTGCCGGAGATCTGGATGCGGGTCTGGCCGCGGAGGCAGTTCCTGGGCTGGGCTCGCCGCCAGCCGGAATGGCGCGAGCCCGAGCCGCTCAGGCCCGGGATGACCTTCGGCGACGAAGAACGGCCCGCGTAGCGGGCCACCGTCGCGGCCGGGCCGCACGGCCTGCCTTGTATACTCAAACCATGACCAAAGCGGCGCTGCGCGATGCCACGGTGGCTGACTGTGCTCTCACGCGGCTGCCGCCCTCCGCCACGACCGCAAGGCGCTGCTGGCCGCTGTCGAGCGCTAAGCCGCGGGAGCACCCCCACCCCCCGGCCCCCGTCCCGACTGCGCGGGAGAGGGAGAGTCGCGTCGCTCGCGAAGGTAGCCGTAGCGCAGGAGCCACGGCCAGGTCATCGCAGTAACCACCGTGCGGGCGCCGCGTGGCATCGCATCGCGCCACTCGTCGTCCAGGCGGACGGTGACGGGGCCGTGCGCGAAGCGCATCGGATTGCCGGAAACGATGTGGTTCGGGCGGATCAACTCATCCCCGGAGGCGGCAGGCAGGCCGGCGAACACGCGGACCCGGGCCAGAACTTTCTGGGCGTCGTGCGCGAGGTCCTCGTAGCGGAGGGTGAGCTTCGGGCGCGGGGCGAGAAGTTCGGCGGCGAGCGTGTTCGCCGCCCAGAGGCGGGCGGAGCCGGCAGGGCCCCGGCGCGGCATCGCCCGGCGGGCTGCGCCGGGCGCCGGGTTCGCGCGCACGCGGGACCACGAGAAGGCGACGGCGCGGCTATCGCGGACGAGATGGACGGTGCGGACGTCCAGCCCGCCGATTGCGGCGAGGACAGCGCCGTGGAAGGCGTACTTCGAGGAGTCCACGAGGAGCGCCGCGCCGCTGACTGCTCGGGCGGCGGCGTAGAGCGGGCGAAGGAGCTCGCCGTAGGCCGCGAGCGTCCGGCCCTGTTCATCAGGGCGCAGGCGCCCGAATCGCAGGCCGGGCGCGTCCCGTAGGCGGCGGAGGCGCGCCTTCAGCCGCAGGGCGCGGGCGGTGTCCGGGCCGGACGGCCCGAAGGCCCGGACGCTGACCTCGGACCAGAACGGGCAGGCAAGAAAGCGCTCGCCGCAGCCGCAGAAGCCGTTGTCCCGAAAGCCGTCGGCCCAGATGTCGTTAACCTCTCCGAGCGACCAGGCGCCGGGCGAGCCGCCAATGAGGCGGTCGAGAAGAGTCGTCCCGGAGCGGCCGGCACCGGCGATAAAGAGCACTCCGGGAATGGCGGAGTCAGCCACGCGGCCACGATCGGGCCCGGGCGGCGCGAGGGCAAGCTAGCGCACGCCCGCCGGGTCGGGCGCGACGAACGTGCGGAAGCGGTCGTCGCAATCGCGCAGGCCCCGGCATGCCTCCACGGTGGGTGCGTCAACAGGGATCCAGTCGTTGAACCAGAGCGAGGGGTGCTGGTCGGCGGGCGAAACTACGACGTGGAACCGCAGGTCGCCGCAGGCCGAGTGATGCCAGACAACGGGATAGGAGAAGCGCGCCTTGCGGCGGGCGGGTGCCACGGTCGCCCAGAGGCCAAGGAACCGCTGGACGTACCGCGGGTCCCCCTTGAGGAAGTGCTCGATTGCCGCCGCGAAGTAGGGGTTGGCGCCCATGAGCGCGGCATCGCCGCCGTAGTGGCCCTTCACCACCGAGATGGGGACGGACACGGCCTCGTCCCAGTTCAAGAGCCGGTCAGCGATGCGCGGCGTGCTCAACATGCTGAGGATGTTTCGTTCGAACGGCGCCGTCATCTCGCGCTGAAGGTCGACCTCCCAGGCACGCTGCATGGCCGGGTTGGCCGCGGCCACCTCCATCACTTCGGTCGTGATGCAGGCGGGGAACGGCGAGCGCGCGATCTCCTCGGCGGCCTCGAGGAGGTCGAACCACTCATCTTCTAGCCGCGCGGACGACGAACGCCCGTCCGGAGCATAGCCGGCGGCCTTCAGCACTTCGGAACGAAGGAAAAGATCCGCCTTCATCGCGTCGAGGACGGCGGCGAGGAGCTCGCGCGAAGGGTGGCGGGCGCCGGTCTCGTAGGCCTTGACGGATGCCGGCGCGACCGAGGCGCGCGCGGCCAGTTCGCGACGGGAGAGACCCTCCTGCTCGCGCAGACGGCGGAGCATGTCCTGCCACTCGGCCATGGGAGCCCGGCCTCCGGATGGCTACAGAGCGTAGCCCATCCGGGCACGAGGTGTATCCCGCGCGCACTGGCCGGCCCATCGCTTCGTCGCGCACGCTGAACCGGCATTCCAGCCGGGAGCATTCAGCATGCGCGCGACATCCGGGCACCTCAGTTGGCGGATTCCGGCCCTGGCGATTCTCGCCGCCGCCGTCTTCGTGGCGGTCATGCTGACTTCCGGACGGGCGCACGCGTTCATCCTGCTCTCGCCGCCGGTCTCGGTGGGCGACGCCCAGGTGACCGAAGGCGACTCCGGCTCGACGGTGGTGAACGTGCCCTACAGCTTCACCGTGAATGGGCTGACCCAGGTCACGTTCTCGGTGACCCCGCAAGCCCCGGCTACCTCCGCCGACATCCAGGCTTCGAGTTCGAGCCGCTACTACGGCACCGGCAGTTACAGCGGCACCGTCGCCGTGACGGTCTACGGTGACCTCGATCGCGAGCCCAGCCAGCTCGCCGTTGTCAGCGTGAGCGCGCCCGCCTTCTTCGGCGGAGATACCACGGGCACCGTAACGGTCATCGACAACGACCACCCGGTGGTAACGGTGGACGACCGCGCTTCGGAGGAAGATGGCGCGCCGGACGGGGCGGGCAACCACACCATCCACCTCTCGAAGGGGATCAACCAGACAACCGATCTCCGTGTCCGCACGGTGCCGGGCACCGCGACGGCCAACGTCGACTTCACACCGCTCGACCTGGTCCTGCACGTCCCCGCCCACACGGTCACCACCCAGGTGACGGTGCCGATCATCGCGGACGAGGTGGCAGAGCTGCTCACGGTGGAGACCTACACGCTGGTGGTGAATGCGGTGAATGCCGGCGACATCGGCGCGGGCGGCCGGCTCGTCGCCACCGGCACGATCTCGGACAACGACGGCTTCAACCCGCTCTCGGCGGTGATCCAGGCCGCAAGCGACGCTATCCCACCGGGCAACGCACTGCAGGCGGCTTGCCGCGAGAACTTCCCCGTGGGCGAGGCATTCGTAGACCCCTACAACGCGACCTTCCGGATTGTCCTCTCGCAGGCGGCGCCGCGGGCCTTTGAGTTCAACCTGTTCACCATCACGAACACGGGCGAGGGCCCGCCTGCGACGGACGGCAGCGACTTCAATGGGTTCGACAAGGTTCTGGTGTTCCCGGCCGGCGCCCGGAGCATGACATTCAGCGTGACGATCCTCGACGACAGCGTCACCGAGGGAGACGAGTTCTTCGGGTTCCGGGCGGACGGCCCGGAGATCTCGACCGCGCCGGTCTGCGAGCAGAACTTCACGTCGGTGGAATCGACCGTGAAGATCACGGCCAACGTGTGGTAGGTGCGGTCTCGGCGAAGTCCGAGCACCGGCGTGCTCACCCTCTCCGCCCCGCCCACGCGCCGAACGCGGCGGCCGCGCAGAGGGCGGCGCCGCCCCAGAGGTAGCCGCCGGCCACGTCGCTGGGCCAGTGGGCGCCGACGGCGACACGGGCCGGCCCGGCGAGCGCGCAGATCGCGACCGCCGCCACCTGCACCGCGAGAACGAGGCGGCGGTCGCACCAGGCGGCGGCGGTGACCGCGATCGCGCCGTAGACCAGCATGTCGCCATAAACGTGGCCGCTGGGGAAGCCGTAGCCGCCGAAGTGCCCGTCGATGATCAGTCCGTACGATGAATCCGGCCGCGGCGACTCCACGGCCCGCTTGAGGAGCTCGGCGCCCTCCCAGAGGACAACCACCGCGACGAACGTCCACAGCGCCGCCGCCCGCCGCGAGCGCACCTGTGGCCGCAGAAGCGTCAGCGCTGCCACCGCGATAAGGGGCACCCAGCGGTACGTGCCCAGCGCATTCACGATGTCCGCGTTGTCGCGAAACCGGCCTGCGTCCTGGACGCGGTGCGCGATCCAGATGTCGGCAGTGAGCGGTGAGCCTCGCACCGAGACGTAGACGCTGAAGAGCGTCGCAATGGCGGCCAGGGCGAAGGCGAGGAGGGCGGTTTCGCGGGAGCTGAGCGCCACGTCAGTTCAGCGGACGGCGCGCCCAGGCTTCCCAATCGGCCCAGGCGAGCTTGTTCGAACCGTCGCTCTTGCGCAGGCCGATGTCGCGGAAGACGGAGGCGATGCCCGAGCTGGCGAACGATGGGTCCAGCGCGGCGAACCACACCACGAGGCCGAAGTTGTTCGCCTGGGCGTCGCCGAGGAGGCGCTGGAGGAACGCCTCCTGGTCCTCCTCTGTGCCCACCACCGAGGCGCCCTCGACTGGCGCCGACGGGTAACCGGCCTCGCTCACCAGGATCTCGCCGTCGAAGTGCTGGCGCAGCTGGCTGTAGTAGTCCGCCTGCAGGTCGTTCGCGACGCGCAGGTCGCCGAGGTACGGGTAGGTGCTGATGGCGAGCGCGTCCATCATCCCGCGGAAGTCGTCCAGCACCTCCCAGTGGGGCGGGTGGATCGTGCCGAATGTACCGAGGAGGTCTTCGAGCTGGAACGTCGGAAACACTTTCGTATGCGGGCTCGCGGCCTTGGCCTGCGCGTAGGCATCGCGATAGAGGCTGACAAACGCCTCGTACTGCGATTGCGAGCGCTCGTAGAGCATGTTGATTTCGACGCCGATCGCCAGGTAGTCCGGCTGGTAGTTCTTGACCACGTACGCGGTGTAGGCGATGAACGCCTCGCGCAGGTCCGGGGCGTTGAACCCCTGTTGCGGGTCGATGCCGGCAGGGAGGTTCGCGATCCGGCTGCGCTGCACGGCGCCGTCCGTCGGGTCGATCGCGTAGAACCGCTGCAGCCCCTTGTACTGGTCGAGCAGGGCCACCTCGCCGCGCGTGGTTTCGGTGGTCTGATTGGAAATCGTGGCGCCGGGAAGGAAGTCCTCCCACGGCGGCGTGCGCTGGATGAGGACCACGTCGCCGTACTGCGCGGCGGTGGCGAAGGCGTCGACATAGGCGGTGTCAGTCAGCTCGGCGGGGAGGGTGCTGAAGCCCAGACGAAGCGTGCGCGCATCCCCCTCAGGGCTGGGCCGGGTGATGGTTGGGCCCGGATCCTTGCTGTGCTCTTCACCACAGGCGACAAAGGCCATGGTCAGCACGGCGAGGACCGCTACAATCGCGCTGGCGGGGGAGTGCCGGCGGCGGCGGGAGAGCACGGTGCGGGCTGCGTTCATCGCGGCGATCGTGGTGGGATTGGTGGCCGGCGGGATCGTGGCCGGCGTGCGCCTGGCCATGGGCGGCAGCGGGAGCTCCCCTTCAAGCGCGAACCTCACCGAGGGCACGCCCGCGCCCGCCGGGTCGGCCGCGGCGACGGCGCAGGAGTTCGCGAAACGCTGGTCCAACGGCCAGTACGAGACGCTCTACGCCCTCCTCGACCCGGCGAGCCAGGCGGCGCATGAGGGCTCGAGCTTCGTCGAGGAGTACGAGGCGTTCGCAGACGAGACGACCGAGACCGACCTCCAGGCGAGGGTCTCCGGCATCCAGGCGAACGTGGCTATGCTGGCGGTCCACCTCGCCACAGCCTATTTCGGGGATCTCGAATACTCCACCACGCTTAACCTCGTGCAGACGGACGGCCGCTGGCTCGTGCAATGGGACCGCACCGCGATCCACCCGGACCTGACCGGCGACCTGCGGGTGAAGAGCGACATCCAGCGGCCGACGCGCGGGAAAATCCTGGACCGCAACGGTGTCCCGCTGGCAATCACCGAGGACGTGCGCATGCTCGGCCTCAATCGCTCGCTCGTCACCGACCGCGCCACGCTGACGGCCAAGCTCGTGGAGTTCGGGTTCGCCCAGGAGGTGGTCGACAAGGCGTTCGCGAGCACGGTGGGCCTGAACCAACGCGTTGCGGTCGGGCCCGTGAGCGACGACAAGGCGGAGGCGGCACTGACGCAGCTCGCACCGATCCCGGGGGTGCTCGTCTACTTCGAATCGCAGCGCGTGCACCCGCTGGGGGCGGCGGCGGCGCACGTCATCGGCTACACGCGCGAGTTCACGGCGGACGAGCTCGCCGAGCACGCGGGCCAGGGGCTTCGCGCCGGCGACCGCACTGGCGCGACCGGCCTCGAAGCCTCGCAGGACGCGATCCTCGCGGGCCACACTGGAGCAAGTCTACGGCTCGTGGCCGCGGACGGCTCCACGGTGAAGACCTACGCCGGCTACGACTACGTCGCGGGCGAGGATGTGGTGACAACGCTGGACGCCACGGTGCTGCAGGCTGCTCAGGCAAGGCTGGGTAGCCGCGCCGGGGCGGCGGTCGTGATCGACCCACGCACGAACGCGGTGCTCGCGCTGAACAGCTCGCCCTCGTTCGACCCGGACGCGTTCGAACGGAACGACGCAGCGGCGCTGGCGGCGATCACGTCCGCGGCCGGCGCACCGCAGACGAACCGGGCGACCCACGGCCTCTATTCCGCCGGCTCGACGTTCAAGCTGGTGACGGGCGCGGCCGGCCTCGCCTACGGCGGCTATACACCGAGCGACCAGATCTACTGCGGTTCGACGTGGGACGGCGTGGACCCGCCGCGCAGGAACTGGGAGGGCGCCCAGGGCCCGCTGACCATCGCGGAGGGACTCATGCGCTCCTGCAACCCGGTCTTCTACGAGATCGGGCTGACGCTCTATAACAAGAGCGACGGCACGAACGACGGCCTCGCGGCGATGGCCCGGGCCCTCGGCTTCGGCAGCGCGACCGGGATCCAGGGACTTGGCGAAGAGGACGGCCTCGTGCCGGACGCGCAATGGAAGAAGGCGAAGAAGGGCGAGCTCTGGTTCCCCGGCGACGAAGTCAACCTCGCCATCGGCCAGGGCGACCTCCTGATCACGCCGCTCCAACTCGCGAACGCGTACAGCAGCTTCCTCGCGGGCGAACTCCGCGTGCCGATCGTGCTGGCGAGCGCCACTGCCACCGACCGGGGCGAAGTGCCGCTGAGCGCGGCCCAGTCCGCCACGCTGCGGCAGGGCCTGAAACTGGTCACGGGCCCGAACGGGACTGCATCCGCGGCGTTCTGGAACGCCGGCTACACCAACTTCGGTGGCAAGTCCGGCACAGCCGAGGATGTGGGGGCGCAGCAACACGTGCTCTTCGTCGCCTTCGCCCCGGCGGACGCGCCGGTGGCGGTCTGCGCGGTGGTCCTGGACGAAGGCGCCAGCGGCTCTATCGAGGCGGGCCCCATCGCTCGGGACATCGTACTGGCGGCGGAGAAGTAGCGGGCCTGGCGCGCGCCGGCCTCTCAACTATGGCGGTAGAGGACGACGGAGATGTTGTCCGAGCCGCCGCCGTCGTTCGCCATCTTGACCAGCTGGTGGGCCGCATCTTCCAGCCCGGCGGACTTCACCGTCGCCAGCATCTCATCGTTCGAGACATGGCGGTACAGGCCGTCGGAGCAGAGGAGGAGGAGGTCGCCGGGGGCGAGCCCGACGAGCTGCACGTCCTCCGCGCCGACCGCCTCTTCGACGCCGACGCCGCGGGTGATGGCGTTCTGGTAGGGACTGCGGGCGGCCTCTTCCTCGGTCATCGCGCCGGTCTTGAGCTGGTCCGCGATCCAGCTGTCGTCCTCGGTGATGAGCTCGATGTCGGACGGGGTGCAGCGGTACGCGCGGCTATCGCCGAGGCTCATCAGCCAGGCGCCAGATTCGACTACGACGGCGACGACGACAGTGGTGGCGAGGCCGGCAACCTCGGGCGTGTCCCGCCCATGCTGCTGGACGCGCAGGTTCGCCTCAGCGACCGCGCGGGCGATGGCGGCGGGCGGGTCATCGCCCGCGCCCTCGCCGAGGAAGTAGAGGAGCGCGTCGACGGCCATGGCGCTGGCCGTCTCGCCGCCGGCCATGCCGCCCACGCCATCGGCCACGACGAGCAGCACGCTGCCGTCGCCGAGGCGGCGCGCCGCGACGCGGTCCTGGTTCACGGAGCGCGTTCGGCCGACGTCGGTGATAGCGAAAAAGGGATCACCCATGGCTGGAGGCGGCCCGCATCGCCGCATCCTATCAAAGCCGACGGTTGGGTACTGCTCCACGGTGGGCATGGCGAGGATTCTGTACGAGGTTGCATCGCAGGCTCATAACACGCGTGCGCGCGGACGTTTTACCTTCCGGTCACCCGGCGCTTACGCACCTTGCCTAGCGTGGATTGGCGGCCGGCTCCCGCCGGCGGGGAGCACTGGTGCGTTCACCAAGCCGTCACCCATCGCATCCGTCCGTCCACACCGCCACGGCCTCGACTGTCCACGCGACACCGCCGAACGGAGAGACAGGGCCCGGTCGCGGCGGGCGGGAGGTTGAGATGCGTGGGAGGAAGAGCCTGCTGGCCGTCCTCGGGATGCTCGCCGCGGCGGGCCTGCTGTGCGCGACGCTGCTCGGCCAGCCGGGAGCTCCCGGCGCCGCGAACGCGGCCGGCCTGGCGCCGCTGCCGGCGCGCTGGCCCTCCAGCAACCTCGAGCTCGGGCTGATGGACCAACCGAACGGCGCCGCCGCGATGCGTGCAACCGCGCCATTCGCCTTCCGCTACCAGTACCTCGCCGCGGGCGTAAACACCGGGCAGGGGTGGGCCACGTGGAACCCGGATGGCTCCTTCGTCACGCTCTACATCCAGGAGTCGAACGCCGCCGGCATCACACCGGTCTTCACCTACTACCAGATCCGCATGTCGAATCCCGGCGCCTCCATGGAGGAGATCGCCGGCGTCAACGCGAACGTCGTCAATACGAGCACCATGCTCGCGTACTGGCAGGATCTGAAGCTGTTGTTCCAGCGGGCGGGCGCCTTCAACACCACCGTCGTTGTCCAGGTCGAGCCCGACTTCTGGGGCTACATGCAGCAGCGCGCCACCAACGACGACGCCTCGACCGTGGCCGCGGCCGTCGCGTCGACTGGCATGCCGGAGCTCGCGGGCCTGCCGAATACCGTCGCGGGGTTCGCGAAGGCGGTGATCAAGCTGCGCGACCTGTATGCGCCGAACGTCATCCTCGGCTACCACCTGAGCATCTGGGGCACGGGCGTGGACCCGATCTACAGCAACCCCTCGGACGCGGAGATCGACCAGTTGGCTGGCCGTTCCGCCGCCTTCTACCAGTCGCTCGGGGCGAACTTCGACGTCTCGTTCGCGGAATTCAGTGACCGCGACGCTGGCTTCAAGCAGGTGATCTACGGCGATGGCGGCGCCTCGTGGTGGGATAGCGGGGACTTCGCCCGCAACGTGCGCTACCTCGGGCGATTCTCCTCGTTCATTCAGACGCGCGTCGTGCTCTGGCAGCTTCCCCTCGGCAACACGAAGATGCGGGCCGAGAACAACACCTGGGGGCACTACCAGGACAATCGCGTCGAGTGGCTGCTGGACGACGCCACACGGGCGCACTTGACTGACTACCTCAACGCCGGTGTGGTGGCCTTCCTCTTCGGTGGCGGGGCCGACGGCACCACCTGCGCCTGCGACGCCACGCACGACGGGGTCACCAACCCCGCGCCGATCAACGGCAACAACCTGACCTCGTTGAGCGCCGACGACGACGGCGGCTTCTTCCGCCAGAAAGCAGCCGGCTACTACGCGGGTGGCGCCATGGCGCTCTCCGGCGGCACGGCGAACACCCCCACACCGACAGCGACGAGGACGAGCACGCCGGCCGGCACCCCGACTGCGACACCAACGAAGACCACCGCGCCGACGCCGACCGCGACCTCGACGCCAATCTCCACGCCAGCCAGTTCGGGTTGGACGACGTCAGCGAAAGTCAGCGCCGCGACCGTGCGTGCGGGGCAGGGCGAGACGATTACGGCCACGGTGCGGTCGTCGAAGAAGTCGGTCGCGCTGGTCGACATCGAGGTCTACGACTCGGGCGGACACAAGGTCTTCCAGCGCTATTGGGACCTTCAGACGTTCAAAGCCGGCGTGAACCGGAACTTCTCGACCACCTGGTCCATCCCGGCCGGCACGGCGCCGGGCACGTACACCGTGAAGGTCGGCGTGTTCGCTCCGAACTGGGCGTCGCAATACGCGTGGAACAATGGGGCGAAGACATTCACGATCGCGCCCTAGCAGTTCGCGCCCGGCCGCCGCTTCGCGGATGATCGGCGGGTGACCAACCGGCCGGACCCCGTCGAGCTTCTCGCCCTTGCCGGCGCGGTGGCGCGCGAGGCGGGCGCGCTGGTGGCCGCAGGGGCGCGTGAGGCGCGCACACTGGTCGGGACGAAGTCTTCGCCGACCGACATGGTGACGGAGGTGGACCACGCCTCCGAAGAACTCATCGTCCGGCGGCTGCTGGCTCTGCGCCCTGGCGACGGGATCCTCGGCGAGGAAGGCTCGGCGCGCGAAGGGACGAGCGGCGTGCGCTGGGTGATTGACCCGCTCGACGGCACCACCAACTTCCTCTACGGCATCCCGGCGTACGCGGTTTCGATCGCGGCCGAGCTCGATGGCGAGGCGGTCGCGGGCGCGGTGTTCGATGCGGCCCGCGGCGAGCTGTTCTCGGCGGCGCGCGGGGCCGGCGCAACGCTCGATGGGCGGCCGATCCGGGTCTCCACCCTCGACGACATGGCTCGCGCCCTCGCCGGGACCGGGTTCGGGTACGACGCGGAGCGCCGCCGGCGCCAGGCGCAGGTCGTGTTGGGCGTGCTTCCGCATATCCGCGACATCCGCCGTGGCGGCTCCGCGGCGCTCGACCTCTGTGCCGTTGCCTGCGGACGGCTGGACATGTACTGGGAGTACGGCCTGCAGCCGTGGGACCACGCGGCCGGCGCCCTGATCGTGCGCGAAGCCGGCGGCTGCGCCGGCTTCGGCAAGGCACCGCCAGGGCTGCCGGCACCGATGATCGCGGGGCCGGCGGTGCTCTATGGCGCGCTCGAGGCGCTCCTCGCTGCCGAGCCGGGCGGGTGAACCTGCGGGCTACGTGGGCCGGCGGAACAGGCCCTCCTGGGCCACCGACGCGACCCGCACGCCCGCGCGCGAGTACATCGAGCCCCACGTGAGGCCTCGCGCGGCGTGGGCCACGGGGCTGTCAGTCGTGTAGAGGATCCAGTCATCGAAGCGCGGCGGGCGATGCCACCAGATGGCGTGGTCAAGGCTTGCCGTGGCACCGCCCGGCTGCCACATGCCGAACACCGATGCAACGGTCGCGATCATGCCGCTGTCGCTGAAGTAGGCGATGGCGGCGGCGTGGATGAGCTCGTCGTCTGGCAGCGGCCCGACCGGGTTGCCCCAGACGGCGCGATGGGGCAGCCGCTCGCTGATCGGGCGGCGCGAGCCACCTTCTTCCGCCGCGCGGATGTCGATCGGGTTCACCCAGCGGCGGCGGAAGCGCTCGCGCTGCTGGTCCGGCGGCGTGCCGAGGGTCTCCCACCAGCCCGGCTGGCCCTCAGGCGCGACGGCCGGCGGCATGGGTTCGGCGTACGTGACGCCGTCCTCCGGCAGCGTGAAGCTGATCGAGGCCTCGAAGATCATGTCGCTCCCGTCCTGGAGCGCGCTCACGCGGCGGCCGGTGAAGTTGCGGCCGTCGCGGATGCGCTCGACGACGTAGATAATCGGCCGCGCGGGCCGGCCCGCGCGCAGGAAGTAGGCGTGGAGCGAGTGGATCGTGCCGCGCTCGACCGTCCGCCCCGCCGCCATGACCGACTGCGCGAGCGTGAGGCCGCCGAACAAGCGCCCCTCTTCCTGCTCGGTGTTCGCCTCGAAGCGGTCCGGCCCATCGGGCTTCAAGTCCAGGACACGAAGCAGGTGGGCGAGCGCGGGGTCGGGGCGGGTCATGCAGCCTCCGGGCGAGGGGACGTCTCGCGATCGTAGCCGCGGCTCACGGCGCACGCGAGCCGGCGAAGCGGCTCAGCGAAGCCTGTAGCCATAGCGGAGCATGAGCGGAGCGGTGATCGCGGTAACGGTGCGGCGGGCGCGGACCGGCAGCGCCTCGCGCCATTCCAGGTCCTCGCGGATCGCAATCGGCCCCTGCTGCATGCGCATGGGGTTGCCGGTCACGGTGTGCTGCTCGCCGGGCTCGAAGGAGCCGCTGGCGAACGGCAGCCCGCCGTCCCCTTTGAGGCCGGCGAAGCCGCGCACGCGCCGGATGGCGGCCCGCGGGTCGCGCACGAGGTCTTCGTAGCGGAGACGCATGACTGGCCCGCGGACGTCCCAGACGAGCTCGGTGAAGACGTTCCCGCCGTTCCAGCGCGCCGCCGCCTGGGCGGCGCCCATGCGCTGCATCAGCGGCTTGCGCTCGTACGGCGTCGGGAACTCCTTGCGGCGCGTCCAGGAGAAAGCGACGGCGCGGCTATCGCGGACCAGGTGGACGGCGCGGACGTCCAGTCCGGGGACGGCGCGCAGGGCAGCGCCGTAGCCCGAGAACTTCGAGGAATCGACGACGACGTCCGCGCCGGCCCCGGCGGCCACCGCCTCGACGAGCTGCCGGGCGCCCTCGGCGAACTGTCGATGGCGCCGCCGGAGGGCGGGCGTCATCAAGCGCCGCGTGTAGAGAAAGGGAATGCTTCGGACGTGGATGAGCTGGTGCTGAATGTTGGCCTGGCGCCGGGCGTCAATGCCATCGACGCCGCCGAAGCCGCGGTCCACGACGGCGCTCCAGAAGGGGCACTCGCGAAAGCGGCGGCCGCACCCGCAGTACTCGTTGCGGAGGAAGACGGTGCGCCAGGCGTAGTTGAGCTCGCCCGTGTCCACCATGCCCTCGGTGGCGCCGAGCAGCATGGCGAGCAGGGTGCTCCCCGAGCGCGCGGGCCCGGCGATGAAGAGCACGCGGGGGCGGGTGGAGCTGGTCATCGGCCCGGCTAGCTTGCTTCGCCGCCCGGTTCCCGGGCAAACCGGCGGGCTAGAGTCCGCACACACACGAGGGCCGAAGCGGTGGTGCCGGGCGTCTACGGGCTGGACTTCGAGCTGATGCGGGCGTACGTCGTCGAGCAGCCGGGTGGCGCGCTCCTCGCGGACACCGGCCTCGCAGGCTCCGGCCTCGCGGTCCTGGAGGCGCTCGCCAACTCGGCGTGGCCCGCGGAGAGCTCGCCGGCGGCAGTACGAGGTCGCGTGCTTCAGGCATGGCGCGCCACTCGTTGGTTGGGCCGCCGAGCGCCGGCTCGCCTCAGGCTGAGCGGGGCTTCGGACGGCCGCGGCGGCCGCGCCGGCCGACCAGGTAGCCATAGCGCAGGAGCAGGGGCAGGGTGAACGCGGTCACCTCGAGCCGGCCGCGGCGTGGGAGCTTGCGGCGCCATTCCTCGTCGGCGCGGATGGTGATGCCACCGCGGTGGAAGCGGACCGGATTCCCGCCGATCGAGTGGTGGGGCGCCTCGCCGAGGTCGAAGACGTCGGTGGTGCCTTCCTGCGGGCGGACAGTCTCGATGCCGGCGAAGCGGCAGAGGGCGGCCATGTGGCGCGCGGGTTCGCGGGCGAAGTCTTCGTAGTAGACGCGCCGGTAGCGGCGGTGGAGGGGCGGGGCGAGCTCCGTCCCGAGGTTGGCGAACGTCCACCAGGTGGCTGCGTTGCGGTGGCTGGTGAGGTCGAAGAGCGGTGTGCGGCCCTCGTTGCCGGGCTCGTATTTCAGCCGGTTCGCCCACGAGTACGCGACGGCGCGGCTGTCCCGCACGAGGTGGACGACGCGGAGATCGACTCCTGGCATGGAGGCGAGGAGGAGGCCGTACATCGGGTTCTTGGTGGAATCGACGATCGTGTCCGCGCCGGCGGTGGCGGCGATCGCTTCGAAGAGGCGAGCCTGCGTCGCGTGCCAGGCTTCGGCCTCGGCGCGGAGCTCGGGTGAAAGGCGGCTTGGCCAGGCGAGGCGGGCGGCGTTGCGCAGGCGGATGAGCTGGCGCTGCGATTCGTGGCGGGCCTCAGCCTCGATCGGTGCGCCGCCGAAGGCGCGGGCCGTGACCTCGCGCCAGAAGGGGCAGGCGCTGAAGGCCAGCCCACAACCGCAAGCGGTGTCCTCCATGTACCCGAGGCGCCAGAGCTGGCGGAGCTCGCCCACCGAGCAGACCCCCGGCGCGCTCCCGAGGAGCCCGTCGAGCAGCGTCGAGCCGGAGCGCCCGGCGCCGGCGACGAAGATGACCTTCACGCGGTCAGCTTCGCGGGCGGCCGGACTAGGGGCGACCGCCCCAGCGATCGCGGTACAGTCCTCGCGTGGACGCCTTTCCCGACTGGCTGGAGCCGATGGCGGCGACACTCACGCAAGAACGCTTCGCCGCCCCGGGCTGGGTATTCGAGCGAAAGCTGGACGGCATCCGGCTGCTCGCCTTCAAACAGGACAGCAGCGTGCGGCTGCTCTCGCGGAACCGCCTGCCCCAAAACGGTGCCTATCCCGCGGTAGCCAGGGCCGTCGCATGTCTCCCCGTGCAGGACGCCATCCTCGATGGCGAGGCGACGGGCGTGTGGGGCGAGCAGGGCGAGCCCCTGTTCCACGTCTTCGATCTCCCCTGGCTGAACGGCCGCGACCTTACGCGGCTCCCGCTGCATGCGCGCCGCGCCGCCCTCGAAGCCTTGCCACTCAGGCGGCCCGTGCTCCTGGTCGATCGGCTCCTTGACGACGCTCCGTGGGAACGGGCCTGCCGCGAGGGCTGGGAAGGTGTTATCGCGAAGCGCGATGACTCGCCCTACGAACACCGTCGCTCACCCCACTGGTTGAAGATGAAGTGCGAGGCATCGCAAGAGCTGGTGGTCGGCGGCTTCACTCCGCCTCGCGGGTCGCGCGTGGGGCTCGGCGCGCTCCTCGTCGGCTACTTCGACGGCGACGACTTCTGCTTCGCGGGCCGCGTCGGGACCGGTTTCAGCACGAAGCTGCTCCTCGACCTCCGCCATCGACTCGATCGGATGGAGATACCGAAGCCGCCCTTCACCCGAGCGACCGGTCTCCCTCGCGTTGCTCACTGGGTGAGGCCCGAGGTCGTCGTCCAGGTCGCGTTCCTCGAGTGGACTGGCTACGGCAAAATGCGCCACCCGCGCCTGCTCGGCGTGCGTCTCGACAGGGCGGCAACCGGCGTGAAGCGAGAGTCGCCGTGATCACCCACCCCGAGAAACTGCTCTTCCCGGAGGACGGGATCACAAAGGGCGAACTCGCCGCGTACTACGAATTGGTCGCGCCGGGCATGGTGCCGCTGATCCGAGGCCGGCCGGTCACGATGGAACGGTATCCCTCCGGGATCGCCGCCGAAGGCTTCATGCAGAAGAACGTCGCGCGCGGGTTCCCCGCGTGGCTCGAGCGCGTGGCGGTGCCGAAGAAGGGCGGTGTGGTCAACTATCCGCTCGTGCTGGAGGCGCGCGACCTGCTCTGGATGGTCAACCAGAACTGCATCACGCCCCACGTCTGGACGTCGCGTGTGCCGGCGCTCGGACGGCCCGACCTCTGCGTGTTCGACCTCGACCCCTCGGTGGACGACCCCGCGGTCCTGAGGGCGGCAACACTGGCGGTGCGCGACCTGCTGGCCGAGCTGGGGCTCGCCAGCCGGGTGAAGACGTCGGGCTCGATGGGCTTCCACGTTGTCGTCCCGCTCGACGGTACGACGGGATTCGAGCAGGTCGTGGCGTTCGCCTACGCGGCCGCCACCGTGCTGGTGAAACGCGACCCGGAGCACCTGACGCTAGAGTTCCTGAAGGCGGACCGTAGCGGCCGGATCTACATGGACGTTGGGCGCAACACGCCCGGCGCCACAGTGGCCGCGCCCTACGCTGTCCGTCCGCGGCGAGGCGCACCTGTATCCGCCCCGTGCACCTGGGAGGAGCTGGAGGGCGGGGAGGTACATCCCGAGTCGTTCACCGTCCGAACAATGGCGGAGCGGCTGGCACGAGTGGGTGATCTGTGGGCAGAGCTCCCCGGACAGTCGCTCGCCGGCCCGGCGCGCGAGCTCGAGCGCCTCGGCGCGAGGCTCGAGGTGCCGGTCATTCGCCGGTTTGGGAACCCGTAGCCGGGCTGTCTTCGTCGCGAGGATGGTCCGCGGCCGACTCACGCCCCCTCGGAGCTGCCTCGGAGGATCGGCGGGACGCCTTTCCTTCGAACGCCAACCGCGCCGTGAAGTGGCGGACATCGATATCGCGCACCTGGAGTACTGCGTGGAAGGCACGCGGTCCGTTCCATTGCCCTGGCGATACGTTCGCGAGGCTCTCGCCGGCCCAAACGAAGTGCTGGAGCAATACCTGAAGCGCCTCCGCAGGTTCGCCGGACAGCAGCGCATCAGCACTCCAGATGACCAGGGTGATGCCATCTCCACGGTCGTGAGCCGGGCTGGGCATATCGAACATGCAGTCGTCGAACGCGTTCATGTTCTTACCGTAGTACTCGTTGAACTGGAGTGCGGCGGCCACGTGGGAGTGGAACGCCGGCCACGTGCGACAGTGAGCGCCATCGAGGTGGACGACGGCAAGGTCGGTAGAGCGGCCGAACTCGACGACCGCCCATGTCGACCTACGAGAACCCGGCCACAACAGGACCCATGGCGGCTGCCTTCTGGTTAGGCGCTCGAGTGGAATGTACGCGTCGTCCCCCGTTGGTTGGCTCACCGCACCAGCTCCTTCAGTGTTGCCGCGTCCACGGGCGCGTGGCCGCCGACATCGTTGTTGAAGTACACCCAGGCGCGCTTCGCGCCGTCGATTTCGCCGAGGTCGCGGGCCCAGTCGCGGAGCCGGCTGCGGCCGTAGCCGCCCGAGTAGCCGTCTTCGAGGCCGTGGAAGCGGACATAGATATCCGCCGCGGTAGCGACGAGCGGGGTCTTCGTCCGGCCGCCGTGGTAGATGACGAACGACGCGTGGTGCCTGCGCAGCAGCGCGAAGACATCGTCCGTCCACCAGCTGTGGTCGCGGAACTCGAAGGCGTGGACATGGCCCTTCGGCAGGAGGCTGAGGAAGGCGGCGAGGCGGTCGTCGTTGCGGGGGAAGTTGGGCGGGAGCTGGTAGAGGATCGGGCCGAGGCACTTGCCGAGCGGCTTCATACGGCCCATGAAGCGGTTGAGCGGTTCCTCGGGCTCCTTGAGCTTGCGGTAGTGCGTGAGGTAGCGGCTCGCCTTGGCGGCGAAGGTGAAGGCGGGCGGGGCGTTCTTCGCCCAGCCGGCGACCGTCTTCTCGGCCGGGAGGCGGTAGAAGCTGGCGTTGAGCTCCACGGTGTCGAAGTGGCGGGCGTAGTGCTCGAACCAGCGCGAGGCGGGCAGCCGGTCAGGGTAGAAGTCCCCGCGCCAGTGCTTGTAGCTCCAGCCGGAGCAGCCGATGCGCCACTCCACGGCGCCCGCCTTAGTCCTTGCCGATGGCGCCGCGGAGCTTCTCCCGCTCGCGCCACGCCCCGGCGATGAAGCCCGTCCCGTAGGTCGCGTGCATGGTCGCCATGGCGAGGAAGGTGAGCGGGACATTGGCGCCGGCCTTGCGCGCCGCCTGCCGCGCCGTCAGCAGACCGCCGGCAACGTAGAGCGCGCCGAGCAGGCGCAGCGTCCAGCGTGCCGCGCCCCAGAACCGCCCGAGCAGCCAGAGAGCGGGGCCGCCCGCGACCATCGCAGAGGGGGCGAAGTGGCGCGGCTGGAGGGTGGCGCCGCGGGCGAAGAGCGTGCCCTTCGCGGCGCCGTACTCGAAATACTGCTTGCCGAGCGCCTTGAGGTTGCGGCGGGGGAAGTAGGTGCTGCGGATCTCGGGCACGAGGACGATGCGCCCTCCGGCGTCGAGCAGGCGCTGGTTGTAGCTGTCCTCGTCGGCGCCGTCGACCGTCTCGTCGAAGCGGCCGACGACCTCCCACACGCGGCGGTGATAGCAGCCGAACGGCACCGTGTCGACGTCGCCTTCGGCGGCGGCGTAGCGGAAGCGGGCGTTGCCGACCCCGAACGGCGAGGACATGGCGGCGGCGATCGCCTTGCCCATCGTGCCCTCACCGACGGTGTCGATCGGCCCGCCGACGCAGGCGGCGCCGGTGCGCTTGAGCGCGGCGACCGATTCGCGCACGAAGTCGGGCCGCACGCGGCTATGCGCGCCGATGATGATCCAGCAGTCGCCGGTGGCGACGGTCATGCCGGCGTTCAGCCCGCCGACGGTGATGCGCTTTGGGTTGTCGACGAGGGCGAGGTTGCGGAAGGGCGAACGATAGGAATCGACGAGCTCACGGGTGCGGTCCGTGCTGCCGCCATCGGCGACGATGACCTCGAGCCCGTCCGGGCGGTAGTCCTGGGCCGCGAGCGAATCGAGCAGCGGGACGATGTAGCGCTCTTCGTCCAGGCAGGGGATGACGATCGAGACGAGCGGCCGCGCCGGCAGCTCGAGCGGCGCCTCGTCCAGGCGGGTGGGCGCGGCGCTGGTCATGGATTCACGGTAGGGGGCGGCGCGGGGCGGGGTCAATTGCACTCTCGCCCTGGCCCCGGCCGACTCCCGGGAACACTCAGTACAGCACGTCCTGAAGCCAATTGCTGCTGTAATCCGAGGCCGGGTAGATCCGGACGCCGTAAGTCGCTCCGTTGTCGTCGTTGAGGCTCCAGTTGTTGTAGATGTTGGGACCCGTGCCGCCACTCTGGTGCAGGTGCGGGCCGGTCCAGGCGGAGCATGGCCGCGTGATCGCGACCGGACCAAGATCCACCACGGTCCATGAACCGGGGGAGGTAGACGTGTAGAAGTAGCTCCCATTCGTAATGGTTGGACTGATCTGCAAGTAGTGAACCCAGCCCACCCACGTACCGGTGGCGGAGTCTGGCCTGGGTATCCAAAGATGGATCTGCACACCAGGGCAGCTTCCAGGCGGGACGACTGTGACGGTCGCATAGGCATAGCCATAAGGCGAGAGCGTGACCGACTCGAACCACCCGTGCGTACCTGTGAAGTCGTTGCCCGCAGGATGAATATCCAGAGCGGCTTGACTCGGCCAGCCCGTCTCGTCGCAGTGCCAGTAGTCCGTACCGCATGGATCGGCGTGCGGTTCGGCGTAATGATTGTTCCCTGTAAGGCCGCTGACGATACGCAAGTCCGTGTAGGACGCCGCGTGAGCGGTGGGCGCCGTCAGCAGAGATGCCGCGCACGCCAAAAGGACGAGAGCCGCGACTGGAGCGATGCGAGATACCGCGTAGAACACGAGAAACTCCTTCCGTCTTCGGCGTCAGCAGGACAGTGGGCCCATCACTTGCCTGTCAGAGGCGGTGTCCTGGCAAGGAGGTCGCTGAGCACGGCCGTAAGGGCGTCCTCGCCATCAGTCGGGGAGTGCAAGCTGATCGATACGCCATCGTCGTACGACGCCACCCAACCCTGATTGGCAGAGGGCCCCGTCCTGAGTTGCTGCACAATGACGAAATGGTCGCCGACCTGGGTCGGCTTAACTACGAACGGACTGTCATCGAAGGTGAGATACACGTCCAGCGGCAGCTGCTCGGGGAAAACCTTGTCTACGGAGGCGTCGATTTCTCTCGAGCCGCTTGTCCACACGTATCCGATAGACATCACCTCGCCATCGACGAACATCGCGCTTCTTGTCTTCTCGATGAACCCGGAAGGAGGCTCAACGTTCAGAGCGCTTTCTTGAGATCGGGCTCTCTCGGACGATTCCTCAATACCCTTCGCCGGCTCCTGTTCGGGGAACGGCCGCTCGATGAATTTAGTCCCGGGAGGCAGCAGCCTGTATGGCCCGAATGGAGTAGATGTTCCGTCCCAATCCTTGGCCTGGTTCTCTAAATAATGAAGCTCGCCGCTCTGGCCCGCCGGTCCGATGGTCGGCCCCGAAACCTCGGTCGCCTGCGAGGGGCCAGAACCTCCTTGAGCGGCGACCACGCCGATGGTCATGCAAGCCAGTCCGACCGCGATAGCGGTCGTCAGAACGAGACTGCGCTTGCTCGATTTCAGAACCATGAACCACTCCTGGCTCGTGGGATGAGGCACACTTTTCCCCCCGGCCACTTCAGCATGTCAAGCGGATCGTCCGTAAAATGAGGTACTTGACTCTCCGACGGGAACATGTCTGGCGCATTTATGCTGACACGGTGCGCAGCATGGCGAGGGCGGCATCTTCGACGCGGCCGGCGATGACGTCGACGTCGTGGTAGTGCTGGAGCCAGGCGCGGCCGGCTTCGCCGAGCTCGGCGCGCTCGGCCGGGTCGTCCACCAGGCGCGTGATCGCACCGACAAGGTCCACCGGGTCCACGGCGCGCACAAACGGCGGCGGCTCGGGGCTTTCCAGCACAGTGGGATCCGAAGCTTGGAATTCACGTGACTTGAAGTCGCG
>JADMIO011319563.1_pt1 | contig 25301 bp, 20 predicted proteins | sample 8958161 | NCBI WGS metagenome assembly JADMIO01 (sample SAMN16585339, study PRJNA669376) | soil metagenome | isolation source: Crop rotation soil | place: USA: Cullars Rotation, Alabama | collected 2011
CGCGACAACTTGTCCACGTGGAATTCTAAGCTTAGGATCCCAATGTGCTGGAAAGCTTATGATCCGCATTCTTGCCCTCACCGTCATTCTTGTCCTCGTGCCGGCGGGCGCTATCGCCGATCCGTGTGCGGGCAATCCGCAGGCGCTGGGCACCACGCGAGTTCTCGCAGTCGACGTCAATGCCGAGCCCCGCGTCGGCCGCAAGCAATTCCCGTCAACTTTGCCGCTTAACGACAAGGAGCTGGTGCTCACCTTCGACGACGGTCCGTGGCCGGGAACGACCGCGCGCGTATTGGATGCGCTCAAGCACGAATGCGTGCTCGCAACGTTCTTTCTGCTCGGACGAAATACCGCCGAGCATCCAGAACTGGCGCGACGCGCGCTCGCGGAAGGCCACAGCATCGGCCACCACAGCTACTCACATCCATTGCTCAGCCAGATGTCGCTCGCCCGCGCCGAGAGCGATATCGATCGCGGTATCGCCGCCGATGAGTTTGCGCTTTACGGCACCCGACGCACGAAGCCCACCACACCGTTTTTTCGCTTTCCCGGTTTCGCATCGAACAAGGCGCTGCTCGACCGCATGAGCGAGCGAGGGCTGGTTGTCTTTGGCGCCGACGTTTGGGCAAGCGACTGGGTGCCGATGGCGCCGGACCGTGAGCTGCAGTTGATCCTGTCCCGGATCGAACAGATACGCCGCGGCATCGTCCTCTTTCACGATACCAAATCTCAGACCGCCCAGATGCTTCCGGCCTTCCTGCGTGAGCTAAAGCGGCGCGGCTATCGAATTGTGCATGTGGTCCCGTCCGGAGGCTCAAACAGCCGCTAAAAGCGTCGCTTTTTTGCCGCACTAGCTCAAAAAGGGTTGGAAAATAGCCCCGGATGCATTCACAGCACGTAATCATCCTTTAATGTCGCGCCCCATATTGTCGGGGGCCTCCTGCCGGGGGCGGACGGCGCGGGTGGCTGGGGGGCCTGATGCGTAGCGTTGTATTTTTTGTCATTTGGTTGGCGGCCGGCGGCGTTTGCGCTGCGGCTGAATCTTGTCCGGGCAACCCGGACGCACTTGGCACCAGCCGCGTTCTGACGCTCAGCCCCGGCGAACTCAGTCGCATCGGCAGCATTCAATATTCGCAGTCGCTGCCGCTGAACGACCATGAAGTGGTTCTCACTTTCGACGACGGCCCGATCCCGCCCTATTCCAATTCCGTACTCGATACGCTCGCATCGCAATGCGTGAAAGCCACCTATTTCCTGGTCGGCGAAATGGCGCAGGCGTATCCGTCGATCGTCCGGCGCATCTACAATGCCGGCCATAGCATCGGCACGCACAGTCAAAATCACCCGTATGCGTTCCAGCGACTCTCGTTGCAGAACGCGGAGCGCCAGGTCGACAACGGCATTGCATCGGTCGACACCGCGCTCGGGGACCCAAAGGCGATCTCACCATTTTTCCGCATCCCCGGTCTCGGCCGAACCGGCGCAATCGAAGATTACCTTGCGTCGAAATCTTTGATGACGTGGAGCGCTGACGTCGTCGCCGACGACTGGAAACATATCGGCGCCAGCGAGATTGTCCGCCGTGCCATGCGCCGCCTGGAGGCGAAAGGCCGCGGCATTCTCCTGCTCCATGACATCCATCCTGCGACAGCGTTGGCACTTCCGACTTTGCTGAAAGAACTCAAGGAGCACGGCTACCACATCGTGCACGTCGTTGCGGCGGGCGAACGGCCGGAGTCATTGCCCGAGCTGGTCGCATCGGCCGATGCCAAAAAAGAGACGTGGCCACGGGTCGTGCCGACAGCCACGAAACACGAGAAAGCGGCCAGGTCGGCTTCGCGGCATCACGTCAAGAAAATCAACGGTAAACACCGGCGGCCGGCGGTTGCGGGTCTGCACGACTCCGCAAACACCGTATTCGGTCATGACTGGCGCCAAAGCCAGTTTTAGGCAGGTTTGTGACACTGCTGATTGCCGGCCACGATCATTTGATCAGGATCAATACTTCGTCTTGAGCGGCCAATACGCTAGGCTGCCTCGAGAGCCCGATGTGATCGGCTCGTAACCGAAGGTGCAATCATGTCGAAACCCTTTGCGACGCTTCTGACCGCGGCGGCATTCACGATCGGCCTGATGGCTCATCCCGGACCTGCAGCGGCCGCACCGGCAGCCAACATGTCTGCGGTTGCGAAAACGCCGGTCGCCGATCTTGCGCCCGTGCGATGGGGTGGTGGCTGGCATGGAGGCTGGCACGGCGGCTGGCGCGGCGGTGGCTGGGGCTACTACGGCGGTGGCTTTGCCGCCGGCGCAATTCTCGGCGGCATGCTGGCGGCGCCCTATTATTATCCATCGCCTTATTACTACGGGGACCCAGGTTACTACGAGGATGCCGCGCCTGATGGCGCCGTCGACTACTGCATGCGGCGCTTCCGGTCCTACGATCCGCGCAGCGGCACCTATCTCGGCAATGACGGCCGCCGGCATCCTTGTCCCTGAGGATTGGGTAATCGGCGGCGTCAGCAGTTTCTGGATCGAAACAGCCCGCTGCAAGTCGCGCCGCCGCCACCAAATGTGATGGCGCCAAAGGTGGCGGGCTGGTCATCGCTGGTTGCGAGGCTGCCTCCGAGCCCGTCGAACCCCGAGCCGCCGCCAAGGCGCCAGTCGTTGTTGCCTCTTGGACCCGCAGGCATTCGATTGATTTGACTGGCTTGCGGTTTGCCGCCGCAATTCACGCCGCCCAGCAGGCTGTCACACGTCTGTGCGCTCGCTATCCCTGCAATCAGCGATAGGCTCGCGATAAGCACCAAATGGTTTGCTGCAGGACAAATACGCACCATGCGATCCAATGTACCCAGTTACCGGCCTGGACAAAGTCACCAGCATAGTTCGCGTCTGCCGACCGCCGGTATTGATCTAAGTCAAGGCTTTGCGAAGTGTGCCCGAATTGAATGTTAGTTTGGCAGACCGTGTCTGGTGCCAGGCGCACATTCGCAAGGCCACCGACACAGTGATGAGGGCCAAAGGCTGAGACCATAGAGGCCACCATGATTTCTTCAGTTCTCAGGGTGTCGTTGCTGGGACTTTTCATTCTCATGCCGGTCGCCGCTGTGGCGCAGGGTCAAACGCCTCCCGCTCCCCCTCCTGCTCCTGCTGCAACTCCAGCCGCTGCCGATCAGCAATTGCTCAAGGCTGAAGAACTCGACGCGCTCGTTGCACCGATCGCGCTTTATCCCGACAACCTGCTGGCACAGGTTCTCATGGCATCGACCTACCCGCTCGAGGTCGTGCAGGCCGACCGCTGGGCAACGGCGAACAAGACGCTGAAAGGCGACCAGCTGAAGGCCGCGGTCGACAAGCTGACATGGGACGACAGCATCAAATCGCTGCTCGCGACGCCGGATGTCCTTTCCATGATGAGCAGCAAATTGGACTGGACGCAAAAACTGGGTGACGCGGTGCTCGCTCAGCAGCCTGACGTGATGGACGCTGTTCAGCGTTTACGCACCAAGGCCGACGCCAACAAGAAGCTCACGTCCTCCAAACAGCAAAAGGTCACGAAGAAGCAAGAGCAAGGCAAGCAGGTCATCGCCATTGAGCCGACTGATCCCGAGACGCTCTACGTGCCTTACTACGATCCCGCTGTCGTCTACGGCGGCTGGCCCTACCCGGCGTACCCGCCCTACTATTTCGGCTATCCCGGCTATATCGCCGGCGGCGTCATTGCGACCGGCCTGGCGTTCGGTGCGGGCTATGCGCTCGGGCGATGGGCATCGGGCGGCTACTGGGGCGGCAACGTGAACTGGGGCAACAACAACATCAACATCAACCGCAACACCAATATCAATGCCGGCGGCGGAAACTGGCAGCACAATCCGCAGCACCGCCAGGGGGTGAAATACCCCAACCAGAACGTCCAGAATAAATTCGGCAACAACAATGCGCGCAACGGCGCGCAGGCCCGAAACGACTTCCGCGGCCGCGACGGCAATCAGGTTCTCAATCCCGGTGGCGGCGCGGGCAATCGCCCCGGCGGCGGCAGTGGTGCCGCCAATCGTCCCGGCGGCGGCAGCGGTGCCGGCAATCGACCTGGCGGTGGCGGCGGTGCCGGCAACCGGCCGGGCGGCGGCAGTGGTGCCGGTAATCGGCCTGGCGGCGGCGGCAATCGGCCGAGTGCAGGCCAGCGCCCGGCGGGCGGTGGCAACAGAGGCGGCAACGCCCTCGGCAACATGTCGTCCGGCAGGGCTGCGAACGCGGCATCCTCGCGCGGCCGCGCCAGCATGGGTGGCGGCGGTGGCGGCGCCCGTATGGGTGGCGGTGGCGGTGGTGGCGCGCGCATGGGCGGCGGAGGTGGCGGTCGCGGCGGCGGTGGCGGAGGTGGACGCGGCGGTGGCGGCGGCGGACGACGCTCCGATATCGCAATCAAGCACGACATCAGCCTTCTTGGCCGTATGGACAATGGCCTCGCCTTCTACCGGTTTGCTTATGATGGCAGCAGCAAACGCTATGTCGGCGTCATGGCGCAGGAAGTGCAAGAAATCCGGCCGGATGCGGTGATGCGCGGTCGGGACGGCAATCTGCGTGTCTTCTATGAAAAGCTCGGCGTGAAGTTCCAGACGTACGGACAATGGCTTGCGTCGGGCGCTCACGTACCAACCGTTTCCGTTTCACACTGACGCGAGTGCGCGAATAGATTGCGATCGAGGATGCCATGAACAGAATTCTCGTCTCACTGACAGCGGCACTGCTCCTGTGCACATCGGCGCAGGCCCAACAGGCATTCAAGACACCCGATGAGGCTGCCAGCGCGCTCGCAGGCGCAGCCAAGACGGGCGACCCAAAGGCCATCGTGACGGTGCTCGGGCCTGACGGCGTGGACATCGTGTCCTCCGGCGATCCGGTGGCAGACGCGGCAACGCGCGAGAAGTTCATTGCCGCCTATAACGCGAAGCACCAGATCACAATGGAAGGCAGCGACAAGGCGGTCGTCGTGGTCGGCGAGAATGATTTTCCGCTGCCCATCCCGCTGCTCCGGAAGGATGGCGCGTGGCGCTTCGATACAGCCGCAGGCCGCGAGGAAATCCTTTTCCGTCGCATCGGAAAAAATGAGCTCGATGCCATTCAGTCAACACTGGCGTATGTCGACGCGCAGAACGAATACGCCGAGAAGGACCGCACCGGCGCGGGCAAAGGCCTGTATGCGCAACGCATCGTCAGCAGCGCCGGCAAAAAGGACGGGCTGTATTGGCCGGATGCCCCGAACAGCGACCGGAGCCCGTTGGGCGAACTGGTCGCCAAGGCGACCGCCCAGGGCTATCGCACCGGTGAAGGTCGCACGCCCTATCATGGCTATTACTTCAAGATCCTCACCAAACAGGGCGCGGCCGCGCCTGGCGGCGAACTGGACTATGTGGCGAAAGGCAAGATGTTCGGCGGCTTCGCTCTGGTCGCCTACCCTGCCGAATACCGGAACTCCGGAGTCATGACATTCATCGTCAATCAAGACGGAATCGTCTATGAAAAGGATCTCGGCCCGGCGTCGGCGAAAATCGCCGAGCGCATGACCGCGTACAATCCAGACAGTAGCTGGCATAAAGTCGAGTCGCCCACCGCAGCGAAATAGCGGGCGTATATTCAGCGGGCCATGATGGTTAGCTTGTGCATCCAGGCGATGCGCGCGCGAATGGATTTATTTCAAATGCGACGGCTCAGTCTATTGCTGCTGCTTGTTGCCCTCGCCGGCTGCGCGTCGTCAGGAAGCCTGTTTCACCAAGACGAACCGAGGCCCGAGCCTCTCGTCAACGAGGCCGCGCCACCGAGCGGGCCGCAAATGGCGGCCCCGCAGGCGGCGCCGAACAGAGGCAACTTGTCGCCGGCAGCCGCAGCAGCCGCCCCGCCGCCCGACGCAAGCGAGAGCAGCGGCGAGCTCATGGATTGCGTCACCGAGTCCTGCAAGATCAATTGCTCGCCAAAGGTAGCCGCACGTTTCCGGCCAAAATGGTGCGCGCGCTTCAAGGAACCGATTTGAGGGTGATCCCGGCGTCAGGCGGTATACATGACGCCTACGATGATCGGTCCCAGTACCGTCAGGACGATATTGGCGATGGCATAGGGCACGGCAACGCCCAAGACGGGCGTCTGGCTCTCAGCTGCTTCGCAGCAACCAGTGACGGCCGCGTCGACCGTCATCGCGCCGGCCAGCGCGCCGCAGATGATGACCGGATTCATGTGCAGGATCCGCTGTGCAAACAACGTCCCCACTATCATCGGGGTCAGCGTGACGACGACACCGACCATCAACAGCTCGGCGCCGTGGGCCTGGATTGCGGCCCACGCCGCCGAACCGCTCACCAGGCCGATCGATGCGACAAATCCACCGAGACCGAGATCGATGAGCGTTTGCTGTGCAGCCGGAGGGATGGCGCCGACCGCGGGGCGGCGCGAATGCAGCCAGCCGCAAACGAGCCCGGCGACCAACGCCCCGCCACCGCCGCCAAGCGTCAGCGGAATCGCTCCAAGCGAAAACGTTAAAACGCCCAGCAGCAAGCCGGCGGCAAGACCGAAGCCGACAAATGCGACATCGATGCGATCTCCCGCCCGCAGTGCCTGCCCAACTTTCGGAACCACGCGGGACAAATCTCGCGACAGGCCCACGAGAGTCATGACATCGCCGACATAGATCCGCGTCAGCGGCGTCAATGGCACATCCTGCCCGTGACGCGTCAACCCGCGCAGGAAAACGCCGCGCGCGTCATCACCGACCCGCTCGACAATTTCACCCAACGTGCGGCCATGCAAAGCCCTGGATGCCACCAGCACCTCGAGCACTTCTCCAGGCACCGATCGCATGATGCGCTCGCCTGGGATTTCGGGACCGATGACCGGATGGGCATCAATGATGGCCGCGGTCGGGCCCCCCAGAAGAACCTCGTCCCCGCCCTGAAGAAGCGTGTCAGGCGTTGCTTCTATTTCTTTTTCGCCGCGCAGAATGCGTTCGACGACAATTCGTCGCCCGATCTGTGCCTCGACCTCCTTTACGGTCCGGCCCGCGGCAACCGATACCTGGTAAGCACGCGCCTGGAATTTTCGGTAAAGCAGGTTTTTGTCTTTCGGCTCCGCTCCGCCTGACAAGGCCGCCTCAAGCTTCCGCGCCTCATCCTTAAGGTTGATGCCCATTAGCCGAGGCGCAACGAGCGGCACGTAGAGCAGCACCAAAATATAGCCGAGCACATAAGTCACGGCGTATCCGGCAGCAATGTTCCCCTGTTGCTGCTGCAAAACATTGTCCGGCAACCCCAGTTGCGCGAGTGCACCGGACGCCGTCCCCATCATCGAGGATTGCGTCAGGCTTCCGGACGCAAGGCCCGCCGCGGTGCCAGGATCGAATTTCAGCGTAAAGGCGAAGACGAGCACAATCGCGAGACCCGTCAGGCCGATCACCAAAGCCAGCACCACTTGCGCCAATGTGCGCACGCTAAGCGACGCAAAGAATTCGGGTCCGGCCCGATAACCGATCGTGAAGACAAAGAGACCGAACAGAATGGATTTCAGCAGGGAAGGAATGACGAAAGTGCCAAGCTGGCTCAGCGCCACCGCGGCGATCAATGTGCAGGCGGTTGGACCGAGGGAAAATCCGCGAAACCGGAGCCGTCCCAGCACGGTACCGATCGCGATCGCCAGAAACAGAAAAACTTCCGGCGCGCTTTTGATGACGTGCTGAACGAACGACATGGCTTCCCGACGCCCCCTGCGTCGTGAGACGGCTTAAGCGACGCGGGCGGATAGAGGTCCGAAACTTACGTCACCGGGCCATCATCCGCTCATTTCTTTGTTGCGGCTTTCACCGCCTCGTACCGCTCGCGGTAGCCGCGCGCGATCGATCGAACACCGCGTCCGATCTCTTCGTAGGCCTCGTCGGGCAGGTTCGCCAATGACACGCGCAGCGACCAGTTGGGGGCGTCGAATCCGCCGCCATTCAGCAGCACAATTCCGTGCGCCTCAGCAAGCCGGAAGGCCAGGTCGAGCGGGTGGATGTTTTTCTTCAGGTACTCGACCGCTTCATCGCCAATGTTCTTGCGAGCCCAGAACTCGAAATCGATCAAGCCGTAATAGGCATCGAAATTCGGATTTGCCGGGACCTCCAGGCCCATGCCCTCAAGCAGCGCCATGATGCGCTTGTGAACAATCTCCATGCAGGCTTTCTGATATGCCTTCTTGGTGTCCATCAGCTCATAGAGCGAGAACATGGTCATCATCACCTGCTGCGGCAACGAGAGCCCCGCAGTGTGGTTGAGGGCAATATCGCGGCTGTCGGCAACGATGCGGTCGATGAACTTCAGTTTGCGCGGCTCGAGCGTGAGCCCGCCGTAACGCTTGTCCAGCGCTTTCACATGGTCGGCCGGGAGCTTGGCGATCATGTCGTCAAAGATATTCTTCTCGTGCACCGCGATGGTGCCCAGGCGCCAGCCCGTGCAGCCGAAATACTTGGAATACGAATAGACGCCGATCGTGTTGTAGGGCAGTTCACCCAGCAGCGACCGGAAATCATTGACGAACGTTCCGTAGACGTCGTCCGTCAGCAACATCAGGTCGGGGCGCTTCGTCTTCACCAGGTTCACGAGCTTGGCGATAGTTTCACGGCTCATGCCCATTCCACTCGGATTCCCCGGATTGACGATGAAGAACGCCTTGATCTTCGGATCTTCCAGCTTCTTGAGTTCGGCGTCGGTGTACTGGAACCGGTTCTCCTGGGGCGCCGCGATATTCACGACCTTGAGCGCGTAGTCCTCCAGGTGTGTCATTTCAATGTAAGGCGTGAAAATCGGCGTGCCGAGGGCGATCGTGTCGCCGGGGAACAGCAACCGGTTGGCCTTCAGCGATTTGAAGATGTAACACATGGCCGCTGTGCCACCCTCGACAGCGTAAATGTCGAACTTGCCGGAGGGGCGCGGATTACCGCACATCGCCCACATCAGGTATTCGTGCACAATCCGCTCATTGTGGACGAGCATGCGGTCGGGCACCGGGTAGTTGTCGCCGATGATCGAGTCGACAAGCTCGTGGACAAAGGCGTCAGGGTCGAACTTGAAGGTCTTGACCGCGTAACTCACCATCTCCGAAAGAAATTCGGCGCCCGGCATGTCCGAATGCGTGGAAAGCCATGCCGTCAAGCGGGCAGCGATGCCGCTGGCTGCCGGCATCCCCCCAATTCCCGGGGAGTGATCCATCACCCGCTTGCTCTCGGTGACGGCGAATTGCCCGAGCAAGAAAAAGCCTTCGCGAGGAGTGGTCGAGACCCAGTTGGGGTTGCCACGGCCGGCATTGAGGAATGCGGACTGAGTCGTCTTGGAGGTTTTTTTAGCGAGATCAATAAGTTCGTTCTTGATCTCGAACGGTCCCAGCGCCTCGAATTTTTTCAGCGTGGAGATGTCAGCCATGAAGCACTCCCGATTTTAACTGTGTCAGCGCCATAAAATGTGAAATCGTGTCTGTCGCGCCTAACTCAACAACATGACCAGCACCATTCCCCAGATGGTCAGCAACGTGTTGCCGACCGCGTAGGTCACCGTGTAGCCGAGCGCGGGAATCTGGCTTTTGGCCTGATCCGTCACCATGCCGAGCGAAGCGGTCGTCGTGCGCGCGCCGGAGACGATGCCCAGCAACAAGGCGTCGTGGAATTTGAAGATATATTTTCCGACGTACATGCCGAGGAACAATGGGATCGCCGTCGCCACGATGCCCCAGGCAAAAAGGCCAAAGCCAAGTTTCTGCAATCCCGAAACGAAGGCCGGGCCCGACGATATCCCCACGATGGCGATGAAGATGTTGAGGCCGACCGAATTCATGAACCACACGGTCGGAGACGGAATGCGTCCGAACGTCGGCCGTACCGAGCGCAGCCAGCCGAAGAACAGTCCGGAGAACAGCGCGCCGCCGGCGGTGGACAGCGTCAACGGAATGCCGCCAACCTTGTAGACAAATGCGCCGGCCAGCGCGCCGATCGCGATCGCAGCGCCGATGAAGGCCACGTCCGCGATATCGGTTGCGCGGTCGACGACCCCGATCGCTTTGGTCGCACGCGCGATATCCTGCGTGCCTCCGACCAGCGTAACGATGTCGCCGCGGTTGAGCTTCGTGTCCGGGAGGATCGGAATTTCGGTGGCGATCGCGCCGCGCGCAATCTTGCGCAGGAACACGCCACGGGCCATCGGCCGCGCAGCCAGCTCTGCAAGCGTTTTTCCATCCACGTCCTTGCTCGTGACGTAGACATCCACGCCTTCGGCCGGCACCGACAGCAATTCGCGGTCTTCGACCTCCTCGGCCGCCGCACCGATAACGCCGACCAGCACTTCGCGACGCCCGGCCACCGCAAGAATGTCGCCTGCTTGGATAACCGTATTGGCGTCGGCCTGCATGATCTGACCGTTGCGGCGAATGCGTTCGACGAACACGCGCTGGTTGGGCACGAGGGCTTCCGCCTGCTCCGCCGTCTTGCCGACAGCGGGCCCATCCTGCTTCACGCGATAGGCGCGCAAATCGAACTGATGCCAGGCCGTGCCGGCCCCGCTCGCGGATTTCTTGCCGCCGCGTTCTTCCTCATAGCGCTTGCAGGCCTCAACGAGGTTGATGCCGAGGAGCGGCGGTCCGATCAGCGCAATGATGATGGCCGAGCCGACCGTGCCGAAAATGTAGGTGATGGCGTATGCCACCGGCATGATGTCCAGCATCGACTTGATCTGGTCGGCGGGCGCCTCGAGGCGGTTGATCGCATCGGTCGCTAGCCCCATCGACGCAGAGATGGTCTGCGATCCTGCGTACATGCCCGCCGCGGATCCGAGGTCGTAGCCGGCATATTTGGCGATGACCACCGGCACGATCAGGCAGAACGCACACTGGACCGCCGAGAAAACTGCCTGCGGGACGCCGTCCTGCGCGATGCCGCGCACGAATTGCGGGCCGACCCCATAACCGATCGCGAAGAGGAACATCAGGAATGCGAAGGGCTTCAGCGGCCCTGTCACCGTGATGCCGATCTGGCCGATGATCACCGCGGCAATCAGCGTCGCCGTGACCGCACCGAGACCGATGCCTTTGAAGGTGAAGGAGCCGAAATAATAACCCAGCCCCAGCGCCAGGAAGATCGCGATTTCGGGGTATTGCTTCAGCGTCGCGAAGAACCAGCCGAGCATTGCCGCCCTCCCAGAAATGGAGTCAACTTTTGCTCGATAAATTCATCGCATCGCGGGCTTGGCGATATTGATGTAAGTCAATTCGTGCGATTTTGCGTCGATGTTCCGGGGGTTGAATCGCCCGAACCCTGAAATTGATCTCACAAATTTTAATCGACGTGGGCTGCCGTGGCAGCGCCCTACCATCTGCAGACCCATGGCGCCGCGAGTTGGGCAAGGCCCAACCCGCAAGCAGCCCTGCTTTTCGTCTCTATTGCAATGATATCGTCAGGCCGCTCAGGCTCAGGGAGGCTTCGAACCCGACCTGTTTTCCCTGCAAAGTCAGCACAACACCGTTCGAATTCTGCAGAGTGACGGCTTTGACGCCGCCCGCTACCGCAACTCCGGCTGAGGCGGCCGAATAGGTACCCGCGATGTCCCCTGCGCTACGCAGATTTGACGCGGTACCGACCAAGTTCGCCCCTGCCGCCCCGATGGTGCCAGCGCTGACGCCGCCGACGCTCAAACGGTAGGTTTTTCCCTGAAAATGCAACGTACCGGAGCCGCCACCAACGCCGACGATGAACCCGACTTTGGTGATCTTGAGCTGAACGCTACCGTTGGCGGCATAGGACTGCGTCGAAGCTGATGCCACGAACAGAGCTGCGACAACGGCCGCACAAAGTTTTGATGCGCGATAAGTACCCAGCATTGACACCCCCTAGTATAATCTCACCGCAACGCTTCGTTTGCGGCAGCGAAATGCAAATATCGGTCAGATCGTTGTTGGTGTCAAAACTACCGACGCCGACCGTCGTCTGGACAGTCTGCTCAAAGCTATTGGCCGACCCTGTTTACGGATGAAGTCGAAGCGCGGTAATCTTGCGCACGTGTCGCAGAACCGGGGGGCTGGTCTTGATACGCGCTGTCTTCTTTGAGGCATGCCATGGCTGAGCAGCTTCATCCGGCTGCCGCCCACAATCTTCCGGCATTCATCACCGCGCCGGGCGATACCGACGTGCTCATGGTTGTCATGGCCATCATCCTGGCGGTCTGCGTCATGGGTTTTGGCGTTTTGTACTTCCGCCTGCATTCGTTGCCCGAGCAGATTGCGCATAGAGGGCAAAAGGTTCAGTTCGAGATTGTCGCCATCCTCGGCCTGATTGCTCTTTTCACCCACATGCACATTTTTTGGATCGCCGGTTTGCTGCTGGCGTTCATCGACCTTCCCGACTTCGGCGGATTTCTCGGTCGCATCGCGGGCTCTGTCGAAAGGATGGCCGGCGTGAAGCCCGGTGCGGGCGCCGAGGGCGTGCCGGACCGTCCATCGTCACACGCGGCGCACGACGGCCACGCCGAAGAGAAAGCACCTGCACCGCGAAAACCCGCACCGCCTGCCGCCGGGAAGAAGGAGCTCGATCATGCTTGAGATGCTTCTTTGCTCCATGTTCACGCTCCTTCCCGACTATCTTTATCGCCGCTATGCGCAGGGAAAACGGTTCGGCAAGGAAATCACGTTCTATTCGGTGTGGTTCGAACTGCGTTGGGGCATCACCGGCTGTCTCGTTCTTACCGTGCTCCTGATTACGACGGTGTTTTACAATCACCCATCGACGACCAGCGTGACGCTCTTCTTCAGGACCGTCCCCGTCCTGCCCGAGACCATGAACGGGCGCGTCGCCGAGGTATTCGTCAAGAACAACACCGCCGTGGCCGCCGGCGCGCCGATTTTCCGGCTAGACGACTCGAAACAAAAGGCCGCCGTCGAAACCGCGACGCGCAAGATTGCCGAAGTCGACGCACAAATGCAGGTCGCGCGCGCGGATGTCGCCAAAGCTGACGGTCAGCTTCAGGAGGCGAACAGCAACCGCAAGCAGACACTGGATGAGCTTGAGACCAAACAGGAACTCTATCGGCGAAATCCTGGGAACGTACCATTCCGCGAAATCGAACGCCTTCAGGAACGCGAGCGCGGTCAGATCGGTGCAATCACCGCGGCCGAGGCTTCGAAGAAGAGCGCCGAGGAACGCCTGTCGACGCTGCTGCCGGCGGAAAAGGCGACAGCGCAAGCCGACCTTGGCGTGGCGCAGGTCGAGCTCGACAAGACACTCATTCGTGCTGGCGTGAGCGGACGGGTGGAGCAATTCTTTCTGCGCGTCGGCGACGTGGTCAATCCCCTGCTCCGCTCAGGCGGCGTGCTGATCCCGGCCGAAGCCGGCACCCAATCCTTGCAAGCCGGGTTCAACCAGATCGAATCCCAGATCATGAAGGTTGGAATGATCGCGGAAGTAACGTGCGTATCCAAGCCATTCACGATCATCCCGATGGTGGTGACAAACATTCAGCGTTACATCGCCGCTGGTCAGTTTCGCGGGGGCGAACTGCTGGTCGACCCAAACCAGGTCACAAAGCCGGGCACCCTTCTGGTCTTTCTTGAGCCGCTCTACAAAGGCGGCCTCGAAGGCGTGACACCGGGCAGCAGCTGCATCGCCAACGCCTATTCGAACAATCACGATCAGATCGTCGCGAAAGAGACGGGGGTCTTCAAAGCCTTCGTCCTTCATGCCGTGGATGCGCTGGCACTGGTTCACGCCCTGATCCTGCGGCTGCAGGCCATGGTCCTGCCGTTCCAGACGCTAGTGTTTGGCGGGCATTGATCCCGCGCCGGCATCCGGACGCGCCGCGCCCTTTAATCTTTCGCGTATAGCCTGGAACGCGACGTACAACGGCGGAATCGCGAAGACTCCGATAAAGGATGCGAAGATCATGCCGCCGAACACCGGCGTGCCGACGTTCCTTCGCGCCAGTTCGGATGCGCCGGACGCGATGACCAAAGGTAGCAGGCCCAGGATGAACGCAAATGAGGTCATCATCACGGGCCGGAAACGCAAGCGCGCGCCTTCGGTTGCGGCTTCCAGCAAAGGAACGCCCGCCTCCCTTTTTTCCTTGGCAAATTCGACAATGAGAATGCCGTTCTTGGCGGCAAGACCGATCAGCACGACCATGCCGATTTGTCCGTAAAGGTCGAGTGTCAAATGGCCGAGAGCCACCGCGGTGAATGAGCCGAGCAGCGCAACGGAGACTGACAACAGTACGGGCACCGGTATCGTCCAGCTTTCGTACAGCGCGACAAGGAACAAATAGGCAAACAGGACGGCGAATCCGAGAATGATCCCTGTCTTGCCTTCCGCCCGTTTTTCCTGAAACGCGGTGTCGGTCCACTCGCCCCCGTAACCTTGCGGCAGCGTGCGGGCAGCCACTTCCTCCATCGCCTTGAGTGCCTGCCCCGAGGATACGCCAGGCGCCGGCCCGCCCTGGATCGTGACGGCCTGCCTGTTGTTGTAACGGATCAGGCCCGGCGGGCCGACCACGATACTGGCTTCCGCCAGGCTTCGCATCGGGATCATCTTGCCGTCAGCGCTCTTCACATTGATCCGGTAGACATCGGCGATGGTCGCGCGATCGGTCGCTTCGGCCTGCACCTGGACCTGCCAGGTCCGGCCGAACAAATTCATGTTGTTGACAAAATAGCCGCCAAGCGAGGCCTGCAGCGCCTGAAAAACAGAGTTCAGTGGGACGCCGAGGATTTGAGCCTTATCGCGATCGATGTCTAGATAGATTGACGGATTGGTTGCCGAGAAAGTCGAAAAGACACGGCTCAATTTCGGGTCCTGGTTTGCGGCAATGATGAGTCCGCGTACCGCTTGCGCCATTGCGTTCGGGTCGCCCCCGCGGAGATCCTGCAAGACATAAGCAAACCCGCCCCCGGTCCCGAGACCAAGGATCGGCGGCGGAGCCAAGGGAACGACCGTGCCGCCTTGGATCTGTCGGAATTTCGCACCCAGTCTGGCAATGACCTCGCGCGCTCCCATCGAGGAGTCCTTGCGATCCTCAAACGGCTTGAGCGTAACAACGAGAAATCCCGCATTGGGCTGCGAATAATTGTCGATGAAATTGAGGCCAATCACCGAAGTCACGCTCTCGACGGATTTTTCATCCCGCAAAATGGCTTCCGCCTGTGTCACAACGTCCGTTGTGCGCGAAGTCGAAGCGCCTCCCGGCGTTTGCGCGACGACGAAAAATGCACCCTGGTCGTCTTCAGGCAAAAATCCTGTAGGGGTTATTTTTGAAAGCCCCACGACGCCAAGGCCTGCAACAGCGACCATAACCAGTCCGATCACCGACACGCGGACAAGCCGTGCGACGACCGATCCGTAGCGATCGCGCACGTAGTCGATTGAGCCCATCACTTTGCCCATGATGCCGCCGCGCGGCCCGTGATGCGGCCGCAGCAGGACGCCGCAAAGCGCCGGCGATAGCGTCAGCGCATTGATAGCGGACAGGAACATGGATACTGCGACCGTGACCGCGAACTGCCGGAACAGTTCGCCCGAAATTCCCGGGATGAACGCAACGGGGACGAATACCGAGAGCAGCACCAGCGTAATTGCGATAATCGGCGCCGTGATCTCCGACATGGCGCGCTTCGTCGCCTCTGCCGGCGTCAATTCGGGATGCTCTTCCATCACGCGCTCGACGTTCTCGACAACGACGATCGCGTCGTCGACGACAATACCGATCGCCAGCACCACCGCCAGAAGCGATACCGAGTTCGCGGAATAGCCGACCGCCAGCAGCGCGATAAATGTGCCGATCAAGCTGACCGGAACTGCCAGCGTCGGTATCAATGTCGCGCGCACGCTGCCTAGGAACAGAAAGACGACGATCACCACAAGAATGAAAGCTTCGACAAGCGTCTTCTGAACCTCGTGGATTGTGTCTTTGACAAAGACAGTAGGGTCATACGTGATCTTCCACGCCAGATCTTCCGGGAATGCCTTCTGCAGTTCCTCGATCCGGGCACGGACTGCGTTCAGCGTGGCGATGGCGTTCGCGCCCGGTGTTTGATAGATCGCAATCGCAGCGGCCGGCCCGCCATCAAGTCGCGTTTCGCGGTCGAGGTTGGCGGCACCCAATTCCACCCTCGCGACATCGCGAAGCCGCAATACCGACCCGTCCGGATTGGTGCGGATGACGATATTTTCAAATTCCGGGACCGTGCTGAGCCGTCCCTTGGTCTGGATATTGAGCTGCAGCTGCTGATCGTTCGCGACCGGCCGGGCGCCAATACGCCCGACGGCTGCCTGAATATTCTGCGACTGGATCGCGTTGATGATGTCCGCTGTCGTCAGGTTGAGACCAGTGAGACGGTCGGTCTGCACCCACGCCCGCATTGAATAGTCCTGCGGACCCCAAAGGGACGCATCGCCGACACCGGGGGTGCTCTTGATCTGGTCCAGAAGATTGATGGTGACGTAGTTCGAAAGATAAAGCGGATCGTGCGTGTGCTTTGGCGAATAGACCGCGATGACGCCGAGCAGCGCCGATGATTTTTTCTTGACGGTCAAGCCCTGACGCTGAACATCCGGTGGAAGGCTCGCTAACGCAATTTGAACGCGGTTATTGACGTTGACCGTGTTGATGTCGGGGTTGGTGCCAAGCTCGAAGGACGCCGTCAGGGAGTAACTGCCATCGTCGCCGCTGACACTTTTCATGTAGATCATCTTGTCGACGCCGACGACCTGCGCTTCGATCGGCTGAGCGACGGTCGCGTCGACGACCGAACCCGATGCACCAGGGTAGCGCGTCGTAACAGAGACCTGCGGAGGAACGATATCCGGATATTGCGCGACCGGAATTGACAGCAACGCCAGCAACCCGGCAATTGCCGTAACGACCGCGATAACGATGGCAAGCCGCGGACGATCGACAAAGACCGAAGATAACATGGCCTAGCTCCGGCCGGCTGCCGGAACTACGGGACTGGCCCGAACCGCGGCTCCGGGCCGGACGTTCTGCAATCCCTCGACAATGATCTGCTCACCCCCTGTAAGCCCTGACTCAATGATGATGCCCGTGCCGTTGGTGCGACCTGGCGTGACACGCTTTGTCACAGCCTTGCCGTCTTCGACCACGAACACATAGATCCCGCCCTGATCGGCGATAAGTGCCGACTGCGGAATGACGATTTTCTGCTCGGGATTTTGAGTCTCGACGATCACCGTCAGCAGCTGGCCATCGATAATGCCGCCCTTGGGATTTGCGACAGAGGCACGTGCGAGGATTGTGTCCGTGGCGCGATCCGAGATGACGTCGAGGAAATTGACTGTTCCGACCTGATCGTAGAGCAAACCATTCGAATAACGTAGTTTGACCTTGAAACTCGCCAGATCGGGGCGCGCGCTGGTCCTACTGACGCTCAGGAATTCGCGCAGGCTGACCGGGAATGTCACGTACATCGGATCCTGGCTGACGATGGTTGTCAGCGTGCCTTTGTCGGGACCGACGACATTTCCTGCCGTGATGTTCGTTCGGCTGATTTTTCCCGAGATCGGCGATGTAATGTCGGTATACCCGAGATTGATCTGGGCAGTCTGCAAGGCTGCTTCGGCTTCCAGGATCGCTCCTTTGGCCTGCTGATCCGACGCCAGAGCCTGATCGCGCGCAACAACCGTGCCGGAATTCTTCGCGAGCAAGTCTTCTGCGCGCTGCAGCTGCACTTCCGTCAACACTTTGGCCGACTTGGCGCGCTCCAGCGCACCTTCTGCCTGCTTGACCGCCGCCTCGAACAATCCCTTTTCGATCTTGTAGAGGGGCGCACCCTCTTTGACCGGATCGCCCTCCTTGAAGATGACTGCTTCAAGGTAGCCCGTCACGCGCGCCTTGACCTCGACCCGATCGATTGCCTCGACGCGGCCCACAAACTCAAGCGACGGCGTAATGGCTTTTTTCTCGGCAACTACGGTGCCAACTGGAACGGTTGCCGGCGCAGGTTGCTGAGCATAAACGGGCAACGACAGACCGAAAAAAGCCAGCAACGCCAGTGGGACACGGCGCATTGTCGAACTCCCGTTCGGCGGGCCTGATCGTTTTTGCCCATGAAACATTATGCCGGTGACACCACGATGTCATGAGGTAGATCAACAATCTGAAATCTCACACGATATCTGTGCCCACTTTTTGTGGTGATTGCCATCTCACCGCGGTCAATCAATTTTTTGTCAATTCGTTCGCCCCTGCTTACACCCTGTTTATTTCCACACGCCATGCTAGAGTTTCCCTTGTCTCGGGGGAGACTAATGACCGGCGTGGTGGCGCACGTTGCGTATCGAAAGAGCTCTCGTGCCGTCCGCGAGGCTCGGTCGTTTGGTTTTTCGCAAGCGCTTCTGCGCGATTGCAGCCAGCAACCCGTAAAAAACAGCATTCTCGCACTGCGGCGCGGTCCGATCCGGTACCGGCGCAACGCGATGATTGTCTGCGAGGGGGACTGCGCCGATTACGTTTTCCTTGTCGTTAAAGGCGTCGTTCGAAGCTGCCGAAACTACCAGGACGGCAGCCGCGGCATCGTTGCATTTCACCTCCCTGGAGAGCTTTTTGGCCTGACCGCCGATCAGGGCCATTCCCTTTCCGCGGAGGCGGTAACTGACACTCTGATATTGTATTTCAAGCGCGGCACGCTCCATACCGCCGCATGTAAAGACGCCCGAATTGCCAAGTACCTGCTGGCAACAACCACAAACGAGCTGCGGCGCGTTCAGGAGCATTCCCTGACATTGGGGCGGCTTGCGACATGTCGCGTGCAAGCCTTCCTGACCGACCTGTCAGTGAGAATGGGGCGACCAAAATATCTTAAGCTGCCGATGTCGCTGCTCGATATTGCCGACCATCTAGCGCTTAAAATGGAAACGGTGAGCCGGACCATCGCCTCGCTGGAAAAGTCAGGTGCAATCGTCCGCTCGTCTTACCGAACGATCATTTTGCGAAATCGTGCGCCCGTCGCACGCGTCGCGATCAAGAGTTTTCTAGTCGTGTTATGCGGGGGCTTGAGCCAATTCGCGCAGTGGACGCCGTCGACGTAGCAATCGCGGCCGCGCGAAGAGCTGCCTGAGGCGCTGCGACGGATAACGAGCGTCGCAAATGGGGGTGTCATGAGACTACCCGATCGGGTTCTCGAACCCGTTGAAAGGCTCTCTGAAATCCTGTTCGGCCTGATCATGGCCCTCACCATCACCAGCGCGGTCAGCGTGGCGACGGCAGATCAAAACGCAATACGGGCGATGCTGATCGCTGCGCTTGGTTGCAACATCGCGTGGGGCATTATCGATGCCGGGATGTATTTGATGGCCCGGATCGGCGAGCGTGGGCGCACGGCGCTGGCCGTGCACGCGGTTCGTGAAGCGGTCAATCCAGAAGACGCTCACCGCATCATCGCAGACGAATTGCCGGCGCTGCTGGCTCCCGTTTTCCAGCCTTCCCAACTTGAATTGATACGTGAGGAAGTGAACAGGATTCCTGTCTCCAAATTGAGCCCGAGGCTGAGCGCGCGCGACTGGCGTGGCGCGTTAGGTGTTTGCGTCCTCGTAATTCTGTCCACGTTTCCGCTCGTCATTCCATTCCTCTTCATTGCGGACGCCAGGGTGGCCCTGCGTATCTCCAACGCGCTTGCGATTGTCCTGTTGTTTGTATGCGGGTTCCTTTTCGGACGCCACGCAGGGCTGAGGCCCATGCTCACGGGCCTGGTCATGGTGGCGGTCGGCGTGGCGCTGGTCAGCATGGCGATAGCCCTCGGGGGATGAAATTGGCACGGTTGTTCACCACGGTCGGAGCGATTTGCGTGATGGGCGCGCTGCTCCTTCCCGGTGGATTTGCGCGCGGACAGTCTCCCACAAACAACTATGCCGGCGGGTCGATCAGCCTTGGCGGTCACAACATGTCGTCATTCGAGGCCGCGCCGCCCGCCTCCGAGCACCAAACCAACCAGCTTGAATTCAGTTTTCGGGGCGGCTTTGCGACCGACTACATGTACCGGGGCACAACCTTGTCCGACCACAAGCCGGCTGTCGGCGCTGCGACCGAAGCGAGTTACGGGATGTTCTACGCCGGCCTGGCGCTGGCGAGCGTCAAGCTGCCGACCGAGCCGGCTGCCGAAGTCACGATGAGCGGCGGTGTCCGCCGAACAATAGCGACAATCGATTTCGATCTCGGGGCAAGCTATTTCCTCTACCCGGGCGAAACTTCAAACACCGATTATTGGCAGGTGGCCCTGCGCGCGGACAGGCGGATCGCCGAGTGGCTTCGCGTTGCCGGCGGCTTTGCCTACTCCCCGAACGTTTCAAACACCGGCGCATGGAGCTGGTACACCGCGGGCGGCCTAGGCCTCGACGTGCCGAGCCGCCTCCTGCCAGCGAACTTCGGCGTGTCGTTCACCGGCGGCGCCGGTTACTCCTGGTTCGGCAATCAGTCGCCGATGCTCGGCGGTTTCCCGCTGCCGTCCTACCTCAACTGGCAGGCCGGCGTAACGTTCAGCTACAAAGCCTTCAACCTCGACTTGCGTTACTACGACACCAATCTCACGAGAGAAAACTGCTTCGTCCTGACCGGCGATCCGAATGCGCAGCCGGGCGGTAGAAGCGATGCTGTCACCAATCCAGACGGCCTGACCTCGCGATGGTGCAGCGCGACGTTTGTTGCAAAAGTTTCGTTTGCCTTGAACTAAATGACTCGTATTCGCGCAGTGACTTGGGAGCTGTCGACATGAGCCCGCTATTTTCGGAAATCCGGCACAATCCACTGCTGTGGCTCCTCGTCATCGTGCCGGTGGCGCTGGTTGCTCAGAAGCTCGATCCCGAAGCGCATACGCGTCTGTTCGTGCTTTCAGTGTTAGCCATCGTGCCTTTGGCAGCCTTGCTCAGCCGCGCCACGGAAGCCGTGGCGGCCAAAACCGGCGATATGATCGGCGGCCTGCTCAATGCGACACTGGGTAACCTGACCGAACTGCTGATCGCACTCGCGGCGCTGCGTGCCGGCCAATACGTGCTTGTGAAGGCATCAATCGCCGGCGCGATCGTCACCAATTCGCTTTTCATGCTGGGCGCATCATTCCTGCTCGGCGGCCTCAAGCATCATGTTCAGGAGTACAACCGTAACAGCGCTCGCCTTCAGGCTGGGCTGCTATTTCTTGCCACCGTTGCCATCCTTGTTCCCTCAGTAGTCGCCGATTCTGACGCCACGGCGGCGGCCGGGTTCACGCAGGTGTTAAGCTTAGGTCTGTCTATCCTTTTGATCGCGATCTACGGCTTGGGTTTGCTGTTCTCGCTCAAGACACACAGCGAATTCTTCACCGGCGTTGAACACGCGGAAGCCGGCGAAGCGGAGTGGCCGCTCTCGCTGGCGGTCGGCACCCTCGCGGGCGTGACCGTGCTGGTTGCACTGGTCAGTGAGATATTCGTTGAGTCCGTGCAGCAGGCCGCAACGTCACTGGGTTTATCCCCCGCGTTCGTCGGCTTTATCATTGTGGCGCTCGTCGGCGCGGCTGCGGAAATGGCCGCCGCTTTCGCCGCCGCGCGCAAGAACAGGCTCGACCTGAGCGTTGGTATAGCCCTTGGGAGTGCTTCCCAGATCGCCCTTTTCGTTGCGCCGCTGCTTGTTCTGCTAAGCTACGCGATCGGCCCAACACCGATGAATTTGCAATTCTGGCCTGGCGCCGTGGCGATGATGTTGATCGCAACACTGACCGCGTCTTTGGTCAGCAATACCGGCCGCTCCGCATGGTTTGTCGGCGCACTGGTCGTCACGGTCTATCTGGTTTTCAGCCTGACACTCTATTTATTGCCACCAAGAGTCCAATGATCTGACCCGGCCTAGAACGCCACCCAGAATGATATTTGCGGGAGGCAAGGCGCGCCGTTTCTTTTGAAGTGCGCACCAATGACTCAAAACAGACATTGTCAGTAATCGATCGAGCGGAGCGGAACTTTACGATGCGGCTTCCGTTGTTCTCAGACTCTCGACGGCTCAGGAGATCTGAATGAACGGGATCATTTACCTCATCGGATTAATCGTGGTGATTATGGCGATTCTCTCGTTCCTCGGCCTGCGTTAACGAGCAACAGGAGATCAGCATGGCGGCGGCGAACACGCGGGTCACGCCCGTAGCAGTCGAAACGTCGACAACAATTCAGTGGGGATGCGTAATAGCTGGCGCCATCTGTGCATCCGCACTGGCGCTGGTGTTGCATGCGTTCGCCGGCGCTGTCGGCATAAGCCTTTCCTCAACGGCCCCCACCTGGCGCGATTCGTCCGCTGTGCTCATTCTATTGGCGGGACTGTATTTAATCTTGGCGGCTTTGGCCTCGTACAGTTTTGGTGCTTTCGTCGCAGCGCGCCTTCGAACCGCGACCGCGGATTCGGGCGATTTCACAACCTTTCGAAACGGTGTTGACGGCTTGCTGGTGTGGGCTCTGGCGACATTGTTGAGCGCCCTAATGGGTCTGGCGCTTGCTCAAGCGGCTCCGCGTCTGGCGGCACCCTCTCAAACCTCCGCACAAACCTCGGTCGCTGGCGAAAACATTATCGCCTACGATCTCGATCGACTTTTCCGCAGCGAACGTCGAAATCAAGCTCAGCCAGAAACCATCGCTTACCCTCGCGCTGAGGCAGCGCGGATTTTGCTGACAACATCAAGCCATAACGGATTGCAGCCTGAAGACCGGACCTATTTGATTCGACTGGTGACAAATGTAGCGGGATTGCCGCCGCCCGACGCAGAGCGACGCGTCGACCAGGTCATCGCCCAGGCCAAAGATAATATTTCCCGCGCGCGCCGGACCGGCGTCATTTTGGGATTTATGGTTGGCGCCGCCGCATTGCTCGGCGCGGCTGCCGCCTGGTATGTCGCCAGCGAAGCTGGTCGCTATCGCGACAGAGGCGAAACGCTGCACCCGCTATGGGACTGGGGCCGGTCCGCTCGCTGAGCAACAAACGGCACAGGGACGCAAAAGCTTTTTCTAGGCCGATTTTCGCGTCGTCGACGTAACGCCAAGATCCTGCCGCGGGCCGCGGCTGCGTCGTTTCTGACCGGCGGGCTGTTCATCGAGAATCGCGGACCGAATTGTCACGCGGAAACCGCCGTCGGCATTGTCTTCAAATTCGATCTGGTGGTCGCGCCAGATCTCCTCGAGCGCGCGCATGGTCGTGCGACGCGGTTCAGTTTCACCCTGCTCAAGCTTGTGGATTGCACGCTGGGTCATGCCGATGCGGGCGCCGAGCTCGCTCTGGCTCCAGCCAAGTACAGCGCGTGACATGCGGATTTTTGCGGCAAAGGCGTGGCGTTCGAGCCGAAACAGCTCGCTGAAGTCCCGTGTCTGCCTTGCGGCTTCGACTGGCATCGACTCAAAACACGCTTGAAGTTTTTGTACGAGTGCCTCCGGCGGTTACCCGCCGGAGGCATTTGTCTAGATCGCTATCCGATCAAGGATAGAAGTCGCGATGCACGCGGAAGCGGAACATCCAGTTGTCGACGTCGGCCGTCGACTGTCCCGCCGGGACTGTCGACGTGAGACCGCCGCCAGCCTGGTTAAGGTCAGCCGTCATGAGCTTCGAGTACAACACGTCGAGGCCCATGTAGAAGTCTTTCGTGACGTTCCACTGGGTGCGCGAACCGACCCACCAGGTCTGCCAATCCATGTCGCAGCCTGCACGGGCGACCGCCAGCGAACCGTTGCCGGCGACGGCACCGTTGGCCGTTCCCTGGCTTGCGCACAGGATGTTGTTGGCAGTGCTTCCGTAGCTCACGGCAGCGTAGCCGCCGTAAAGCGACGTCCGCCAGCGCGGGTTCCAGAAGTGCTCGTAGGCCGCGTTGACGCCCCAGGCGGAGGTCAGCTCGACATTGGTCGTGTTCACGCCAACGACGTTGCCGCCGTAGACGCCGTCGTTCAGGAAGCCGAACCCGAACTGCGAACCATCCTGCTTGAACCAGTTCGTGGTCGGGGTCTGGAAGACGTACTTCAGCGCGCCCTCGGTATAGTTGACCTGGGCTTGCAGGTAGTCCCCGTGGCCGATCATCGGCGCATTCAGCTTGATGCCGGCGCCGACCGCGAAGCCCAGTTCATCATCGGGATGCGCGAGGATGCCGTTGCCGGTGTAGTACAGCGGATTGACCTCATGCAGCGCGCCCATGATCTGGGCAGAGCCCCAAGCCTGGTCGACGCGCAGGTTGGCAACAACGTCGGGGGCCTGGAAGCCGCCATAGTTGTTGCCGGTCGCGCCGGTGCTGGTTCCATCGGTACCGATGCCCGTCATGCGGCGCATTTCCGCGGCGAGAGTCGCCGAGAAACCGTTGCCGAACTGGGCGGTGTAACCGAGAACCATCCAACCCGGATCGCCGGTGTCGGAGGCCGGGAACGAACCCCAGTATGACGTCGCCGGAACGCTGTAGAAGTCATAGAACGACTGCGCCAGACCGAACGTGAAGCCGGCCCACTGAATGAAGGCGCGGTTTGCACTGAACGTGTTCGACGCACTGTCGGTGCCGACGTTGCTGGTCGACAGACCAACGGCGATGTAGCCGCGGACCGTGCCGTACTCAGTCTGGTTGCGGGCATCGGCCGTGATATAGCCGCGCGCGCGCCAGGTGCTGTTGTTGGTTGAGCGGTTATTGACGTTATTGTTGAACGGACCCCAGGTCATGTTGCCGTTATCGCCATAGGCGTATTCGGCGCGGACCCAGCCGCCAACCTTCAAGCACATGTCGGTGCCGGGGATGTAGTAGAACCCGACGCCGTACAGGCTACAGATCTTCACGTATTGTACGGATTGCGTGAAACCGCGGGCGAAAAACGCTGCAGCGACAATATCCACGCACGGGCGATGTCGACGAAACACCGCGAGTGTCGCGTCCGCAGCTTCGGACCTGCGTGGGTCAAGCGAAATCCCAGGCCATTGACCGAACGACGATTCATCCGGCGCGTACGCCCTGCCCCGCGATTCGCCCGCTAGGTATAGTCTGGGTCGCGCGTTCCGAACGGCATTTTCCGCGCGCGAAAGCCGCCGCCGGCCAGAGTAGCCTGGGCTCCAAGGTCCTTATTTTTCGTGAAGAATCCACCGCGCGCGCAAACCACGCGCGATCGCTTCGAGCGGCTAAATTATGATCTGTGAAAAGTTGGGGCCGTGAGTTCCCACCGTCGCCCTAGGGGGATCCGTCGCCGGCGGCCCTGTCAGGACCGTCGCTGCGCGCACCGGGGCTTTCCAGCACAGTGGGATCCGAAGCTTGGAATTCACGTGACTTGAAGTCGCGGC
>JADMIO011827121.1_pt1 | contig 25298 bp, 20 predicted proteins | sample 8958161 | NCBI WGS metagenome assembly JADMIO01 (sample SAMN16585339, study PRJNA669376) | soil metagenome | isolation source: Crop rotation soil | place: USA: Cullars Rotation, Alabama | collected 2011
GGCCGCGACTTCAAGTCACGTGAATTCCAAGCTTCGGATCCCACTGTGCTGGAAAGGCTGCTGGACGGCAGCGACTCGAGCACCGCAGAGACCGCGCTTGGATATGCAGAGAGCGTCGTCAGTCAGCACTCCACGGAGTTCATGAAACGGAATGCCAATCGTCAAGGCAACTCGCGGATGGCTCAAGCGGTCGAGCCGCAGATCCGCGTCTGGTACAACGCCGCGATGAAGTCCCGCAACTATATCGTGCCGGGTTTGATGGCTGTAATTCTAATGATCATCGCGAGTCTTCTGACTTCGCTGACGATCGCGAGGGAATGGGAGAACGGCACGATGGAACAGTTGCTTTCGACGCCGGTCCGACCCGTGGAATTGCTTCTCGGCAAGCTGTCGGCTTACTTCGCAATCGGTATTGTCGACATGCTGTTGGCTTTTGGAATCAGCGTCTATGTTCTCGATACGCCGTTCCGGGGAAGCTTTATCCTGCTGTTCGCGGCCGGGTTGTTGTTTCTCTTCGGCGCTCTGTGTTGGGGATTGTTTATCTCAGCAGCTACAAGATCTCAGCATGAGTCTTACCAGGTCGCAACGATGACTTCATTCCTGCCGGCGTTCCTGCTTTCGGGCTTCATCTATGCAATCGAAAATATGCCGCCGGCGATTCAGGCGTTCACACACATCGTTCCGGCCCGATACTTCGTCACGATCTTGAAAGGCATATTCCTGAAAGGCGTCGGATTCACGGTTCTTTGGGCGGAGTTCGCCTTTCTCGCGGCGTATGCAGCCGTCATCTTTTTTCTCGCGACGCGAAAAATGCGTCAGAAGCTGGTGTGATTATGTTGAAGCGAACCTGGGTGATTCTCAGAAAAGAACTCCTGCAGACTTTGCGCGAACCTCGAATGCGCGTTCTGCTTGTGGTACCGCCAATCGTTCAACTGCTGCTTTTCGGCTATGCGGTGAACATGGATGTTGACAACGTCACGATTGCCTGGATGGATCGCGATCAGAGTACGGACAGCCGAGATCTGCTCAATGCGTTCCGGGGCTCGGGACGCTTTGAAATTCGCGCAATGCCGGATACCGAACAGGAAGTTCAGGACCTGCTCGATGGCGGCACCGTCCAGGGAGTTGTTCGTGTGCTTCCGGGCTTCGCGCGAGACATTGAGCGCGGCGACCCGACGGCGGTGCAGGTCCTCATTGAAGGGACGAATTCGAGCACGGCAGGTATCGTCCAGAACTATGCCGCCACCATCATCGGAGACTTTTCCAGACGGATTCAGACGGAGCGGTCCGGCGGACACGAACCGGCGACGATTCGCGCGCAAAGCCGCGTCTGGTTCAATCCGGATTTGCGCAGCCGCAACTATTTTGTGCCGGGGGTGCTGGCGAATCTTGTGGCGATTCTGACGATCATGATGACGGCCATGGCAGTCGTGCGCGAGAAGGAGATTGGCACGATGGAACAGTTGATGGTGACGCCGATTCGCCCCATCGAATTGATCATCGGCAAAGCCGTGCCGTTTGCTCTGGTGGGCCTGTTCAATATGGTGACCATCACGATCGCCGCGCTCATCGTTTTCCATGTGCCGTTTCGCGGCAGTGTGGCGATGCTGGTAGGATCCACGACGGTCTTCCTGATGACGTCACTCGGCCTTGGCCTGTTCGTTTCGACGATTTCTCAGACCCAGCAACAATCGGAAATGGCGACGTTTTTCATCATGCAGCCCATATTCATGCTCAGCGGTTTCGCCGTGCCGATCCGCAACATGCCGATCTTCGTGCAGTACCTGACGTTTCTGAACCCACTCCGTTATTACATGGAAATCGTCCGCGGCGTTTTCCTGAAAGGCAGCGGTTTCGACATCCTGTGGCCGCAAGTCGCCGCCCTCGCGGTGTTTGGGACGCTGATTATGGCCCTGAGCGCTTTACGCTTCAGCAAGAGGCTGGATTAGCCGTAGCGGCATAAGACCTTAGCCACGGTCTGTGGGGCCGTGAAAAATTTGCGAAGTAAGCATGTAGTCGCGGGCTTTAGCCCGCGTTCAGGTGCGGGTAAATGTAACAGTTCGGCGCACCTGAACGCGGGCTAAAGCCCGCGACTACATGCGTCACTACCACGGCCTTCAGCGGTGGCGGCTGCTAATTTCCTTTCACCGCTCCGATGTACAACCGCTATGCTAGACTAGAAGTTTTCAGAACGGGTGAATGCGCGGAAACCTATACATTGTCTCGGCCCCCTCGGGATCGGGTAAAACCACGTTACTCCAGCACTTATTAAAAAGTTTCAAGGATTTGAAGTTCTCGGTTTCGCATACGACGCGAGTTCCGCGTCAGGGTGAAAAAGACGGCATCGATTACTTCTTTGTCGACCGTACGAGTTTCTTAAATATGGTCGAGCGTGGAGAGTTCCTCGAGTGGGCAGAGTTCAACGGCCAGCTGTACGGTACCACGCGCAGATTTGTTCAGGACAACATCGAGACCGGCACAGACGTCATTCTGGATATCGATGTCCAGGGCGCGCGACAGGTGAAGGCTAAAGTCCAGGACGCTACGGCAATTTTTGTGATGCCGCCGTCGTTTGATGAACTGAAGCGTCGACTGAAGGCTCGAATGCTCGAACCTGACGACGTCATAATTCGCCGTCTGGAAATCGCGAAGGGCGAGATTCGTTTTTATCGTGATTACGACTACATCATCATCAACGACATTCTTGAAAATTCCATCCGTCTTCTCGAATCCATTGTGCGGAGCGGCGCTGCCGTACCCACCCGCCAGCAGGACAGGATCGAGGAGATCATCGCTTCGTTCGGAGGTTTAGCTTGATTACTATTCCCGACAATATCGACAGCAAGTACCGCTTTGTGATTCTTTCGGCTCTGCGCGCGCGGCAGATCCAGGGCGGTAGTGCTCCCATGCTGAAAGAGCCGCGGCACAAGGCGACGCAGGTCGCGCAAAAAGAGATTCTTCAGGGTCTGGTGAAGTTCCGGATTCCCGAGAAGAATGGGAATCAGCGGACTGCTGCTGCAGAAGAGCAGGAAGAATGAAAGTTGCGCTCGGCGTCAGCGGCGGCATCGCGTGCTACAAAGCCGCGGAAATTGTCCGGCGGCTTCAGGATCGAGGTTTCGATGTCACGGTTCTGATGACGAAAGGCGCCACTCAATTTGTCGCGCCACTGACGTTTCGCGCTCTCTCCGGGAACAAGGTCTACGTGGATATCTTCGAGGGCGGCCATTCCGGCGCCGACTTCGAAGGCGCATTCGACCACATTCTGGTTGCTCAATCTATCGATCTTTTCCTTGTCGCACCGGCCACTGCCGATTGCATCGCACGGCTTGCCACCGGCTTAGCAGATGATTTCCTGACAACGTTTCACCTGGCAGTTACTGCGCCAGTTGTCGTCGCGCCCGCCATGAACACGCGCATGTGGGATCACCCTTCAGTGCAGGCAAACCTCCGAACCCTGGTCGATCGCGGAGTCCATGTGATTCAGCCGGAAGTCGGGCAAATGGCTTGTCGCACTTATGGACCGGGCCGGCTTGCGCCGGTCGAGGAGATCGTTGAAGTCGTCGGCAGAATGCTGAATCGTTCTCGCGATCTTGAAGGGCGGAAGGTCGTCGTGAGCGCCGGTCCGACGGTCGAAGACATCGATCCGGTTCGATACATCAGCAATCGATCGTCGGGAAAGATGGGATTCGCCATCGCACAGGCGGCGCGAGATCGAGGCGCCAACGTCGTACTCGTTTCAGGTCCGACAGAGCTTCAGTTTCCCGGTGTCATCCGGGTGCGGACGACGGATGAAATGCGAAACGTGATCATTGAGAACGGCGCCGATGCTCAAGTGGTGATCAAAGCCGCTGCGCCTCTGGATTACCGGCCGGCAACCGTCGCACCACAGAAGATCAAGAAGAGTCCAGCGGGTATCACCCTGCAATTGGAACCGACCACCGACATCCTCAAGGAATTGGGCGCCCGCAAAAATGGCAAGGTTCTTGTCGGTTTTGCCGCCGAGACAGAGAATCACGTGCAAAACGGTATTGAAAAGCTAAAGGCGAAGAACCTCGATCTGATCGTTGTCAATTCCGTAAGTGGTCCTGATTCGGCCTTCGATAGCGATATGAATCACGCAACCCTGATTGATGCGTCCGGCCGCGCGGAAGAAATTCCGCTTGTGACGAAGCGCGCGATGGCGGACCGAATTTTGGATCGCGTGGTGCAATTGCTGAAATGAATACCGACGAACTGATCGCTCAACTGCAATTCTTCAGAGACATTGGTGTGGATTCGTTATCGACTGTGGGGGAGCCACGCCATTCGGTGACGGTGGAGGCGCAGAACGATAACGTCATGACCCTCGAATCCATTCGCCATGAGATCGGTGACTGCCAACGCTGCAAACTTGCTCCCAAGCGCACCAACATCGTTTTCGGATCCGGCAATCCGAACGCAGAATTGGTCTTTGTTGGAGAAGCTCCGGGATATGACGAAGATCAACAGGGATTGCCGTTCGTGGGACGCGCAGGGCAGCTTTTGACCAAGATCATCGAATCGATCAATCTCAAACGCGAAGATGTCTACATCTGCAACGTCCTGAAGTGCAGGCCGCCGGAGAATCGCAATCCGGAACCGGATGAAGTCGCCACATGCAATCCGTTTCTCAAAAAACAACTCGCGACGATTCGGCCGAAGATCGTCTGCTGTCTCGGTACGTTCGCCGCTCAGACGGTGCTGCAGACTCCGGCATCGATCTCCAAATTGCGCGGCAGATTCATCGATATGGATGGCATACGCGTGATTGCCACGTTTCATCCTGCATATCTGCTGCGCTCTCCCGATAAGAAGCGCGAAGTCTGGGAAGACATGAAGCAGATTCGCGCTGAGTTATTCCGCCTGCAAGCCTAAGTCCGCGATGTTTGTCGATATCGCGGTGTGTCTGCCGCTCACCCGGACCTTCGTTTACGAAACCGATGAGCAGGTGGAAATCGGCTGCCGTGTCGTGGTTCCATTCCGACGACGAGACGCGGATGGCTTCGTCGTCGGCATCCGGAAGGATGTACCCGATATTCAAATCCACACGGTAAAGGCGATCGTCGATTCCGCTCCATTGCTCCGGCCCGACATCTTCAAACTCTGCCGCTGGATTTCCGAGTATTACGTCTCGCCGCTAGGCGAGGTTCTAAAAGCCGCCCTCCCCCCAGGCATTTCGACGAAGTACTTTCAGCGAGATCTGCAGCAGAACCGTCCCCCTCGAGAGGGGGACAGCCGCTGGAGCGAAGCGACCGGCAGGGGGTCGCTCACACCGCAACGTCCCACCCTTACGGAAGAGCAGTCAAAAGCCTTCGATGCGATTCGAAGCGCGGTGGGTTTCAACCCCATCCTCCTCCACGGCGTGACCGGCAGCGGCAAAACCGAAATCTACATGCGCGGCGCAGAGCATTTCGCCTCAATCGGCAAGTCTTCACTGATCCTCGTTCCCGAAATCGGCCTCACGCCGCAGTTAACGGATCGCTTCTCCCAACGTTTCCCCGGCAAAATCGCGATCCTTCACAGTTCGCTCACGAAGCGCCAGCGCATCGACGAATGGGTTCGCATTTATGCCGGCGAAGCGCCGATTGTGATCGGCACGCGGTCAGCGGTGTTCGCGCCGCTGAAAGATCTCGGACTCATGGTGGTCGACGAAGAGCACGAGACCAGCTACAAGCAGGAAGAGATGCCGCGATACCATGCCCGCGACACTGCCGTCATGCGCGGGAAATTTGCCGAAGCCGCCGTCGTGCTGGGATCTGCGACGCCTTCCATGGAGTCCTATCGCAATGCGGAGGCATCGAAATACGCACGGGTTGCGCTACGCACGCGAGTCGAAGATCGCGCGTTGCCCGACATTGAAATCGTAAACATGCGCGAGGAATACGCGGCGGAAGGCAAACAAATCGTCTTTTCACGACGCCTGCTTCAGGCGGCCTCCATCCGGCTGGAGCGTCGCGAACAAACAATGATCCTGCTGAACCGGCGCGGTTATGCGGCGTTTCTCTTGTGCCGCCGCTGCGGTTTCACGTTCCAGTGCAGTTCCTGCAGCGTTGCCCTCACATATCACCGCACGATCAACAAATTGCTTTGCCACTACTGCGGTCTCGCGAAACGTCCGCCCGCGCGTTGCCCGGAATGTGACAGCGAGTATATTCACTACATCGGGGAAGGCACGGAACGGCTCGAAGCGGATTTGAAGGCAATCTATCCCGACGCGCGAATCGGCCGCGTCGACCGCGACACGATGCGTCACATGCGCGACTTCGAACGTGTGCTTGGCGGATTTCGAAAAGGTGAAATCGATATTCTGGTAGGTACGCAGATGATCGCCAAGGGGCATGACTTTCCGGATGTGACCCTTGTCGGAGTAATCGGCGCAGATGCGCCGCTGGCGTTGCCGGATTTTCGCGCTGCGGAGCGCACCTTTCAGTTGATGACTCAGGTTGCGGGGCGTTCCGGCCGTGGCAATCAACGGGGAGAAGTGGTCATTCAGAGCTATTTTCCCGATCATTACACCTTTCAGCTCGCAGTCACGCAACGCTTCGAGGATTTCTACGCCCGGGAATCCACCTACCGAAAGGCGATGTTTTATCCACCCTTCGCAGCGCTGGCTGGCGTCATGGTGAATGATCGAGATCCGGCCCGCGCTGCTGCGCTTGCGCGCGAGGTCGGTGAGTTTCTGGATTCGTTGAGGTTGAAGGCCGTGCGTATTTTAGGACCCGCGCCCGCCCCGCTGGAGAGGATCAAGCAGGTTCATCGGCATCAGCTGTTGATCAAGTCGATGTCGAGGACCACGCTGCATCAGATGCTGGAGCGGCTGCAGGCTTATATCGAACAGAAGAAGATCAGCCCTACGAAGGTCATCATCGATGTGGACCCGGTGTCGTTGCTTTAGACGGTAGACATGGTTCTGTGAGCGAAACGAGGGCTGGAAATTTAGAAATCCGAAATCCAAAGTTTTGAATTGGACAGAGCGCAACCAGCTGATCAGTCCAATTTCAAAACTTCGGATTTCGGATTTCTAAATTTCCAGCCCTCGTTTCGCTCACAGCGCCATGTCTAATAAATGATCTTCACGCCGAGCTGAATCCTTCGAGAGTCCGTAGCCAAAGTCGTTATCAAACCCGCCGACGGACTGACTTGGGTTCCCGAGAAGACGATTGGATTCGGCGGACCCAGATTCGTGTGGTTCAAGAGATTGAACGCTTCGGCGCGGAACTGCACATTCACTCGCTCCGTGATCGCCGTATTTTTCAAAACGGAAAGATCCACCGTCTGTAATCCCGGCCCGCGTAACGTCCCGCGTCCGAGGTTCCCCCACGTCCGGACGGTCGGCAGAGAGAAAGCCGCGGGATCAAACCACTGCGTTTGTTTTTTCAAGATAACGGACCCGTTAAAAGCGGGATTCAAATCCGGCCGATCAGGATTCCTCGTATTGCCGTCACCGGACCGGTTCGCTCCGATTTGCGGCGTGAACGGGAATCCGCTCAACAATGTCGTGATGCCGTTCAATTGCCAGCCGCCAGTCAGTCGACGAATTCCTCGGCCATTTGAGCCGCCGAAAGGTAACTCGTAATGTGCGGAGATCGTGCCCTGACTAGTCGGTGTGAGCGCAGATGGTCCCCAATCCCGGCGCGGATCGGTTCGATCCATGACCATTTGCGGTTGGTTCTGCGCTTGAGCGATGGTCAATGCGGAGTTCATGTCGAGATTCTTGGCCCAGGTGTAGCTTCCGCGGAATTGAAGACCTTGACTGAGTCGCTTTGTCCATTCGAGTTGCAGCGCGTTGTAACTACTGTTGCCGCCGGTCATCCAGAAGAATCCAGCTCCCAGGTACGGATTGGGCCTCGCGGAACTGGCGGGCGCCGGCGGGGTAGGAAGTATTGGAATGTATTTCGTGCCTTGCGGAGCGCGCGTGCCTGCTGCTGCGTCAACGACACAACCGGTAGAAGTGGCGCAGACCTGCGGCAGAATCGTATTGGGATCGATGCTTAAAAGAGCGTGATATCCGAATGAACCAATATAGCCGACGCGGATTGCCATGTTCGAACTGAGTTGCTGTTCGATCGTCAGGTTCCATTCGTTGACAGTCGGCGTCTTCGCGGCGGCTTCAATACCCTGCGGCGCGAACGTACTGCACGGTGTCGGAACGCCCGGTCCGCAGGCCTGTGGGGGCTGTATACCTGCTGTGATCTGCGGGATGTTGAACAGGGAACCGGTAAACGTCACTGAGCCATTGGCTGGAGGCAGCGAGTTCAGCAGGAACGATAGATTGTCGATGAGCGTGTAATAAACACCGAAACCTGCGCGCACTGCAGTCTTGCCTCTTCCGAACGGATCCCACGCGAGAGCGACTCTCGGTCCGAAAAGCCATTTCGCTTTGTTTTCGGTGAAAGCGGATTTGCCGACGCGAGGATCGGTTAAGAGCACACCATTCGCGTCTGTCACATAGTTTGCAGCTCTGTCGAATTTCTCGTTCCAGCCGTTCGTGAATTCATGCCGGACGCCGGCTCGCAAAGTCAGGTTATGCGGCAGCCTTATTGTGTCTTCCGCATACCAGGCCCCGAACCAGCTTCTGAAACCCAGTTCAGTCGGATTAGGCACCACCTGGAAAGTCGAAGTGGTTCCCTGAAGGAATGTGGTTAGGTTCGTGAAGTTCGCAACACCCAGGCGTCGTGATGCGGTGTTTTCGTTGTCCTGAAGTTTCTGAAACCATCCGCCAAAGCTGAGCTGATGGGCGCCCCGAACCATTTGCAGGCCGTCGGTGAAGGTAAAAAGATTGCGCCGGTTTTTTGCACCTGCGGCATTGTTCGGACCCGGTGATGTGATTGCCGCAGCTCCTGTAGTTGTCGCTCCGCCGCCGACAACGATGCCACCTGGACCCTGGCCGCTGACGAACGAGAGACTTGCTGGATAGTTCGCGAAAGCGAACGAGTCCAGCGCAAAACCTGCGCGCGAAAGGCCCGCGCTGAAGGTGTTCAAGACACGGGGCGAAAAGATGTGTGTCTCTCGAATACTGGCGACATGCGAGCGGAGCGTAATGTAGTTGCCGAATAACGGATCGGCCAGCGGCGAGAGGTTATCCCCGTCATCGATGGTATAGGACACAGCGAACGAGTCGGTGTTTCGCGGCGTGTAATCACCTTTGATTGTGGCGAAGTCTTCATTGATTGTTTGCTTCGGTCCGTTGTACGAGTAAGCGGTTCCCGTCGGCACCAGTCCGGTTCCCGGCGACGCAGCCGTGACCATGATTTCCGGGCCGTTCGGCAGCGGCCAGAACGACATGAAACCGAGCATTTCCGATCTCAGATTTGCGACTGTCGAGTAAACGCCGGTTTGAGCATTCGGTAACCGTCCCTGCCGCGCCTCGAGGTCCGGGACCACCGAGACATTGTTAATGACCAGTCGGTGGCGGAATCCTTCGTAGTTGCTGAAAAAGAACAGGCGATCCTGCTTGATCGGGCCGCCGACACTGGCGCCGAATTGATTTCTGCGAAACGGCGCTGCGGAGCTTTTGCCGCCGGTGGGATTGAGGTCGAAGATATTCCGCGCATCGAGGGCGCTGTTGCGAAGGAATTCAAACGCGGATCCATGGAACTGATTCGTTCCGGATTGCGTAACCGCGGTTACTTGCGCCCCTGCGCGTTTGCCGTATTCGGCAGAATACGTGCCGGTCAATACGTTGAATTCGCGAACGGCATCGATGCCGAGCAGGTTTCCGCTGACCCCGCCGGGAGTATTCGATAACTGGCTGGAGCCGGTGTATTCGATCCCATTCAGCAGGAAGATATTCTCAAGCGGCCGGCGTCCCGCAACAGAGAACGTATTACCCTGGCTTGTAACAGTACCGGGACTCTTGTACGTGTAATTAATCGAGCCCGGGTTCAACGTGATGAGGTTATCGAAGCTTCGTCCGTTGAGCGGCAGTTCCTTGATTTGCCGTTCTGTGACCACGCCCGACACGTTTGCAGTTGTGACATCGACTATCGGACTTTCAGCGGCGACGGTGACCTCCTGCGCCACTTGTCCGACATCCAGCTTGAGATCGACAACCGCTTCCTGTCCGACGACAAGCGTGATGCCCGTGCGCACAGCGGCGGGAAACCCGGTTTTTCTGCGCGAACTTCCTGCTGTCCCACAGGCAGCGATAGCACTCTGTAAAAGCCTGCCTCGTCAGTCGTGACGATGCGGGTTGCGCCGGTTTCCGGATTCTTGACGGTAACACTCGCGCCGCCTACGGCTGCGCCGGTCGCGTCCTCGACCTTCCCCGAAATGGAAGCAGTAACCTGAGCCCATAATGTCCCGCCAATCACCACCGAAACGAAAACTGCAAAAGCAAGACCCACCAGCCCAATTCTTATTATTTTCGCCATATCGTTTGCTCCGATCATGTGGGGTCGCAGTGTATCGAAAACAAACGAAAACAGGCAACGGGTGCGTGGGGACCGGCCTAAAACCTATGGAGTTATATATAATTCACGCCCAAATGAACCGTAGAGAACTGACGAAATTTCTAACCCTGGGGGCCGCTGTGACCGTCCTGCCCAAATTCGGAACTGCCGCGCCGGCTACAATGCCGAAAGCGCTCATATTCGACACGTTCGGCACGGTCGTCGATTGGCGCGGATCGATCATCGAAGAAGGCAAGGCCTGGGGCAAGACAAAGGGCCTGGAAATCGACTGGGCCGGATTCGCGGATCGGTGGCGTGCAGGCTATGCGCCGTCGATGGAGAAGGTTCGCAAAGGGGAATTACCCTGGACCAAGCTCGACGACCTGCATCGCATGATCCTCGAACAATTGCTCATGGAGTTCCGGATGATGCCGTCGCTGACGGAAGCGGAGAAGGATCATCTGAACCGCGTGTGGCATCGACTCAAGCCTTGGCCGGATTCGGTCGCCGGCCTTCGACGGCTGAAGAAGAAGTTCACGATCGCGCCGCTCTCGAACGGGAATGTGGCATTACTGACGGATATGGCGAAGAATGCTGGCCTGCCCTGGGATCTGATTCTGTCCGCCGAGTTGGCCAGGCACTACAAGCCGGACCGCGAATCCTACCTCACGGCTGTCGAGCTTTTGGGTTTGAAGCCGGGCGAAGTCATGATGTGCGCCGCCCATATCGGCGATCTCAACGCCGCGCGCAGTTTCGGTTTGCAGACAGGATTTATCTATCGTCCGAAAGAATACGGACCGAAGCGGCAAGCAGACAATGCGAAGCCCGGCCAGTTTGATGTGGTGTCGAAGGATATGCTGGACCTCGCCGCGCAGTTGGGGGTGTAGCGGTTTTAAAATGTCACGTGGTCCATGGTCCATGAACGATGAAAGCGGGAAGATCGACAATTCCATCGTTCATGGACCATGGACCACGTGACATTCTAAAACTGCCTGCAGGGGTTCGCTTGCAATCTGGGTCTCGTTTTGAATACATTGCCTTCGCGTCCGGAGGCCCAGAAAAATGAAGACGTTTATCAAAGGCTCGGGAGTGATTCTGATCATCCTCCTACTATCGCCATCACTTTTCGCCCAGTGGGCCGCTTACGCGACTCCAGGCGTGCCGCGCCTCCAAGACGGAAAGCCCAACCTGAATGGCCCGATCCCGAGGACCGCTGATGGGAAGCCGGATCTTTCCGGTATCTGGTCCAACGTCAGGGTACCGGCTGGTCAGCGTGGGCAGGATGGCAACGCCGCCCCAAATCCACCACCGCCTCCGCCGCCCGGGACTCCGCCTGTGGCGACTTTCCGCGATGCGGGGGCAAACATTAAAGAAGGGCTTCCCCTGCAGCCGTGGGCGGCGGAGCTCGTTAAGAAGCGTATGGCGGACAATAGCAAAGACAATCCCGACGCGCACTGCCTGCCGATGGGCAACATGCAGTTCCACACTCATGGACAACCGCGAAAGATCGTTCAAACTCCTGGTGTCATTTACGTCATTTATGAAGCGAACAGCGGTTTACGCCAGATCTTTACCGACGGCAGGCCGTTGCCTTCGAAGGACGCGGATCCGTGGTGGTACGGCTACTCTGTCGGAAAATGGGAGGGAGACACGCTCGTCGTCGAGACGACCGGGTTCCGTGATGAAGGTTGGCTCGACATCATCGGAAACCCTTTAACTTCGGTCGGTAGAACCATTGAACGCTTCCGCCGCCCAAGCTATGGAACACTGGAAATCGACGTCACCATCGACGATCCGAAAGCCTACACGAAACCCTGGACGGTCCGCGTCAACCAGCGAGTAATGCTTGATACCGAATTGATCGAGTTCATCTGCGAAGATCGTGATGCCACCCATTACGTTGGGGCAGGGAAATAACTATGAATACGAACATCCGCTTTCTTGTCGCCGCCGGCCTCGTTCTAATTCTGGTTGGCGCTTCTTCAACAGCCTTTTCTCATCACTCGTTTGCGGCGCAATACGACCGCAACAAACCCAAGACGCTTGCCGGCGCTGTCACCAAGGTCGATTGGATCAATCCGCACGCCCGCTTCTTTATGGACGTGAAGGATGAGACTGGTAAAGTCGCCAACTGGGAGGTCGAACTCGCGGCACCGGCCATGCTGATCCGCCGCGGCTGGACCCGCAACGACCTCAAAATTGGGGAAGCCGTCACCGTGAATGGCTCACTGGCGAAGGATGGATCGAATCTCCTCAATGCCACCGCAGTGACGCTAGCCGATGGGAAGAGGGTGTTTGCGGGGTCGTCTGGTGGCGATGGAACGAATCCTTAGTTCGAACTTTTCCACCAAGTAGATAGCCATATCGTTTGTTAAAACTAGCATTTACTTGCCCTTAAAGCTTTGTACTAGGCCTGCCGATACCACGGAGGTCATGAGACGCATACTGTTTGTCGACGATCAACCGGCGGTCTTGAAGGCTCATCGCGACGCCATGATCCGTTATGGCGAGCAGGTGGATCCGCTTTTCGCTGTGGGGGCGGAGCCGGCGTTGGAAGTGCTTCGCAAAGAACCGATTGATGTGGTTGTGGCCGACATGCATATGCCGGGCGTCGATGGGCCGATGCTGCTTGGGGCCATCAAAGAAGACCATCCGGACATCGTCCGGATCATGTTGTGCCCACTATCGGAAATCGATTCCGTCTTCGTTGCGCTGCCGGTTTCGCATCAGATCCTCGCGAAGCCGCTCGATTCCGAAGCGCTGATCAACTCCATCGAGCGCATCTACGGATTGCGCGAGTTGTTGACGGACGCGCTTCGCAAAAAGATCGGCGGCCTGCAACAGCTGCCATCCGTTCCAACGGTCTATTTCGAAATGATGAGCGCCATGGCGAAACCGGATGTATCGGCTTCTAGGATTGCGCGGATCATCGAGAAAGACACCGCGATGGCGGCCAAGACACTTCAGCTGGTGAACTCGGCATGCTTCTGTCTTTTGCGACGAATCACGACGGTCGATCAGGCGGTCGCATACCTGGGAATGGATCTGATTCGTGATCTCTCGCTTACCGTGCATATGTTCCATGCGTTGGAACCAACGGCGATGCGCGCAGGTTTCTCTTTTGATGCGGAGCAGGAGCATTCGCTGCTTACGGCGAAAGTCGTAAGGCGGCTCGTGGTCAATCAGCGCCAGTCGCGAAACGCGTTCACTGCGGCGCTGCTTCACGACATTGGTAATCTGATTCTGGCGGTGTGCAACACGCAGGAATACAAAAAGGTCATGATGGCCTGCAAATCGAGCAATCGACCGCAATACGAAATCGAAGCGGAGATGATGGGCGTCACCCACGCGGAAGTCGGGGCGTACTTGCTGGGGTTGTGGGGTCTTCCGCATCCTATCGTCGAAGCTGTCGCTTATCATCACAATCCCAGTGCCGCACTGGAGAGAACGTTCGACCTTCCAACAGCAGTCAGCCTGGCCAATGGACTCGTCGAAGAGATTGTTGACGGCCGGCCGCTGCCTATCGAGCAACACCTCGACACACTCAAAGTGCTCGACAATCTTCCGCGCTGGAGAGCGATTGCGCGCGAGGAACTGCAACAAGTGGCCCCGGGGTTCGTGACCGTCAAATAATCTAAATCCGCTTAATCCGTGAAATCCGTGGCTGTATTCTTGTCATATGGCCGAGCCGAGTCTGCCAAACAGCGTGAGCCTGGCGTTCGTCGAATCGCTGTATGAAGATTTTCTCCGCAATCCCGAATCCGTCCCGCAGGACTGGCGGAACTACTTCCAAGGTCTATCTGACGGAAACGGCTCTACCAGGGCACAACGTCTAAGCCCATCGTTCAAAACCTGGAGCATATTTAATCCCCCTGCGGCACACGGCAACGGCGCTGTCACCGAAGAAGTAACGACCGCTCTGTTGCAGGAACGCGTCGACCAGCTCATTCGAAATTATCGCGTTCGAGGTCACATCGTCGCCCAGATCGATCCGCTCGGAATTCCGCGGCCGATGGCGCCCGAACTCGAGCTGGGCTTCTACGATTTGACCGAAGCGGACTTGCCGCGTCGTGTCGCATGCGAATCGATGTGTGGCGGCAGCACGATGCCGATCGGTGAGATCCGCGAACGCCTTCGCAACACTTACTGTCGATCGATCGGCGTGCAATTCATGCACATCGATGACCTCGATGTCCGCCACTGGCTTCAGGAAAGAATGGAGGGCACGGGCAACCATCTTCATCTCACCCATGACGAGCAGATCCGGATTCTCACCCGCTTGACCGATGCCGTCATCTTCGAAGAATTCATCCGAAAAAAATTCATCGGCGCCAAGAGTTTTTCACTTGAAGGGGCGGAGAGCCTGATTCCGCTGCTTGATCTGGCGATCGAACGCGCGGGCGAGCATGGGATCGACGAGATCGTTCTGGGGATGGCGCACCGCGGACGCTTGAACGTTCTGGCAAACATTATGGGCAAGAGCCCGCGCCAGATCTTCCGCGAATTTGCCGACCTGGATTCCGACCTTTACGTCGGCGGCCGTGGCGATGTGAAGTACCACCTCGGCTACAGTTCCGACTGGGAAACGTTATCGGGTCGCAAGATTCATCTCTCGCTCTGTTTCAATCCGAGTCATCTCGAGTTCGTCAACCCCGTCGCTCTGGGGCGCATGCGCGCCAAGCAGGATCGCGCGCGCGACGAAGAACGCAAACGTGGCATGGTGGTGCTGATTCACGGGGACGCGGCGTTTGCCGGCGAGGGAATCATTCAGGAAACGTTGAATTTGAGCCAGCTTGCCGCATATCGGGTGGGCGGCACGCTGCATATCGTGATCAATAACCAGATCGGATTCACGACATCGCCCGAACAGGCCAAATCCAGCGTCTATGCGACCGACGTCGCGAAGATGCTGCAGATCCCCATCTTTCATGTGAACGGCGAGGATCCTGAGGCCGTCGCCCAGGTCGTGAGGTTGGCAATGGACTTCCGGCGCGAGTTCGAGGTCGATGTTGTCATCGATATGTGGTGTTATCGCCGCCTTGGACATAACGAGGGCGACGAGCCGCTCTTCACACAGCCGGTGCTCTATCGCGCAATCAAGCAGCGGAAACCGGTCCGCGAAGGTTATCTCGAACATCTGCTCAAGCTGCAGGGCGTAACCGGCGATGAAGCGGACGAAATCGCAGTCAGCCGGCAGGAGCACCTGGAACGGGAGTTATCGCAGGCGACCAGCGGCACGTACACAGCACCGTCCGAGGCTCCACGCGGCATCTGGAGCGGCTACACCGGCGGGCCTGAACGCGATGTCGAAGATGTCGACACGAGCGTCGATCGCGATCGCCTCGTCGAGTTGCTCGAGATGCAAACAACTTTGCCGGCCGATTTTCATCCTCACTCCAAGATCGAGTCGGCCGTACGGCTGCGAAGGCAAATGGCGAAAGGCGAACGGCCGCTGGATTGGTCTGCCGGCGAAGCACTCGGGTTTGCTACCGTGGCGACGGAAGGCGCTCGCGTTCGCTTGTCGGGTCAGGATGCCGAACGCGGCACTTTCAGTCACAGGCACGCTGTGCTTCACGATATCGAGACCGGACGAGTTTATTTGCCCTATCAGAATCTGGCTCCGGATCAGTCGCCAGTGGAGATCTACAACAGTCCTCTTTCCGAGCCCGGTGTACTTGGTTTCGAATACGGCTACAGTCTCGATATGCCTGACGGTCTGGTGCTCTGGGAAGCACAATTCGGCGATTTCTGGAACGTGGCGCAAATGATTGTCGATCAATTCATCGCCGCCGCTGAAGAGAAGTGGCGCCGTCTCAGCGGCATCACTTTGTTGCTGCCTCATGGAATGGAAGGGCAGGGACCGGAACACTCCAGCGCGCGCCTCGAGCGATTCCTGGAGGTTGCCGCGGACGATAACATTCAGGTGGTTCAACCGACGACGCCGGCACAGTATTTCCATTGTCTGCGAAGGCAAGTCTTGCGCCGCTGGCGAAAGCCGCTCGTGGTGATGACTCCGAAAAGTCTTCTCCGCCATCCGCGCGTGACGTCCAGCCTCGATGATTTCGCACTGGGGCGTTTCGAACGAATTCTTGCGGATGCAAAGAGCAATGCGGCTGAAGTCGGTCGAATCGTCATGTGCAGCGGGAAGATCTATTTCGATCTCGAACGGGAACGCGAACGGCAGGGACGAAAAGACGTCGCGATCCTGCGGCTCGAACAGCTTTATCCGTTGAGCGACGAGACCGTTGACGCCGCGCTGCGAGCCTATCGTGACGGGACTCCGCTGTATTGGGTCCAGGAAGAGCCAGAGAATATGGGCGCCTGGCGATTCCTGAAGATTCGCTTCGGCGAAGCCGTGCTTGGACGACTACCATTCAAAGGAATTTCGCGTCCGGCCTCGGCAAGTCCGGCCACGGGATCACACAGCAGTCATCGAAAAGAACAGGAACAGTTGATCGCAGCGGCATTTGCATAATAGGTTACGAAGATGCCTGTTGAATTGGTTGTGCCTTCTGTCGGCGAATCCATTACCGAAGTCGAGATTGGCGACTGGCTCAAACAGCCCGGCGAGGCCGTCCACCAGGACGAACCGCTTGTTGTCATCGAGACCGAAAAGGTGACGGTCGAGTTGCCGGCTCCGACATCCGGTACGATCACGACGATGCTCAAACAGAAGGGTGATAAGGCTGCCGTTGGCGACGTCATCGGCTATATGGAGCCGAACGGCGCGGGCGCATCGCCAAAGAGCGCTGCAGCACAGACGGCCGCTGAACCGAAGCGAGATATCCCGAAGCAAGAGGCGCCGAAACGAGAGCCTTCGAAGGAGGAGACCGTTAAGCCGAGCGGACCTTCTGCGCCTCGCGAAGAGCAAGTGGTGCCGATGACGCCCATTCGCCGCCGGATTGCCGAGCGACTGGTAGAAGCTCAAAAGTCCGCGGCTCTCCTGACAACGTTCAACGAAATCGACATGGCCGCAGTGATGGCGCTCCGCAAGCAACATCAGGACGCCTTTCACGCGAAATATCAAATCAAGGTCGGCTTGATGTCGTTCTTCGTGAAGGCCGCGATCGAAGCACTCAAGACGATTCCTCAGTTGAATGCCGAAGTTCGCGGAAACGACATCGTTTATCGCAATTACTACGACATCGGGATCGCCGTCGGTGGCGGCAAGGGACTGGTCGTGCCGGTGCTGCGAAGCGCCGAGCGCATGAGCTTTGCCGAAATCGAAAAGTCGATTGCGGACTTCGGGCAGCGAGCGCAATCGAATCAGTTGAAAGTCGATGAACTGCAGGGCGGCACATTTACCATCAGCAACGGCGGCATCTACGGCTCAATGCTGTCTACCCCGATCGTGAATCCGCCTCAAAGCGGCGTGCTCGGCCTTCACGCGATCGAGGACCGGCCTGTTGCTCGCAATGGTGAAGTGGTGATCCGGCCCATGATGTATGTCGCCTTGACCTACGACCACCGGATAGTCGACGGCCGCGAAGCGGTAACGTTCCTCAAGCGGATCAAAGACGTTATCGAGGATCCCGCCAGAATCCTGCTGGAGATTTAGGTAAGTGGAAACATGGCTTGTGAGCGTAACGAGGGCTAAAGCCCTCGCTCACAAGCCATGTTGCTGCTACGCGATTTCTCTTTGGATGGCGTTCAGGGCTTCGGGGGAGAGTTCCAGAAATTCCACGCCTACGCCGACACCGGCTACGCAGTGGCGCACTTCGGCGCGAACGTTGATGCGCACGCCGGTTCGCTTGAGACGGAAGCTCACCTTCAACACAGAGCCGATCGGCAGTTCTCGCGGTGTGGGGATGAACATTCCGCGTGTGCTCAGGTCTGCGGGATGGACGGGGACTTCAGCGGTCTCGCCTTCGTAGACGACGGAAAGATCCGAGGGCAGTTGATATCGCTGGGACTCGCGGCCTTCGATGTCCTTCATCGTACTCCTTTCATCATTGGAGGAATCCAACGCGTTCGGTGCTCGGCAGCGCCGCCGAACAGAACGGACAGTATGCGAATGTCGACATGATCTCGCGGGTGCAGACATGGCATCGGTCACTCTTGATGCAATTGAACGGAACGATACGGCGCACTTCGTCGAGAGTGGTGACGCCTTCCCTCACTTTGTCGACCGCATCTTCCTGCATGCTGCGGAATCCTGAGGTGCGGGCAATCGCATACACGTCCTCCGGGCGAGCGCCGGCGTAGATGGCGTCGCGTATGTGACCTTCAATCATCAACAATTCATAGATACCAACCCGGCCTTTGAATCCGGTGTTTTCGCATGCAGGGCAGCCGACGGATTCAAACTGATAGCCAAAAGAACCCACGTTATCCACATTGAGCGCCTCGAGACGGCGTAAATAGCCGGCGGTCGCCGCCAGGGTTTTGCGGCATCCGCAGAGGCGACGCACGAGGCGCTGCGCCATCACGGCGGTCACGGAAGAAGCAATGAGATATGCCGGAACGCCCAGGTCGAGCATTCGAGTGATTGCGCCGACGCTATCATTCGTGTGCAGCGTGGACAGCACCATGTGCCCGGTCTGTGACGCCTTCAGCGCGATTTCGGCTGTTTCGACGTCGCGGATTTCACCGATCATGATGACGTCCGGGTCCTGTCGCAGGATTGAAGGCAAAGCGGTTGCAAATGTCAGTCCCGCTTTCGGATGAACTTGAACCTGATTGACGCCATCGAGCATGTATTCGACCGGATCTTCAACCGTCAGGATATTGCGATCCGGAGAGCGCAAAAGATTGAGCGCGCCATAGAGGGTCGTGGATTTTCCCGATCCCGTCGGCCCGGTTACCAGCAACATCCCTTGCGGCATTTCCAGAATGCGATGGAGATACGCCGTGTGGTTCTCGGAGAACCCGAGGTGATCGAGCGTCAGGATAGTCGAGCGCGGGTCAAGTACGCGGACAACGACTTTTTCGCCGAAGTGGGTTGGGAGTGTGGAAATTCGCAAATCAAAGCGTTGGCCGCGATACTCCATTAGAAAGCGTCCATCCTGGGGAGCGCGACGTTCTGCAATATCCATATCGGCGAGGATTTTCACGCGGGACACGATCGATGCCGAAAACTCCGATGGTATCGTCATCAATTCACGGAGAATTCCGTCGACTCGGACGCGAACGATCATGCTTCCGACGCGGGGCTCAATGTGGATGTCGCTGGCCTGCTTTTCCGCTGCCAGCGCCAGAATGTTTGAAACAAACCGAACTGCAGGCGTGCGTTGACGTTCTGCTCGGAGTTCTTTCATCGCCGCACGATTCTCTTCGCGGGAATCGGCGGTTATGAATTCGACTTCGTTGTTCAGGCGCTGATTCTGCGATAGATCGACATCGTCTCCGGGTTCCGGCTCCGTCGCTTCTTCGACTGTGATCCCGGCCTGCTTATAAAACTTTCCTATTCCTTCGATAATGTCGTCATGAAAGCTGAATCGTGGCGAAATCGCCATTCCGGAGCTAAAACGCAATTCATCAAGGAACGACAGATTCTGCGGCTCCGACATCGCGACGATCAGTTCTCTGCCTTTAATCGCCAGCGGCAGCGCACAGCATCGCATCGCCATTGGGTGCGATATGCGCGCCAGCGCTCGGGGGTCAACCGATTCCGGTGGACAATTCACGTACGGCACGCCCTGCACCTGTTCCATGGCATCGCCGATTTCTCTTTTCGAAACCAATCCGTCCTGCAGAAGGATTTCGCCCAATCGCATGACTCGTTGCTGCTGCAGCGTCACTGCGCGGTTCAGGTCCTCTTGCGAGAGCGTGCCCTGCTGAACTAGAACGTCTCCTAAGCGCTTTTTGGCGTGCTTTCGATCACTCATTGGTACTAGATACTCACTCCCTTCTGCTTCATCGGCCGCGGGCGGCCGAAGAATTAAAGTTTTTTCAGCCGTAGTACGATGTTTTATCGGGGGATAAGGATGCAATTACCCAGGGCTGTGGTGATGGTGAGGCCGGCTTCATTCGGTTTTAACCCGGATACTGCGCCGTCCTTTATGTTTCAACGCGAAACAACCGAGGCGAGCCGCAAGGAAATCGAACGTCGCGCCCGAATTGAATTCGATCTCCTGGCCGGGCGGTTGCGCGAAGCCGCCGTGGAAGTTATCGTTACCGAAGATAAGGAGGATCTGAACACGCCGGATGCGGTCTTCCCGAACAACTGGGTTTCTTTTCATCATGATGGCACGGTTGTTTTGTACCCAATGCTGGCCCCAAGCCGTCGCCCCGAACGCCGTCGCGACATTATTGAAAAGCTGGAAGCGAGCGGCTTCCGTGTTTCGCGAGTTGTGGATCTCACGCATCATGAAAACAATGGCCGCTTTCTCGAAGGTACTGGCAGCGTCGTTTTCGATCATGCGGACCACCTGGCCTACGCAAACCTTTCGCCGCGGACGAATGAAAGTGTTTTGACGGAATTGTGCGCAACGCTCGGTTACACGCCAGTGACGTTCCGAGCCGTTCAGCAGAATGGTGACGCGATACTGCACACCGATATGGCGGTGAGCATCGGCGATCGGTTTGTGATCGTCTGCGCCGATGCGATTCCTGACGCCGCCGATCGCAAACGAGTGCTGGACAGCTTGAAATCGACCGGCCGCGAAATCATCACGATCGACACAAAGCAACAAGAACAGTTTGCTGGAAACGTCCTTCAGCTTCGGACGAAAGACGATCGCACTGTCCTGGCGATTTCAACATCGGCATGTCTGGCTCTTCGCACAGAACAGCGTGATGCGATTCAAAAGTTTACGCAGTTCGTCGAATCGCCGCTTCCTGTGTTCGAAGGCATCGGTCGCGGCAGCGCGCGATGCATGATGGCCGATGTCCACCTTCCGCGACGTTAGTTAGCGTCGGGCCCACCGTCCAGTTCAGTGCGGTACACCGCTTCGCGGCCTCTTCACTGCTGGTCGGTCCCCCCACGCCGGTAATTAATTTCCCCTAGCGTTTCTGCTCCCGCTTTACCATGAAAATATATGCGTTATCACGCCCTGGCTTGCGATTACGACGGCACCATTGCGTGGGACAGTGTCGTCAGTGAACGAACAATTCAGGCGCTCATTGATTTGAAGCACTCCGGTCGAAAGCTCATCCTGGTCACCGGCAGGGAACTTGACGATCTCATGAAGGTCTTTCCGCGGTTGGATCTGTTTGACCGTGTCGTCGCCGAAAACGGTGCGCTGCTTTACCGTCCTGCTACAAGGGAAGAACGGACGCTTGCAGAGCGTCCTTCTGAAGAGTTCATTCGGGAATTGATTCATCGTGGAGCGGAACGCGTGTCTGTTGGCCGCGTAATCATAGCGACGTGGCGTCCGTACGAGACGACAGCGGTGCAGGTGATTCGCGATCTCGGACTGGAGCTGCAGGTCATCTTCAACAAAGGCGCCGTTATGATCCTCCCGTCCGGCGTCAACAAAGCGACCGGCTTGACTGCCGCATTAAGTGAGCTCGGGCTGTCTCCGCACAATGTCGTCGGCATCGGTGATGCCGAGAATGATCATGCTTTCCTGTCGTTGTGCGAGTGTTCGGTCGCTGTCGAGAACGCCCTGGACACCTTGAAAGATCGCGTCGACTGGGTCACCGCCGAAGGACACGGCAACGGTACGGTCGAGCTGATTCATGCGGTCATTGGAACCGATCTCGAACACCTGGAAGTTCGTCTGCATCACAGGCTTCTTCTCGGAAAACGACCAGAGGGCGGCGAAGTGTGGGTGCGTCCCTACGGCCAGAATGTTTTGATTACCGGATCATCCGGCGGCGGGAAATCCACTCTCGCGATGGGTTTCCTCGAGCGCCTTGAAGAGCAGGGCTATCAATATCTCATTGTCGATCCCGAGGGCGATTACTCCAAGTTTCCAGGCGCCGTTGTTCTCGGAGACCATCAGCGGCCACCGAACGTTTCGGAGGTCCTGGATGTTCTCGCCAAGCCGACGGAGGACGCGACGATCAATCTGACCGGTGTGGCTTTAAACGAAAGGCCCGGATTTTTTGAAGTACTCCTTCCACGCATCCAGGAGCTGCGCGCGAAGACGGGCCGGCCACATTGGATCGTGATCGATGAATCGCATCACGTGCTGCCGTCATCCAGGGAGGCGGCCGGCCTCACTGTGTCGCAGCACACATATGGCCTGATGCTCATTACACTCGAGCCCGATCGTGTCGCGCCGGCCATTCTATCGACGATCGATGTCATCGTTGCCATTGGTGAGGATCCGGCAGCAATGGTCCGGATATTTTGCGAAACCGTCGAGCAGAAACCTCCCGCACTCGGACAGATTGCCCTAAAGCCCGGCGAAGCGATGGTGTGGTTCCGCGATTCGTCGGATCTACCGTTCGTATTTCAAAGCACGGTGCCTCGCGCCGAGCGCCGACGGCACCGGCGTAAATATGCGGAAGGAGAACTCGCTCCGGAACTCTGTTTCTATTTCCGTGGACCGGAGGGAAAACTCAACCTCAAGGCGCAGAATCTGGCTATCTTTGTCCAGATTGCCGACGGAGTTGATGACGAAACATGGCTCTATCACCTCAAAAACGGTGACATCGCGCACTGGTTTCGAGAAGTGATAAAGGACCCTGATCTCGCGCTGGAAGCCGAATTGATGGAACGAGCGGACGTGACGGCTACGGAAAGCCGCAAGCACATCCGCGCGCAGATCGAGAAGAGATACATACTCGCCGCATGAGAGATCGGAACTCGGCAACTTGCGATCAGAAGCTTGAATTTTGAATTAACGGATAATTCAAAATTCAAGTTTCCGATTGCAGGTTGGCGAGTTCCTATCCTAAAAGTACGTCGCGCCGCCCGCCCTTTCCATGATCGGCCACTCATCTTCTACTGTTTCCCCTCTCACACAAAAGAATCGATCGTAGAGGTTCACTGTGGGATCGCAGTGAGGAGCGATGAAACGCAGGCGGTCTCCGAGCGCGATATTCCCATCCGACAAGATGAGCCGGCCGTGTTCGTCACCGGCGAATTCGTACTTCATTCCGGTCACTCCAAACGGTTCGGGCCCGAACGGACGATCGGTCGAGAATGCCTTAAGGCCGGCGTCGACGATCGCTTTGTTGCCGGACCGATGGACGACGGTCGACAACACGCAGAGCGCGGGAGCAAAGTCTTCGTAAACGGGTCCGCTTTGTCCACCGATTTTGCGATATTCGACGTCCATGAAAACGTACGAACCGGACTGCATTTCCGTCATCCCTTCGATAAATGAATCGATGTTGTATGTGCCGGTGCTGGCGCCACTCATGATCTCGACGTTGTGTCCGGCGCTGCGAAGTAAATTACGAGTTGCCAATGCCTGCGCGAGCGCTCGCTGAGAATGTGCGCGGCGTTCGTCGAAACCGACGACGTGAGCGACATGGCCGGCATAAGCACAGATGCCTTTGAGATGCAGGTTCGTGGTGCGCGCAATACTCTCTGCCAGACGAAGCGCGGGTTCGTCAGGTTGAATGCCCGTACGGTTTTGTCCAATTTCGAGATCGATCAAAACCGGAATATGAATGCCGGCCGACGATGCGGCTCTGTGGAGATCCGTAACGTTCGCCGGATTGTCCACAACCACCATTGTGTCCGGCGCTTCAAACATGACACGAATCAATCGTGAAACCTTCGGCTCGCCGACCATCTCTCCAGTAATGAGAAGGCCGCGAATCCCTCCGCGTACCATGACCTCAGCTTCCGCAATGGTCGCGACGCAAATGCCGATCGCGCCTCGTTCGACCTGGCGTCTGGCAACATGAACGCATTTGTGGGTTTTCGCATGAGGTCGCAGGTTGATCCCACGGTCTCGCGCAAAGCGGCTCATCTTATCGAGATTGGATTCGAGTCGATCGAGATCGAGGACCAAACACGGGGTCGGCAAATCATGGATTTTTTTCACGCACCGGAGTGTATCACTCAGAATTCAAGCAACTTTGTGGATTTCAAGGTTCGCAGCGCGCGGCGATAGGACACACAAAGACAGCGAGTTAGATTACGCGGAAATCGAAAGTCTTCTGAAATCGAACATTGATCAATAGCGCGGTGTGAAGGCAGGCCGATTGCTACCAGTTCGGTCGGGTCAGCCTCTCCACGGAAGGAGCGGAAAATAAATGAGTCCTCGATCCATCCGAAGTTGCATGGCAGGAATGGCCATCACATTGGCTTCAGCGGTTCTGAGTTCCGCCCAGGTCGGGCGCGGCCAGTCGAGTTCGGCGTCACATGTAACCGCGGAGATGATTCAAGGGACGCTGAACCCATCAAAGAGCAATGCCGGCGACACGTTCACAGTGAAGTTGATCGATGATCTGAAATCGAATGGCGCTGTTGTCTTGAAAAAAGGCACCGCGATAACGGGCATCGTTCGAAGCGTGACGCAGGCCGAAACGAACGGGGTGCGATCGATGATCGAGATCGAATGGCTGGCCCCCGCGATTCAAAGCCGGTCTGTTCAGGAAATTTCGATTGCATTGCAGTCGTTTACTGCGGGGAGCGAGGCTGGTTCAGAGCCGGAAGCAACCCAAGGCGACCTCCCGTTATCGTCCCCTGCAGTGGATGCGCGCCCGGTGCATTTGCCTGTACGAACGAATGCGGCCCTGTTGAGCATGCCGTTTGTGATGTCGGTGGATCAACAGACCCGTTCGTCGATCGAGAGCGGTCTGACGGGATCGTCTTCAGGACCGCTGTTCAGGCTGGGAAAGGTGCAGGTAGTTGGAGCGGGAGGAACACAGTCGATTGAAGTCTTTTCGCATCTCGATAACGACACTGTCGTGACATCCGGCAGCAAAGAATTCGAGATTGCGGCCGGCACACGGATGCAGTTGCTGGTCGGTGTGAACCGAAAGTAAGGCTAAGGAGGCCAGGGTTATGAAACGTTATCTTTATACATTCGTTATCGGCGG
>JADMIO010690370.1_pt1 | contig 25297 bp, 19 predicted proteins | sample 8958161 | NCBI WGS metagenome assembly JADMIO01 (sample SAMN16585339, study PRJNA669376) | soil metagenome | isolation source: Crop rotation soil | place: USA: Cullars Rotation, Alabama | collected 2011
CGGATCCAGGACGCTGGGCTTCAGTGTGACGTAAACTTTTGCTTTCATCTCAGTTTCCGAACTACGCAGCACGATGATCGCCGAGAGCGCGCTTTGATCCCTTCGCTACCTCTCCGGGTTCTGACACTGACCGGCTCAGAACGGAAGATATTACGCTAAAATCTTGCGCAACCAGTAGCCGATATCATACTATTTCCGCCGTTGTAACGAGCTTTCCAAAAGAGCACCCTTAATGTCTTCTCCATATTCGGAATCAGCACCAGCATCAGGCGCGCCCGGCGGCAAGACCAGCTTCATGACTCTCGACTCGAACGTCGGGGCGATGCTTTGTTACATCCTGAACTTCGTTTGCTGTCTCGGACTAGTGCTGTCCATCATCTTCGCAATCACCGAAAAAGAGAATCGCTTCGTGAAGTTTCACGCGGTGCAGTCTCTTTATCTCTGCGGCCTGCAAATCGTCGTCGGAATTCTCGTGGGACTGCTGGGCATGGTCCTGTCGCTGGCGCTCCACATGATCGACATGGAGCTGCTGGCGTGGATTCTGATCCTCGGATTGCGGTTCCTGCTCTTTGCGATCTTCATTGTGTTTTGGATCATTGCCGGCATCAAAGCCTACAGCGGCCAATGGTACAAACTGCCAATCATAGGCGAATTCGCCTGGAAAACTGTTAACAACTAAATCTTTGCACACCCTGACTGGAGGAACTTGTAAATGGATACAGGCAAGTCTGCACTTGGCCTTGACGGAAATATCGCAGCCGCGCTCGGCTACCCCGTCGGCATCATCGCAATCATCTGCCTCATCATGGAAAAGGAGAATCGGTTCGTGAAGTTTCACGCCCTGCAATCGATTCTGCTCCACGTCCTGTTTGTTATTCTCGCCATTGCCGTCTGGATTTTGACGATCGTGTTGATGATCGGCGCAGCGGCGGCCAGCGCTGCGAGCAGTGCCGGCGGCGCCGCGGGCGGCATCGTTGGACTGCTCTTCAGTTTGATTTGGCTGGTAGTCGTGATCGCCTACATCGGCGGATTGATTTTCGCGGCGGTGAAGGCCTACGGCGGCAACATGTTCAAGCTGCCCATCATCGGCAACATGGCCGAGAAGTGGACCGGCACCATGGGCACCGCGGTTTAGAAAGACTGACCGTTAAATATCGATAGCGACCAGTTCGATCGAGAGATCGGCTGGTCGCTATTACTACGCTCGCGTATCTCACGCGAAAACCCTGGCAAATACTTTATCGACGTTCCGCAGATAGGTGTCTAGGGCGAATACTCGATCGATCGCGTCGGCCGAGATGCGCGAAGTAATCTCTTGGTCCGCAGACACGAGCGATTTCAGATCCCGGCCTTCGTCCCAGGCCTTTAGCGCATTACGCTGCACCCATTCGTAGGCGTCTTCACGCGAAGCTCCCGCCTGGGTCAACGCCAGCAGCAACTGTCCACTGAAGATCGAGCCGCGGGTGAGATTCAAATTCTCCAGCATCCGTTCCGGATAAACGACCAGCCCATCGATCAGCGAAGTCATCTTCTGCAGGATGTAGTCCGTCGCAATACTCGAGTCGGGCAGCACCACGCGTTCGGCGGAAGAATGCGAAATGTCGCGCTCGTGCCAAAGCGCCACGTTCTCGAGACCGACGACGCTGTTCGCGCGCACCACGCGGGCCATCCCGCAGATACGCTCCGAGAGAATCGGATTGCGCTTGTGCGGCATGGCGCTCGATCCTTTTTGTCCGGCCTTGAACTTCTCCTGGGCTTCGCGCACTTCGGTCCGTTGCCAGTGGCGAATCTGCAAGGCAAATTTTTCCAGCGAGGCGGCAATGATCGCGAGCGTGCAGAGATACTCTGCATAATTATCGCGCTGAATAATCTGCGTCGAAACCGGCGCGGCTTTCAAACCGAGACGGGCACAGACTTTCTCTTCAACTTCGGGATCGAGATGAGCGAAGGCGCCGACGGCGCCGCTAATCTTGCCGACCGCCACCGTTTCGCGCGCTCTCGCTAAACGTTGCTGGTTACGGCGCATCTCGTCGTACCAGAGCGCGAACGTCAGACCGAAAGATGTAGGCTCGGCGTGAATGCCGTGCGTGCGGCCAATCTGTGGCGTGTGCTTGAATTCAAATGCGCGTCGCTTCAGGACCTCCAGCAACGCGTCGATCTTCTGCGCCACGATGTCGCACGCGTCGCGCAACAGCAGCGCGTTCGCAGTGTCCACAATGTCAGACGAAGTCAGCCCATAATGGACGAAGCGCGACGCTTCACCGATCGATTCAGCCAGATTGGTGGTGAATGCGATCACGTCGTGATCGGTCGTCTTCTCGATCTCGTTGATGCGGGCGACGGAAAATTTTGCGCGGCTTTTGATTTGGTCCAGCGCATCGCCAGGAATTACTCCCATCTCAGCGTGGACTTCGCAGACGGCGATCTCGACGTCCAGCCACTTCTGGAACTTGGTTTCTTCAGACCAAAGCGCGCCCATTTCGGGCAAGGTGTAGCGATCAATCATGTTCGGATGTTATCCACAGATTGCACAGATTAAAAACCAAAAAAGAAACGCGGCGCGGGTCCAGCGATGTCGAGTTGGTATTTGCATTTCCCATCTGTGTAATCTGTGTAATCTGTGGATACTTCTTACCTCAGTCCGCTCGAACTCACGTAATACTTGGCCAGGGCCCAACGTCCACCGTGCTCGATCAACGTAAAAGTCTCAATACCTTCACCGCGATCGAAAGTGGTTTGGTAGATTACGCTCACTGAATGGCCCGCCACCGGCGCAGTTGACGTCTGCTCTTCGCGCGCAGTCTGTTGCGTGCGCGTGCGCGCGGTACCAAGCTTGTCCCGCATCTTTTGCAGAGTTGCCTTCGACTCTTCGGATGATGACTGATTGCGCCATTCGTCCGATGCTTCCTGGTAAAGTTTATCGTAACGGCCGCTGTCGATATCATCAATTGACGTTTGCAAAGCAGCCTGCGCGCCGGCGGGAATTCCACTGCGACGCATGCTTGCGTTACAACCCGCGCACCCGATCATAAGAAAAAGCGCCAGCGCCTGGACAAAAAAAGTGCGGCTTGCCCGCCGCATTCCAAGACCTCGTTTTAAGTGATGCCCCAATTCGTTTGCCATGCGAATCATTAACCCGACTCCGCGCGTTGCTTGGCTCCCGCAACGACCGCGGTCAATCGCGCAATTTTTTGTTCGTGCGTTTCGCCGGCGACGGGGCCGGTATCAGTCACACCGGCGTAGGTTGATCGCTTGAATAACGTTCGGTCAGGGCCTGAGCCGCTGGGCGATGACGTTGACGTCGGACTCACGGCAGCTGGCACCGTGTCAGGCGCGAGTTGATCAGGCGACTCGGCCCCGGCCACGGGTGATGCGTTCGCCGCTGCGCCACTTAAAGGTGCGGCGGATGCGGCGCCGGTTTCAGCTTGCGCTTCCGCAGCAGGCCGATGCGCATCAGCGCTCGGCGATGAATCCACCACCGTCGCGTGCTCTGGACCGCCGCCTTGCTCGGCGCGCTGCTTCGCGCCGACAACCACCTGCTGCAACCGCGCAATCTTCTGTTCCTTCGTTTCTCCGGCAACTGGTCCGGTATCGACGATTCCCGCATAAGTCGATCGGCGATTCAGCTGTCGGTTCGGCGCAGCCGCGGCCTTCGGCGGCGGAGCCATTGATTTCTCAGCGACCGATGCAGCCTGGGCCGCCGGCACTGACGATTCTTTCGCGACCACCGCAGGCGTCGCCGACTTGGCTACTGCAGCGGCCGGCGGCACACCATGCGGCGGCTCAGTGCCCGCAGCCTCGACGATCACATAAACGCCCTTTTCATTTTTCTGGATAACCGGAAGCGTGCCGCCCGCGGCCTGCAGCAATGCGGAAAGCTCTGCTTCGACAAATCGTTTCTGCTTGTCAGGATCGCGCACGTGGCCCATCGGCGGTCCCATGTAAAGCGCGCCGCAGATATGACACTTGGACAGCACGTCATCGCCGCGCAGATGGACTTCGGAGGCCTCGCCCGCCGTCTTCAATTGCTTGAGATGACCGTTGCAGAGTTTGTTCTTTTCGTTTCGTTCGTTGCAGACAGTCTGCGCGTTGGTGATGCGCTTGGGAACCGGCGGCGATACAACTTGAGGTGCCGTTGCGTCTTTTGGCGATGTGACGTTGGCAGACATCGTTTCAGGCCGCAGCGAATATATCGATGAACGGCTGAGAGTTCAACTAAAGAAGAGTGATGGCTGATACTTGAAAAGAAAGAATTCATCACCTATCACCAGTCACCCGTCACCTATCACCCGTCACCTATCACCTGTCACCCATCACCCGCCCCCTCTCACCCCTCATGCTATTCTCTCCGCAATGTTCCTGGAGATTCTCGGGAAAATCTGGCGGCGGCTTCCCAAGGCCGTGCGCTTGCGCGTCTCGAAATTTGGCCAGGTGCGTTTCACTGCCACGGTCGCTGCTATGTTGTTTGATGACGACGGACGCATTCTACTGCTCGAGCACACGTTTCGCGCTGATAAAGGTTGGGGCGTGCCCGGCGGTTTCATCGCCAGAGGCGAACAACCCGAGCAAGCATTGCGTCGTGAGTTACGTGAAGAAATAAGCATCGAGATTGACGATCTGAAATTCCTGTTCGCCAGAAATCTCAGCAAGATAAGTCAGGTCGAAGTCTTTTATCGCGCCCGCGTTGTCGGAGAGCCAATACCATCGAGCTTTGAGATCAAGCAAGCTCAATGGTTCCCCATCGACAATCTGCCTGCAGAGCTTTCCAAAGATCAGCGCGGCCTGATCGAACGCGCCTTGGCGCTGAATGAAAAGTGACCGCAATGATGCTATGCTACGCCGCGAAATCAGGTAACAGGTGATAGATGAAGGGTGATAAGAAATAGTAAGTTTCATCACCTTTCACCTATCACCCATCACCTTTTAAGGAGACCTATGGCAGCAACAGGCGTGCAACTGATTCCGTCGGCTGAAGAGATCATGAACATTCTGAAACGCACGGGCGCGTTTCGTGAGGGTCACTTCGTCTATCCAAACGGCAAACACACGGCCCACTATTTTCAGATGCCGCTTGCCTTTCGCTACTACGACACGGCGCGCGTTCTGGCCGTGGCCCTGAGCCGCAAGTTTCGCGTGGACCGCGACATTGCCAGCCAATTGCCGAAGGTCGCCATCATCAGTCCGAGCTCGGGAGGAATTCCGGTAGCGTTCGGCATTCGTGACGCGCTCAGCGCCGAACAGATTTACTGGGCCGAGCAGGACGGCGGCCAGCGCTCCTTTCGCCAATACGTCAATCAGGGCGAGATCAATCCCTGCATTATCGTCGATGACATCATCCGCAGCGGCAACGCCATTGAACAGACGGTGGAGCTGGTCAGAAACCTCGGCGCACCGATCCTCGGTTGCGGCGCAATAGTTCGTTTCAGCGCGGCCCCGAAGTCGGTCGCAGACGTGGAAATCAAATCGCTGGTGGATTACGACGAAAACTTTTACGCCTCAGGAACTGACTGCCCTCTGTGCAAGCAGGGTGTGCCCGAAGAGCACGTCAGGTTCTAACCGCTTCCACATAGAGCGCGGGCATCCCTGCCCGCATGAGCGCGAAGCGCGAACAAATATCGAGTGGGGCTGAGCATGCTTTGCGGGAAGGGATGGCCGGGCTTCTGCTTGTCCTTTTTAATGCTGACTTGATCCGGTCGCTACCGCTCCTGACACTACTTCACGTTGCTGAACAGAACGACGTCGTTCGTAGAGTTCCCGCGCGACATCACGACCCACTTGCCGTCGCGCGAAAAGTCGAACGCGTAAATACGATCGGCCCTGAAGTCAGTCAGCTGCGTCGGCGTCCCGCCTTCGACGGGCAGCATCCAAAGATTTGAGATGCCGCCGCGAGTCTCGGTATAAACCAGCCCGCGGTTGTCGGGAGTCCAGATCATCTGGCGCGAGTCTGCATTCGGAGGCGCATCAAAGCTCTTAACAACCGATCCGTTTTCGCTCGAGACGATTACGATCTTTGTGCTCGTGGTGGCGTTGCCTACGCGCAGAAACGCGATGACTTTGCCATCAGCAGAGGTAAATGGCGCGCTATCAACTTTGTCGGTGATTCGCGAAGGTTCGCCGCCGTCAATCGAAACCTTTGACAATGACTTGCTGGTAATTTCGAAGTAGATAACCCATCGGCCATCGGGAGTCACTTGCTGATTAGCCTCGCCGCCGCCGTTCGTCAATTGCTTTAGATTCGAGCCGTCAGCATTCATCCGCCAGATGTGAGGCAAACCCGAAACTCGATCAGAAGTGAACAGGATGTAGCGGCCGTCGGGTGAGACGGATTGATAAAGCTGACTGTGGTAAATGTTGCCCTCAGTCGTTGAGGTCAATTGCTTTTGTCCCGAGCCGTCGGCCTCCATAACCCAAATATCGTGATTGCCACTCGCCGTGGACGTATAGGTGATGCGTCCGTCGCTGGTCCACGCGACGCCGTTATAACCATCAAGCTTGCGCCCGCCTTGAGTTATCTGCCGCGAACGGCTGCGATCGATGGCCGGAACGCCAGCTGACGGCGCGGAGAAAGCGCTCGCGTTAACCGGGGCGGTCCAGACCGTGGCCACCACTTCGCGTTCGACAGTCACCAGAGAGCTTGCGTCAGCCGTGACCGAGACCACAGCGTAATCATTGAGATCGCTCGTCACCGGACGCACGTCGCCACCCGGGTAAGCAACGTAAAAGAGTTGCCGTGGACCAAAGGAATGTTCGATCGCTGATACCACCAAACCTTCGCCGTCACCGGTCCAGGCCAACTGATCCACTCCAAACCAGGTACGCTCGCTGAGTGTCTTCGCCGGTCCGCCGCTGGCCGGAATTGTGACGACGCTCCCGTGATAGGCGCCGCTCAGCGTCAGGGCCGATAGCGCGATCACATCACCCTTCGGCGACCACGCCAATTCGCGATAAAGATCGGGCAGACGGCAGGAAGCAATTTTCTTTTCGCCGGAGCCATCGGTGTTTACGATCATCACCGCGCTTTCCAGTTCAGCAGAGTTACCGCGCAGAAATGCGAGACTCTTGCCGTCCGGAGAAAGCGAAGGACGACTGACTATGTTCGTGACGATTTTCGTGGCTTCGCCGCCGAGCACCGGCTTGCGATACAGACCCGAGGTCGGATGGTTTCTATCGAACAGGAGGTAATAGATGTAGTTGCCATCCTGCGAAAACATCAGACTCGAATAATAAACTTCTGACGGCGCGAGAATTTGCAGGTTGGTATTCGTCGCCACCTGCCGCAGCTCAAGACTCTGCAATCCCGCGTCGCTTACGACATGTACGATGTAGCGGCCGTCTGGTGAAATCGCTGCGTTCGAAGCTTTGCCGTTCGCGGTGATGCGCGTGACCTTGACCTTGGCAAATGGCGTCGTGGGATTCGATCGCCACCACATAAAAAATGCGACCGACAAACCCACCAACCCGATCAAGGCCATCGCGGCAAACATGAAAGTGCGGCCGCGAATGTTGCTCTCGGCAATCGGACCGCCACTGCTCAAAGCAGTCTGCGATGCGCGCAAGCTGTCAGTAGACTGCGCGCCGCTCAGAATCGCAGTCGGCATCTCCAGCGAAGACGACGATTGCGTCAACGGTTGCGTGATGATCGGAGTCGCGACGGCATTCGCCAAAGCGGGCGCCGATTGCGCCGACACCACACCGCTCTCGATTTCGCGCCGCAACTCCTTCAACTCGATCGCCACGTCCTTGATTGTTTGATATCGCTCGTCCCGATCTTTCTGGAGGCAACGACGCACGATGCGTTGCAAATCAGCAGGAGCGTTCGCATTAAATTCCGTCAGCGGCGGCGCGGGTTCATAAATGATCTTGTGCAGCGACTTGACCATTGAATCGCCCATGAAAGGCTTTTGCCTGGTCGCCGCTTCAAACAAGATGCAACCGAACGAGAAAATGTCCGAGCGGTGATCGATGTCGCGCACGTCGCCGCGCGCCTGCTCAGGCGACATATAGCCGAGCGTGCCCATCACCACGCCGGGAATCGAATGCTGCTGCATGATCGCCGTGATCTGTTCTTCATCGCTCGCTTTGGAAGGATCAGCGAGTTGCGGCTCGATCAATTTCGCCAGGCCGAAATCGAGAATCTTCGCGTGCCCTTCACGCGACACCATGATGTTGTCGGGCTTCAAATCGCGATGTACGATGCCGGTCGCGTGCGCTTTCGCCAAAGCCTCGGCGGTATGTTGCAGATAACGCAGCAGCTTTTTCAGATCGGTAGCGCGGTTATGAATGAGTTGGCGGAGCGTATCCCCGTCAACATATTCCATGGCGATAAAGTTAAGACCGTCGACTTCGCCAATCTCGTAGATGTGCGCGATGTTCGGATGATTTAGCGCCGCGGCAGCCTTGGCTTCGCGCACAAAGCGCTCCATCCGATCTGTCTTGGCCGCAAGGTCCGGAGGCAGAATCTTTAAAGCGACACTACGTTCGAGCGTGGCGTCGTGGGCCAGATAAACTTCGCCCATTCCGCCCGCGCCCAGCTTCGCACGGATTTCGTAACGTCCAAGTTTAGTGCCGGCTTCTAAGGACATCTCTTGAGTGCGTTCTTCACGACGTTAAAGCGGCGGAATTCTATCAGAATCAAAGAACAATGGAACTTCTTGAGATCAATTCACTGCGCGACATACCGATTGCAGAAACCCGACCGTGAGGGAGGGTGCCAGCCTTATCGCTCTAGCACCCTCCCTCACGGTCGGGTTTCTGGAAGCATGAGCAACGGGGGTATAGTTCCGCGCATGAATGCCTTTCTGATCTCGATCGCGATGTTCTTGCTTTTGCTCGCCGGCTCGTGCTCAAGCGCGCCGGTTCAGAATTCGTCATCCGGGCCGAAAGGACCGTGGTCGATTGATTACAAAACTTCCGGCGGTTTCGTTGGGGCCGGTAAGGGAAACATCGCGATTGATAGCGAAGGCAAATGCCACTACTCAATGAACAATCGCGATCAGGCTAAGAGCGCAGTCACCGGGACCTTGTACCCTCGCCAGCTAAAACCGATTGTCGAGGCAGTCGCACAACTGGATCCGAAAGGATGGAACAAGCCCGGACTGAACGTTGCCGCGCCGGACGCGTTCGGCTATAAGCTCGAATTTAGCGCCGGCACGGACAGCAAAGACGTCCACACGGTCCAGTGGTATGACAACACCATCGATCAACTTCCTGAAGACGTGAAGCGGCTGAGTGTCTTGCTCGAGCAGGCGATGAAGACTCCCTGCGGGGGCCAACCCTAATCGGCTTGACCAAATAAAGAATGGATTGCTGCGAATCGTCGTGATTTGTTTTGCGGCAGTTCTTTGTTGGCGACGCCGGGATCCGATCGAACGAATAGCCTTGGCGTGCGCCATCCTGGCCGCCGGATCGTCGGCGTTATTCGGCTTCGGCTTCGATTCATCGATTGTGAGAACTTCGCGGCTCCTATTTCATTTTCTCGCATACTCGATCGGAGCGGTCGCAATCATTCGTTGGTTTATATCCGCCAGGCACAAGTCACCGGCCCACAATTCTTTGGATAACGCCTCAAACTAATTCAGATCGTCGAAAATCATCCGATCGCTTACCGCGAGCAACCTCTTTCACAAATCGACAACCTCTAACCTTCTCGGCCGACCTAAATAAATAATTTCTCGAACGTGATCCCCACCGGCCGATTTTTCCGCATTTACTCATAGACGCAGCAAAATTCGCGTCCCAAGCAATCAGTAGCAGCTGATTTTGCAGGGATCACCACGTTAGAAGGAGCACTAGAAATGTTCGGAAAGAAATCTTCAGTCGCAATCGCCCTGGTTTTCGTTCTGTTTGTCAGTGCCACAGCGCAGACGCAGGCGCAGAGTCAGATTCAGAATCCACAAACGCCGGCCGCAACTGTCACCGCCGGCATCTCTGGCGGAGATACTGTTCGCGTCACGTCGCAGGGTGAAGTCACGCAAATTCGGTTGGAAGTTTATGGCATCAACGGAGAAGTAATCTTCGACTCCGGCATGCGCGCCGGCAATGTCATTGATTGGAAAGCCGCTGACGCGTTCGGCGCGATCGGTCAGGGTTCTGTTCTGGTGGTTGTCACCACGAAGGATCTTCATAACAAGTCGAGCCAGAAATACGGCAATCTCACGCTCGAAGCAGGTCAGCTGACGCTGAAGCGCGGTGTGGAATTCACGCCGCTGCAAAAGCAAACGGTGAAAGTTGATGCCGCACAGGATCTGGAAACGCTGACGATTGTCTCAGCGGGAAAAAATCGTTCGCTGGTAACCACGACTCATAATGGCCAGGAAGGCCAGGTGACCAGCACCAATGGCCCGTTGACCCTCGCGACCGGCGACGTGCTGACCGGCCAGGACAAAGCACAAGTGCGCGTGATGCCGGACGGCCGAGTCGGTATCGGAGTGCAGAATCCGGAAGCAACACTCGACGTCGCCGGCGAGATTCGAGCGCGCGGTGGCATTCGTTTCGACGACGGCACTGTATTGACCAGTGCTCCAAATGCAGCCGGCAATAAAAACAAAGAGTCGGTAAACGTGACGTCAATAACTGCGAACGCGGCGGGAACCGGCACCTCAAATAAAATAGCGAAGTGGACAGACAATGCCGGCACGTTGGGTGATTCGGCAATGACCGAAGTCAACGGTAACGTCGGCATCGGCACGGCTAATCCGTTTACGTCCCTGCATGTGAATGGCGGTGCGCAGTTTGGTTCCGGCACGTGGCCCAGTCTGAGTTATGGTGGTCCAACTGATGGCCGCTTCCTGATTTCCAAGGCAACGACGCCCTGGCTCATCGTCAACAACACCAACAACAACATTGCCGCGAATAATGGTTCTGAAATTTACCTGGGCGCCCGAGCTATCGCCAGCGGCAATCCAACCGATGACAATTTATCAACCTATGTCCGCATCATCGGCGCCAAGGAAAATGCGACTTCTGGCAATTTCAGCTCGTACATGCAGTTCAAAACGGTCAATGCAGGTGGTGGGGAAAACACCGGTATCAGAATCGACTCGGCCGGCAACGTGGGGATCAATACCACCACGCCGACGCAGAAGCTCGAAGTCGCGGGCAACCTGAAAATCAGCGGCGCCGGGAGCGGTTTGGTCTTTGCTGACGGCTCGGTCATGAATTCGGCGACGGCCGGCGGCTCAGCGCCCTCTGGCACTGCCATCATGACGGCGATTAACGACGCTTCGGCGGTGGGATTAATTAACGACAATCGGCTGTCGCCGAACATCGCGCGGCTTACCGGTCAGAATTACTTTCAAGGTCAGAACACCTTCAACGGTCTTTCGATGAACGGCACGAACATCGTCAACCTCGCCAACCCGGTGAGCGCGACCGATGCCGTAAACAAGTCATACGTCGACGGCGGCTTCGTCAAGTTCGTTCCCGGCGCTGAGCAGTTGTCGGTTGGCGATGCCAACGGCACTGCGCCGATGATTAACTTGCGCGGCGGTTCGACCTGCTGCTCTGGCCCCGGTGGCCACACGCCGGCGTGGTTCAAGGTTTTCCAGAATGGCAGCTTCGTCGCGACCGGCAATCTCGGTATCGGTGTCTCGCCGATGCAGGGCAAGGGCTATCGCACGTCGTGGGATTCATACAAAGGTGCGTTCCGTTCGGGCTATGCCGACGCCGAATGGGATGACGCGAACGTTGGTTTCTTCTCATGGGCAGGTGGTTCGAACTCGACGGCAATTGGTCTGTATGCGCTGGCGTTCGGCGACACGAACTCGGCTGAGAGCACTTCGTCCATCGTCTTCGGTAGCGGCAACCAGGTGAAAGGCGCCGCGGGCTTCTCGGCCGGCGCCGGCAATCGCGTGTGCGACACCTATGGCGTAGCGCTGGGCAACAACGCGAAGTCGGGTGGTCCACTCATTAACGGCAAGTGCGATCCGGACAGCTTCAACATTCGCGGTTTGGCGGCGGTGGCCATCGGCTACAACGTCACGGCTGATCAGGATCACACCACGGCGATGGGCAAGTTCGCTTCGAACAACGGATTCACCGGCACGTTCGTTTGGTCAGATGGTTCGGCGACAGCTTCGGCTGACACGTTCCGCAATACCGCGAACAACGAATTCGCGGCGCGCGCCACGGGCGGCTTCCGCTTCCGCACCAACCTGGCCGGCACCACCGGCTGCAACCTGCCGGCGGGTTCAGGAGTTTTCAACTGCACCTCGAGCCGGTACACGAAAGAAAACTTTTCGCTGGTGAATGGCAAAGACGTGCTGTCGCGCGTTCGCAACATGCCCATCAGCACCTGGAATTACATTTCCGAAGGCCGTGGCGTTCGCCACATGGGACCGATGGCGGAAGACTTCTACCAGGCGTTCAAGCTGGGTACGGGAAACACTTCAATCGGTGTGCAGGATCTGGCCGGTGTCAGTCTCGGTGCGATTCAGGAATTGGACCAGCGCACGAACGAGCTGCAGCAGAAGACCGCTGAAGTTGATCAGCTTCGTCAACAAGTAAATCAACTTCAGGTCGCCAACCAAATGTTAGAAAAGCGTCTGACGGCCCTGGAACAGCAAACAGTCAAGACCACAGGTAAGCGCCGCAAGTAGGAGTGGGGACCTGCTTTCGAGCGAAGTCGACAAACGACTTTGCTGAGGCGCGAGTAGCGGGGGCCACGGCCCCCGTTATTTTTTTTGCGACCCCTGGTGTGGTCTGGCCTCTAACCTCTCCCCAACTCCGCATGTTCCGCCACGAAGTTCACCAACGATTCCACATAATCAGGAAAGGCCGGGCAGCGAACGCCGTGAGGCTCCAACAGCTCATGCGCGTGTGTCGTGTCGTAGCTTTGTTCGAGAAAAAAATAGGGGACGGCAGAGTGCGGCAGGCCGGTGATTCTCGGCGCCAGCGGCAACATGAGTACCGGATAGACGATCCCCGATGGCACCGTCGCCAGGGAATCGCGTCCGCGAATCGCGTGCGAGATGGCGTCGAATAATTCCTGTGTCGTCAGCGGCGAGGGATCGGCGAGCTGCACAGTGAATCCCACCGAGCGATCGTCCTTCGCCAACGCCACCATCGCTTCAATCACAAAATCGACCGGCACCAGATTCAGACTCACTCCCGGATTTCCGATATTCAGGAGCGTGAGACCGACCGGCCACTTACGCAGGTAGTGAATCAAATAATAGATGCCGTCGTACTTCGCCGTCTCACCCGTTTTTGAATCGCCACACACGACCGCGGGCCGATGAATCGTCACCGGCAGATCAGTCTTCAAAGCATCGACCGAAATCTCGGCGAGATACTTCGTCTGTTCATAATGATTGCGGAAACCGGCTTCATGATGCAGTTCGGTTTCCTTGATTAGCCCCTGGCGCTTGCCCGCGACGTAACACGTCGAAACGTAATGATAGCGGCGCAGGTTCTTCACTGACTTGGCGAACTGATTCATGTTCATCGTGCCTTCGACGTTGACGGCCGCGGCGACGTCCTGGGCCACTGCCAAATCATAAATCGCGGCGAGATGAAAAATTGTCGAGGTCTCGAGGCGCGACTTCGCCAACCCCGACGCAGTCATGCCGAGGTCCGGCTTGGTGATGTCGCCGTCAACGATTTCGAAGTGGTCGAGAGACGTGCCGGTTTCGCGCGCGATTTCCAGACTCGCTTCCACGGCTGCCGGAACAAATGCTGGTTGCGTCAAAAGAATGAAACGCGCGCCTTCAACCGCCAACCGCTTCACCAGCCGCGTTGCGAGAAAACCCGGGAAGCCGGTAACAAAAATTGTTTCGTTTAAGGGCATGAGTCTTAGGCGATATGTTGCGCCGAACGCATCTTCAGTATAATCCCGAACGATTTTTACACCCGCTTTGATGCTGACCGCAAAGGACGAGACGACGGCATGGCCCTTCGAACTTCACAAATGAGCAAAGCCACGGCGTTAGCCGTAACAGTTTGCGTGCTGGGCGCGCTGCACTTCATCGCGCCGTGCGTGACGGGCCAGGCCGGCGTCGATCGCGATCTGCTTTCTGAGATCATGAAGATCAAAGCGATCGATAATCACGCCCATCCGGTGAAATACGTGGCGGCAGGTGAACCAGCCGATACGGAATTCGATGCGTTGCCGCTGGATGCGATCGCCCCGTTTCCCTTGCCGGTTCGTTTGAGTCCTGGCAATCCGGAATTCATCCGCGCATGGCGCGATCTCTACGACTACAAACATAACGACATGAGCGAGACGCACGTTCGCGAATTGATGAGTGCCAAGCAGGCCATCGTGAAGCAAAGAGGCGAAGGCACGCCCGCATGGATTCTCGATCAGCTGAATATTGAAACGATGTTTGCGAACCGCGTGGCGATGGGTCGCGGATTAAGCGCGCCGCGATTTCGCTGGGTGTCGTTTGATGACGCGCTAATCTTTCCGCTCAGCAACGAAGCGCAGAAGCGATTCAATCAGGATTACAAAGGTTTCTATCCGGCCGAAGAGAAACTGCTGAAGCGTTATCTGGGCGACTTGAATCTGCCGGCGCTGCCGGTCACGCTCGATGCTTACCTGAAACAAGTGGTCACGCCCACGCTCGAGCGGCAGAAGCGAAATGGCGCGGTGGCGATCAAGTACGAAGCTGCATATCTTCGCAAACTTGATTTCGATAACCCTGATGAGGCCAGGGCGCGGCTGACGTATGCGCGTTACCTGCGCGGCGGCGAGCCGCCCGCGAATGATTACAAAGCGCTGCAGGATTTTCTTTTCTTCTACATCGCGCGCGAATGCGGACGCCTGGGACTGGCGGTACACATTCACTGCATCTCAGGCGCTGGTGGTTTCTATCGACAGACAGGCAGCAATCCTTCGTTGCTGGAAACGGCGTTCAATGATTTAAGTCTGCGCAAGACGAACTTCGTGGTGGTCCACGGCGGTTATCCGTTCACGAAAGAGATGGGTTCGCTGATGAGCAAGCCGAATGTCTACGCAGATTTCTCAGCACAGACATTCTTCACGTATCCAAGGGAACTCAGTGAGATCCTGCGCAACTGGCTCGAGTCATATCCCGACAAAATTCTTTTCGGCACCGACGCATTCTCTTTTGGTCCTGAAGTCGACTGGGGCGAAGTTGCGTGGCTTTCGAATACGACGGCGCGAACGGCTCTGGCGCTCGCCTTAACCGGAATGCTGAATGACGGCGAAATCGATCACGGGAAAGCGACGGAACTGGCGCGGATGGTGCTGCATGACAATGCGGCGAAGCTTTATGGATTGAAGTGAGGGAGTTATCCACAGATTACACAGATTACACAGATTAAAAGCTGAGCCACGTAAAGACATACCAGGCACTTAAACAGATCGATAGAGACGCTGTTTTGTGGCTTTCTAGTCTGTGTAATCTGCGTAATCTGTGGATTACCTTTTCTAATTAATCGTCACTTCCACCGGCGTCGCCTCGTGCGACTCGTATCCTTCGGGCCAGTTCGAGATGTTGATGCCGTAGAGCCAATCTGACTCGGGCGTGACGGCGAATTTGATTGCCAGCGGGTATCCGCGCGCGGCGTCGAGACGAACATTCCATGAATCGATCTTCCATTCCTGGATCTCAACTGACTTCGGATCTTCCCACGACACCAGACGCGACCCCATAAATTTGCCATCGACGAAAAGCGTGACGCGGGTGCGCACCCATTCTTTCTTCGCGTCGGTCGGCAGCACTGGCTGAATGTGCGCGCGGACAGTGATCGTTGCCACCTTGCGACGGTCGTTGCGCGCCGGGACAACGTATTCGAAGTAGCCCGCGCCGGCTCCCCAGATGTAACCATCGCCGCCGCCGAGCTTTTCGAACCGGCCGCTCGCCACACTGTTCGGCGTGAAGCGATAAAGGATCGATTTATTATTCGGATCTTCGTCGTGAAAGATTGTTTTCGGTTTCGCCGCGGCGTCATCTTGAGATCTTTCAAAAGCAAATTGACGCGGAATCAAATTCTTGCCCGCATCGGTCAACTGCGGCGGCGGCGACGCGTTAACCAACGACGCAAACACGTGCGACGCGCCCTGAATCTCATTCAGCAATTGCGCATCGCGCGGCGTTGAATAAGTCACGCCGTAGCCCCGCTCTGCATCCGGAGTCAGAATCCAAAAAATCGCGCCGCCCGCGCCGTCTCTGGCCGCGTGCTCAAGATAAGCGCGGTACCAGTCTATCTGGCTCGTGCCGTTGTAACCTTCGGGGCCTATGCCAAATTCACCGAAGACCAGGGGCTTCTTAATCGAGTACGCCGCCGCGATGCGGTTCTGGATGAATTCATGCAGCGCGTTCGGCGAATCGACGGCTGAGTCGTGGTCGTCTTTCGGATAGTTGTGCACGTCGCAATAGTCGATGTTCGGTAAACTCTGATCGGCCAGCCATTCGCGACGCTCGGCAGCGAGCCGGTAACCCCATTCGCCCGACGCAATCATGTGATCCGGATCGAGTGAACGCAGATAAGTGCTCATCTCAGAGATCCACGCGCGCCGTTCGTCCCAACGTCCGGTCAGACACTTCCCTTCATTAATCAATTCGTAACCGAAGATCGTCGGATCATCTCTGTAAAGCAGGCCGGTGACGCTGTTGCGACGGGTCACTACTTTTTCGATGTGCGCGCGATAGAGCCGGCGGGCTGTCTCGTTGGAATAAAACAGCATCGCCTTTTCATCATTCAAACCGTAAGGGTAACCGTCATCGTCTGCGCCGTTGACGCCGGACCAGCGCAGGTATTGACTGATGCCGCCGGTATCGCGCCACCAGTTCACCAGGCACAGTTGCACGCGCAGATTGTTCTTTGCAGCTTCGGCCAGAACTTGGTCGAGGAAGACGAATTGAGCTTCGTTCCATTCATCAGGTTTGTTTCGAAATGAATGGGTGCGCGGCCAGTCTTTGAAATCGGCGCCGATCGGCTTGACGTCGTTGGGACCACCTTCGCCCGAGGCCCAGACGCGCACGACTTTGATTCCGTGTTGGGCGGCCTGTCGTAGCGTCTCAGGCATCTGCGCGCGATCTTCGTCGCGATACATCACGGCCACGTTTGCACCGACGAAGCGAAACGGTTTGCCGTCGATTAGGAAACGGCCGGCTCGCGCCTGCACAAATCCGGCCCGGCCGCGGTCGCGCCAGCTGGTAATCGCCAATAAAACTGCCGCGCCCGCAATCAACGCGAACGCGGCCAAAAACCAATATTTCCTCAACATGAATGTTTGGCGCGCACGCAAATCAACCGGCGCAACCGAGCCGCGCGCGGACGCAATTACCGCGGCGGGTTCGTCAATCGCACAAATCCCATGATCGCGCAAATCGCCCCCAACACGACGAACACATTAAAGAACGCGCCGAACGCGAGCACCGAATCAAAATCATTTTGCTGCGCACCCATCACCGCGACAAACCCGAGTAGCAGGAATTGAATGTGATAGATCAACAGACACACAGCTGCGAAGCTGAACCAGCGCGTGGGCGCGCCGAACGCGCGCGCGCGGGCGAAGCCGAGCACTGCCGCGATCAGCCAGCCGAGGCCGCCGACGATTAGCGAACCCACCAAGACCACCGCAAAGTAGGCGGGCTGCTTCGCCGTAACTCCGGTTTGCAGTGCCAACAGAATTGCCTGGGGAAGCATGAATGATTACTCCTTAGTTATCTCCCTGTCCCGAGGGATCACTACTACCGACAAGCATCAAAATACAGAAACGCCGTTTACGCAAGCTCGATCAACGCAAGCGCAAACGGCGTCGCTCGATCAAATTTCCACTACCGGTCGTGACGGGGGCGACCGCACCGGCGAAAATCCTTATCACAATTCCACGCAAGCAATCATCCGTCCGGGGGCAGCGATTCTTGCAACTCCCATCTCATATCGCAGCTACTGAGTGATGTGAATCTCCTCTTCCTTATTCACATGACGCAGGAACAACAGCAACGCACAGGCGCAAAAGATTACCGCAAGCGCGACTGACGTGACGCCTTCCCACATCCAGGGTTTGTTTTGGCCAATGAACCTGAAGAAGAATATGTATATTCCTCCAAGCAGGGAGACCAAACCTACAATTGACAGCAGAAAGTCAACCATGATGAACCTCCGGCTTCCGCTTCAGTCTTCCAATGAAAGTTAAGATAAAGCCGCTGCGCTATAAATCAAACTGTTTTGGACGGCTGCATGTTAACGCCGGGGGTGGATTAAGGCAAGGGCATCGCGCCGCCCATCCAAGCTTATGCCTGGCCATTCATTCCGCTGGGCTATCGATTGTTAAGGCGCCGACGAGATACGCAATCTCGCCTTCGGAGGTTTGCAGCACGATGCTGTAGTCTCCGGCGGGGGTATTGCGCGCGACCGTGATTTCAAAACTGATCGCGGGGTAAGGCGTATCGAACTGTTCTTCGACAACGCTTTCGGCATCGATGCTGATGAAAGGCGAAGTGGAAGAAATGCCGGACGGCGCCAGCTCGTCGATTCCCTCGCCCGCAATGTAGACGCGAACCTTCTTGCCGGGAGTCAAAGGTAAAGCCACGGTCGACAGCTCGCCGTTCAGGCCCAGGAGCCGCGGTACCAGTTGTGGCATGTTCGACGAAACGAAAAAGCCGAGCGACGTCGCCTTATCACTCGCCACGGAAATTATTTGCGACGAAGCCTTCGTGGCAATGTAGGTGCGGAAGGGCGGAGTGGTATCAACTAATCCGGCGTAAGAACCTCGCGACGTCGCAATCTCCTGCGGTTCGATCGGGCCATCCAGACCCTGGCCAATCACTCGATAACCGCCCGGCAGCAAGCCGTCAATTCGATAATCGCCGGAGTGCAAGGTGATGCTGCCGGCGATTACTCTGCCGGTCGAGGTTTCCTCGGCGAACACGTGCGCGCCAAAAACCGGCTGCGACTGCCCGCCATAAGAATTCGTCACCAGCCGGCCGAAGAGCGATCCGGTTCCCGCGCGCGATCCATACAACGCGCGCGCGCCGGCGGCATCGTCATACGACAGACTTCGTTGGGTGAATGCGGGCAATCCGAATAACCCGTTCATCGCCTGTCGCGGCTGCATAGTCGCGCCGATGATCGCGGAATGCTCGAGTCCCAGCAGATGGCCAACCTCGTGCGTGAAGGTCGATTCCAGATCGTAGGTTCCCACCGTGCCGTCGGTAGAAAAGAGCACGTCCGGATTTAAAGCAATGTCGGCTTCGCTGATCGCGCCGTTGCTGTCAGAGAACACTCGCGTGCGTCCGGGATTGTCCCCGGAATGAAACGCGGCGGCGTTGTCGGCCGAAACGGTAATCAGGTTAACGTGATCGCCGGCGTTGGCGGGACTGATTGTTTGCGCGGTCGAACTCGTCTCAAAGAACTGCACGTTCGAAACGCTGGACCAGTGACGCAGCGCGCGACGCACAGCGCCAATCACATCACTGCCGCCTTTTATGTTCGGCGGCGGCGAGGCCAACGACGTCGAAAGCGAAATGATGATGGGTTGCGTTAACCAGCGGCGCGGTGAGACGCCGGAAGCCGACGCGTACTGAATCGTGTAGGCACGCAGCGGCGCCTGCCCGGCGAAGAGCGCAAGCAACGCGAGGATGGCACTGAGTCTCCTCCCGGTCATCCGTTTTCTGTACCGAGGCGGCTCGGCGCTTTCATTTACAGCTCGCGAACATGCAGCGAGCGGAGGCGGTGTCACTGAAACTGCTCGCCGCGCGATACGGCGATTCGTGGCGGCAATCTTAACACGGGGTTCCCCAATCCTCCTTGCGATTTCCGGGCGATTCAACCAGCGCGGGCTGTTTTCTCTAGCCCAGACGTTTACGTCTGGGGCAGCGCCAGAACAGAAATGATAAAGCCCCATTCAATGGTGCTTCCAGGTCGTTACCGTCATAACTTTCCCAGCCGTGAACAGTCGGGCCAGAGAAACGCCGAGCCCGGGATCGGCCAACTGTAACTCGACCATCTGGTAGGCTATATTTATTGGCCGCTGATGCAGCCGACGGCAATCTGGCGCATCCAACATTGTCCGAAGTGAATCATCCCAAAAACAATTTCCGATTGATGACCGCTCGAATTCTCAAAGCTCAGCCTCTGCTCTTGGCCGTATTAATGCTTGTGGTTTTCGGCGCGGCGATAATGTGGCCCACGAGGTCGGGCGCGTTGCAGAATCCAACGCAGAGCACTGACGGCAAGCGTCATCGCCCGGACTTTGTCCCCGGTGAAGCACTGGTCCGCTTTAAGCCGGGTCGAGCCTTCGAAGGTCGCGCGACGATCAATGTCGGCCGCAAACCGTTAGCGACGGCGCCGTCCGATGGCGGAGATAATCAGGCAGTAGCCGTCGAAGTGGATCGATTTGCCGGATCGGATTTGATTGACGGACTGCGCATCGCGCACATGGCGCCGGACCGGACGCTCGACACTGTCGCGGCGTTGAAATCGCGCGACGACGTCATCTATGCCGAACCAAATTATCTTCGTTATCCGGCGCTGACGCCGAACGATCCGCGGTATCTCTCGAACGAACTATACGGATTGAACCTCATCGGTGCGCCGCAAGCGTGGAACACCACGCAAGGCAGCCGGAACATCGTCGTCGCGGTGATCGATGAAGGCGTCGATCGTGTTCATCCTGATCTGCAAGCGAACATTTGGACCAATCCCAGTCCCGGTTCAATCCCCGGCATTGCCGGCGACGTTAACGGTTACGACTTTCGCGACAACACCGGAAACATTATTGCTGAACCGCACGCCACCCACGTCGCGGGCACCGTCGGCGCTGTAGGTAATAACAACGTGGGCGTGGTCGGCGTGAATTGGCAGGTCAGTTTGATGTCGCTGCGCTTCATCTCAGACTCAGTCGGTTCAGGCACCTCGGCGGACGCGTTGAAGGCCTACAACTACGTCAAGCAGATGAAGGACCTCTGGGCGACTTCGAGCCACACCAAGGGCGCAGACATTCGCGTAGTCAATGCGAGTTACGGCGGCGGTGGTTACTCTCAGGCCGAGGCTGACGCCCTCAATGCGATGGGCCAGGCGGGAGTCCTCTTCGTCGCCGCAGCCGGCAACGAAACATCCGACAGCGACGCGCATCCTCATTATCCTTCGGGCTATTCATTGACGAATGTCATTTCCGTCGCGGCAACGACCAGCACCGACACCTTCGCCGGCTTTTCGAATTTCGGCGGTCACTCAGTGCTGATGGGTGCGCCGGGCTCGGGCATTCTCAGCACCCTGCCAAACAGCAACTACGGCACCTTGAGCGGCACCTCGATGGCGAGTCCGCACGTCGCCGGCGCCGCGGCTTTGTTGTGCGCGGCGAATCCGAATCTATCAGTCAATCAATTGCGCGCGCTGTTGGCTTTCAATGGCGATCCGACGGCGGCTTTGCAAGGAAAATCTTTAACCGGCCGGAGGCTTAACGTGGCCAAGTCGCTGCAAGCCATTGGCGAGAATGACTCGACGCCGCCAGGCACAGTGACAAATCTGCAAGCCGGTTCGCAGAACGGCCGCAAGATTAAACTTTCGTGGACCGCTTCAGGCGATGATGGCGCCGCGGGCCAGGCTTCCCTCTACGATCTTAGTTTCGTCGATCAAACTACGAATGCGGTGGTGCCTTTAACGAGTGCCGCGCCGGTCGCGTCCGGCAGCAGCCAGAATGTAACCGTCAATATTCCTTACCGTCACACCGCCGGCACAATCCGCCTGCGCGAATTCGACAACGTCGGTAACGAAGGAACGCCGGCCACGACCAGCGTTACGGTGCCGGCGAATTACGCCGATCCTTACACCACCGCGTTGACTTCTTCGTCGGTGCTCTCGACCGGTGGTACCCCGCTGGGACTGACCTTCGACGATCGTTATCTTGAGAATTACGCGCTGCCTTTTTCCTTTTCCTTCTTTGGCCAGCTCTACAACACGGTCACGGTTTCCACCAACGGCAATTTGTATTTCTCCACTCCGCCGAAACGCAGCAACGGCGATGCTGACGACGTGCCGGGTTCAACCGCCGATCTCTCGCTCAACAAAATGATTGCGGGTATGTGGGACGACCTCGATTTGCGTGCCAGCCGTCGCGCCGACGCAGATGTTTACGTAGTGCAACCGCCGGGTGGCGGCCGCATCATCTTCCGCTGGCAGGGAATATCTTTCGGCGACGGAACAAATGCCAACCCGGCAAACTACATCAACTTTGAAATCGAATTGCGGGCCAACGGCAGCATTATCACGCGATACGGAGACGGCAATACGAATCTGCTGCCAGTAGTAGGAATCTCGGGCGGCGAACCGGATCCTTACGTTATCGATCAGTTAACTTCGGAACTCAGTCCAAAGACATTGACAAACGCTCAAAGCGCAATCTTCTCTCCGCGCACGACCGTGCTTCTGTCATCCGCGAGTTACGCAGTAAGCGAAGGCGCCGGACACGCCGATATCACGCTGTTTCGCTTCGGCGATATGAGCAGCCCTTCGACAGTCAGTTTGACGACCAGTGACAGTGCCGGAAGTCAGTCGTGCGGCGCAGTAAATGGTAAAGCTTCGTCGCGGTGTGATTACGTCAGCACCTTTGGGGTAGCACAATTCGGTGTTGGTCAGAGCACTACGACGGTGACGATTCCGATTACCGATGACGCCTTTGCTGAAGGCGCCGAGACTTTTGACATCGCAATCAGCAACGGTGTAGGCACTAACCTTGGCGCTTTAATCAATGCGACCGTCACCATCAACGACAACGACGGTGCGAATGGATCGAATCCGCTCAGCGACAATTCGTTCTTCGTTCGTCAACAGTATCTGGATTTTCTGAACCGCGAGCCGGACGCGTCAGGCCTCGCGTTCTGGACGGGCCAAACAACCAACTGCGGATCACCAGATCCTCTGGTATGTCGTATCAATGTGAGCGGTGCGTTCTTCCTCTCGATTGAATTCCAACAGACAGGTTATCTCGTCGAGAAAATTTATAAGACTGCTTTCGCTGATGCGATCGGATCGTCGACGCTCGGTGGTGCACACAATCTCAGAGTTCCCGTCGTCCGGCTCAATCAGTTCTTGCCGGACACGCAACGAATCGGTCAGGGCGTCGTCGTCAACGTCGGCAACTGGCAACAGCAACTCGAAGACAACAAGAACGCGTTCACTGAAGAGTTCGTGCAGCGGCCAGCGTTTCTGACGGCGCTGCCCTCATCGATGACGGCGGCGGAGTTTGTCGACAAGCTAAACGACAACGCTAAAGACAACGGCAACGTCAAGCCCTTGTCGCAAAGCGAGCGTGACAATCTGGTGAATGCGCTGAACAACGGCGCCATGACGCGTGCGCAGGTGCTGCGGGCGGTGGCGGAAGACGTGGATCTTGATCGATCAGAAAAGAACCGGGCCTTTGTGTTGATGCAGTTCTACGGATATTTGCGGCGCAACCCGAACGACCCGCAGGACACGGATTACACCGGCTACGAGTTTTGGCTGAACAAGCTGAATGCGGCGAACGGCGACTACATCGCCGCCGAAATGGTCAAAGCCTTTCTTTCCGCCCCCGAATACAACCAGCGTTTCGCCCAGTGATTTCGGCTCAGCACTGGGAGCGTTAGCGACCGCATCATTTGCTCTCGAACTACATCCTGATTCGATCGTTGCCGCTCCTGGTACTGACATAAATCTCGGCCAAGTCGCAGGTTAAATCGTCTATTTCCCGAGGGCATAATAAATCGTTGACAGCCCCCAAAGCCGGGCGCTACACTCGAAAAACCTCAAGGTGTTTACGGCACACCAACCAGAGCCGGCCCCTTTTTTCTGGCGATTTCACTCGGAGATCACGCGGATCAGGAGCATCGATGAAATTAACCATAGCCATCATCATCATTGTCTGCGCCATCGGAGTCGGATATGCGCAGAGTCCGCCGACGCTCAGGATTGTCACCGAAACGCCGGGGCTGCCTTCGGATCTTTTCTACGGCAACGTCAAGGTAAAGCCTTTGCGCGTGCGGCCGGGCACCAATCCGCCGCAGTTCATTACCATTAACGACAACGACTTTTTCGTGCAGCAACAATACATCGATTTTCTGACCCGCATGCCCGATACTTCCGGCTTCAATTTTTGGCTGGGACAGATTAACAGTTGCAACGGCAATCAGGCCTGCATCGATGTCACCCGCATCAACGATTCGGGCGCGTTCTTTCTCTCGATCGAGTTTCAGGATACGGGTTACCTGGTTGAGCGCATGTACAAGACAGCCTTCGGAGACGCGACGGGAAACTCGGCACTTGGGGGCAACCACAACATCACCGCGCCGACTATCAAGTACAGCGATTTTCTTCCTGATGTGAAACAGATCGGGAATGGAGTGATTGTGAACCAGGGAAATTGGCAAGCACAACTGGAAGCCAATAAGGTTTCATTCAGCCAGGCTTTCGTGCAGCGTTCGACGTTTACGAGTCTTTACCAGACGACCATGACGCCGGCCGCTTTTGTCGATGCGCTGTTCCTGAAGACCGGAGTAACTCCGACGTCCACTGATCGGAATCAGGCGATTGGTGAATTCCAGGGCGCCGCCGATATCAGCAATGTGACGAATCGAGCCAAAGCTTTCCGCGATGTGGCTGAGAACGCCACTCTCGCTACGCAGGAGAAGAATCGCGCGTTCGTCCTGATGCAGTACTTCGGTTATCTGCGTCGCGATCCGAATAATGGTAATGGCGACACTGACTACACCGGTTATGATTTCTGGCTCGGCAAATTGAATGCCGCCAACGGAAATTTTATCTCAGCCGAAATGGTCAAGGCGTTCATCACCTCGCCCGAATACCTGAACCGGTTCTAGCCCCGGCGACTTATGTGAAATCCGAATTAGGCTGGCGGCAGCCCCGCCGGCCTTTTTCTTTTGTCTCGCCGGCTGCGATTTAGCGGGGAAGATTCTATACTCTGCCATCCGCATGATCCGCCATGACAGGTCTCACCGATCAATCATCTGCTACGAGCGACGAGCAAACTCGATTGCCAGATCTTTCGGTGGTTATTCCCGCGCTCAACGAAGCTGAAAATCTCAAAGCACTGCTGCCGTTGATTCAGCAAGTCGTCACCGCCCTGAACATCAAAGCGGAAATCACAGTCGTGGACGGCGGATCGATTGACGACACCAAAGCAGTCGTTGCGGCGCTCAACGCCCGGATGGTGCTGCAAACGGAACGCGGTTATGGCGGCGCGCTGCTCGCCGGCTTTGCCACTGCGGGTGCGCCATACGTGGCCACCATGGACGCGGACCTTTCGCATCCGCCAATCTTCCTGAAGGATTTCTTTCCAGCACAGTGGGATCCGAAGCTTGGAATTCACGTGACTTGAAGTCGCGGC
>JADMIO010607154.1_pt1 | contig 25296 bp, 30 predicted proteins | sample 8958161 | NCBI WGS metagenome assembly JADMIO01 (sample SAMN16585339, study PRJNA669376) | soil metagenome | isolation source: Crop rotation soil | place: USA: Cullars Rotation, Alabama | collected 2011
AGCCGACCGCCCCGCGCCGTCCTGCCGTGCCTCCGGTGTTCTCGGTCGCCCTGGGCGTGCTCTTCGCCGTGAGCGCGATCGCGGCGGTCGCGCCGGGCGTGGCGATCGTGGCTGCCGTCACGGGGATCGTCACGCTCCGCACTCTCGACCGCACGCTCGCGGGCTTCTGGCGCCGCCGGTACGAGCGTGGTCCGCGCCGCACGGACCGTGCCGTCGCGGTGCTCACCTCGCCCTGGTCCTTCGTGGCCGCAGCGTTGCTCAGTCTGCCGACCCTGGTGCTGCCGGCCGTGATCGGTGCCAGCGTCTCGTTTCTGGTGGGTCTGCTGCCACGGGACGGCGTGCCGATCGGGCCCGACTCGGCGTTCGCCCTCGGGGTGGGCATGGCTGCTGCGCTGTTCATGGTGTGGTCTGGGCCGGGTGGGTTCACCATTCGCCGGGCGTTCGGCGAACTCGTCAAGTACGGCGCTCCGTCGGGCCGCGCCCGAACGGTCGTGCTCGCCGTCCTCGCCCTGATCGGAGTCTCGGCGTTGATCGTGGCCTCGCAGGGGGCGCACGACGACACCCTCGTCGACCTGGTGCGCGAGCGGGTTCCCGGGCTCTGACCCGCTGACCTCTGACCGTGACCTCAGGCCGTGACCTCAGGCGGCGTGAGCTCGGGCCGCAGCGAACTGCGGCTGGGGGCGCCCGAACAGGAACCCCTGGGCGTGAGCCGCGCCGATCTGCTCGAGCGCGTGGCGCTGGGCCTCGGTTTCGACGCCTTCGACCACCACGTCGATGCCGAGGCCACGCCCGAGCGCGGTCACCGCCTCGACGATGCGCTCGCAGTGGTGGCTCTCGCCGAGGCCGGAGGTAAAGCTGCGGTCGACCTTGATTCCGCGGATCGGCAGGTCGCGCAGGTAGGAGAGAGCGGAGAAGCCGGTGCCGAAGTCGTCCACCACGATCCGGGTACCGAGGCCGTCGAGCCGGGTGAGTTCGCTCTGCGCGATGGGGGCGGCGGTGAGCATGACCGATTCGGTGAGTTCCAGCACGAGCCGCTCGGGAGGCAGGCCGCTGTCGGCGAGTGCGGCCTCGACGGCACGGTGCAGCCCGGGTCGGGCCAGCTGAAGCGCCGAGACGTTGACGGCGACGTAGCCGGCCCGCGTGCCGGCGGCTGCGGCGACGGCGGTGGCCCGCTGGATCACCCAGCGGCCGATGTCGACGATCAGCCCGGAATCCTCCGCGACCGGCAGGAAGTCGATCGGCTGCAGCAGGCCGCGCTCGGGGTGACGCCAGCGAAGCAGCGCCTCGTGGCCCACGGGGCGCGCCGAGCGCAGGTCGACGATCGGCTGGAAGTGCAGGCTCAGCTCGCCGCGGACCACGCTCCGGCCCAGGGCCTGCTCCAGGTCGAGGTGGCCGCTCGCGTGGCGGATCAGCTCGGGGTCGGCGATCTCCCACGTGTCGCGGCCCGACTTCTTGGCCCGGTACATGGCGTTGTCGGCATCCCGCAGCAGGCTCGTCGGATCGGTCTCTGGCGAGACCGCGAGGGCGATGCCGATGCTCACGGTGGGAGCGAGGCTGCGGCCGTCGATCACGATCGGCTCGCGGGTCGCGTGCAGCAGTCGCTCGGCGACGATGACCGCCGCGCGCTCGTCGACGACGTCCTCGCACAGGACGACGAACTCGTCGCCGCCCAGCCGGCCGGCCGTGTCGCCGCCCCGCAGGGCGCCGCTCACCCGTCGGGCCACCTCGACCAGCACCTGGTCGCCCACCGCGTGCCCCAAACTGTCGTTCACGACCTTGAACCGGTCGACGTCGCAGACCAGGAGCGCGACGGACTTGCCGTTGCGCCGAGAGCGTTCGAGGGCCTTCTGGATCCGGTCGAGCGCCAGGATCCGGTTGGGCTGACCGGTCAGGGGGTCGTGCAGGGCCACGTGGGCGAGCAGGTCCTGGGCGTGCCGGCGATGCGTGGTGTCCTGCACCTGGACGACGAGGTCCTGCGCCTCGCCGGGGGTGCCGCTGAGCGCGACGGACGCGATGCCCCAGGCGACGTCGCCGTCCAGGCGCAGCCAGCGGACCTCGATCTCGAGGGTCTCGCAGTCGCCTGTGGTCGCCTCGCGGTTCAGCTCGGCGAGCCCGGACCGGTCGTCGAGATGCACGAACTCGTGGAGCAGCCGGCCCTGAAGGTCGTCGGTCGAGGCGCCCAGGAAGCGTGCCAGGGCCAGATTGCTGCGGACGACGCGACCGGTCGGGTCGAGGAACGCGAACCCGGTCGGGGCGTGCTCGATCGCCAGCCTGAAGTGCTCCTCGCCGAGGCGTTGCGCCCCGACACGCTCGTGCTGCTCGGTTTCGAACCGGCCGTGCGCGTCATGGAGGACCACACCATCGTCGAGGTCGGCGAACGCCTGGGCATTGCGGGACGGCAGGGTGACGACGTCGTCGGTGACCGAGGCCGCCGCCTCAGCGACGAGTGCTTCGTGCATCCCCACCCCTTGCCGCGCCGTATGGACGCTCGTCCAGGTTCTATGTGTATACGAAACGGAGCTATTTGGCTACTTAGCGTGCATCTGGTTGATGGAAAAACTACTGACTTGGGGGGAGCAACGCACTGCCCCAGACGGCTGAGTGCGTCACCGACAGGCGGACGGGTCACCCGTTCGGCCCAACGTCGGCCCTGCTGGCAGACTCGCGCATGTGCAGGATGCCCACGACACGCTCGAGCTCGACCCGCTCGCCGACTTCCACCGACGCGAGGCCTCCTACCTGTACGGCGTGGTGATCAGCGGAGCGGTCCTGGCGACCTCCTCGACCGAAGACCGGTTGGCGCAGGTCGTCGGGCAGATGTTCATCACCCTGGTCGTCTACTGGCTCGCCGAGACCTACGTGCATCTGATCGCCGCCCGAACGCTGCTCCAGCGGCGTCTCTCCACCGTCGAGCGGCGGGCGATCGCGGCCGATGGCTGGCCGCTCGTGGCGGCGTGCGTCGTCCCGGCGATCTTCATCGGTGTGGAGGCGCTCCTGGGCGTCCCGACCGAGAGGGCCGTGAAACTCGCATTGTCCGTCAACGCCCTGCTGCTCCTGGGAGTCGGCTGGGAGATGAGTCGGGCCGGCGGCCTGCGCGGCTGGCGACTCGTCGTGTCCGCGGTGAGCGCCAGCCTGCTCGGTCTCGCGATGGTCTTTCTCAAGGCGGGGTTGCACTGAGCTGCTTCGCGCACCCGACGTGGAGGTGGTCCGGTGGCCGACCCATGGGATGAGGAGTTCCTGCCCTCGGCGGGCGCTCGCAGCACGCTGCAATGGGCACACGAACACGGCGCCTCGACGCTGGGCGAGGCGTACGACCTGCTCGACCAGCTGGAGGTCTCCAACGACGTTCCCGAGGTCCTCGGTCACGACGACACCGTCGACGGCATGCGCGAGGAGCTCGAGTTCGGCATCGAGGTGGTGGGGGCAGACGCTTCGCTGACCAGCCTGCTGTAGCGGGGGACGCCTCCGGCGCCCACGAGGTATCTCTATCCTTGTCCCAGCACGTCTCACGTCACTGCCAGCATGGCGCAATCGGTAGCGCACCCGACTTGTAATCGGGCGGTTCCGGGTTCGAGTCCCGGTGCTGGCTCTCATCGAACTAGCCGTTCACGTGCAACTTTACCGCTTGACCTCGGATGAGTCGAGGGCTTCCGGGGTCGAATTGCTCACGGATTGCTCACCGATCAGTCCGCGGGTTGCATTCGCGACCAGCTCGCGGGTCTCCGCGCGCATCAACTTCGCGTAGTGCTTTCGGGTCGTCGCGGGGTCCGCGTGGCCCAGGACCATGCTTACGAGTTCGATCGGAACGCCCCCCGCGAGGAGCATCGACGTGGCACCGCCGCGCAGATCGTGAAGCCGGATTCGAGGCAGACCGAGCCGCTGAATCTCAGCGACGAACGCTCGGGTGACCTCGGCTGGCCGCATGGGTTCGCCGTCGGGCAGCGCGAACACGAGGTCGTGGTCGACGTAGTCGCGGCCCATCGCCTCCCGGTCGTCGTCCTGGCGACTCCTCTGCGTACCCAGAGCCTCGGACACAGCCGGCGCGATCGGCACCCACCGCTTCCCCGCGGCCGACTTCGGACGCTTCAAGTACCGCCCGACATGCTCACGCCCACAGACGTCGCAGCGGTGCGTGCCGGCCAGGGCCGCGAGTGTCGTAGTCACGTTCAGACCCGTCCACTCCCCGTCGGCGTTGGCCTCCAGGTCGCACCAGCGCATCCCGAGCAGCTCCGCGCGCCGGACTCCGCAGAAGGCCGCCGTGACCCAGATCGGCCAGGCGTCGGTCGACGCTGTACCCGTGAGGAACGAGACCGTCTGCTCGGTCGTCCAGTTCTCGTGCTCCGCACCGTCCCCATCCGGGAGGCTGTCGAGGTCACCCTCGGCGGGGTTCACGGCGATGAGCTTCCGCTTCACCGCGCCGCCCTTGCTGCTACCGAGCGCAGCGCGCAGCGTGCGCCGGTACCAGTCCAGCGTCACGGCGCTGCGCTCCTTCACGAACGCGCCCGAGTTGCCCGCCGGACGATCGGTTCTGGGCTTCGCCAACTCGGCCAGCATCGACTCGACATGGTGCTGCCGCAGGTCGCGTAGCCGGATGTGGCCGATGGTCGGGATGAAGACGTCGTTCACGTGGCTCTTGTACGAGTCGAACGTCTTCGGGGCGACCGTCGCGCGCTTGTAGTCCAGCCAGTCGGTCAGGAACTCGCCCACGGTGACGCGCTTGTCGTCTGCCCAGATCCCGCCGTCGATGCGTGACAGTTCCTCGCGCATGGCCTTGTCGGCGGCCTCCTTCGTGCGGAAGCCGGACTTGGTGACCTGCTTGCGCTTCCCGGTGCTCGGGTTGCGGCCCGCGTCGATCACGTACCACCAGCCGTGCGCGCGCCGGCAATTCTCCACCTTCTCACCGGCACGCGGGTGGTCATTCGGGTATCGGTGGGTGCACTGCCGGCGGCGGACGCTACCGCTCGCCACGCTGCCCAGCCCCCTGCCCGACATCGTCCGAGTGCTCCAAGAGGCGGGTGTGGACCTTTGACGCCTCGATGATCGCTTCTGTCTCCTCCGTGAGATCAGTGAACCGACCGATTACCCGCTCAGGGCCGGTTGGCTCATCGATGCCCGCGAGGAAGTCGGGAAGCTCCGGCGCCACCCGATCTCTAACGGCGAGCCCCTCGCGGAGCTGGGCGAGAAGCAGCACCTCCTTGGTGGCGTTTCTGACGACCGATCGAGTTGTCTCAGGGTCGGTGTAGGAGAACCCGTCGCCTTCGCGCGCTGCCTCGCGATGGTTGTTCAACGCCCTCCAATCCTCCACGAGCGTGGCGACCGAGACGTAGTGACGCTGGAGCGTGCGGAAGTCGGATGAGGCTGGCCCCTTGGGCGAATGGAACGCGAACCAGGCGCTCGCCGCGTCCATGGCCGAACGCTCCCCTGGAGGCAGTTCGATCGTCGCGGACGTAGCCCTGAAGATCAGGTCCACCGGGGCGAGGTCGAGCGCTGCCGCCAACGCCACGACCTCGGCGAGGGGTACTGACTCCCGCGTCCCGGCCTCCAGGCTGGAGATCGACATCCGCCCCACGCTGTAGCCGAGCGCTGCGCACGCTTCACCGAGTTCGAGGATCTGCATACCCCGCTCACGGCGATACGCCTCCAGGTTTCGACCGACTTGCTGAGTCAGTGCGTGCCCCCAGCTCTTTGCCTCCGGTGGCCCTGGTCTACGTCGGGGTGCCATACGGACTCTCCTGTAGCTCGTTAAACCTGCATAACGCGCTCTATTGAACATGGAGTGGACTTAAGTCGCAAGGGCTCGTATGGTGACGACCACTGAGAAGCAAGTTTCATCGACCACAGGAGTGCGGATGACTACTCAGTCTGCATCAGGGCCTCGACCACCCTTGACCATCCAAGAGTTCGCCAAGGTGATGGGGGTCAGCCGCGCCACTGCGTACCGGCAGCTCGCCGACGGCACCCTTCCGGTTCGAACCATCAAGATCGGGCGACAGCACCGAGTGCCTCGGGCGGAACTCGACCGACTCCTAGGCGAGGGTGGGGCGGCGTCATGACCGAGTCCACAACGAAGAACGCCCGCCCCGGTGCTGGTAACACCGGAACGGGCGAGAGCGTCCAGCTAGCCGCCGGGACACTCACAACCGTACCCCTGACCCCGTTCCTCGACGAGACGGCCCCGTGCGGCTGCCCGTGGTCGACAGCATGGGAGACGTTCCTCGCTGGTCGCGAGTCCGGGCACGTCGCCGGCTACGCCCAGGGGCACGCCGACGGGCTCGACGTGATCCGGCCCGCGGCCGAGGAACTCGCGAAGCTCAAGCCGTCCAAGGCAATCGAAGAGCAGGTCGCCCGCGCCTACCGCAACTGGCGTGAGCGTCCCCGCTGGGCGACGCCGAGCCCCGCCGAGCGTCGGGAGGCATCGTGAGCGTGGTCATGGCCGACTTTCGGGCCGTCCCCTACCGCCGTCACGGCTGCACCCGTCGCCACCGCTCCCTGAACACGCTCCTGCGGTGCGTGTGGCCGAAGGCTCACTGGATCACGGGTTCGGGTCGCTGGGCGTCCGTGTCTCGGTGCCGTGGGGTCACGGTGATGCTCTGGCCGGCCGAGGCTGAGGCGCGCCGAGCCCTGGAAGCAATCGCCGCGTTCGGTTGCGGCGGCCGATGCACACAGAAGCACGCGCTGATCCGGCTGTCAGATGAACTCGTCGCGGGGGTGGCCCGGTGAGCGCCATTCTTAGCGCCGCAGAATACGCAGAATCCGCAGAACCCCCCGGCGGCGAGTGGGCGGATCCCGTTCCACTGAGCCGCGTCTTCCATCCGCCGGCCTTCCCTGTCGAGGCGCTACCGCGAGTCGTCGGCGACATGGTGAGCGCCGTAGCAACGTTCACGCAGACCGATCCGGCGATGGCCGGCGGGGTCGCTCTCGCCACGCTTGCCGCATGCTGCGGTGGGCGCGTCGAGGTCGAGGTTCGGCCGGGATGGCGCGAGCCGACGAACCTCTACGCCGCTGTGATCGCGTCCCCCGCTGAGCGAAAGTCGGCCGTCCACGCACGGATGACCCGTCCTCTGTTCGACGCCGAGCGCCGCCTGGTCGACGAGTCGCGCCCGCAGGTCATCGAGGCCGAGGTGCAGCGGGACGTAGCCCGACGCGCGTCCGACCGAGCCCGCGCAGAGGCGGGCAACAAGGCCGGCGACCGATCCGAGGAGACGGCCAACGCCGTGGCCGCCGCAGCAATGGCCGAGGAGATCGAAGTTCCCGTCATGCCACGTCTCGTCGTCGACGACGTGACGCCCGAGGCGCTCGTCACGGTGCTCGCCGAGCAGCACGGGCGGATCGCGAACCTCTCCGCAGAGGCCGGCGTCTTCGACGTCATCGCAGGCCGGTACTCCAGCGTCCCGAACGTGGACGTCTGGCTGAAGGCGCACGCCGGCGACCCGCTGCGGATCGACCGTCGAGGCAGGCCACCGGAGTTCGTCGAGCATCCCGCGCTCACCGTGTGCGTGATGGTGCAGCCGCAGGTGATCTCCACCATCGGCCGCAACGACAGCTTCCGCGGACGCGGTCTGCTCGCCCGGTTCCTCTACATCGCCCCGTCATCGCTCGTCGGCCGCCGCAAGTCGGACCCCGAGGAGATCCCGGGCGTCGTCGCAGCGAGGTACGACACCGCCGTCACGGATCTCGCCGTCGCCCTGGCCGGCTGGCGGGAGCCGGTACTGCTCACGCTCACCCCACAGGCACTCAAGCGACTCCTCGTCTTCGCCGACGAGGTCGAGCCCAGGCTGGGGCCGCAAGGATCGCTCGCCCACGTCGCGGACTGGGCAGGCAAGCTCGTCGGCGCCGTGGCGCGCATCGCCGGCCTACTGCACTCCTTCGAGTACCGCGAAGTGCCGTCCACGACCGCGCCCACAGTGATCGACGAGGACACCATCGGCCAGGCCATCACGTTCGGCCGATTCCTCACCCACCACGCGCTCGTCGCCTTCCAGGCGATGGCCTCGGATCCGGCGGCGAACGACGCCAAGCACGTCATCGACGTCGCCCTAGCGAAGACCATCGAACCTGTCACGTCGCGGCGGGACATCTTCGCGAAGGTCAGCCGCTCGCGGTTCCCCAAGGTCGGCGACCTCGACCCAGTCATCGCCTTGCTGTGCGAGCTCGGATGGATCGCCCACGTCGAAGAGGAGCGCCGAGACGGACCCGGCCGCAAGCCGTCCCCGCGATACGCCTTGCACCCCCATCTGACCCATTTCGCGGATTCCGCGGATTCTGCGGCGAGGAGTTGGACCTCGTGACCGCCTCATCCACCACCGCCCGCACCGCGATCCACGTCGACCAGATCCTCACCCGCGCCCATGGCGGACGGATGCCAGGCGACCTCGACCGCCTCCCGGAATGGGCACGGCTTGCAGCCGTCCAGGCCGCTGTCGAACTCCTCACGGGGGCAGGTGAACGCTGCGCCCATCGAAGGCACGGACCACTAGGGATGACCATCGCCGCCGCCTGGGCGCCGGGCCAGCTCGTGTGCCCTGCCTGCCAGGACCGCCTCCACCCTCCCAGCGAACGTGAACACACGTGCGACGCCTGCGGAGCGGACGGACCACTGCGGATCGGCGTCCTCCAGTGGGGCCCGCTGACCTTCACTTACGCCACCTGCACCTCGTGCGCGATCACCTCCGACCCGGCGCGCAACCAAGCACGCCACCGCTGAAAGGGACCCATCCCATGCGCTACCTGACCGCGAACGACATCCTCACCGCCGTCCGCCGAACCGACGGGGGTCGGATGAGCGCTGCGTACCTCGCCGACCGTTCAGCGCCGGCAACCACCTTCGGGCGCGGCGTCACCGAATCACTCCCCGCCCAGCAACAGCAGTGGCTCAACGACATGAGCCAGGTTCGCACCAACGGCGCCGCACCCCGCTACGACCACCCCGGCGCGCGGCCCGTCCGCCGCGAACCTGGCCCTCTCACCCCCGCCGAGCTGGTCTGGATTCAGCGACTCCCGGCCGACCCCGCGCAGGTCTCCTACGAGGACGCCCGAGTTCTCGTAGGCCTCGTCGCATCCGTGGGGAAGGTCGCCACTCCCGGTGCGGACCAGTTCGAAGGCGCCCAGCCCGCACACAACGACCCCAAGGCAGCCGGCGACTCCCGCCTCGTTGAATCGATCTACGCGCCGATCCGCGAACTACACGACCGGGCCGTCGCGAACATCCGCCTCGAAGTCGCCCAGCAGCCCCTACCCGCCATCCCCGCCAGCACGACCGGAGCCCTAGCCGAGGCGTACATGGCAGAGATCCCCGGCCTACGGCAGCACGAGGCATGGGCGCGCGCAGAGGAAGCCGTCGCCGATGCCCGAGCCGACCGCGAAGCCACGAGGCAGAAGGCGATCGACGCCGCACGCAAGGACATCGCACGAGTCGACGAAGCCCTCGCCAAGCGCACCGCCACAGCTCCACTGACCGACTGACCCCCCGGTGCCCCACCCCCCCACCCCCTCGCGCGCTTCACCGCGTAGTTCTGCGGTGAGGGGTGGCTACGGGTCTGGGAATCTCGCAAGTCTGCGTCGATCGGGGCCCTCCAGAGGGCCGCTTAACACCGAAAGGAGGCGATCCCCGTCGTTGGAATGGGACCACCACCGAAGCATCCCGACAGGCGCGCGAGGCGCGGGCAGTCGTCCGCCCTCCTCACCCTGCCCGCCGAGGGCAGGCAGGGTGACCCTCCTCCGTGGCCGCTGCCGACACCGATCGATGTCGCCGTGCTCGAAGCCGCGGTAACGCGGACGGAGGCCGAACACGAGGCCGCGGTGACGTCCCGGGCTCGGGCTGGTGCTGCGCGTCGGATGATGGCAGCGCGGTCGCGTCTGGCTGAGGCCGTGGCGCAGGCTGAGTACCGCCAGGCGGCGGAGCTGGAGTTGTGGGCCGAGCTGTGGGCCACACCGCAGGCGGTGCAGTGGGAGCAGATGCGTTGCGGCCGTGAGCTCGCGCAGTACGTGCGGTGGAAGGTGTTCGCGGAGGGCGGACACCTGAAGGCCGGCGCTGAAGCCCGACAACTCGCAGACCGGCTCGGTCTGACGCCGATGGCCCTGCTTCGGTTGCGGTGGGAGGTCGTGGCGGACACCCAGGACGGGGCCAGTACGCCAGCGAGGGCGACCGAGGACGTCCGGGCCAGGTACGCGACCCTCCGCGCAGTCGCCCCCCGAAAGGCCAGAGAACTGACGATCAGGCAGGAGCAGCAACGATGACCGGAACCATCACCCCGTCCGTGGACGAGGTCGAGCCGGTCATCGCCGGCGTCGACCTGATCATTCGGGCACTGGTACGGGCTCGGGCGGGGCGACTCAGGTCGGTGATGCCTTCGGTGTGGTCGGCTCCGCCGGCGGTGGCCGCATCCATGACCGTGGTGCTGGCACGGCTCGTCGCGGATCTGTCTGCCCTTGAGAAGCACGACCTGAGCGCGGCACCGGTCGTCCCCGGCACGGGTCGAAACGCGTTCTGGTCCGTGGTGAGCGCGGTCGACGCCGGAGAGGACCCAACCGAGCTCGTGAATGCGTTTCCGGATCAGACCCGTCGTGCCGCCGCGGCGAGAGGCGTGGAGGCGGTGGTGACGATCGCAGCGTCGGCGCCGGCCGTGCGCCAGAGGATCGCGAGGTTGTCAGAGCTGATCCGTACAATGAAGGTAGCCCGCGCAGAGCTCGACTTGGCACGTCACGGTGCCGTCGCTGAGCGTGGAGTGACTCGATGAGCGGCCCTGGTGGTGTTGAGGCAGGTCGGGCGCGGGTCCGGGTCGTCTCGGACACGTCGAAGATCCCGGTCGAGGTGAAGAAGGTCGCCGAGGCGATCGAGAAGAAGATCCGCATCGAGCTCCCGGTGTCGCTGGACACGGATTCGGTGAAGGCGGAGATCGACCGGTGGAAGCGTCGGATCACCGAGCAGACGTCGAAGCTGCCTGCGGCGAAGGCGCCGGTGGCGTCGCCGGACATGGATGCGTGGTCGAAACAGGTCCGTGCCGATGTCCTGAAACTGCAGAGGTCCATCGACGTCGCCCTGCCGGTGACGGCGGACGCGGAGCGGTTGCGACGGGATGTGGCGGCGAAGGTCCGCGCTGTCGAGTCGGGTATCGAGATCGGTGTCCCGATCGACTTGGAGCAGGCCGCGCAGTTCCGCACGGAGACCCTGCAGATTGTCGCCGAGATTGAGGCGATTGCGGAAGCGTCGCATCCGACGGTGGAGATCGAGACGTCCGTCGACCGGGACTCGATTACCCGGACTGCGGCGTCGATCGGGCTTCAGGTCGGCGGTGTCCGTGACCTCGCGAAGGTGTCCACACAGGTGGCGCTCTCGGCCAGCAAGGCCGGCGCCGCGCTCGCGACGATCGGCCCCCCGCTTCTGCTCGCCGCCGGGGCTGCAGCGGCAATCGCTCCTGCTCTTCTGACGGCTGTCCCCGCGGTCGCTGGTCTCGGTGCGGGTGTGGGTGTCATCGCCCTGGGCCTGTCGGGGATCAGTGACACGCTCGCGTTGGCGTTCGACCCAGAGAAGACGAAGGAGTTCAAGAAGGCGCTCGCGACGTTGCCTCCGGCCGCTCAGGGTGTCGTGACTGCGATCGTCGCTCTCCGGGAGCCATTCCGGAACCTGCAAAGGTCCGTGCAGGAGACCCTCTTGAAGGGTGTCGGGCCGGAACTGGAGCGGGTCGGGAAGAAGGTTCTCCCCGCCCTATCAGGTTCCCTGAACACGGTCGCGACGTCGCTGAACCGTGGCATCAAGGGCTTCGGCGAGTACGTGTCGAAGGCGTCCACGTTGAAACTCGTCAACGGGCTGATCGAGGGCTCGACGAAGGCACTGTCACCTCTGGGTGGCGCGTTCAAGTCGGTGACGACCGCGCTGTTGCAGATCGGTGCCGCCGCAGCCCCCGCGATGAAGACCCTTACGTCGTCGATCGCCGACGGCGCGAAGGTGTTCGCCGAATGGATCGATCGGGCGTCGAAGTCCGGTGACCTCACCAAGGTGATCTCGAAAGGCGCCGAGTTTCTGCTGACGGTGTTCCGGACTCTGGGCTCTCAGATCGCAGTGGTCTCGCAGATCCTGTTCGCGATCGGCCCGGACTCGGTGAGAATCTTCGCCGCGGTCGGCGGGGCCGTGACGGCAGTGTTCAAGCAGTTGCTCAAGCTCGGTCCGATCATCTCCGCGAACAAGGCGCTGTTCGCGGTCCTGGGGATCGCTGTCCTCGCCCTCGTGTCCCCGGTGGCCGCCGTGGTTGCTGCCGTGGTCGCTGCGATCGTCGCGTTCCAGCAGTTCGGCCCTCAGATCATGACGGCTATCGCACCGTTCACGCAGGCGTTCTCCGCGGCGTGGGCGGTGATCGTGTCGGCGTTCCAGACGGCTCTCCCGATCGTGCAGCAGGCCATCGGGTACGTGGTGGCGTCGATCGCGTCGCTGGAGCCGCAGGTGCGGGCGATGGTCGGCTCGTTCGTCGGGTTCTTCCGGGCTCTGGCGCCGATCGTGGCGCAGGTCGTCGCGGTGTTCGTGGAGAAGTGGCCCCTGATCCAAGCCACCGCCAAGTCTGTGTTCACCTCGGTGATGTCGATCGTGCGGTCCGCCATGACGATCGCGACGAGCCTCATCCGTGCCGCGACGGCGGCGATCACGGCGATCTGGAACAACGGGTTCGGGAAGGTCGTCCTCGGCATCACGCGCGGAGCTCTGACGGCGGTCCTCGGGGTCGTGCGAGGCGCGTTCCAAGTCCTCGCAGGGATCTTCCAGGTCGTCGCCTCGGTGTTGAAGGGTGACTGGAAGGGTGCCTGGGACGGAATCAAGAAGATCGTGTCGGGCGCGAAGACTGCCGTCGTGGCGGTCGTGGAAGGACTGTGGGAAGCGATCAAGGGCGTGTTCGCGGGCGCGAAAGACTTCCTGCTCGGGATCGGCGCCGACATCGTCGGCGGCCTCGTGAACGGCATCACGGGGGCAGGCCACCTCGTCACCGACGCAGCCCGAGCCCTGGCGAACAAACTGCCGGAGTGGGTCCGGAAGGTCCTCGGGATCAACTCGCCGTCGAAGGTGATGGCGACCCTCGGCAAGTGGGTCGTCCTCGGCCTCGCGCAGGGCATCACGAAGTCCCGGGATGCGGTGAAGGCGGCTATCGACCAGATCACGGCCATCGTGGTCAAGTCCGGCAACAAGGCCGCCATCCACGCCGTGCGCGCTGTCGATGACGCCCTCCTGTCCCACGCGAAGACCCGCGAACGGCTCATCGGACGACTCAAGGACGCGCAGTCGAAACTCGGGGACCTGCAGAGACAAGCCCGCGACTACGCCGCGCAGACGAAGGCCAACGTCTTGGCCGGCGCGAACGTCACCACGCTGAAGGACGTGTTCGGGCAGACCACCCTCAAGTCCGTCGTCACCGGGCTGCAGGCGGCCGTCGCCAAGGCGCGGGCGTTCGCCGGGGTCATCGTGAAACTCAAGTCGCTCGGGTTGAACGGGACCGCTCTCGAGCAGTTGATCCAGGCTGGCCCGGAGAATGGCCTCGCTGCGGCGCGGGCCATCCTTTCCGGTGGCCGTGCGGCGATCGATGAGGTGAACCGGCTGCAGAAGCAGCTCGGGGACGCGGGCGCACAGGTCGGGAAGGTTGGCGCCGACGCCCTATACGGGGCGGGCATCAGGGCCGCGCAGGGCATCGTGGACGGATTGAAGGACCGGATCGCGGACATCACTGCGGTGATGCGGAAGATCGCCCGGGAGATGGTCGCGACGATCCGCCGCGAGTTGAAGATCAAGTCTCCGTCGCGGGTGATGCGTGAGCAGGGCCGCTGGGTGCCTCGCGGTCTGGCGTTGGGGATCACCGACGAGGCGGGCGTGGTGTCATCGGCGATGCGGGGGATGGTGCCCACGCAGGTCCGCGCCCCCCGGTTCTCCGGTTCCGCTTCGGCCGGTTCCGCTTCGTCTGGCGGGATGAATCTGTTCCCTGGGGCGACGATCGTCGCGGCGGACCCGAATGAAGCGGCGAACGTGTTCTCCCGCCGCCTCGGGTCTCTGGCGTCGGCCGTCAACCTGACCGTCTGATCCGGGGACCAACGACGATTTCACGAGGTCTTCGAGAGGCGAAGGCCTCGTATGGGCGACGATCAGACGGGGTCGTCCCGGACGAATGCCGCGACACGGCACCACATGAAACGCTCGTTTTGCTGGATCCGGTCCGTGACCCGGTATCGATGCCTGAATCCAAACGGGTTGATCTCCTGACCGACCTGGACACCACCGGACGGGTAGGTGTCGTCGGCGATCGTCTGGCCGTTCAGTTTGCCGCCCTCCATGAGCACGAACGCGGGTGGAACCGTAGGGGGTCTAGTCACTTGAGGCTCACTTTGACGCCACCCGAGAACAACGAGTCGTGCAACTCCAAGCCCGTCAACGTTGCTCCCTTCGGGATGTCGAACACGATCTGACCCTTCACTGTGTTCCCCGGGTTGATCTCCTCGAAGAACACCTCGTTGTCCTCGATGTAGATCCCCGCCGTCGAGTCCGGGGCCACCTCCCGGCCCTTCCCGTCGAACCCCTTCTGCGCCGAGTCGACGAACGTCTGCGGCTCATCCCCGATGTTCTCCACCCGCAAGGTGACGAGAACGAACTGGCCCTGAGCCTTCTCCTGGAACCCGTCCGGCCCGATCGACTTCACGCCCGGCTTCACCTTGACCACGGTGAACTCGAACTTCCCGTCGCGGACCTTGTCCCCGATCCCGGCACCCGCCGGAGCCACTGCCTTCGCGGGGGCCTTCTTCGACTCCGCAGCCTTCGACGGTGCGGCCTTCGCGGGCTCCGTGGCGGCGTCGGCCGGCGCCGTCGTGACGTCCGACGCTGCTGGGGTTGTCTCGTCTCCGCTGTCGCCCAGGGAACCGATCACACCAATCACCAGGAGAACAGCGACGACCACGCCCGTGATCTTTGCCCACCGCGGGATCCCACCCGACGGCTTCGCGGGCTCCTCGATCCAGAGCTGCCACCCGTCCGGCACTGGACCCCACTCGACGGGCGGCGTCCAACCCGCGGGTGGTGTCCATCCCGGCGTCGGCGGTGCGGGCCAGTTCGGCGGCGGGTTGAACTTCGATGCCATGGTGACTCCCCGCTTGGCGGCGCCACGTCGGCACCGAACTATCAAGGTGTAGCGGGATGATCACAGCTACGTCACAGGAACGGCCGAAATCGAGACGAACAGCGGATACAGGAGTGCCTTCACGAGCGGCGACGGCGACCCCAGACAAGCGGGCCACCAGCGGGACATGCGGTCACAACAGGTCAGTCCCGCCGCGGCCGGTTCGTAGCGCCCAGGGGCACCGGTCACGGAAGGACGTTGGCGACCGCCATTTTCGGGCTTCGTGTGACATGACCGTCGCCCAGCTCAACCACCGCTCTGACTGACTCCACCCGCTTTGAAAGCACGTCTGACGACGCGACATGGAGGCTCCTCACATTTTCGAACGGGGTCCACCAGGTGGCCGACGACCCTCCCGGGATTGTGTGCGGGAGATTGGGCCCGATCTGGTCTGCGATCGGTGTGATGAGGACAGTGGTCCCACCATCGATGGACCACTTTTCGACCGTGATCGGAGAGACGCCGGTGTTGCGGACCTCCACACCGATCAACGGATCTTGGTATCCCTGGTCGATCAGGCGCTCAAGTTCTCGCGGTTCGGGAACCTTCGTGGAACTGGCGACACCACCTCTGCCACCCAGACCGAACAGCGCTCGAACGCGGAGCCTGCGCGCCCACGCTCTCCATGTCCACCAGGCCGTGAGTCCCGTGAATACCACCGACAGGAGCGAGAAGACCAGGCTGGCTATCGTCAACGTCAGCGTCGTGGCGTTCATGGAGCCATCCTCTCGCCCAGACACCACCGGCGACCTGAGATCGTGCGACCAGGGCGACGGCGGAGAGCATCTCGACCGCGCCAGACAGTCAGACCGACCAGCGAGCCGGGATGCGTCCCGCGCTCCTCAATGTGCGTTCGTAGCCGCGACTGGTCGGCGCGTCGATCATCCTGACTCTCACCGTCAGGTCGAGGAGCGTCCCGGTCCTTCTTCCCTCCCCGTCGAGCGAGATGGGCCAGCCACCGTGCCGACAGAGGTTTACCGAGGGCCGGTGTAGCGGAATCACGAAGGTCCGCCATACGCCCGATCTTGACCGGTTTCCCGGGCGCGGCGTGTTCATCCACGGGTAAACCTGGCGTGTGAGCGACGACGACGCCCTGCGGTGGCCCGAGGACGATCCCGACCCGGCGAAGACGCCCGAACCCCGCGTGGAGGCGGAGGACCCAGCCGATACGACCGGGCGAGGCTGCGCGATCGGCTGCATCAGCGCCATAGTGATCTTCCTGGGCGTGGCATTCCTGGGCCTCCTGGCCTCGGAGTTCGGGGGTGGTGATGAACCGACCCCAGTCGACCCTTACGTCACGGCGCACGGGGTGATGCGGAGCGCCTGCGAGTCGGCTGTACTGGGTCGGCTCAAGGCGCCGACCACGGCGAAGCTGAGCGGCACCCACGGCGGCAACGACGGGCAACGGTGGCTGTTCACCGGAGCGGTGGATGCGGAGAACAGTTTCGGGGTGCCGATCCGGTCTGCATGGTCGTGCGCGGGTCTCTACTCGGGCGGGTTGGCGACAGATGTGGTCACGCTGATCGACGGGAAGTGAGCGAACGTCTCAAGGCCCCTCAGGTTGGTCGCGGCTCGATCGCCCACCCGCGTGAGCGTAGAAACTCCACCGCGACCCCCTCTTCTTGCCGAATCGCCGCTCGCAACTGCTTCTTCTGGAAGCCGATGCGTCCCGATTCGACTTGGGTCTCCCATCCTGGGCGGCCGGTCGCGAGGTTCTCGCGGATCAGGAACTCGACTAGGTCTTCGAGGGTTGGGCGGTACCGCCGGCCGCCGACGGGAAAGTGAAGGCGGCCAAGAGGCCGTTCGCCGAGGACGGTGGCCCAGTCATCGGACTCGCCGCAGATCTGCAGGTGCGCCTCGGGGTAGTTGTCGCGCTTGTCGCGTTCGTAGTCAATATGCATCAGCGTCGAGTCGGAGCCCCGCGGGGTAAGGATGAAGGCGCTGCTCCGCACCATGAGGTAGCGGTTCTCATGGTCAGCCTGCAGCCTGAACGAGACGACCAGGTCGACGCCTGGCTTCCCGGCGCAATGGATCGCTTCATTGCTCGTCAGGTTGGTCTTCGTGATCCCGCGCCCGATCACGTACGTCTCGGACTCACCCAGCGGAAGACCGACTGCGCCCAGGCGAACGCCGTCCGCAACGGTGGCGTTCAAGAGGCCGCTCAGTTCGCTAGCGAACTGAGCGGCCTCTTTGCTGAGCTTGAACGACACCGGACGCGGTCAGTGGGGGATGCCCTCGACGGCCATCCACGCCAAACGCGCGCGGACGCTCGAGAACGACCTTGTCGCGGCCTGACTTTCAAGTTCCGAGTAGCTCCGAACACCCGCGGACGCGAGAGCGTTCTCCAGCACCTTCGCGAGATCCGCCTCGGACGCGATCTGCGCGGTGTCCTGCGCGGCACCGACTGTCATGCGAGCGGGCATCACAACGCCTCCATATCCTCGGTGGGAAGAACGTAGCGCACGCTGTGCGCGCGTGCGCTTCGTTCCGGTAACACAACCAACATGACATCGACGTACGACAGTTTTGGCTTGAGCACGTTCACACACGCCGCTCCGCGTCACTCGCGCCCGTCGCGGCGGCAGCGTCCGCGGCCCGTCCGATGGCCCGCCAGTTCTCCCAGGCGGTGCGCCCGAGGCGTCGTGCTCGGCCGGTTCCTCGGCATCGGTGGCAGCGTCGTTCGAGCGAGAGCTGGAGCACGCGGGCGGCGCCTTGGAGCTGTCCGTCGCCCCGGCATCGCCAGCAGCGGGTGAACGGGTTGGCCCAGCACGCCACGGCGTAGCCGGCGGCGAGAACGGCGACCAGGGCGACGGCGAGTAGCAGCACGTTCGTGTGTGTCATGGGTGCCTCCTGGGCGTTCCGAGCCGACCTCGTGAGGCAGGCTCGGAACGCTACTTCGCAGGTGGTGCGGGTTATGGGCCGGTAGCAGGGGCGCTACCGGTAGCGGGTCAGGCCTCGGGGTCGTCCTCGGGTGCTACCTCGCCGGGGGTCAGGTATCCGGCGGGTCCGAACGGTGCGACCTCGACCGGGTCGACGTCCTCGACGACGACCGGCTCGGGTAGGTCGGAGAGGTAGACGCCGCGGCGTGACGCCGGCTTACCGGTGATCGGATCGGGCGCCTTGATCTGCCGCGTGGTGATGTTGCCCTCGGCCGACAGGGCGCCGGCGAGGTTCGTGGACTTCCACGTGTCGTACATGCCGGGCCGGACCTCGACGAGCCGCTCAAGGATCGTCTCGGACCACAGCCGGGCCTCGCCGGCCCGGAAGGTGGCCCGCACGTCGTCGAGAACGGACACGGCGGGCCGGACCACCTGGCCCGCCGCGTGGCCCGTGAGGCGGCCCGCACCCTCGCGGGCCATCCTGGCCCGCTCGACGATCGCGGAGGCGGTGGGCGCGTCGATGTAGTCGCCGCGGACCACGATCGGGTCCACCCCGGCACCGACAAGGAAGCCGATGCCTTTGTCGCGAAGGGTGAACGTCGTGGCCCGGAGCCCGTTCCGGTACGACGACGTGCCGAGCACCATGTCGTTCTCAACCTGCCCCATCACGCGAAGGCAGAACCGGATCCCGACGTTGGCCGAGACGCCGGTCGGAAGCGAGTCCTTGTCCGGTCGCTGAGTGGCGAGGAACAGGATCACCCCGACCGCCGGGCCAAGCTTGATGATCCGCTCGGCCAGGTCGCCGGCCTCCTTCCCGTACTGAGGATGGGAGAACAACTCTTGGCATTCGTCGATGATCAGGGCCAGCGGGTGCAGACCGAGGTCACGACGACTGGCGACCTCCCGGGTGATCTTGTTCTCCTTCACCAGCGCGCGGTCGAGCTTCTTGAGGGTCTCGGTCCGGCGGCCCAGCTCGGCCCGCACTGCCCGCAGGGAGTCGAGGCACCGGGCGATGGTCTGGTCGTCCTGGCCCGACCCGTACTCGTGGGCGACGGGTTCGAGCGGGTCGAGGTCGCCCGTGCCCTTGAGTTCCCAGATCCGAAGTTCGACGGACGGGTCGAGCGCAGCGGCGAGGGCCAGGTTCCGAAGGGCGAACGTCTTGCCCTGCCTCGGCATCGCGCCGATGAGGACGTTGGAGAACATCAGCGGCACCTCGATGGCCCGCCCGCGCGGGTCGCGCCCGAACGGCACCGGCTCGAACAGGTCCACACTGCCCATCCGCACCAGGGGCGACACCGACGGTCGGGTCGCTGCCAAGTCCTCATCACCAACCCACAGGTGAAGCCGGCGCTCCGAGGCACCCGCAGGACGCTCGGGCCAGACCTGACCGATGGTGAGGTCGAGCCCGGACGCGATCTCCGCGCGGACCTTCCCCGCGGTTGCGGCGACGGTTCCGGGAGCGAGGTCGACCACCGCGAGCCAGCCCGGCCCGTCACGCTGAATCGGCGCCTTGAACGCGACCTCATCCGGGCCCTTCGCCAGCTTCGCCGCGATCAACGCCTCGACCACGATCTGATCGGTCAGCCGCCGGGCCCTGGACACGATCACCGCGTGGTCGATGAGCGGGCGATCCCGGGTCGCGCCGAGGCGAGCGACGACGAGCACCAGGGCGACGTACACGCCCCAGCGCACCTCCGCCGCGGCCAGGAGTTGCAGCAGCACCCACGTCACCACCGCGGCCAGCGTGGCGGTGATGATGAGCAGCGACCGCCATCTGATCCGCGCGAGCCTCTGCCGGGACAGGACGAGGTACTCCTTTGGAGCGTTCACTCGCACCATCTCGTGCCGCAATGGCCGGCCTTCGGAGTCCGACCACCACGCGATCAGCCGGACGGTTCCACGCACCGCGCCGACCGGTGCCATGAACAGCACCCGCACGACGTACAGCGGCACCCGGACCAGGTGGTAGGCGGTCGTGTGCCCGTAGTGCCTGCTGGCCCAGCTCAGGTAGTCGCCCAGTTCGGCGCGGGACCGCAGCATGGCCGGGATGATCGGGCGCCGCTCGACGACGCTCGCCCGCACCGAGACCGGCGGTTGCTCGGGCGGGCTGATGAGCGTGCCTTCGATGAGCTCGGCCTCGACGAACTCCTCGGGGGTGTCGAGGTTCACCACCCAATCGCTGGGGGCGACCTCGACGCCGTGGCTGTCGATGACGCCGTCTCGGGTCTCGATGCGACTGCTCACCGGGACACCTCCTGTGCGAGGTGGGCCACGAGGTCATCCTCAGCGAGCCGGCCACCGAGGACCATGCTCACCGCGACCTCACCGTCACGGCGCCATCCGCCGCCAGCCTTGGTGCCGCGCAGGGTCACGGTCTGGGTGAACTCGACCCACCGCCCGCCGGGCAGTTCCCACTCGGACAGCCACGCACCGAACCTCACCCGGCCCCACTGATCGCGGCTGATCGGCTCGAAGCGGTGAGCCCACGAGGGCCGCGTCGCCTCCAGGTCGATCGGGAAGTCATCGGACGGCGAGGTTGAGTTGGCGTACGGGTCGTCGGTCAGGAGCGCGGTCACAGTGCCCGCACCTCCAGCCGGGTAGATCCGGTGCAGGACGAGCAGCGACCACGGAACCCGGTTTCGGCCGCAACCTCGCGCATCAGGGAAGCGTGCGCGGTGCACATCAGGTCGACGGTGATGTGCCCGAGCGGGCACGTCACGATCAGCGCCGCCGTAGCAGGCTTACGGGGGTCTTGGACGGCCAGCCCGCACTCGGGTGTCCAGTCCAGTGCGGACAGCGTCGCGGGCGGGGCAGGGATCGGGATGGGGCCGGTGTCGTACACGCTCACGTCAGTGCCTCCTCACGAACAGCGGGGACGGAGGCCAGCACCGGGCCGGCGCTGGCTGTGATGTCACGGATGATCTGGTCGGCGTTGTCGGTTCCGAGGGCACCGCCGGCCTTGCGAACAGCGGCAGTCAGGGACCGCCGCGATAGCCGTCGGTGCCGGTGCAGTTCTCGGGCGATCGCTCGGGGGTCGACCTCAACCCGGCTCGTCTTGCACGGGCGGCCCGGCGCAGAAAGCTCCGCGGCAGCAGCCGACCCCGCCACAAGCCCATCCGGATTTGGCCGCCTTGTAAGCGGCTGGCCGCTGCTTGCCGGTTCGTCCTGCTCGAACAGGTCGCGCTCGAGCACAGCCGTGCGCCATGAGGTGAACGTCGGCCACGGTGCGAGCAGCCATCTGACGCCCCGGACCCGCGGAAGCTTTGGCGGGACGAGCCCGAGACGTTCCAGCGCGTGACGCCGGGTCGAGGCGATCACGCTCTCGAAGCAGACCACGAACATGGCCGGCGGTACCGCGTGGAGCACCGCCCCGGCCGCCGTGTTAGCGGCCGAGGCGTTCGCGGCCACCGTGGCGACCGAGAGCACCAGCACGAGCACCCGCAGGACGGGCGCAGTGCGCCCCTCCCGGGCCGCGCGCACCACCTTCAACGACAGGACCACGATGCCGAGGTCAAACGCCAGAGGCACAGCAGGCGCCAGCCACGCCGGGTACCCGCCCGCGGTCACCGCCACGTCCAGCAGCGTCGTATACGACGACAGGAACCCGACGGAGAGAAGCACCCCGAGCCCGACCGTGATCGCGACGTCGACCACCTCATCGACCGTGGGAACGCGCCAGCCGTTCACGTCGACTCACCATCCTCGACCGAGACCGTGAGCTCCACGGCTACGCCGTTCCACTCGCCGAGCCACCGATGGTGCGTGCGCTGCGTGCCGTCGGCCCGATAGGACTCCTTCGGCGTCAGGCCGACCCGCTCGGCCACCCTCAGCCCGGTCTGCGCGTCACCCATCAGCAACACCGACGCCTCGGCGTACGAGCGGGCACTCGCGCTCACGAGGTGCTCGCCGTCGAGGTGACCGGACTCCAACAGGGACGCCAGCGCGACGAGCTGGGCGCGGATCGCTCCACCTGACGCCGGCTTCACCTCCGCTGTCGCCGGGTTGTGGGCCTGGGTGTAGTCGATGCCGAAGCCGCGGCGGTCGTGTTCCATACCGCCGGAGCAGGTCGCCATGTGACCGGCCCAGAACCGCACGCCGTCCCTGAACACCTCGCGATACACGAAGCACCGCAGACCGCAGTACCCGCAGTAGACGCCCGCCATCAGGACCGCCCCCCGGTAGAGCCGATCTGCCGACGCCCACCGATGGCCCGCGGCTGCCGCGGCACATCGTGCGCCGTGACATGAACGGTGACCGGCCCCGGACTCTGGGGTGGCACCCGATGGGGCTCGCCGACCGGGCGAGCGGACGACGCACGAACCGAGGCGACAGGCGAACCCTTGGCCAGCGCGTACGTGATCCACACCGCCCTCGCGAAAGCCGCCACGATCCCGGCAGTACCGACCAGGCACACCGCGAACACGATCCGAGTTCCGACCCAGAAGCCATCAGCGAGAACACCCGCCCAGCCCCACGCGCCCCACCCGATCGCGACCACGCCCAGGACCAACCCGACCGCCTCCAGCACGGCGCGAGTCATCCTCGGCCCCCACCAGACGACCGCCGGACGAGCCACGGACAGGTCAGGCTCGATGACCTCGACCGTCTCGGCGGTCTGCGTACCCGCTACGACGGCAACGACTAGGCGCGGGTAGTCGAACACCAGACCGGCCGACGTCGAGTAGACGAACCCGTCGCCAGCAAGGGACGGAGCCGACCACGAGTCACAGCCGGTTTTGCGCCACACGCGGCGCGTCATGCCCTCCCCGGACGCCTCGACCAGACTGCCCGACGGCAACCCCAGCAGGAGCTCTACCGCTCCGTAGGCGGCCCCGAGGTTCTGGTTGCCGCTCACGGGTTCCTCCGCGCGTTGTCCTGTGCCTGCGCCAGATCCCGGCAGAAGGACGTGCAGAAGACCTCACCCTTGGCCGGGGAGAACCAGTGCCCGCACCCCTGGCACGTCAGGCGCTCCACCTCGGCGGTCACTCGGTCACCGCCGTGGGAAGCGTCCCGTCGCAGGACACCGCAGCGGCGAGGAGATCGGCGGCCGTCGACCCACCGAGGTCGTCCGAGGCCGGGTCAGCGTCGGCAAGCGCCAGCATCTCGCTCAGCGCATCCCGCAGGGCACGGGCGTCCTCCAAGCCCCATGAGCCGTCTACGTCCCGCATCCGGAACCGGAAGCTGTCGGCGGGCAGGTAGCTGCGCTCGGACATCAGGTTCAGCTCGATACGGCCGGCCTCAGCCGACACAACGGCGAACGTGTTCGAGGTGATCATCCGCACTCGGGGCCGTCGGCCCGCGTCGCTGGCGTACTGGTCGGTCTGGTCCAGGGACAGCTCGGCGTCGGCGTAGTGCTCGACGCACACGTACGGTTCACCGTCGTCGCAGGTCGATGACAACCGGCTGTGCTGCGCCCAGGTCGGGCGGGCACCGGCCGCGGTCATCACGTTTGTGACGCCGCCATTGTCGTCCGTGCCCGCGTCGATCAGTGTCAGGATCGGGTAGTCGAACGCCAGGCCCTCGGTCGTGTCGCGGATCACGCCATCAAGCGACACCCATGCATCCGGGCTGGTCTTGCGGTATCGGCGGGCACGTAGTCCCTCGCCCGATGCCTCAACCACCGCACCAAGCGGCAGGACGTGCAGGCTCGCGCGTGACGCGCGCTGGGGGGTGCCAGAAACTGACAGAATTGTGCTCACGGTCTGGTCCTCTCACTCAGGATCCGATCGAGGTCCCGAGCAGGCGCTACCAACGCTGCTCGGGACCGCTCTGTTGTTGTCAGCGCGACCGGCCGGAATTGCTCACCGATCGCTCACGAAGTGCCTTGCCACCGATCACTCTCGTGATCGTCAGTGAGACCGGAGACCGGCCTCTGACCTGCTAGTTCGTGAGTGGTGAGTCCTACTGATTCACCGTGATAACCGGGGCGCTCCACCTTGTAATCGGGCGGTTCCGGGTTCGAGTCCCGGTGCTGGCTCTCTGCCCGGACCAGCGGAAACGCCGCAGGGGCGACGGGGTTGTCGCCCCTGACAGCACCGGTTGACAGCACCGTCACTGGTAAGAACCGGGTGTTGATCCGGCGGCTTGTGGCAGCCGGGGTTCCGCGGCGGCAGGTCGCGGTAGGTGGGTATCGGTCGGGAGGTGCGAGGATCCCTCGTTGTGAAAGCGGAGTTGGTTTCGCGTGCAGTGGCTGCAGTGACAGCACTGGCCGGGGAGCTGCACCTGCGGGTCGACGAAGCAGTCGTGATTCAAAATTCGAACGCGCTCGCACTCCGTCTGTTGCCGTGCGGCGTCTTCGCTCGTGTCGCACTGAACGGGCACGAGGTAGCGGCGCTTGAGGTCGAGCTCGCTCTGCGACTCGTCGGAAGCGGGAGCCCCGTCGCAGCGCTCGAGCCCCGAGTTCAGCCGCGAGCCTACGAACGCGACGGCTTCACTGTGACCTTGTGGACCTACTACGAGGTCGTGGCTACCGACCAGGAACCAGCCGCATACGCCGACGTGCTCCATCGCCTGCACACCGGCATGCGAAGCGTCGAGATCGTGACCCCCCACTTCCTGGACCGAGTTGAAGAGGCTGTACAGCTCGTCAAGCACCGAGACGACACCCCCGCGCTCGCTACGGCCGACCGGCATCTCCTCCTCAGCACGCTGCAGAGCGCTCGTGAACGGATCCACGGCCGCAGCGCTGCCGAGCAGCTGCTGCACGGCGAACCGCATCCTGGCAATCTCTTGAACACCCGCGACGGCCTGCTGTTCATCGACTTCGAAACGTGTTGCCGTGGACCCATCGAGTTTGATGTTGCCCACGTGCCGGATGAGGTCAGCGCGCACTATCCGGATGTCGATCAGGTTCTGCTCGGGGAGTGTCGGCGGCTCGTGCTTGCGATGGTCGCTGCCTGGCGTTGGGACGTCCACGATGAGTTCCCTGGTGGGCACCAGCACGGCCGAAACATCCTGTCCCTGCTCCGCCAGGGTCCGCCGTGGCCCGCACTCGGGGCTCTTGCCGCCGAGTAGCGGAACGCACTGCCACGACCGCAGCGCGAGGCACCCCGTCACGTACCCGGCCCGGCTTGAGCGGGCAGCCACCTTCACTCGGCGGTCGGACGCACCCTTACGGGGTAGGTGCTTCAGTCGACGTTGTCGGGCGGTGGAGGCGGGACGGTCACCACGCCGGTCCTTACCGCCAGATCAGCCGTGTGCCGGTCGATGTACCAGATCAACGTGACTTTCCAGCACAGTGGGATCCGAAGCTTGGAATTCACGTGACTTGAAGTCGCGGC
>JADMIO010803688.1_pt1 | contig 25291 bp, 23 predicted proteins | sample 8958161 | NCBI WGS metagenome assembly JADMIO01 (sample SAMN16585339, study PRJNA669376) | soil metagenome | isolation source: Crop rotation soil | place: USA: Cullars Rotation, Alabama | collected 2011
GCCGCGACTTCAAGTCACGTGAATTCCAAGCTTCGGATCCCACTGTGCTGGAAAGGCGCCTGGCCGGAGCTCCAGCGTTACGGCGGCCGATCCACCGTACTTGACCGCGTTCTCGATCAGGTTGCCGATGCAGCGCTTCAGCCCGATCGGCTGGCCGGAAAAGGCGAGGCGGGCAGGGCAGTCGTCCGGGAGCTTCAGGGTCACGGCCGGCGAGTCGGCGGAGAGCACTTCGAGCAGCGAGATGAGATCGAGCGATTCCCGCGCCTCGGGGGTGGCGTTGTCGCTGGAAAAAGCCAGGATCGACTGGGTCATGCCGGCGATCTCGTCGAGATCGGCGATCATGTGGGCGCGCTGTTCGTCATCGTCCATGAAATCCGCGCGGAGGCGGAGCCGCGTGACGGGGGTGCGCAAGTCGTGGGCGATGGCGGCGACGAGCTGGTCGCGATCGGAGATAACCTTCTGGAGCTGGCCCTGCATGGTGTTGAAGGCGTGCGCTGCGGCCCGTATCTCCCGCGGCCCGCCTTCGGGCAGTGGGGGGGCATGCAGGTCGCGCCCGATCCGCTCCGCGGCGCGCCCGAGGATGCCGTAGGGCGCGGTCAGGTAGCGGAGCAGGATGAGGCTGGCGGCCAGCACGACGCAGATCACAAGGCCGGCCATGGCCAGCGTGCCCGGGCTCCAGGATGACGACTGGGGCGGCAGCGAGACGGTGAAGTTCAGCCACTGGCCGTCCTTGAGGGCGACCGAGGCGACATAGGCGCCGTTGCGGTCGAATTCCTGCTCGATGCTGGTCAGCATCTTCTCCAGCGGCCCGGCCTGTGTTGCCCGCGGCGGTTGGACTGCGCCAGGTGTTTCGACCGTCGGAATCTCGTCCCAGCGCTCGACGTGGACGTCCGAGATACCAACATCGGTGAGCCGGGCCTCCAGAATGTCCTCGAGTTCGGCCAGTTCCTCCGTGTCGGCGATGGTGTCGGTGGCGAGCATGGCGCTATCGACCGTCACGCCCAGGGTCGAGTCGCTGAGCGCGGCGGCGAGTTCGGCACGCTCCTTCGGATCGTCGGTGGTGGCGACCGCCCGGGTCACCGACGACACGCGTTCGGCAAGCCGGAAGAACTCCATCATCTGGGCGACCTGGCTGCGCCCGTGGGCGACGACGACCAGCGTCGACACCTGGGTGACGACCAGCCCGACGATGAGCAGCACCAGCGACCATGCCGCCAGGCTGTCGGGGAGAAGGCGCCTCATCCCGCTTCGACGGGCTGCGTGAATTCGTAGCCGTCGCCGCGCACGGTGACGATCATTGACGGCGTCTTCGGATCGGGCTCGATCTTGCGGCGGAGCCGGCTCACCTGGACGTCGATGCTGCGGTCGAAAGGCGAGGAATCGCGGCCGCGGGTGAGGTCGAGAAGCTGGTCGCGGGTGAGGATGCGCTGGGGATGCTCGACGAAGGCGACGAGCATCTCGAATTCGCCGGAGGTCAGTCCGACGAGCATGCCGTCGGGCGCCTCCAGGCGCCGGCGTCCGAGATCGAGCGTCCAGCCGGCGAACCTGCGGACGCGGCCGGAGTTCTTCCTGCCGGCGGGCGTTTTCTGGAAATTGGCGCGGCGGAGGAGGGCCCGGACCCGGGCCAGAAGCTCGCGCGGGCTAAACGGCTTAGCCAGATAGTCGTCGGCGCCCATTTCGAGGCCGACGATGCGGTCGGTTTCCTCGCCCATCGCCGTCAGCATCAGGATCGGAATATGCGAAGTCTCGCGGATCTCGCGGCAGATCGCCAGGCCGTCCTTGCCGGGCAACATGATGTCGAGGATCAGAAGGTCGACCTGCGTGCGGCCGAGGACGGCCGTCATGTCGCGGCCGTCCTTTGCCGCAAGCACTTCGTAGCCGTGGCGTTCAAGGAAACGGGAAACGAGGTCCCTCAGCTCACGATCGTCATCGACCAGGAGGATGCGGACCGACTCAGCCATTGCCTGTTTTTCTGGTTGTCGGCTCGCGTGGAGCAAGCAATCGTCCCTACGAACTGTAACGGCTGTGTTTCACATCCCCCGCCAGCGGAAACATCGCGGTTACAGGCTAGTGGTCAGGTATGCCATGCGGGCGGGTGCGGGCAACGGAAATCGCTGCGGCAAGAGCATCGCATGGCTTCAAAAGATGGATTTTTCAAGGAAAACGCGGTTGGTCGGCTGGGCGGGCTTGCCGTGGTCCTGGCCATGCTGATGGGGCCGGCGGGGGCAACCGAGCCAGCGAGCGGCGCGAAAGCAGCGAAGCCGTCGTCATCCGAGCTCCACAAGGTGACGACGCCAGCCGAGCGATGCTCCGCGCTGGAGCGGCAATTCGATACGGCCCTTCTCAAGGGTGCGGAGCCGCGCGGCCTCTCCTCCGCCAAGAAGCTGCGGGCCGAGGGTGCTCACCTCTGCGAATCGGGAAGGCACGCCGCCGGGGCGCTTCGCCTGTCGAGGGCGCTCGCCGACCTCGGCCTCGATCCGAAAGAGCCGTAGCAGAACCGGCCAGGCCTCCCCCCGGGCAGAAGCGGGTGAGGCGGGACGGTTTCGTACAGACCGCGGCCGGCGCCACTGAGGCGCTGACGACCCCCGAGCGAGTACAAACCGGTCAGGAAGCAAGTTGGGCAAGCGTTCCTGTTTGCCTTGGAGGCGGCCTAAAGGGACCGTCCTTCGCTATACGGCCTATACGGGCAGGGTATTTTCCATCCGCGCTGTCCTCCGGGCGGGATTGCCCCGGCCGGAACTTTTTCGCTGCATGGGCAACCTTGCTTGCCAGTACCGGAGGGCTTTGCTAAAGCACCCCGGCCGCCGGCTCAAACCGACGGCTTCGGGTGTATAGCTCAGTTGGTAGAGCAGCTGACTCTTAATCAGCGGGTCACAGGTTCGAGCCCTGTTACACCCACCAACAAATTCAGACACTTACGATGACCGCCGCCGACTTGCTTAGATCGGCAGGTAGCTCATAGGTAGCATCTTTGTCCTCCAAAGAAAGCAGTCGTCGTTTCTGGTTCGTCAACCGTCACAGCTTTGGGTCGTTTCCGGACTCTAAGACTACGTGGGGCAGATTGACTTACGTCAGTTCACCACTTTCGCCGGCAGTCTTGGAGACGATAGCGCTACGTATTTAACCCATCCTATGAGCGCGTAGATGCCCGGTTCGACGGGAGCCTTGCTTCAAGTGCTTTTCCAAGCTCGGCGCAAGAGGGCGGCGAGGTCCTCGACCAAGCGCTGAGGATCGAGAGCAAGGGCCGGGCGAGGTTTGTGTGGCGGCGGCAGATGTACCGGTCTTCGCTCTCCTTGGCCCAAGCCCATCGACTACGAATTCGGGTTTGCCTCCTGCTCGCTATGGGTCCGCCACACGAGCCATTCCGCGCCCGAGAACGTCACGGCCGGCGCGATGTGGGTCAGGCGCTGAGTGGCGTCGATCCGATCAAGAAGCCACGCGGCACATCGGAAGGCTGCCGTGAGCGAGGCCTCCACGGCCTCCTGGATCACCACCAGCCCGAAAGCGGCCCGTTGTGCCCAGCGGCCGCGAGACATGCCCTGCCGCATGGGCCGCGTTCCATGGCTCGGTCCAGGGCTTCACGCCTTCTCCAGCGCGCCCACGATCTGGCTCGTGATGCGGGGGTAAATATCGGCGCGCGGCGCGCCTTCGCCTTTGATGCTTGTGCTTTCGCTCATGTCCGTCTCCTTTCGCGTTTCGCAGGGTCCTTGCGTGACGCGAGATGGAATGGCTGGGCGGAGAAGCGGCCCGGTCACCCGAGCGACAAGTGAGTGGCAACGGCTTGCCCGTCGACCGGGCTGCGCGCCCGGCCAGTATCGCGCTCACCCGAAGCAAGGACTGCTTTGCGAACGCGGGACGGACTGGCGGGCACTCGAACGGCGGGATGAGAGAAGCCATATCCATCCGGCATCGGGCGTGAATATGTAAGGATGGAGCGCTATGAGAAACCTGCCGGACAGTTTCGAGGCGCTGCTGGACATGCCGTATCGCTGGCCCAAGAAGGGCGACCGCCTGCAGCGCAAGACGAAGGATTGGGAGACGGGCGTCGACTTCTCAGACGACGGGATCTCGCGGCATGTGCACATCTGGCACGGCTATATGAGCGCGGGGGATGCGCTCGTCGAAGAGTACCGGCGCAATCCCCATCAGCGACATTTTCTGATCTACCCGATCCTGTTCATGTACCGCCACGCGATCGAACTCGCCATAAAATGGATCCTGACGATGTATGGCGGCTACGCCACGAAGGACATTGTCAGCCACGATCTCTCGGAGCTGTGGAAGCTCTGCTGGGAGGTGATCGACGTGGCGGGGGATGGCGACGGATCGACCGATATCGTCGAGCCGATCATCAAGCAGATGCACGACGTCGACAAATCCGCGCTTGCCTTCCGGTATGGCTTCGACAAGAACGCGAAGCCCCCGACGCTTCCCAAGGGTGTCTACGATCCCCAGAACATCCGGGACGTGATGACGGGGGTCGGTCATTTCTTCGACGGCACTGACGGGATGCTCGACCACCTGTCATGCGCCGGCCCGCAAACGCAGGCTGCCTGCGCGAGGGATCGTGACCTGCATGGGCCGAAACCGCCAGAACACGGTGACGCGGGTTCGGGTCCGAAAGGACTAGAGCCCGTTCCTCCTGGTCCAAAGCGAAGGAGGACGCGCCTGACCCCCTCTCCCACCCTTGGTCAGAATTTGTTCCCATACTTTCCCGATCGCCCGGCTCGATAGCCGCATGAAATGCACGCGCTGCGGTTCGCGCGTGTGATGATCGTCTTCTCCCCGCCTGCCGGTGAAGGCCCGCGGGGGCGAGTGCGCACAATCATCACTAGAACAGGCTGGACTCGGCCGAGAGCTCGCCTTCAGCTGCGACCGTCAGTACGTTTGGAACCGGAAGGTCCGACACTCTTGCGGTCGCAAATTTCCGATCGCCGATCGGGCAGCGGAACAGCTCCAGGAAAAAGCGATAGGGCGTCCAGCCGCACTGCGCATAGAGATCACTCCTTGCGGAATCGACAATCCTTGCCGCCGCGCCGCAGCGCATCGATCCCTTCGCATAGTCGAACACGAACGACGACGCCGTGACGCTCAGCATGCGGCGGCACTGGTCGACCAGCTCTTCGTGATCGCGGCCCCACATATTGACGTCCGGCTCGACGCGCTTTGCCTGCACCAGCACACCCTTGGAATAACTGTCGGTGGGGGTCTGCATCTTCACGTGGATCAGGACGTCAGCCCCGTACTCTTTTTCCTCTGCGCCCCTGCCGCGATTAGTAAGCGTCGACGCGCTCCACGTCAGTCCAGGCGTATCGAGATCGTTGAGCGCTGACCTGATGCTCCCGAGGAGCACGCCGGTGATCGCCTCTTCCTGTGTGTGATGGCCGGCCTTGTATTCGGCCATCGTGTCCTTGACGGCCTCGGCGGCTGCCAGCGCGGCTTCTCTGGTCGCTTCTTCGAACGTCATCCCCCCGTCCTCCCCGGCTTCAGCTTAGACGCGAGAGCGCCTTCATTGCTACCCGGTGGCATACGTCCGTATGCACGGACCACTCCGCCTGTCTCAATCCAAATCGTTCCCTGACTCCTTCCAATTCCGTCCACGCGCCCGCGAGTCCTTTTCCTATCGGCCATGTCAGCACCGCCGCTTCGCGGCGTGATGCAAGTGCAAGCACTCCTCCACTGACGTTCCAACCCTCCGGGTGCAGCCGCGAAGCGGCGGCGCTGCTTTCAGCCTCATCGAGGCCGCGGCGGTCGCGGCCGGAACACAAGGAGGAAACGATGATGAGAGTATTGAGCCAGAGCGAACTGAGCCGCTGCACGAAGCCGGAACTCGCGGCGGTGCTGCGCGGATCGCGGGGAACCTGCCAAATCTGCCGGAAGGTTGGCAGGAGTTGCGCAACGCTCCTACGAACCTGATGAACGTCAGGATCGCGATGGCAAAGACGCAGCCGGGTTTGCGCCCACGAAGACATGGCCGCCGCGCCCGCCAAAGAGGTGGGCGCTGCCCCTTGTCAGCTGCGGCGAGCAAACGCGATCGTTCTCCGGCTGAAGTCCAGGAGTTCATGATCGTTGATGATAACGGTCTGCCATGCAGCGTTGGTGTCGTGGTGGAATAGATTCGCGTAGTCGAGCAGGCGGCGAAGTTCCGCCCGGTCGGCCGGGGAGAGGATCTGATCCGCAGTTCCCTCGCGCGGCTGCGACAGGCCGATGAACGGCCCCAGAAGCTCGCCCGGCGGAAACCAGCGCGGATAGGCAACGCGCATGAATGCTTCCAGTATGGGTCGCAACGCTGCTGCGACCGCCCGTTCATCTACGCCGACGCTGTTCTGGATATGTTGGCTCACCAGCGCGTGACGGCGGTCGTGCTCCGTAACGCAGTCCTGCGTGACATCCCACGCGGTCAGGGTGGAGCCGATGCTCGAACGGACAATCCTCATCGCCGAACGGAGGCTCGGATCAGTCCCTTCCCAAAGCGCGCAGAGGAAAGGCTTGGAGTGGGACAGGACGATGACCTGGGCTACCTCGTCCGCGAGCCGGCGCATCTCCTGAACCGTAGTGAGCGAGCGGTGTTCGTCGAGGCTGGTCATCGGATCGTCGATGACGACGATCTTGGCGCTGCGGTTGGGATCGCGGTCGAGGGAAGCGAAGAAGAATCCAAGTGCGAGGGCGTTCCGATCACCGGCGCTCAGGGTATTCCTGAACGACGGCTCCCCCGGATTGGCAGCCGCGAGAGGGACGGCGACCTGGTTGATGAGGACGCTGTAGCTGACGGTGGAGCCGCTGCGAATGTTGACGGACGCCACGCTGTCAAGGCGGAAGCCCGCGTTCAGGCGGGTGAGATAGATGTTGATCGCGTCCTGGTAGGCGGGAAACACTACATTCCTATACTGATCGAGCGCGGTGCGGGCGGCGTCGCGCAGCGCCTCCGTGCCGGCCTTTGTGGTCCTTTCCCTGAGATAGTCATCGCACATGGCCGCGACGGCCGGCGTGTGGCGCGCCTTGACCGTAGTCAGCGTCTGGAGGTCGGCTATGAGGGCCGGAATATCCGCCGCCGCCGCGCTCTCCTTAACGATGGCAACGCGGGAATTAGCGACCTGCAGGGCGGCATCGACGCTGTGAACCTGCTGCCGCGCCCGCTCGTATACGGCGACTGCCGCGTTCGCTTCGGCGCTGACGGCGCGGGCTTCAAGCGGGGCGGATTGCTTCTGCCGCAACAAGCCGGCCACGGCCTCAAACGCCGTCTTGCGCGCGAGAGCGATGGCGGCCGTGTCGAGCGGGATCGAATCGACTTCGGTGAACCGGCTCCAGAACTGCTGGCGCTGCACCGCCTCCGCGACGGCGCGTTCGAAAGCGGCGACAACTTCGCCGCCTTGGGCGGCGGTCAGTTCGACGATCTGATCTTCGATGGCCTTGCGTAAGGCACCGTATGCTTCGCTGAAATAAGCTTGATAGTGGGCAATCAGCGGGGAGCCTGCGAGGCTCTGGGCACAGAACGGGCAGATTGCGTGCTCGTGTCCGGCGGAGGCCCCGGCGATGCGGTGCATACCGTCGGCGACCCACGCTTCGCCGCCTCTGCCGAGGCCGGCAAAATGCGCCTGGACCCGCGCGGCTGCTTCGGCTTCAAGGGCGGGCAGGCCGCGCCCCAGCAAGGCTTCGATTGCGGCAAGGTCAAAAGCCGGAAGGGTAAGCCGGTCGAACGGCTTCTGCTGGCGGATGGCATCGGCCCCGCTGCCGGCCGCGAGGGTTTCTTTCGGCCTGCTGGATCGCTGCGTCGACGCCGTCGCGGTTTTCGAGGGCGCAGAACGCATCGACATCGAGGCGACCGCGGACGCCGGTAGGGATCGCGTTGGCCTTCGCCTGAAGCGCCCGGTTGTGTTCCTCGATGCGCGCGACCTGAGTTTGCAGCGCCGCGTTGAGCGCAACGCCCTGCGCGCCGATTATGAGTTCATGGAGGTTCTGACGCTGCTCCGCGCCGACCTCCATGCCGGAGTAGACATTCTCGGCGACGAAATGGTCGTCGAAGACGAATATCTCGGGAAGCGCGTTTGTCCACGCGCCGTTCTGGAAGACCCAAGACACCCCGCCGTTCGCCACCACGACGATGTGAGGCGGGTAAATCGATCCGAGCCTCCTGCGTTCTTCGATGGGCAGCGGCGCCCGGCTTCCTAGCGAGCGAAAGACCGCCGAGAGCGTGGTCTTGCCGCGCCCATTCTCCGCGTAGATCAGCGCGAACCGGTTCAAGGGCAGCTGCGCGCCGGTGGCGACGGAATCGAATGTTCCGATATTGCGCAGGAGTTGCAATGTTTCGATCACATCGTTCCCCCCCGGGAATTCGGTTCTGCAGCCGCTTCGGCGGTGGAATAGGCCTGGGTGGCACGCGAAAGCCGTCTTAAGGGATCACAAAGTCTGTTCAAACATGCCCTTTTGATCACTGACATCGCTTTTTCGTAGCGGTAGGATTTCTCCTGTCCCGCGACCATGCCCCTGACCAATAGCCGGAAGCTCGAAAGCCGATCACGCTCGGCTAGGATCTCCTGGGCTGTGATCTCGGGCGGCGTGCACACGCGCCCATCGGCTCGATCCTGACATACAAGGCGTCTTGTTTGCGCCGATCGTTCTTGCCGTCGGCCACGCGCCGGGCGTCTGTGTCGTACGCGGGAGGCACTTCCCACTCCCAGGTCCTCGATTCCCATCGCCCGATCTTTTCAAACCGTAGCAGCGAGATCGCGCTTTCGATCGCGGGCGGGATGCAATCGCCGAGGTCGGCGTCGGTCCGAACCAGCTCTTCCAGTTGCTCGATGGTTTCCCAGCTCATGACCACATAATCCATGATTAGGCCTACGAGCTGTTTGCAGGCATGATCATTATGGCCCGGAGGATGGTCCGGTTGAAAGGGACGACATTCGCCCTGATGAGCAAGAGAAGAAATGCCTTGGCGAACTCCTCCTGCGCAATCAGAAGGACGTCTGAAGGCCTTTCGATTCCTGAGATCCCAGGATTTTCGCACGGTCATAGTTCAAAATGCCAAAGGATTGGCGAGTTCGGACTCGCGGCTTGGGCCACCCTTTCCGCAATATTTGCTTCGATGGGGTCGCCTCGCCCGCCATGCGGTAGGCGGACTAGAGAGAGCCAGGCAGCCTGCTTGGTTATGTTCGGCCGGCTTCTCCTTACTCGTCGCGGTCTCGGATCAGATCTTCAAACGTTCCGGTCTCCGGCGGAACGGGCCGTGTGCTTCGTATGATGACGGCGTGATAGCGCGCGGCGTGGCCGTGCTCGCCCCAAGACATTTCCTGACCATCGAAATCAATGTCGCGCTCGACGATCCCACCATCCGGCGGTTGAAGCGGGTGCATTTGGAATCCGAAACCCGGGCGTGACCCGGCGTAGGTTTCAAGTTCGGCATTAAGAGCGCTCTCAGTCTTCACTGCGGCGGCCAAGAAGTCCGGCGCGTGGATCCGGCCTTGCGTCCCGGATATGTGCAACTGAAACACCGACGCCCCGATAACATTCGCGGCGAAGCGCGCCTTCATGAGGCCAATGGTGGTCGGGATCTTGTCGAGGTCGACCTTTATGGCCCTCAGTTTCTTCACGCCAATCTTGATTTCGAGGAGGATCAGGGGAATCACGTTGTCTTCGACAATGGCGATATCCGTCCGTTTCGAGCCTAAGAGCAATCCGGGCCTTGCGCTCTGCAGCGCGATCATCGCATTGACCAGCTCGCGATTCTTGGCTTCGACCTTCGTCGGATGGCCACCTTCCATGAATTCCCGGAGCGATGTCGGCCGTCAGCATGTATTCGGTCATGACTGGACCGCCATGATACTCCGTGACCCGCCCGATCAGGTCGGTCGTTCTGCCAACGCCACGTCGGAGTATCTCGAGAAAATCGCTCTCTGCTATTGCTGCCACGCGTCAGAGCCCTGCGGCTCGTGCGGTCGTCACCATCAGAGTCGCGGCGAGCAGGAGTACGATCCCGTTGCGCAGAGCCTGGTACGACGCTTCGTTGCGGATGTGGCGCACTTGGTTCATGAGTTCCTGACGGGCAAGATGATCGGCGTATTCGGCCTGCCTCTTGTCGGGCTCTATCAAGAGAAGTTCGGTCCCGTAACCGAATGACGGTTGGGTCTTGAGCGCGCCGAGCGCAATTAGCCCGCGACAAAGATGTAGAAGACCGCCACAACGAGCGAAAGTGAAATCGCGGTCTTGAGCACGCCCGTTTGGACGGCGCTGGTGAGCGCGACCGATGTGGTTCCTATGACGGTAAGGCCGACGGTCAGGGCGAGGGTGATCTTGAATGTCTTCTCGTCGAGCGCCTACCGCCCGGGGCAGCGCTCGAACGGGCGATGCTCGACTACGCCGCGCTCCGCGATCAGGCACGGGCGTGCGCGAACCTCCCGAAGCCGTCTTGATAAAAGGGCCATAATGGCCAAAGTAGACACTGATTCGGTCAAGGGCCACGCCATGCAAAGCATGTCGGCGAAGGATGCCAAATATGGCTTCGGACGCCTCATCGATCTTGCTCGATCGGAGCCTGTGACCGTCGAGAAGCACGGGAGGCCGGTCGTCGTGGTGATGGCGGTGGAGGAATACGAGCGATTGCGCGACAGCGCAAACAGTGCGGCGTCCTCTTCGGCCGAAGGAGGCGTCAAGCCGGTCGCAAAGCGTGGAAGAACGGTACGGGGATGAGCAACGGCGATCTCAACTGGATCACAAACTTCATATGGGGCATCGCCGATGACGCCCTGCGTGATCTCTATGTGCGCGGCAAATATCGCGATGTGATCCTGCCCATGATGGTTCTGCGCCGCCTCGATGCGGTGCTCGAGCCCACCAAAGCCGCCGTGCTGTCAATGAAGGACAACCTCGACAAGGCGGGCATCACCAATCAGGACGCTGCACTTCGCCAGGCAGCGGGACAGGCCTTCTACAACACATCGCGCTTCAATCTGCGCGATCTTCGCAATCGCCCGTCGCAAGCCCAATTGAAGGCCGACTTCGAAGCCTTCCTCGATGGCTTCTCCCCGAACGTGCAGGAGATTCTCGACAACTTCGAATTCCGCAACCAGCTGCCGAAGTTGTCGAAGGCTGACGTGCTCGGCACGCTGATCGAGAAGTTCCTCGAAAGCTCGATCAACCTCGGCCCGAAGCCGGTTTTGAACGGCGACGGCTCGGTCAAGCATCCGGGCCTCGACAACCATGCGATGGGCACGATCTTCGAGGAATTAGTTCGCCGCTTCAATGAAGCCAACAACGAGGAAGCGGGCGAGCACTGGACCCCGCGCGACGCCGTGAAGCTCATGGCGAAACTGATCTTCGTGCCGATCGCCGATCAGATCCAATCCGGCACCTACCTCCTTTACGACGGCGCCTGCGGCACCGGCGGCATGTTGACCGTCGCCGAAGCAACGCTGAACCAACTCGCCAGCCAGCACGGGAAGCAGGTCTCGACTCACCTCTTCGGACAGGAGATCAACGGCGAGACCTACGCAATCGCCAAGGCCGATCTGCTGCTGAAAGGCGAAGGCGATGAGGCTGACAACATCGTCGGCGGGCCAGAATGGTCAACACTGGCGAACGATGCCTTCCCGTCCAAAGAGTTCGACTTCATGCTGTCGAACCCGCCCTACGGCAAAAGCTGGAAGAGCGATCAGGATCGCATGGGCGGCAAAGGCGGCATGCGCGATCCGCGCTTCATGATCGAGCATGCGGGCGACCCCGAATACAGCCTCGTCACGCGCTCCAGCGACGGGCAGATGCTGTTTCTGGCGAACTTGCTCTCGAAGATGAAGCACAACACGCCGCTGGGCTCGCGCATCGCGGAAGTTCACAACGGCTCGTCGCTGTTCACCGGCGATGCTGGCAGCGGCGAAAGCAATGTACGGCGCTGGATCATCGAGAACGACTGGCTCGAAGCCATCGTCGCCCTGCCGCTGAACATGTTCTACAACACCGGCATCGCGACGTATGTCTGGGTGTTGTCGAACCGCAAGCCTGGGCACAGGCGCGGCAAGGTGCAACTGATCGACGCGACGGCGTGGTTCCGGCCACTGCGCAAGAACCTCGGCAAGAAGAACTGCGAACTGGCCGATGCCGATATCGATAGCATTCTTGAGATCTTCGTCGCGTTCGAACCTACCGATCAATCCCGCATCTTCGACAATGCGGAGTTCGGCTATTCGAAGGTTACGGTCGAGCGGCCGCTTCGCGCGCGCGGCATCAATGCCGCGCGCGCCTATGCGCCGAAGGAAATTAAGGCGCTGAAGGACGAAGGCCAGATCGCCGAAGACGGCGCTCCGGTCATCCGCCGCATTCACAAGCCGGGCAAGGTCGAAGCCGATCCGTTGCGCGGGCTGTTCCCGCTCGCCATCGACGGCAGGCGCTGCGTGGTTGAATACGAGCCCGACAGCGACTTGCGCGACACCGAGACGGTGCCGCTGAAGGAGCCGGGCGGAATCGAGGCCTTCATCCGCCGCGAGGTGCTGCCGCATGCACCCGACGCCTGGATTGATGAAGCCAAGACCACCGTTGGCTACGAGGTCAGCTTCACCCGCTATTTCTACAAGCCGCAGCCTTTGCGCCCGCTCGATGCCATCCGCGCTGATATTTTGGCGTTGGAACGCGAAACCGATGGCCTAATGGCCGATATCATCGGAGCCGCGCGATGATCGATGGGCTGCGCCCATATCCGGAGATGAAGGCGAGTGGGATCGATTGGCTACCAGAATTGCCCGGCGGCTGGGAGATCCACAGAGCAAAGTATTCGTTTCAAGAAGCAGACGATCGGTCGGAGGCCGGCGACGAAGAACTGCTATCCGTATCTCACAAGACGGGCGTCACGCCGCGCAGCCAGAAGAACATAACGATGTTCATGGCCGAGAGCTACGAGGGCCACAAGGTATGTCGCCCCGGCGATGTCGTTGTGAATACGATGTGGGCGTGGATGGCAGCAATTGGTGTCAGTCGCCATGTCGGCATTGTCAGCCCGGCCTATGGCATTTATCGCCCGCGAAACGCCGACCGGTTCGAGCCGAAGTTTCTCGACTACCTGCTCCGCACCGAGGTTTACCGTGCCGAGTATCTGCGCAGTTCGAGAGGCGTAACGACTTCCAGACTGCGGCTCTATCCGCCTGATTTTCTTAATATTCCTTTCGTTCAGCCGCCACTCGACGAGCAGCGCCTGATCGTGCGGTTTCTGGATTGGCATGGCGGACAGACGGCAAAGCTAATCCGCGCGAAAAAGAAGATTATCGCGCTTCTAAACGAGCAGAAGCAGGGAATCATTCACCGCGCCGTCACCCGCGGCCTCGATCCGAGCCTCCGCCTCAAACCCTCCGGAATCCCCTGGCTTGGTGACGTGCCCGAGGGGTGGGAGGTTGCCCACCTGCGATATGTCACGCGTTGCTTGGATGGAAGGCGCGTTCCTCTCAATGGAACGCAACGCGGTTCCATGCAGGGTGAATATCCCTACTGGGGCGCAAATCGGGTCTTCGACCACATCAACGCATGGCTTTTTGATGAGCCGTTAGTTCTTCTAGGAGAAGACGGAGCCCCGTTTTTTGAAGTCGGAAGAGATGTCGCGTTTGCCGTTGACGGAAAAATATGGGTCAACAACCACGCACACATTCTCCGATGCGGCCCTCGGATCAGCTCTCAATTCTTGGCTCATGTGCTCAATTGCGTCGACTATCGAAACTTCATTAGTGGTTCAACACGCGACAAGCTCACGCAACAAGCGATGGGCAGCATTCCGATTCAATTGCCGCGGCAATCAGAGCAAGAGGCCATCATAGCGTACCTCGCAGAGGCCACGCTCCAGTTGGTGACGACCGTAAATCGGATACAGAACGAAATCGCGCTCATCCAAGAGTTCCGCATACGCCTGGTTGCCGATGTCGTCACGGGCAAACTCGATGTCTGGGCCGCCGCAGCCAGCCTGCCCGAGATCATCGAGCTCGAACTCATCGACGATCTGGCCGAGGGCGACGACCTAGACGAAGCCATTGACGATTCCGAGAACGAGGAGGTCGCCGCCTGACGATGCCCGTTCCCGCACAGCCTAAAATCTACCACATCGTCCATGTCGACAATCTCGCGTCGATCGTCGCGGACGGCTGCCTGTGGTCGGATTCGGTCATGGTCCAACGCCAGGGCGGAACGGTCATCGGCATGGGCAGTATCAAGCAGCGGCGGCTTACCCTTCCGGTCTCCTGCCATCAGGGCACCCACGTGGGCGAATATGTCCCGTTCTATTTTTGTTCACGTTCGATTATGCTGTTTGTGGTCCACTGCGCGAACCATCCCGAACTTGCCTACCGGGGCGGTCAGCAGCCGATCGTCCATCTTGAGGCCGATCTCCATCAGGTCGTCCGGTGGGCGGAGGCAAACGGGCGGCGCTGGGCCTTCTCGCTCTCAAATGCTGGGGCGGTCTATACCCAGTTCCGTGGCGGGTTGGATCGTCTTGGCGATATCAATTGGGACGCTGTCGCAGCGACCGATTTTCGGCCGGCGGACATCAAGGAAGCCAAGCAGGCCGAGTTTCTCGTGCAGCAGTCGTTTCCCTGGCACCTCGTCGAGCGGATCGGCATCCACTCGCAGGCGATGGCAACGAGGGTATCCGCCGCAATGCATGGCGCGGCACACCGACCGACGATCGAAGTAAAGAGGGATTGGTACTATTGAAGGAGGATGGCGATGATCGAATACAGAACAGGTGACATTTTGAGGGCGGACGCGGAAGCGCTCGTTAACACGGTCAACTGCGTCGGCATCATGGGCCGCGGCATCGCTCTTCAGTTCAAGAACGACTTCCCCGAGAACTTCAAGGCTTACGAGGCGGCCTGCGAACGCGAAGAAGTGCAGCCGGGGAAGATGTTCGTGTTCGAAACCCGGACGCTCACCAATCCGAAGTTCATCATCAACTTCCCGACTAAGCGCCACTGGCGCGGCAAGAGCCGGATTGAGGATATCGACTCCGGGCTGAAGGCGCTTGTCGAGGAGATCCGCAATCGCGGCATCCGTTCAATCGCGATCCCACCTCTCGGCAGTGGCCTCGGCGGCTTGAACTGGGCCGACGTTCGTCCGCGCATCGACGCGGCTCTGCGCGGCATCGACAATCTCAACGTGATCGTCTTCGAGCCGAACAGCGCGCCGGTAGAGACCAAGTCGCGCGAAGTGCCGAACATGACCGCTGGCCGGGCAGCGCTCGTCGTGCTCATGCACCGCTATCTCGGCGGGCTGATGGACCCGTTTGTGACGCTGATCGAGGTTCAGAAGCTGATGTATTTCATGCAGGAAGCGGGCGAACCGCTACGACTGAATTATGTCAAGCACTACTACGGCCCCTACGCTGACAACCTCCGCCATGTGCTGACCAAGATCGAAGGCCACCTCGTGTCCGGGTATCATGACGGGGGCGACGCCCCAGAGAAGCAGCTTGAGCTCGTTCCCGGCGCAGTGCAGGACGCTGAGACATTCCTGACGGAAGATGGCGACACTCGGAGCCGTTTCGATCGCGTCGGCAAGCTTGTTGAGGGATTTGAGACGCCATTCGGCTTGGAATTGCTCGCAACCGTTCATTGGGTGGCAAGCCGCGAGAGCGCGACCACCGCCGAAGATGCGATAGCGAAGGTCTATGCCTGGAACGATCGGAAGAAGCGTTTCTCGCCGCGCCAGATCAGCATTGCCTTCGCTACCCTTCGGTCGAAGGGGTGGTTAGCGGCTGCATGAAAACAGACACCTCGGAAAAGGGCCTTGAGGCCCTAATCGTCGCTGGAATGACGGGCCGCACCTCGGCGCCAACCAGCGAGGGATTCTCCGAGGAACCAGAACCCTTTGTTGGGCTGCACAATTGGCTGCTCGGCGATCCTAAAGCGTATGATCGGGCATGGACGGTCGATCTTGCGCAATTGCGCGCCTTCATCGCCGCGACGCAGCCGCCATTGGTGGCCGCGTTCGATCTGGATAGCGATAGCCCGGCGCGCCAGAAATTCCTCGCCCGTCTGCAAGGCGAGGTCGGCAAGCGCGGCGTTATCGATGTTCTGCGCAATGGTGTGAAGCACGGTGCACATGATAACGACCTGTTCTACGGCACCCCGTCGCCGGGCAATCTCAAAGCCGCCGAACGCTTCGCGCTAAACCGGTTTTCGGTCACGCGCCAGCTTCGCTATAGCCGCGATGATACCGCCCACGCGCTCGACCTGGCGCTGTTCATCAACGGGCTGCCGATCGCCACGTTCGAACTCAAGAACAGCCTGACGAAGCAAACGGTCGAAGACGCCGTCGAGCAATATAAGCGCGACCGCGATCCGCGAGAGAAGCTGTTCGAGTTCGGCCGCTGCATCGTTCACTTTGCAGTGGATGACGCGCAGGTGAAGTTCTGCACCCAGCTCAAGGGCAAGTCGTCATGGTTCCTGCCCTTCGACAAGGGCTGGAACGACGGCGCCGGAAACCCGCCGAACCCGGCCGGGATCAAGACCGACTATCTTTGGAAGGATATCCTCACGCCGCTCGGCCTGACGGATATCATCGAGAACTACGCCCAGATCGTCGAACGCAAAGACCCGAAAACCAATCGGACCAAGCGGGATCAGCTTTTTCCTCGCTTCCATCAGCTCGATGTGGTTCGCAAACTCCTTGCCGATGCCAAGGACAACGGCGCCGGGCGGCGCGTGCTGATCCAGCACTCGGCGGGTTCAGGCAAATCGAATTCGATCGCCTGGCTGGCGCACCAGCTCGTGCGGCTCGCCAATGGCAGCGGTCAGGTTTTCGACTCGGTGATCGTCGTCACGGACCGCCGAATCCTCGATCAGCAAATCCGCGACACGATTAAGCAGTTCGCGCAGGTCGGGGCGACTGTCGGCCATGCCGAGCATTCCGGCGACCTTCGCCACTTCATCGCCGACGGCAAAAAGATCATCATCACGACGGTTCAGAAGTTCCCGTTCATCCTCGACGATATCGGCTCGCAACACAAAGACCGGCGCTTCGCGATCATCATCGACGAGGCCCACTCCAGCCAGGGCGGCAAGGCCGCCGCGGCTTTGAATGCTGCATTGACCGGTGCGGAAGATGGTGACGAAGACGAGACGGTTGAGGACAAGATCAACGCGATCATGGAGCAACGCAAAATGCTCCCGAACGCGAGCTATTTCGCCTTCACCGCGACGCCAAAGAACAAGACGCTTGAGATCTTCGGCGAGCCCTTCCCCGAGGGCGATGCCATAAAGCACCGGCCCTTCCATAGCTACACGATGAAGCAAGCCATCCAGGAGGGCTTCATCCTCGACGTGCTTCGCTACTATACGCCCGTCAACAGCTACTATCGGCTAGTCAAAACGGTCGATGCCGACCCGGAGTTCGACACCAAGCGGGCAAGGAAGAAGCTTCGCCGGTATGTCGAAAGCAACGACCACGCGATCCGTCTCAAGGCCGAGATCATGGTCGATCACTTCCACGAGCAAGTGCTGGCGCTGAACAAGATTGGCGGTCAAGCGCGGGCGATGGTTGTGACCTCGGGCATCGAGCGTGCCATCCAGTATTATCAGGCGGTGAGTGCTTATCTGCTCGAACGCAAGAGCCCCTATCGCGCGATCGTCGCCTTCTCAGGCGAACCTGAATTCCGCGGCGCGAAGGTGACCGAAGCCAGCCTCAACGGCTTTCCTTCGAAGGATATCGTCGATCAGATCGAAACCGATCCGTATCGTTTCCTGATCTGCGCCGACAAGTTCCAGACCGGTTACGACCAGCCGCTCTTGCATTCGATGTATGTGGACAAAGCCCTCTCGGGCATCAAGGCTGTCCAGACCCTGTCGCGACTCAACCGGGCGCACCCGCAGAAGCACGACGTGTTCGTTCTGGATTTCATGAACGACACCGAGACGATCCGGGCGTCGTTCGACACGTTCTATCGCACTACGATCCTTAGCGATGAAACCGATCCCAACCGGCTACATGATCTGAAGGCGACGCTGGACGGCTATCAGGTCTACGAACCGGCCCAGATCGACCAGCTTGTCGGACTCTACCTCTCTGGGGCGGACCGCGATCGGCTCGATCCGATCCTCGACGCCTGCGTTGCAACCTACGACGCCAACCTCGACGAAGATGGCCAGGTTGATTTCAAGGGCAAGGCGAAGGCATTCGCGCGAACCTACGAGTTCATCTCATCGGTCTTGCCCTATACGAACGCCGATTGGGAAAAACTCTCGATCTTCCTGAACTTCCTGCTGCCGAAGCTGCCGGCGCCGCGCGAAGAAGACCTGTCAAAGGGCATCCTCGAATCCATCGACATGGACAGCTATCGCGTCGAGAAACAGGCCGCGCTGCGAGTGCAGTTGTCGGATCAGGACGCGGAAATCGATCCCGTTCCAACCGATGGCGGCGGGCACAAGGCGGAACCAGAACTCGACCGGCTCTCAAACATCATCCGCAGCTTCAACGATCTGTTTGGTAACATCAGTTGGACGGACACCGATCGCATTAGGCGCCTGATCGCGACGGAGATCCCCGACAGGGTTGCGGCAAACGCCGCTTACCAAAATGCGAAGCAGAACTCGGACAAGCAGAACGCCCGCATCGAACACGACAAGGCGCTTGCCGGCGTTATCGTCGGATTGATGAAGGACGACACCGAACTGTTCAAGCAGTTCAGCGACAATCCCGAATTCAAGCGCTGGCTTACCGATGCGATCTTTTCAGCGACCTATGACCGCCCGACATCGCCTGCTCCCTGAGAACAATCCATTTTCGAGGCCCCTGGTTTCTGAATGGCCCTAAAAACGGACACAGTGCGGACACCAGCAAAAGCCCCCTGGCGAGAGCCAGGCGGGGCTTTGTGTAAGCTATTGATCCAGGTTCAGGATTTTGGGTGAGGGAACCGGACTTGAACCTGTGACCTTCAGGTTATGAGCCTGACAAGCAAACTCACGTCAGCCTGCCATTTTCGCCGGCGGTACAGCAGTCCGCCAAGACGGTGAAGCGAGCAAATCGAAATTCTCAGGTGAGGTCTGGGGCGAACCCTTAACCGCGCCGACGGAGTTGTCTGCCCCGACGTCAGGCAAATCCTTGGCACGTGAAGTCTTCTGACGGCTACCGCCTTGGTAGTATTTCGTCGTTTCGTCTTTTCAAGAGAATATCTTGATAAGTCTTCGCCGCGGCATGCGACGCTCCCTTGTTGTAGTATTTTTCCGTGACGCGCGGATCGAAATGCTGGAGGACGCCCGAAGCGATCCCCATCTGATCGCCTGCGGCGTGTGCCACCGTTTGGACTGCGCAGTCTCGGAAGAGGTGAGGGTTGACGGCCGCACCGAGCTCGCGTCGCGTCAGCTCGGTTATGAGAGTGCCGACATAGGTGTAGGCGAGCGAGCCGCCCTTCGTCGAAGCCCAAAACGCATCTCCCGGGTCGAGGAAGAAGGGTCGCCAATAGCTGATCCAGCGCTCGATGATGGGCGTAAGAATTTCGGGAATTGGCCGCTCGTCGGGCCGATTGCTCTTGGTTTCCTGAGCCTCGAGTACAATCCACCATTCATTCCCAACGCGCCTGATCTGGCGCCCTAGCGCAAGCGCATGCAGATTTCGGAGTCGGATGGGGCAGAGGCTGAGAAGCGCGACCATCAGGCCGTCGCGCACGAGTCGGGCTCTTTGCAGGTTGGTCAGGTCAATTGACGTCTCGCCTCGCTCGACGAGGTCCAAACCGACGGACATCAGTCGACCGGCATCCACGATGCGCGAATATTTCGGCCGCGGTCGAGCGTCGAAGGCAAGATCGAGCTCCATCTCGCGCAACCATCCAAAATCGCCGGTGGGCGCCAGGATGTTTGCGACGCGGCGAATCTTGCTGATGTAGCTCCATCGCGTGACCGACGAGACGCGTTCGGCAAGCTCAATCAAGAACTTCGACACGAGCGTCGTTGTGACGTGCGCGGCCGGCTGGGCGGCGAGATCCAAGACACCGGTTCGTTCGCAATGCTCCAGAAAATTGCCATAGGCACGCACGAGGCTCGTTTGGGTGGACGCCTTCATGCCCCCAGCCACGCCCGCCAGCCTCAGCCGGGCCGGTGGGCGGCAGGCGGCAAGCCATGCGCCACGGTCGGCCGCTGGCCAGTTCTGCACCCTTAGTGCCTCCACCCGGTTTCCGTCAGTCATTTCCGCTCCTTCGGGGGCTGGGCTTGTCGCCATGACGATCTCCCCAAACCTCTGGGCTGCCGCGATCATCTCCAGCCCCACATAAAAGGCGGTGGTCGTCTGGATATTCCTATGCCCAAGGACGCGTCTCACCAGTTCATAGTTGCCCGGTTCGGATCGAAGAATGATGGCCGCGGCGGCATGGCGAAATTGATGAGCCGTGATGCGCAACCCGAGCAGCTTCCAAAGCATCCTCGATATGGCGTCGCTGAGATCCTGCGGACTCTTCTGATCGCGAACGGCGCCCGGAAATAAGGCATCGTGATTCCGCCCGCGCATCAGGAAGGGGCGGTGGCGGAGGATGTACTCGTCGATCATGCGGGAGGTTGTCTCATCCAGCGGAAATTCTAGCGGCAGCCGGTTCTTGACGTCGTAGTCGGGGAACGTCAGCAGAAAGGGTGCGTCTCGACCGCCCGGGCGCACGAGGTTGAGGCCTAGCCTGATCGAGGCAAGGTTGCCAGCGCGGACCGGTGCGATAACGAGAAGGCGGATGGCAACGGCCACGGCCGCGGCAACAGCGCTTTTGGCTGGCCGGTTGCCGGCATCGGCGCTCGCGCTTGCCATCAATCGTTGAGGAAGCTCGACGACCTTCGACCAGACGTCGCTCTGGATGACCTGTCGGATCAGCGCCCGGTTCTTTTCGGTGAGGCCGTTCTTTCGATGCACCTCAAGCGTGGAATAAATCTCCTCGAGCCGTTCGATCTCCTCGTCACACATATCTGGTTCGTTGCGGGCGAGGGCAAGCATCTTCCAACCCAAGTCGATGGTGTAGTGCGCCGGCTCCTCGCCATTCCGTTTCCAGTAATGCTCGATGATCGCTTTCACCCGGTCAGGGCGAAGCAGTTCGCGAAGGGAACCGAGGTCGTGGAGCCTCACGCCGGTCATCACCGCTGCCCTGACGGCGGCAATCAACTCCCGTCGCCTCGTGGCAATTGTGGACGGTGTGCAGGGCCGCAAGATTTGGCCGCCCGAGCCCTTCCGTCGCTTCGAAAGGCGAGCGCAATAGGCATCGATGTCAGCGCGTAAGCCCGTCGGAAAATCGTCCCAGCCTGGACCCTTGAAGCGCTGTGGGAGTTCGGGCTCGGCCAAGATTACTTGCGGCCAACCCTCTACCGACGAAGCGCACGCGTTCCAGTGCCGCACTAGGGATCGGTGAGCGCCGAGCGTGACCACCGCGAAGCCGGTCAGCTTCCGGGATGAAATGAAGTCGTCAACCTGCGCATCGCTCACATCCTTTGGCCGAATGCCGAAGGCGGACAAAAAGCGGAAGAGGGGTGAAAGCACGTCCTTGACGTGCCTGTTTTCAACTCCGTCAAGGAGGTCCCTGTAAGCGACTGCCATGGGAGCCTTCCGGCCATCACCCTCGCTTTGCCGATTGGCCCAGAGCAAGGCAGAGCGGACGTTTGCCCGATGGTTGGCGAAGGTCTTAGCGTTGACGCCCAACTGCTGCGGATGAAGCCGCCTGACCGCGCCGCTGATAGCGCTAATTCGCGCGGGGAGGGTGCTTGTGGGTCGATCGAGATACCCCGCCATCTGCCTAAGCGAAGTGGCCCAATGAACCCTGTGCTCGGCCGAGAGGGAATCCGAAGAAGCGATGGCGGCAATCAGGTCGGCAAATGTTGGTTCGCCGATACTGATATTGCCGGCGGGCGCCGTGATGGGAAGGTTCATTAGGAGGGGCCTGTTTGTCACCAAGTTGGATTGGGATGGACGCTGTTAGACTATACTACAAATTGGGATAACACGGTAGTAATAACTTGAATCAGTACAGTGTAGATGGTTTCCTAATGGCGTAATCTACAAGAAGAACGATAGTATCAGTATGTACAGAATTGGACGGTGTGGCCTGAGTGCGGGCGCGTCCTTGCATCAAGCGTACTCACTGGTGGAGGCTACGCGCCGGTCCCGGGCCCATGTGTCGAGATCAGATCGGAGATAGAGAATCTTCCGGCCAAGATGCACGAAGAGGGGGCCGCCGCCGTAGATGCGGAGCTTGTCGAGATAGCTCTTGCTCACCCTCAGGTGCGCACTGGCCTCTTTGACGGTGAGGTACGTCGAGTCGGGTACGGCTGCGACACGTGGAGCTTCTTGCGGCATGTCTGGCCTCGTTCGATGAAGTCTGACCAGACAATTCGATCTTTGCGCCCGTAACTAGCGCTCATTCGCCCATAACAATTTTGGGCTGCCTTATTTTCCGGCGCGTCATCCCTAGCTGGCCGCCTTCCGCCGCGGCTCATATCCGAATTCGCGTGCGATTCGATTCACGGTTTCTCGTCCGACCGGTTCGGCGAGCACGCCTCTCTCGTTCAGGAGCTGGAAGAGCAGTGCCGGCTTGTCGCTCCGCTGCCACTTGCCTTCTTTGACCAGCGCGTCTGCAGCGAGCCTTGCATCGTCGCGTGACGGACGGCCGGGACGCTTTCCCGGGACTTTCGCTAGCCACCGTTGGAATCCACGCTCGTCGAGAAGCAGCTCGGCGGTAGGCAACCAATCGGGAGCGCCCCTCGCCTCCTTGGATCCGGGGCGGAGGTAAACCAAAGTGAAGACCGTGCCGTCAGGAGGTTGGATTAGGCCAGAGTAATGCTCCAGATTGAGCTCCAAGACTTCTGAGGCTTGTTGCCACGCGAAGACTCGAATTCGCTTCGCAAGCATCGCGGCACGGAGAATTAGTGCCGCTGCACTCTTCATGGAGCGCGGCATGGGCTCGACCGAGGCAAATTCTTTGCCGCGCCGCTCGATAAGCAAATCGCGAGCGACATTGAGTCGGATGAAACCGGAAGGTGGCTCGAACCCACGTGTCATCGATTGGCCTTAACTGAGGACAATGCGCGGAGCCTACCTTCCTTAGCGGCGCGGCTCGTAGTGTCCCCTTCGCGCCACTAGCGGACCATTTGTGCCGCCCACGCGAGGTTCGCTCCTAGGTGTTTAGCAAGTCAGACTATGCTCGGCCCTGACGCCGGCTTGTTCCGCCAGCAACGCACAGGCCCGACATGGTTCTCAAGCTCCAGGCGCATGGAAGGAGAGGCTCGGCGCGACCAGTTTTCGCATTGCCTACGTCTAACGACCCAGCCGCGTCAGGATGGTCCGTGCCTCGGCATTGATCTCGCGAACGATCTCGGCGGCTGGCTGAATCCGCTTCACCAGCCCGACGCCCTGGCCGGCCCACATCGGAAGGGCATCGATGTCGCCCTCGACATCATTGATCGGCGCAGTGGGCATGTAGCGCCTGATGTCGCCTCTCGATGCCGAAACGGCAACGATTTCATTCTGGCCCGGGCGCTGATCCTTTGGTGGACATCCCGCGGCTTCCCAACTGGCCACCGTTTTGTTTCGAAGAGTTCGGGCCGGCGCGTCAGTCCAGGCGCCGCCATCAAACAGGTACTCAAGATAGATCGTATCATTCTCTGATGCGCTCAGCAGCCGCTCCTGGTAGCGAGGATGGAAGTTTGTTTCGGCGCTGGCAAGAAAACGGGTGCCGATCCAAACCCCTGCGGCGCCCAAGGCAAGCGCGGCCGCCATCCCGCGGCCATCGGCGATACCCCCGGCCGCGATCACCGGAACAGGTGTCACTGCATCCACAACGGCGGGCACCAAAGCCATCGTTGCAACTGTCCCCCAAACGTGGCCGCCCGCCTCCCATCCCTGTGCAACGATGACATCTACCCCGCAGTCGATGGCGATCCGGGCTTCGTCAGCCGATCGCACGGTTTGCATCACAATCGCCCCAGCAGCCTTTGCCCGTGGCGCCAGCGTCGATGGATCGCCCCAGAACAGGGAGATGATGCGCACGCCTTCGTCGAGACAGGTATCGAGGCGGGTGTCGGGGTCCAGGTCGGCTCGTAGGTTAACGGCAAACGGCTTTGCTGTCAGAGACCTCATCTCGCGTACCCGCGTCCGTAGCACGTCGATTTCCGCGAGCCACAGTGCCATCGTGCCGAGCCCCCCAGCCTCGCTCACGGCGGCGGCGAGACGAGGCCCGCTTGGCGCGCCCACCGGTGAAACAATCGGCGCGAGGACGATTGGAATTTCGATGCCAAGTAAATCACATAGGGTCGTTTTCATTGATACCTCCCCAAAGGTGCCGTCGCCTAGAAAGGCGCCATCTTGCGCAGTGGTAGCCCCTCACGTCAGTCGAATGGTGATCGACGGCAACGCAATGCCCGCAGGCTCCGCGCGCCATTCGTCTCCCGGGGACGCGTCCATCGCGAGCGTCAAAGTTCCAGTGCTAATGATCTCGCCTGCCGCAAGGGGCGGTCCGAATGCGGGGTCCGACAAGAGATCGTTAAGGTGGCGCAGCGCCTTCAGGGGGCTGCCGAGGACGTCGGCACCGCTGCCGCTCGCCACGCACTCTCCGTTTCGAAACAGTTCCAACCGAAAAGACGCCAGCGACTTCATCCAGTCGTCGGTTCCGATCGGTATCCTTTCCCCGACACGCAGTGCAAAGTGAACGCCGTAGGCAGCAACAGCATCTGCCGGCTTAAATTGCCATTCAGAATAGATCGACGAGACCATTTCAAAGCCCAACGCGACCCACTCAATGCATCCAAGGAGTTCAGCTTCGCCCATCCCCGGGCACGGAACCGCGCCAAGCCCAAATACAATTTCGGGCTCAATCTTGGGCTCCGGAAAACCGGCGAGCGAAAGCTGGGCGTCATCCTCGATCTGTCGAACCGTGCTTTCGTACATGTAGCCCCAGATGGGCGCTTTGACTTCGTACCTCTCCCACATCAGATGATTGGTGAACCCAATCTTGCGGCCAATTGCGGGGCCATCGCGGCGAAGGCGCTTTTGCCGAACCGCAGCTGCGATCCGGTACGCCGTTGGCATGTCGAGCGATGGATGAGTAGCGGTCAACAACGGCGCAGATTGGCCGGTACCGAAGAGATCCACTAGGACTGCGGCCGCCGCCTCGATGTCGAGCATGCTACATAGATCCCCGCACAATCGTCGCTTGTGTACTATGGAAGCGGCGAGTCCGCTTTGGGTCAAAGCCAGAAATTCGGTGGACGCCCCACAATGGCTGTTTCGCGCCAAGACCGGACATCCAGACAATCTGTGGGTCGCGTCCGTCAATGTGGTGTAATTCGGATGGTGGCCTGAGGTGATCATCGAT
>JADMIO010647487.1_pt1 | contig 25288 bp, 24 predicted proteins | sample 8958161 | NCBI WGS metagenome assembly JADMIO01 (sample SAMN16585339, study PRJNA669376) | soil metagenome | isolation source: Crop rotation soil | place: USA: Cullars Rotation, Alabama | collected 2011
AACCGCCTGAGGACCCGCGATGCAGCTGTCCGCCAACGCAATCCGCCTCGAGGTCGAAGACCACGGCTCGCCCGCCGGCGAGCCGCTGCTGCTCGTCATGGGCCTGGGCATGCAGCTGCTCGGCTGGCACGAGGAGTTCGTCGCGCAGCTCGTCGAGCGCGGCTTTCGCGTCATCCGCTACGACAACCGCGACATCGGCCTCAGCCAGGCGTTCGACGAGCACGGCGTGCCGAACCTGGCGGTCGAAACGCTGCGCCACGCACTCGGCATGCGGGTGCGCAGCCCCTACCGGCTCGCCGACATGGCGGCCGACGCGCTCGGCATCCTCGACGCGCTCGGCATCCCCGCCGCGCACGTCTGCGGCGCCTCGATGGGCGGGATGATCGCGCAGCACATGGCGCGTCTCGCGCCGACGCGCGTCAAGAGCGTGACGCTGATGATGACGTCGAGCGGTGCGCGCCGGCTGCCCGGGCCTTCGCTCAAGGTGCGCAGCGCGCTGATCTCGCGGCCGCCTTCGCAAACGGTCGAGGGCATCGTCGAGCACTACGTCAAGCTGTACGCGCTGATCGGCAGCCCCGCGTATCCGACTGACCCCGACCATCTGCGCGATCGCTTCACGGTGTCGGTGCGACGCTCGTACCGTCCGGCCGGGACGGCGCGCCAGATGATCGCGATCGCCGCCGACGGCGATCGCTCGCCGATGCTCGGCGCGATCACGATGCCGACGCAGATCATCCACGGCGTGGCCGATCCGCTCGTTCCGGTCGCCGCCGGCCGCGACCTGCAGGCGAAGATTCCGTCGGCGAAGATCGATCTCGTCCCCGGCATGGGCCACGACCTGCCGCGGCCGCTCTGGCCGCGCTTCGTCGCCGGCATCGCCGAAGCCGCGGGCCGCGCGTAGCGGCAGCAATCCGCGTCGGCGCCGCGGCGCCGCGACACCCCGCATTCGAGCGAGTCGCGCGCTGGCGTCGACGTGACATCCGACCGCCGGCCGGCGCCGCAACGCCGCGGATCGCGACGATACTTCGCGGCGGCGACGGCCCCGGGCGCCGTCGGCGATGGCTGCCATGAGTTCGAGCGACCCGATCGTCCAGGCCGTGCTGGCGTCCGCCCAGGACCGCATCCGGGCGACGCTCGACACCGCCGTCGTCGAGGTCGCCAACAACCTGCTCGTCCTGATGAAGTCGGCGGGCACGTATCGCGAGCGCGGCCAGCTCGCGTTCGCGCAGATCCACATCCTCGAGAACCGCGAGCCGCTGCTGGCGTCGTTCGCGAGCGCGCTGCGCGAGCGCATCGACGACGACGTCGCATCGCAGGCCGACCACCGCGGCCAGGCGTCGGCGACCGATTGGCAGACGATCGGCCTCGTCGACGAAGGCCAGATCGAGGAGAAGATCTCGTTCGAGCGCATCGGCCAGCTGATCGCGCACCGCAGCGAGGCCGAGCTGCGCGAGCTCGACGCCTACATGAGCAGCGTGCTGCGCCACGGCTGGTCGGACGCGCGCCGCAATCCGCTCCGCGGCGCCGTCCTCGGCCGGGCGCTGCACAAGGCGATCGAGAAGATCACCGACGAGGCCGACACGCAGAAGATCTTCGGCCGCGAGCTCGGGCAGGCGATGGCCAATGCGATGCCGGCGTGCTTCCGCGAGATCATCGACGATCTGCAGAAGCGCGGCATCAAGAAGACCGACCTCGCGATGCGTGCCGCCGACGAGTTCTCGGCGCGGCCGCAGAAGGCCGCCGGGTCGTTCGACGAGCTGCGCCGGCAGTGGGAAGCGTCGTGGATCGGGCGCGCGCCGAACGAGCAGCCGCCGCTCAGAAGCTGGGAGGCGTCGATCCTCGGCCGCTTCAACGACATCGATCCGCTGCCGCGCGGCGTCGACGTCGAAAGCTCGGCAGCGCTGCTCGACCGGCTCATCCGCGGCGGCATGCCCGGAACAATCGGTCCGCCGGGAGGCACGCGTCCGCCGGCCGCCGCGGCCGCAGACGCCGAGCTGATGAAGCTGCTGCGGCGGCTGAACGGCGGCGGCACGTACATGGGCGCGTTCGACGCGTTGCCGCGCGACACCGGCTACGGCTCGGACAACGGCGAGCTGCCGCCCGGGAACGACGACGACTTCACGCCGACGCGCCCCGGCGTCCCGCTCGGCGTCGCCTACGAGCAGCCGCCGTCGAACGGCCTCTCGGGGCTGATGGCGATCAACCTGATCCGGGCCCATCGCGCCGAGCTGCTGCAGGCGACGCGCGGCCAGCTCGACCATCTCGTCATCGACGTCGTCAGCAGCCTGTTCGACCAGATCCTCTCGGATGCGCGCGTGCCGCCCGAGATGGCACGCCAGCTGGCGCGGCTGCAGCTGCCGGTGCTGCGCGCCGCACTCGCCGACAACAGCTTCTTCTCGTCGCGTCGCCATCCGGTGCGCCGCTTCATCAACCGCGTCGGCTCGCTCGCGTGCGCGTTCGACAGCTTCGACGGCGGACCGGCGAAGCAGCTGCTCGACCGCACGCGCGCGCTGGTCGACGAGATCGTCGACGGCGACTTCGACGAGCTCGACCTCTACGAAGCGAAGCTCCTCGAGCTCGAGCGCTTCGTCGCCGACCAGACGCACGCCGAGATCCGCGACAGCGCCGCCGCGGCGACGCTGCGCGGCAAGGAGCTCGAGTGGCGCGTCCAGCAGCGCTTCAGCGAGCGGCTGCGCAGCGCGCTCGAGCCGCTCGCGCTGCCGTCGTTCCTGCTCGAGTTCCTGATCGGCGCATGGGCGCAGGCGATCGTGATGGCGACGCGGCGCGAGGGCGCCGAAGCCGCGTATCCGCTCAAGCTGCGCAAGACCGCCACCGAGCTCGTCAAGAGCGTCCAGCCGAAGCGTTCGTCCGCCGAGCGCAAGGACTTCGTCGCCCGGCTGCCGGCGCTGATGGCCGAGCTGACGCAGACGATGAAGTTCGTCGACTGGCCGCAGCCGGCGCAGGACGAGTTCTTCGGCCAGCTCGTCACCCACCACGCCGGATCGCTCAAGGGGGCGCCGAAGAGCGAGCTCGACCACAACATGATGATGCGAAGCCTCGAGGCGGCGTTTCGCACGCCGGTGCCGAGCGCCGACGAGGCTGCCGAGGCACCGCCCGAGGGCCCTGCGCTGCCCGCGCTCGAGCAGCGCTTCTCGCTCGAGGAAGAGCTCGCGATCGGGCTCGTCTCCGAGCACGAGGTCGACTGGTCGCGTGCCGTCGCTGCCGCCGTTCCCGCCGCGCCGCCGATCGCCGCTGCGGCCCGGCAGCAGCAGCCGGCGCTCGCGATCGCCGGCGCCTCCGCTTCGCTGCCGACGATCGACGCGGCCGCGCTGAAGCCCGTCGACGCGACGGCCGCGCCCGAGCCGATCGAGTTGCCCGAGTCGCCGGAGCTCGCGTCCGGTCCGCAGCTGCGCGATCACCTGCAGCTCGGCTTCTCGTACCAGCTCAACCTCGAAAACGAGTGGCAGAAGGTCCGCCTGACGTACATGAGCCCGGCGCGGAGCCTGTTCCTCTTCTCGCACGGCGCGAAGAATCGCGAGACGATCTCGATGACGGCGCGCACGCTCGGGCGGCTGTGCGCCGCCGGTCGCATGCGCGCGTTCGAGAACGCATTCCTGGTCGACCGGGCGACGCAGCGCGCCCGCCAGCAGCTCGCGACCTCGGCACGCGGCGCCGGCGCGCACTAGCCGCCCGCAGCTGGCGCCATCGGGATCGACCCGCCCCCCCGCCGCGAGGGGGGCCGCATGCGGTGCTGCGGCCGATGATCGCGTGCTGGACTGTGGAGACTGCCTTGCGCGATCCGGTCCTTGGCGCCCGCGAACGGCGTCGGGTTCCCACGTGTCCGGACCCGATCCCGAGACGGCACGACTGCAACCAGCCTCCTCCATCGACAAGTGCCTGAAGACAAGGCGCGCGCGCCCGAGCGCGGGCTCAGCAAGATCAAGCGTGCGGAACTGATGGCTCGCCTCGCCGAGCTGGATCAGCTCATCGAAGAGCAGACGGCGCACGCCAGGTTCGTCCGCGCGATGGGCTGGGACGTTCCGGTCGTCGCCGAACGGCTCGAGCGGCTCAAGGAGTCACGCCAGCTCTATCTCTCGGCGCTCAGGCATCTGCTCGGCGACAGCGTCGGCAACGGCGGCGGAGCGGGCGGCGGCGACTGACTCGCGACCGCAAGGCGCGATATCCTTGCGCCTTTTGTCGACGCCCAGCCCGATGAAGACTTCTCGTTCGATCCTCGCGTTCTCGCTGTCGAGCGCGCTTCTCGCCGCGTGCGCTGCCGATCCGGCGACGCCGACCGGTGCCACGACCGAGACCGCGGCCGCGAAGAGCGACATGGTCTGCGGCCGCGAGTACGCGACCGGATCCAACATCGCCGTGACCAAGTGCCGCACGACCGAGCAGGCCGATGCGGAGCGGGCGGCGGCCGAGCGAAGCCTGGGCCGCTCGACCGGTGGTCCCAATGCCAAGCAGGGCGGCGGCTGACGCGACGAACGTCGCAGCCGTTGGCGGCTCTTCGACAAGAGTTGCCGATCGGCGGGGCTGGAGACTCAGCGTCGCGCCGATGATGGACTGGACGGACCGCCACTGCCGGTTCTTCCATCGCCTGCTGACGCGCCGGGCGCGCCTCTATACCGAGATGGTGACCACCGGTGCGCTGCTGCACGGCGACGTCGCGCGCCACCTCGACTTCGACGACGTCGAGCAGCCCGTCGCGCTGCAGCTCGGCGGCAGCGATCCGGCCGAGCTCGCGTCGTGCGCGCGGCTCGGCGAACGCTGGGGCTACGCCGAGATCAACCTCAACTGCGGCTGCCCGAGCGAGCGCGTCCAGCGCGGCGCGTTCGGCGCCTGCCTGATGGCCGATCCGCAGCTCGTCGCCGAGTGCGTGCGCGCGATGCGCGACGCGGTCGGCGTCCCCGTGACCGTCAAGCACCGGATCGGCATCGACCGCGTCGAGAGCTACGGCTTCGTGCGCGACTTCGTCGGCGCGGTCGCCGACGCCGGCTGCGAGGTCTTCATCGTCCACGCCCGCAACGCGTGGCTGCACGGCATCAGCCCGAAGGAGAACCGCGAGCTGCCGCCGCTGCGCTATCCGGTCGTCGCCGCGCTGAAGGACGACTTTCCCGATCGCGTCTTCGTCCTGAACGGCGGAGTCGGGGCGAACGACGCGATCGCGCGCCAGCTCGACGCGTTCGACGGCGTCATGGTCGGCCGCGCCGCGTACCACCATCCGTGGGAGCTCGTCGAGTGGGACGCTCGCTTCTGCGGCGACGCCGCCGGCGATGCGCCGAGCCGCGACGCGGTCGAGGCGGCGATGGTCGCGTACATGGAGCGACTCGCGGCGCGCGGCGAGCCGTGGTCGCACGCGTCGCGCCACATGCTCGGGCTGCGCAACGGCGAGCCGGGCGCGCGGCGCTGGCGCCAGGTGTGGAGCGACCCGGCGCTGAAGGGCGAGCCGCCGGCGACGGTGTCGCGCCTCGCCCGCGAAGCCCAGGCCGCGCTCAGCGCGGGCGCCGCGTCGGCCACGTCGCCAGCACCACTCCGCCCAGCGCCAGCGCGAACGCCGCGACCTGCATCGCCGTGAAGCGCTCGCCGTAGAAGGCGACGCCGACGGCGGCCGCGCTGACCGGAAGGAAGACCGTGAAGATCCCCGCCGATGCCGCGGGGACGTGGCGCATGCCGGTCATCCACAGCCACACGGTGACCACGCTCGCAGCAACCGCGTAGACGACGAGCAGCGCCCAGTACGACCAGTCGATGTAGCGCGGCGAGAAGTCCACGAGCTGCCAGAGCGCGAGCGGCGCGACGAGCGCAAGGCCCCAGAGGTTGATGATCGCGCTGATCCGCTTGGGCCCGAGCGACGCCGTCAGCTTCTTGCCGATGACGACGTAGAGCGCCTCGCAGGTGACGGCGGCGAGGAGGAGCGCGCTGCCGGCGAGCGAGCCGCTCGCCAGGTCGCCCTCGGCATCTCGGGCGAGGGCGACGAGCGCGATGCCGGCGATCGCGCACGCGATGGCAGCCGCGATCCGTGCGCCGACGCGCTCGCCGAGCAGCAGCCACGACAGCAGCGCGACGACGGCAGGCATCGCAGCCATGATGATCCCCGCCGCGAGCGCCGAGCTCTGGCGCATCCCGTACAGCATGAAGATCGAGAACAGGAAGTTGCCGAAGAACGACTCGAGAAAGAGCAGCCGCCGGTTGCGCGCGTCGAGGGCGGCCTCTGCCGCCGGACGCCGCAGCCACGGCGCCATCGCGACCGCGCCGATGGCAAAGCGCAGGCCGGCGAGCAGGAAGACCGGAAAGACGATGACGAGCGCCTTCGAGAAGCCGACGTAGCCGCCGACGATCGCCATCGACGCCGCGAGCGCGAGGTACGCGAGCGCCCGTTGCGCCGGCGTCGCGTCGCTCATCCGGCGGGCCGCTCGGCGACGGCGGCATCGAGGATGCGGCGGCGCTCGTTGCGAGCGAGCAGGTAGCTGGCGACGACGACGCCCAGCGCGACGAACGTGATGATGATCGTCGCTACCGCGTTGACGCTCGGGTTCAGGCCGAGGCGGGCGCGCGAGAAGATGACCAGGGGCATCGTCGTCGAACCCGGCCCCGAAAGGAACGCCGACAGCACGACGTCGTCGAGCGAGAGCGTGAACGTCAGCAGGAACGCCGACAGCAGCGCCTGGCCGATCATCGGCAGCGTCACCAGCCAGAACACCTGCCATGGCCGCGCGCCGAGGTCGAGCGCGGCTTCCTCGAGCTGCGGGTTGAACGTCTGCAGGCGGGCGCGGACGACGACGGTGGCGTACGCCATGCCGAGCAGCAGGTGGCCGAACCAGATCGTCAGCATGCCGCGCTCGGGGATGCCGATGCCGAACGCCGCCTCGGTCGCGCGCTGCAGCGAGACGAGCATCAGCAGGAGCGACAGCCCGATGATCACTTCGGGCATGACGAGCGGCGCTGCGACCATTCCGGAGAACAGCGTGCTGCCGAAGAAGCGCCGGTAGCGGACGAGCGCGAACGCGGCGAGCGTGCCGAGCACGACCGACGCGCACGCGGTCGCGACGGCGACCTTCAGCGACAGCGCGAGGCCGGCGATCAGCTCGCGGTCGGCGGGAAGCGCGGCGTACCAGCGCAGCGTGAAGCCGCGCCAGACGTTCGGCACCGGCGAGTCGTTGAACGAGTAGACGACGAGCGCGACGATCGGCACGTAGAGGAACGCGTAGCCGAGCACGAGCCAGGTGCGCGCGAAGATGCGGTTGACGAGGCTCGAGCGCATCGTCCTCAGGAGGCCTGGCGCGTCGCCTCGGCCTGGTTGCGGCTGAAGACGGCGACCGGGACGATCACGAGCAGCACCATCGTCACGGCGACCGCGCACGCCATCGGCCAGTCGTTGTTGCTGAAGAACTCGTCCCAGAGAGTGCGGCCGATCATCTGCGTCTGCGGGCCGCCGAGGAGCTCGGGGATGACGTACTCGCCGACGCACGGGATGAAGACGAGCATCGCGCCGGCGACGATGCCGGCGCGCGAGAGCGGAACGGTGATCCGCCAGAACGCCGTCCACGCGTTGGCGCCCAGGTCGGCTGCGGCCTCGAGCAGCCGCAGGTCCATCTTGGCGAGGTTCGAGTAGAGCGGCAGGATCATGAACGGCAGGTACGTGTACGTCATGCCGAGGATGAGCGAGAACGGCGTGTTCATGAGCTGCCCGGGCCCGGGAATCAGGCCGACCGCGGCGAGCGCGCGGTCGAGGCCGACCTTCTCGATCGCATCGGCAACGAGGCCGTGCTCGGTGAGCAGCGCCTTCCACGCGTAGACGCGCAGCAGGAACGACGTCCAGAACGGCAGCATCACCAGCATCAGCAGCGCCGGCTGCAGCGATCGCCGCGCGCGCGCCATGAAGTACGCGAACGGATAGCCGATGAAGAGACATAGCACCGTCGTCACCGCGGCGTAGGCGAGGCTCGACGCATAGGTGCGCAGGTAGAGGTCGTCCTGCGCGAGCAGCAGGTAGTTGCCGATCCGCGCGGTGATCGCGAGCGCTCCGTCCTTCCAGACGACGATGTCCTTGATCGTCGTCGTCTCCATCTCCGAGACGCTGATCTTCGCGACGACGAGGAACGGCAGCAGGAAGAAGACGAGCAGCCACGCGTACGGCACGGCGATCACGGCGAAGCGGCCGCCCCGGCCGGGCTTGCTCATTGCGTCAGCACGACCGGCGAGAGGTCGGTCCACGTCGCCCACGCCGAGTCTCCCCACGTCAGCTGCGCGCCCTGCTGGCGCTCGGCGTTGCTCTGGCTGATCTTGAGGACGCGGCCGCTCGCCATCTGCAGGTGATAGACGGTGAAGCTGCCGAAGTACGCGACCTCTTTGATCGTGCCGTGGGCGCGGTTGATGCCGCTCTCCTCTGGCGCTGGCGACGTCAGCGCGTCGCGGCGGATGCGGATCTTCTCGGGCCTGAGCGCGACCGTCACCGGCATCCCGCGCGTCCCGGTGATGCCATGGCCGATCCGGTGCCGCACGTCGCCGCAGTCGACAACGACGTGGTCGGCCTCGTCGACGACGAGCGAGCCGTCCATCAGGTTGACGTTGCCGATGAAGTCGGCGACGAACCGGCTCGCCGGCGTCTCGTAGATCTCCGCCGGCGGGCCGACCTGGAGGAAGCGGCCTTCGCTCATGACCGCGATCCGCGAGGCCATCGTCATCGCTTCTTCCTGGTCGTGGGTGACGAGCACGCAGGTGACGCCGACGTCGTGGATGATCCCTGCGAGCTCGATCTGCGTCTCCTCGCGCAGCTTCTTGTCGAGCGCGCCGAGCGGCTCGTCGAGGAGCAGCAACTGCGGCTTCTTGGCGAGGCTACGGGCGAGGGCGACGCGCTGCTGCTGGCCGCCGGAGAGCTGGTGGGGCTTGCGCTTGGCGTACGGGACGAGCTGGACGAGCTTCAGCATCGCCTCGACGCGCGACGCGATCTCCGTTGCGGGCAGTCCCTCGCGACGCAGCCCGAACGCGATGTTGTCGAACACCGTGAGGTGCGGAAAGAGCGCGTAGCTCTGGAACATCATGTTCATCGGCCGAACGTGCGGCGGCAGGTCGGCGAGGTTCTGGCCGGCGAGCGTGATCGTTCCCGACGTCGGCGTCTCGAAGCCGGCGAGCATGCGCAGGAGCGTCGTCTTGCCGCAGCCAGACGAGCCGAGCAGGGCGAACACCTCGCCCTTGGCGATGTCGACCGAGACGTCGTCGACGGCGCGGTGGCCGTCGAACTCCTTGACCAGGTTGGCAATGCGAAGGAAAGCGTCGTCGGACATGCGCGCGCCCGTGGCAAACCCACGATTCTCCAACACGACCCCGAAGGGGTGGGCCGCTCCTTCTCGGACGGAGGGAGCGAAGCTGGGGAGCGAGCAGCCCTGTGCGAAGCTGAAGTCGGCTACGCCGACTTCAGCACATCCGCGATCGTGCTGATCGCCTGGTCGATGTGCGATTCCTCGACGATCAGCGGCGGCGAAAGCGCGATGATGTCGCCGGTGGTTCGGATCAGGACGCCGCGCTCGAAGCACTCGCGGAAGATGTCGAACGCGCGCTTGCCCGGGCTGCCCGGGATCGATTCGAGCTCGATCGCGCCGACCAGGCCGATGTTGCGGATGTCGATGACGTGCGGCAGCTCGCGCAGCGAATGGACCGCGTGCTCGAACGCCGGCGCCATCTTCGCTCCTCGCGTCAGCAGCCCTTCGTCGGCGTAGGTCTCGAGCGTCGCGAGCGCCGCCGCGCACGCGAGCGGGTGTGCCGAGTACGTGTAGCCGTGCGGGAACTCGATCACGTGCTCGGGACCGGTCATGAAGGCGTCGTGGATCGCCGACTTCGCGAACACCGCGCCCATCGGCACGCAGCCGTTGCTGATCCCCTTGGCGACCGTCATCAGGTCGGGCGTGACGTCGAAGTGCGTCGCCGCGAAGGGCGAGCCGAGGCGGCCGAACCCGGTGATGACCTCGTCGAAGATGAGCAGGATGCCGTGCTTGTCGCAGATCGCGCGCAGCCGTTCGAGGTAGCCCTTCGGCGGCAGCAGCACGCCGGTCGAGCCTGCGACCGGCTCGACGATGACCGCGGCGATCGTCGACGCGTCGTGCAACGCGACGATGCGCTCGAGGTCGTCGGCGAGCTCGGCGCCGTGCTCGGGCACGCCGCGCGAGAAGGCGTTCTTCCGCAGGTCGTGGGTGTGACGCAGGTGATCGACACCGGCGACCATCGTGCCGAAGCTCTTGCGGTTGCCGGCGATGCCGCCGACCGAGATGCCGCCGAAGTTGACGCCGTGGTAGCCGCGCTCGCGGCCGATGAGGCGAGTGCGCTGACCTTCGCCGCGAGCGCGGTGGTACGCCACCGCCATCTTCAGCGCGGTGTCGACGGCCTCCGAGCCCGAGTTCGTGTAGAAGACCTTGTCGAGCCCCTTCGGCGCGATCGCGACGAGCTTTTCCGCGAGCTCGAACGCCTTCGGATGCGCCATGTTGAACGGCGGTGCGAAGTCCATCTCGGCGGCCTGCGCGGCGATCGCGGCGACGATCTTCGGCCGGGCGTGGCCAGCGTTGACGCACCAGAGGCCGGCGACCGCGTCGAGTACCTGCCGCCCCTCGGGCGTCCAGTAATGCATGTCCTTCGCGCGCGCGAGCAGCCGAGGCGCGCTCTTGAACTGGCGGCTCGCGGTGAACGGCATCCAGAAGGCTTCGAGCGTGGCCGGAAGCGTGCCGCCCAGTGGCGCGCTGGTCGTGGCGGCGGCTGGGTGGTGGTCCTTGTGCATGTCGTTCCTCCGGGTGCTGCCGAACGGTCAGCGAAGACCGACGAGTCTAGAAGAAGTGCGACCGCGTCCTCCCCGTTCCGCATCAAAAACCGGGCGTGTCGCGATGCGGAATGAACTCATGCTGCGATGCCGCAAAATTTCTCATTGTGGAGGATGCGTATCCGCATTATGGAATGCATCGCCAAGGGTTTGATTTTGTGAAAGTTTTGTGCCGTTGTCGTTCTGCGACTCGAGTGCGGACAACCTGAGGCTCCCGATAGGCTTTGACCATCGATTTCTTCAACGTCCCCGGAGGATCCATGCAAACGACCCGAGAAGAACAGATCCGCGCTCTCGAGCAGGACTGGAGCCAGAACCCGCGCTGGAAGGGCATCCGGCGCGACTACACCGCCGCCGACGTCGTCCGTCTCGCCGGCTCGCTGCGCATCGAGCACACGCTCGCCAGGCGAGGTGCGGAAAAGCTGTGGAGTCTGGTCAACACCGAGCCGTTCGTGAACACGCTCGGCGCGCTGACGGGCAACCAGGCGATGCAGCAGGTCAAGGCGGGCCTGAAGGCGATCTACCTCTCGGGGTGGCAGGTCGCGGGCGATGCCAACGTCGCCGGCGAGATGTATCCCGACCAGTCGCTCTATCCGGTGAACTCGGTGCCGATGGTCGTCAAGCGCATCAACAACACGTTCACGCGCGCCGACCAGATCCAGTGGTCCGAAGGCAAGAACGACATCGACTACTTCGCTCCGATCGTCGCCGACGCCGAGGCCGGCTTCGGCGGCGTCCTCAACGCGTTCGAGCTGATGAAGTCGATGATCGAGGCGGGCGCCGCCGGCGTCCACTTCGAGGACCAGCTCGCGTCGGTCAAGAAGTGCGGGCACATGGGCGGCAAGGTCCTCGTCCCGACGCGCGACGCCGTCGCGAAGCTCACCGCGGCGCGCCTCGCCGCGGACGTGATGGGCGTGCCGACGCTCGTCATCGCGCGTACCGACGCCGAGGCGGCCGACCTCGTGACCAGCGACGTCGACGACAACGACAAGCCGTTCCTGACCGGCGAGCGGACCGTCGAAGGCTTCTATCGGACGCGCCCGGGTCTCGACCAGGCGGTCGCGCGCGGCCTGGCCTACTCGGAGGTCGCCGACATGGTGTGGTGCGAGACCGGCAAGCCCGACCTCGCGTACGCGAAGGCGTTCGCCGAAGCGATCCACAAGACGTTTCCGGGCAAGCTCCTCGCCTACAACTGCTCGCCGAGCTTCAACTGGAAGAAGAACCTCGACGACGCGACGATCGCCAAGTTCCAGCGCGAGCTCGGCGCGATGGGCTACAAGTTCCAGTTCATCACGCTCGCCGGCTTCCACAGCCTGAACTACTCGATGTTCCACCTCGCGCAGGGCTACGCCAAGAACAGCATGACGGCGTTCGTCGAGCTCCAGGAGGCCGAGTTCGCGGCCGCGGAGAAGGGATTCACCGCGGTCAAGCACCAGCGCGAGGTCGGCACCGGCTACTTCGACCTGGTGACGACGACGATCGAGCGCGACGCGTCGACCGCGGCGCTCAAGGGTTCGACCGAAGACGAGCAGTTCTTCGACCGCAAGCACGCCTGACGCGCGATCCGCGCCGGCCGATGGCGGCGCGGGCCTCTCCCTTGCTCGTCCGCCCGCGCGACCCGCGGGCGCTTTCTTTGCCACGTCCGCGAGGCCGGGGTGGAATTCGGCCGTCCGACCCCATCTGCACCGGTCGTCGGTCAGGATTGCCGTCCCGGTGCGTCCGCCGGGCAGATGACAGGAACGATGAACGCCGACCCTCGCCGCGCGCTCCGGACGATCTTCGCCCTGGCTCTCCTGCTGGCGTTGCCGTCCGCCTGGGGCTTCGGCCTCGACGACGTCGCGGCGCGTGCGAGCAGCCTTGCGGCGCGACCGTTCAAGCCGCCGGCGGTCACCCTGCCGACGGAGCTTCGCGAGCTCGACTACGACGCCTACCGCGACATCCGCTATCGACCCGAGAAGGCGCTCTGGCGCGCCGACAAGCTGCCGTTCGAGCTGATGTTCTTTCACCAGGGCAGGGCGGTGACCGAGCCGGTGAAGATCAACGTCATCGAGCCTTCCGGCGAGCACGCGGTCGAGTTCGACCCCGCGCTCTTCGACTACGGCAAGAACAAGCTCGACCCGAAGATCCTGCGCGGCGTCGGCTTCAACGGCTTTCGCGTCCACTACGCGATCAACCGGCCCGGCTACAAGGACGAGATCCTGGTCTTCCAGGGCGCGAGCTACTTCCGCGCCATCGGCAAGGGCGAGCTCTACGGCCTGTCGGCACGCGGGCTCGCCGTCGACACCGCGACGGCGCAGGGCGAGGAGTTTCCGCGCTTCGTCGAGTTCTGGATCGAGCGGCCGCGCGCCCACGCGACGTCGCTCACGATCTACGCGCTGCTCGATTCGAAGCGCGTCGCCGGCGGCTACCGCTTCGTCGTCACCCCGGGCGTCGAGACCGTGATGCAGGTGACCGCGCGGCTCTACCTGCGCGACAAGATCGACAAGCTCGGGCTCGCGCCGCTGACGAGCATGTACGCGTTCGGCGAGAACCAGCCCGGCCGCGACGACTACCGGCCCGAAGTGCACGACTCCGACGGCCTGTCGATCCAGCTCGGCGACGGCGAATGGATCTGGCGGCCGCTCGTCAATCCGCGGCGGCTGCTCGTGACGTCGTTCGGGACGACGAACCCGCGCGGCTTCGGCCTGATGCAGCGCGACCGCGCGCCGTCGAGCTACGAGGACCCGGAGGCGCAGTACGAGCGGCGGCCGAGCGCCTGGGTCGAGCCGGTCGGCAACTGGGGCGCCGGCCGCGTCGAGCTGGTGCAGATCCCGACGCCCGACGAGACCAACGACAACATCGTCGCCTACTGGGTGCCGCAGAACGCGCCCGCGCCCGGCAAGGCCTTCGAGTTCGCCTACCGGCTGCACTGGCAGGGCGCTGGCACAATGCCGGCTGGCAAGGGCTGGACCGTGCAAACCCGCCGCGGTCGCGGGTTCGCGAGGAAGCCGGACGGCGATCTGAACTTCGTCGTCGACTTCGACGGTCCCGCGCTGCGGGCGCTCGCGCCCGGTGCCGACGTCGAGCCGGTGATCTGGGTCGACGCCAACGCCGAGCTGCGCGAGCGGAATCTCTTCAAGAGCCCGGTCAGCGGCATGTGGCGGATGACCGTTCGCTTCAAGCGCAACGACGCCGCCAAGCCGGTGGAGCTGCGCGCCTACCTCAAACAACAGCAATCGATCCTGACCGAGACATGGAGCTACATCGTCCCGCCCGAAGCCGAGAAGCCCTGACCGAGGCGATCGCGCATCCGCGCCTCGCGCGCCGCTCGATGCCGGCACGCCCGTGGGCAGGCTCGCCGCTGACGCGGCCGTTCAGGCGCCTGTTCGGCGTCGCGCCAGCGCTGCCCCCGCGCAGCGCCGACGACGAGCGGCCGCTCACGGCGCGCCGCCTTCTCCTGCTCGTCCTCGTCGTCTTCTGCGCGTTCCTCGGCACCCAGGCGATGGCCGACGTGCTGCCGCAGCGCGGTGCGACGCTCGCCGAGCGCGGTCTGCTCGTCCTCTTCGGCATCCTGTTCGGCTGGATCTCGGCCGGCTTCTGGACCGCGGTGATGGGCGCCATGGTTCTCGTCTTCGGCCGCGCCGGCCCGCTCGCGCGCAGGCTCGCGAGCCAGCCGGTGCGTCCGCTCGACCCGGCCGTTCGCACGGCGATCGTCATGCCGATCTGCAACGAGCACGTGCCGACCGTGTTCGGCGGTCTCGCGGCGACGATCGACTCGCTCGTCGCGACGGGCGAGTCGGAGCACTTCGACGTCTACGTCCTCAGCGACACGTCGAACCCCGACATCCGTGCCGCCGAGCACGCCGCCTACAGCCAGCTCGCCGCCCGCATGGTCGCCGAGGCCGAGGGCGACCCGGCGGCGCTTCGCGTGCACTATCGCTGGCGGCAACGGCGCACCAAGCGCAAGGCCGGCAACGTCGCCGACTTCTGTCGTCGCTGGGGCGGCGCGTACCGCTACTTCATCGTCCTCGACGCCGACAGCGTCATGACCGGCGAGTGCATCACGACGCTGGTGCGGATGATGGAGGCGAGCCCGGACACCGGGATCATCCAGACCGCGCCGCGCGCGGTCGGCCACGAGACGCTGCACGGCCGCATCCAGCAGTTCGCGGCGCGCGCGTACGGGCCGCTCTTCACCGCCGGGATGCGCTTCTGGCAGCTCGGCGAGTCGCACTACTGGGGCCACAACGCGATCCTGCGCATGGCGCCGTTCCTCGCCCACTGCGCGCTCGCGCCGCTGCCCGGCAAGGGTCCGCTCGGCGGCGAAGTGATGTCGCACGACTTCGTCGAGGCCGCGCTGATGCGCCGCGCCGGCTGGAAGGTCTGGGTCGCCGACGAGCTCGACGGCAGCTACGAGCAGGTGCCGCCGAACCTGCTCGCCGAGCTGCAGCGCGACCGCCGCTGGTGCCAGGGCAACCTGCAGAACTCGCGGCTGATGTTCGAGCCTCGCCTGCACACCGTCCACCGCACCGCGTTTCTCACCGGCGTGCTCGCGTACGCATCGTCGCCGCTCTGGCTCGCGTTCCTCCTGCTCTCGACGATCCTGTTCGCACAGACCGTCGGCAGCGACCCGACGTACTTCTTCGAGCCGTACCAGCTCTTCCCCGTCTGGCCGACCGCCAACGTCGGCGTGATGCTGACGCTCTTCGGCGTCACCGCCGTGCTGCTGCTCGCGCCGAAGGCGATGGCGATCGTCGCGATCGTCGGCCGCCGCGAAGCCGATCGCTTCGGCGGCGTCGCGCGCCTCGTCGCGAGCGCGTTCGTCGAGTTCCTCCATTCGCTCCTGCTCGCGCCGGTGCGGATGCTCTTCCACAGCCAGTTCGTCCTCGCCGCGCTTTCCGGCTGGAAGCTCGACTGGAAGTCGCCGCCGAGAGACGACGCCGCGACACCGTGGCGCGAGGCGATCGCGCGCCACGGCGTCCACACGCTGTTCGCCGTCGTGTGGGCGGTCGCGATCGTCGCGACGAGCGCGGCGTTTCCGTGGTGGCTGTCGCCGATTCTCGGCGGGCTGCTCCTCGCGATCCCGATGTCGGTGTGGACGAGCCGGGTGCAGATCGGCCGCACGCTGCGCGCGCACGGTCTGCTGCTGACTCCCGAGGAGCACACCGAGCCGCGCGTGCTGCGCGAAGCGCGCCACGCCGAGGCCGAGGTCGTCGCCGCCGGCAGCGTCTCGTTCGTCGGCGCCGTCGTCGACCCGGCGACGCACGCGCGCGTGCTCGCCGCGTTGCCCGTCCGAGCGCCCGCGGCGGGCGACAAGGCCGGCGCCGAAGCGCGCATCCTCGACCGCGCGATTCGCAGCGGGCCGTCGGCGCTCGACGCCGCCGATCGCCTTCGCCTGCTGTCGAGCCGGTCGGCGCTCGCGTTCCTCCACCGCGAGGTCGTCGCGCAGCGTGCGCATCCGGATTGGACCGCCGGCGTGCGCGTGCCGCGCCCCGCCTGGCACGAGACCGTGCCGGCGGCAGCGGCCGAGCTCGCGCCCGCGGCCGACGAGCGCCTCGAGACCGCGTCGTCGTAGCGCGATCCGCCGACGCGGTTTCGGTTAAGGTGGCGCGGGGCGGCGACCGCGCGCGCCCCGCGACCATGGCCGACGATATCGCGACCCTCCGCCGCATCCTGCGCACCAGCCGGACGATCGCCGTCGTCGGCCTCTCGGCCGACTGGTTCCGGCCGAGCTACTTCGCTGCCAAGTACATGCAGGAGCACGGCTACCGCATCGTCCCGGTCAATCCGCGCTACCAGGCGATCCTCGGCGAGCGCTGCCACGCGACGCTCGCGACGATCGAGGTCTCGGTCGACATCGTCGACGTCTTTCGCAAGACCGAGGACGTGCTGCCGATCGCCGAGCAGGCGATCGCGATCGGCGCGAAGTGCCTGTGGCAGCAGATCGGCGTCAAGAACGAGCAGGCCGCCGCGCTCGCCGCGGCGGCCGGGCTCGACGTCGTCATGGACCGCTGCGTGAAGATCGAGCACGCGAGGTTGTTCGGCGGCCTCAACTGGGCGGGAGTCAACACCGGCGTCATCTCGGCGCGGCGGCCGATCTGAGCGCCACGATGGCCGACCGGCGCTTCCACCCCGAGACGCTCGCGATCCACGCCGGCCAGATCCCCGACGCCGCGACCGGCGCGCGCGCGCTGCCGATCTACCAGACGACGAGCTTCGTCTTCGACAGCGCCGACCACGCGGCGAGCCTGTTCAACCTGCAGACGTTCGGCAACGTCTATTCGCGGCTCTCGAACCCGACCGTCGCCGTGCTCGAGGAACGCGTCGCGGCCCTCGAAGGCGGCCGCGCAGCGCTCGCCGCCGCGAGCGGAATGGCTGCCGAGGCGATCGCCCTCCTGACGCTGCTGCAGCAAGGCGATCACGTCGTCGCGGCCGGCGCGCTCTACGGCGGCACCGTGAGCATGCTCGCCGTCAACCTCGCCAAGCTCGGCATCGAGGCGACGTTCGTCGACGGCACGTCGGCAGACGCGTTCGCCGCCGCGATGCGCCCGACGACGCGCGCCGTCTTCGCCGAGAGCCTCGGCAACCCGAGCCTCGCGGTGCTCGACATCGCCGCGGTCGCCGCGGTCGCGCACGCGCACGGCGTTCCGCTCGTGGTCGACAACACGGTGCCTTCGCCCTACCTGTGCAATCCGATCGCGTTCGGCGCCGACATCGTCGTCCATTCGGCGACCAAGTACCTCGGCGGCCACGGCACGACGCTCGCCGGAGTCGTCGTCGAGAGCGGCCGCTTTCCGTGGGACAACGGCAAGTTCCCGGGCATGACCGAGCCGTCGAAGGGCTACCACGGCGTTCGCTTCTACGAAACCTTCGGCGACTTCGGCTTCACGATGCGGGCGCGGATGGAGACGCTGCGCGTCTACGGCGCCGCGCTCGCGCCGACGAGCGCGTGGCAGATCCTGCAGGGCGTCGAGACGCTGCCGGTGCGAATGGAGCGCCATTGCACGAATGCGCTCGCGGTCGCGCGCTTCCTCGAGGCGCATCCGCGCGTCGCGTGGGTCAACTATCCCGGGCTGCCCGGGCATCCGCAGCACGCGCTCGTCGCCGGGCAGATGCGCACGGTCGCCGGCGCGCCGGGCGCATCGGGGCTGCTCGCGTTCGGCGTCCGCGGCGGCTACGCGGCCGGGATCCGCTTCATCGAGGCGGCGCAGCTGATGAGCCACCTCGCCAACATCGGCGACACCAGAACGCTCGTGATCCATCCTGCGTCGACGACGCACCGCCAGCTCGACGAGGCGCAGCTGCAGGCGGCCGGCGTCGGCCAGGAGATGGTGCGGATCTCGGTCGGCCTCGAGCACGTCGACGACGTGCTCTGGGACATCGACCAGGCGCTCGCCGCGAGCGCGGGCTGAGCGGCAGCTTCAGCGGTCGTCGCCGGCGCGCGGCGGCTCGGTCGCGGCCGGCTCGCCCTTGCGCAGCAGGTGCGGCACGAGGCTCAGCACGACCAGCGCGAGGACGGTGCTGATCACCGCTGTCGTTTCGCGGCCGAGGCCGCAGGCGACGCCGATCGCGGCCGTCATCCAGACCCCGGCGGCGGTCGTCAGACCATGCACCGTCTCGCGCGAACGGTGCTTGATGATGGCGCCGGCGCCGAGGAACCCGACCCCCGTCACGATGCCCTGGACGACGCGGCCGAGGCCGTCGATCGCCATTCCGGCCTGGTGCGGGACGAGGACGAAGAGGGCGGCGCCCATGGCCACGAGCATGTGCGTGCGGACCCCCGCGGCCTGGCCGCTTCGCTCGCGCTCGTATCCGAGCAGGCCGCCGAGCACGGCGGCGAGCAGCAGGCGAACCGCGATGCGCGTGATCTGCGCCGGGTCGACCGCGTCCGAGAACTCGGCGCGCAGCGTCTCGAGCACGACGTCGGTCATGGCACCTCCAGGCGGCCGCGGTGCTCGCCGGCCGCGTGACATCATTGGCCATCGCGAGGCGTTTATCCATGGGCATCTACGAGCAGGGTCTGGAGGAGACGAAGTGGGGCGAGGCGCCGCTCGCGTTCGTCGAGCTGAAGGAGCGCGCGACGACGACCGCCGCCGAGCCGACTGCGCACTGCCGGGAGCTTCTCGCCGGCTACAGGGTGCCGCGCGAGTTCCGCTTCGAGGCGATCCCGAAGACCTCGACCGGCAAGATCCAGAACTTCCAGCTGCGCGAGCGTGCCCGCTCGGCGTCGGCGATCGACTAGGAGAGTTGCGATGAACGACCGTGCCTCGACCGACCTCACGCCGTTCGTGCGCCGCGCCGTCGACGCGCGCGGCGTCGTCACGCTGACGCTCGACCGCCCGCAGGCGTTCAACGCGCTCAGCGAAGGAATGCTCGCGGCGCTGCAGGCCGAGCTCGACGCGATCGCGCTCGACGAGACGGTGCGCGCCGTCGTCATCGCCGCGGGGGGCAAGGCGTTCTCGGCCGGCCACGACCTGAAGGAGATGCGCGCCCGGCCGTCGCAGGCGTACTACGAGGATCTGTTCGCGCGCTGTGCGCGCGTCATGATGACGGTGCAGAAGGTGCCGGTGCCGGTGATCGCGCGCGTCCAGGGCATCGCGACGGCCGCCGGCTGCCAGCTGGTCGCGGCGTGCGACCTCGCGGTCGCCGCCAGGGAGGCGCGCTTCGCGGTGAGCGGCGTCAACCTCGGGCTCTTCTGCTCGTCGCCGAGCGTCGCGCTGTCGCGCAACGTCGGCCGCAAGGCCGCGTTCGAGATGCTCGTGACGGGCGAATTCATCTCCGCCGACGAAGCGCGCGAGCGCGGCCTCGTCAACCGCGTCGTCGAGGCGTCCGCGCTCGACGCCGAGATCGAGCGGATCGTCGCTGCGATCGTCGCCAAGCCGCGCGTCGCGATCGCGCTCGGAAAGCAGCTCTTCTACCGGCAGATCGAGGCCGGCACCGCCGCAGCGTACGACGACGCCGGCCGCACGATGGCGTGCAACATGATGGAGCCGGCGACGCTCGAGGGCGTGCAGGCCTTCATCGAGAAGCGAAAGCCCGACTGGCCGGCCTGAGAGGTCCGAGGCGCGGCTCGACGACGGGCGCGAGGACCCGACGAGCGGCGTCGATCCGATCGGGAGCTCGCGAGCGTCGCACTCCGTTACCCGTGACACCGTGACGGACGGCACGGCCGTCCGCGGCCACCGGTCGATCGGTGGCGCGCGCGCCCCACGCCAGCGAGGCGATCTCCTACCCTGACCGCGTCGTCTGCGCTCGCGTCGTCAGCGTCGCGAAGCGGCAGGGTTGCGGCGGCCGCGAGGCCGTGCGGAGATCGTCATGAAGCGCCTTTTCCTCGCTGCCGCGGCTGCGCTGCTCGCGGCGCACCTGAGCGCCGGCGCGACCGAAGTCGCGTACTTCACCGAGCCGGTGCACGTCGGCGCGCAGCGGGCGTCGATGGCGGTCGATGTGAAGGCCTATCGCCTCGACGCGGCACGCCACATCTACGCCGCGTATGCGCCGCGCATCTACAAGGGCAGGCTGCCGCCGCTGATCCACGGCGTCGTCGTCGTCGAGACGACCGTCGACGCGAGCGGCTATCCGCGCCAGGTCCAGCTCGTTCGCGGCCCGTCGCACGCGCCCGACGTCAGCGCCGCGGTGATCGAGATGATCAAGCGTGCCGGCCCGCTGCCGGCGCCGACGCGCTTCGGCAGCAGCGGCGTGCGCTTCACCGAGATCTGGCTCGTCCACAAGAACGGGCGCTTCCAGCTCGACTCGCTGACCGAGGGTCAGGACTGAGCCTGCGCGCTACATCGCGGCGGTGACGCCGCCGTCGACGTAGAGGACCTGGCCGGTCACGAACCGCGACGCCGGCGACGCCAGGAAGACCGCGGCGCCGGCGAGCTCGTGCAGCTCGCCCCACCGGCCCGCAGGAGTGCGCCGCTCGAGCCAGGCGCTGAACGCGGCGTCGGCGACGAGCGCGGCCGTCAGCTCGCTCTTGAAGTAGCCGGGCGCGATCGCGTTGACCTGGATGTCGTGCGGCGCGAGCTCGACCGCGAGGCCGCGCGTCAGCATCGCGATGCCGCCCTTGCTGACCTCGTACGGCACGATCGTCGGCCGCGCGATCCGCGCCATGATCGACGCGACGTTGATGATCTTGCCGGAGCGCCGCTCCTGCATCGCGGGAATGACCGCGCGCGCCATGTAGAACGGCGCGTCGAGGTTGGTCGCGAGGATGCGGCGCCAGTCGGCATCGTCGACCTCGGTGATCGCCGCCCGATGCTGCACTCCGGCGTTGTTGACGAGGATGTCGATCGGACCGACCCTCGCCTGCACCGCAGCGACTCCGGCACGCACCGCGTCGGGATCGCTGACGTCGAACGCCGCGGTCTCGACCGCGACGCCGTCGCCGCCGAGCGCCGCCGCCGCGGCGTCGAGCTTGGCGACGTTGCGGCCGTTGAGGACGACGCGTGCGCCGGCCGCGCCGAGCCCGCGCGCGATCGCGAGCCCGATCCCGGATCCGGCGCCGGTGACGAGCGCCGTCCTGCCGTCGAGATCGAACGACGCAGCGCCGGGGATGCTCATGCGCCGTGCCCGGGGACGAAGGCGGCCGTCATGGCACCGGCGACAGCAGCGGCTGGCCGGCGAAGTGCGCCTGCAGGTTGGCGAACGAGAGATCGGCCATCGCCTGGCGCGTCTGCCAGGTCGCGCTGCCGACGTGCGGCGTCAGCACGACGTTGTCGAGCGCGAGCAGCTCGGCGGGAACCTGCGGCTCGTTCTCGAAGACATCGAGCGCGGCGCCGGCGATCGTCCCCGCGCGCAGCGCCTCGACGAGCGCCTGCTCGTCGACGACCGAGCCGCGCGCGACGTTGACGAGATAGCCCTTGCTGCCGAGCGCGGCGAGCACCTTGGCGTCGATGAGCTTCCTCGTGCCCGCGCCCCCCGGTGTGATGACGACGAGGAAGTCGACCTCGCGCGCGAGCGCCTCGGCGGTCGCGAAGAACGGATAGGGCGCGTCGGCCTTCGCGCTGCGCGCGGTGTAGGCGATCGACATTCCGAACGCCTCGGCGCGGCGCGCGATCGCCTTGCCGATGCGGCCGAGGCCGACGATCCCCATGCGCGCGCCGCTCACCTTGCGCGCGAGCGGCATCGGCCCGTTCGCCCACGCGCCGGTGCGCACGTAGCGGTCGGCCTCGACGAGCCGGCGGGAGACGGCGAGAACGAGCGCCATCGCGAGATCGGCGACCTCGTCGTCGAGGACGCCCGGCGTGTTCGTCACCGCGATGCCGCGCTCGCGCGCGGCGGCGACGTCGATGCCGTCGTAGCCGACGCCGAAGACCGAGACGATCTCGAGCGCCGGCAGCTGCGCGATCAGCTCGCGCGACACCTTCGACTCGCCGCTCGCGGCGATCGCGCGGATGCGCGGAGCGATCGCGGCGAACGCAGCGGGGTCGCTCTGGTGGATGCGGTCGTGGACGTGAAACGCGCCGTGCAGCGCCTCCATCATCGGCGGCCACAGGCGCGACGCGGTGAGGACGTGGATCGGTTCAGCCATCGCGAGCCCTCCGGTTCACATGCCGACGTAGTTCGGGCCGCCGCCGCCCTCGGGCGGAATCCAGACGATGTTCTGCGTCGGATCCTTGATGTCGCACGTCTTGCAGTGCACGCAGTTCTGCGCGTTGATCTGCAGCCGCTCGCCGCCGTCGGCGTCGGCGACGAACTCGTAGACCGCGGCCGGGCAGTAGCGGCTCTCGGGACCCGCGAACTTGACGAGGTTGATGCGCACCGGGACCGTCGGGTCCTTCAGCGTCAGGTGCGGCGGCTGGTCCTCGGCGTGGTTGGTGTTGCTGACGAAGACGCTCGAGAGGCGGTCGAAGGTGATCGTGTTGTCGGGCTTGGGGTACGCGATCGGCTTGCACTCGTCGGCCGGCTTCAGGTAGAGGTGGTCGGCGAGCTTGCGGTGGATCGTCCACGGCGGCGAGTGGATGCCGAGGCGCGGCAGCAGCCATTGCTCGATCCCGGTCATCAGCGAAGCGACGAAGAAGCCCTTCTTGAACCACTGCTTGAAGTTGCGCGAGCGCTGCAGCTCGGTGTGCAGCCAGCTCTGCTCGAACGCCTGCGGGTACGCCGCGAGCTCGTCGTGCTGGCGGCCGGCGACGAGCGCATCGAACGCGGCCTCGGCGGCGAGCATGCCGGTCTTGATCGCGGCGTGGCTGCCCTTGATGCGGCTCGCGTTGAGATAGCCGGCCTCGCAGCCGACGAAGGCGCCGCCGGGGAACACCGTCTTCGGCAGGCTGAGGATGCCGCCGGCGGTGATCGACCGGGCACCGTAGCCGAGGCGCTTGCCGCCCTCGAGCGTCTTCCGGATCTCGGGGTGCGTCTTCCAGCGCTGGAACTCCTCGAACGGGCTCAGGAACGGGTTCTCGTAGTCGAGGCCGACGACGAAGCCGAGCTCGACCTGGCGGTTGTCGAGGTGGTAGAGGAACGAGCCGCCGTAGGTCGACGTGTCGAGCGGCCAGCCGCCGGTGTGGATCACGAGGCCGGGCTCGGCCTTCTCGGGCGCGACTTCCCACAGCTCCTTGATGCCGATGCCGTAGCTCTGCGGGTCGCGGCCTTCGTCGAGCCGGTAGCGCGCGATCAGCTGGCGGCCGAGGCTGCCGCGCGAGCCCTCGGCGAAGATCGTGTACTTCGCGTGCAGCTCCATGCCGAGCTGGAAGCTCCCGGTCGGCTCGCCGTTCCTGCCGATGCCGAGGTTGCCGGTCGCGACGCCGCGCACGCTGCCGTCTTCGCCGTAGAGCACTTCGGCGGCGGGAAAGCCGGGAAAGATCTCGACGCCGAGCGCTTCGGCCTGCGTCGCGAGCCAGCGCACGACGTTGCCGAGGCTGATGACGTAGTTGCCTTCGTTGCGGAAGCAGTCGGGCAGCAACGCGTGCGGCGTCTCGCGCACGCCGGTCTCGGAGAGGAAGAGGAAGCGGTCGGCAATGACCGGCTGGTGGAGCGGCGCGCCTTTCTCCTTCCAGTCGGGGATCAGCTCGCCGATCGCGCGCGGGTCCATGATCGCGCCCGAGAGGATGTGCGCGCCGGGCTCCGAGCCCTTCTCGAGGACGACGACCGAAACCTCGTGCGAGCGCTCGGCGGCGAGCTGCTTGAGGCGGATCGCGGCGGCGAGGCCGGCCGGCCCGGCGCCGACGATCGCGACGTCGTACTCCATCGATTCGCGCGGCCCGAACTGGGCGAGGATCTCGGCAGGCGTCATGCGGGTCTCGCTGTTCGTTCTTGTCGGTCGGGGAGCGCGTCTACACTCGCGGTCGATTCTACGGAGCGCAGAGCCGCTGCACGATTGCCATGAGCTACGAGATCGATCTGTCGGGCCGCGTCGCCCTCGTCACCGGTGCGTCGAGCGGGCTCGGCGCGCAGTTCGCCCGCGTCCTCGCCAAGGCGGGAGCGGGCGTCGCGCTGGCCGGCCGCCGCGTCGAGCGGCTGAAGACCCTGCGCGCCGAGATCGAGGCCGAAGGCGGCGACGCCCACGTCGTGCCGATGGACGTCACCGACCACGACGGCATCCGCTCGGGCATCGCGCACACCGAGACCGAGATGGGCACGATCGACATCCTGGTCAACAACTCCGGGGTGGCGACGACGCAACGGCTCGTCGAGACGACGCCCGACGACTTCGACTACGTCTTCGACGTCAACGTGCGCGGCGCCTTCTTCGTCGCGCAGGAGGTCGGCAAGCGGATGATCGCGCGCGCGCAGGGCGCGGCGCCCGGCACCTTCATCGGCGGCCGGATCGTCAACATCGCCTCGATGGCGGGCATGCGCGTGCTCGGCAAGACCGGCGTCTACGCGATGAGCAAGGCGGCGGTGATCCACATGACTCGCGCGATGGCGCTCGAGTGGGGGCGCTTCGGCATCAACGTCAACGCCATCTGCCCCGGGTACATCGACACCGAGCTCAACCACATGCATTGGGAGACCGAGTCGGGCAGGAAGCTGATCGAGAGCATGCCGCGCAAGCGCATCGGCGCGCCCGCCGACCTCGACACGACGCTCCTGATGCTGTGCGCCAACGAGAGCCACTTCATCAACGGCGCCGTGATCGCGGCCGACGACGGCTTCGGCCTCTAGCGCGGCGCGCCCCGAGCACGCCCCGGTCTCGCGCGATGCGCCCGCTCTCGATGCTCGAAGCGCGCGTCCTCGGCGTGCTCGTCGAGAAGTCGCTCGCCGTTCCCGACAGCTACCCGCTTTCGCTCAATTCGCTGACGCTCGGCTGCAACCAGAAGACGGCGCGCGACCCGGTCATCGCGGCGAGCGAAGGCGACGTGCAGGTCGCGGTCGACGCGCTGAAGGCGCTCTCGCTCGCCTTCGAGTCGAGCGGCTCGCGCGTCGCGCGCTACGAGCACAACCTCGGGCGCGCGCTCGGCCTGCCGTCGCAGTCGGTCGCGCTGGTCGCGACGCTCGTGCTGCGCGGCCCGCAGACGCCGGCCGAGCCGCCGGCAATGCCATGAATATTTCGGCGCCGTT
>JADMIO011116487.1_pt1 | contig 25282 bp, 22 predicted proteins | sample 8958161 | NCBI WGS metagenome assembly JADMIO01 (sample SAMN16585339, study PRJNA669376) | soil metagenome | isolation source: Crop rotation soil | place: USA: Cullars Rotation, Alabama | collected 2011
CGGCGAGGCGGCCGGCGTCGGCCCAGCGCTCGTCCAGCAGCGCCACCCGGGCCCGCGCCAGTTCGGCCTCCGCCTCCTCCTGGACGTGCCGGCCAGCGGCCGACAGCGTCGCGGCCCGGGCCAGGTCCTCGTCGGCCTCGCCGAACAGCCCGGCGGCGAGCATCACCTGGGCCCGGTCGGCGTAGTAGACCGCGGCGCTGGCCGGTGACTCGGTGCTCAGCACCGGCGCCACGGCGTCCATCTCGCGCATCGCCCGGGGCAGGTCGCCTTCCAGCAACAGCAGGTACGCGAGGTTGTGCGACGCCTTGGCGGCCATGACGTCGAGGCCGCTCGCGCGGGCGAGCGCCGCGCACCGGGTCAGGTCGTCCTTGACGCCGGCGATCCGGCCGAGGCTCAGGCCCGCGGTGCTGCGGTTGAGCAGGACGCGGCAGACGTCCTCCGGGTGCGAGTCGCCGAGCAGCCGCAGCGCGGCGTCGAAGTTCGCCATCGCCTCACCGGGCCGGGCCGCCCGCAGGTGGAGCAGGGCCCGCTGGCCGGCGACGAGCCCGCGCAGCCAGCCCGGCAGCCCCGGCACCGCGTCCGCCTCGGCGAGCAGGGCGATGCCGCGTTCGAAGCCGTGCCTGTCGTCTTCGTGGAAGGCGAGGCTGATCAGGATGTGCGCGCGGCGCTGCGGTTCCGGACCGGCCCGCAGCGCCCGCCGCAACAGCCGGCGGGCACTGGCGTGCCGGCCCCGTTCGCTCTCGGCCAGCGCCCGCTCGTGCAGTTCGGCGGCCGTCTTGGGCTGGGTCACGTCACGACGAACGGGTACGGGTCGTCGCCCCGCAACTGCACGACGGCGTCGGACCGGGTGGCGATCGCGGCCGGGCCGGTGTCGTCGAGGTCCAGCGCCTGGGACTCGGCCAGGCCGAACAGCCGTGACGCGAGCCGGCCGGCGAACAGCGGCGCGGCGAACGACGTGCCGCTGGACACGCCGAACCCGCCGGTGAACCCGTCGGGGTCGAGGGAGGCCCGCTTCCGCCCGCTCGGGTCCGGCCGCCCGGCCGTCGGGTTCATGCCGTTCTGGAACGTCACCGGCATCGTGCTCACGACGGAGGCGCCGCGCTGCCACGCCTTCACCCATGGGCCGCTGTTGCTGAACAGGGCCACGGTCTGCCCGTCGGGATTCAGGGCGCCGACGCTGGTGACCGGCACCAGCGCCGGGTCGCTGCGCACGGCGAACGCGGCCGGGAACTGCTCGCGAAGGGTGGCGTCATTGCCCGCCGAGGCGACGACGGCGACGCCGAGGGCGGCCAGCCGGTCCAGCACGTCGAGCAGCACCGTCGAGAAGGCCGGGTCCAGCGGCGTCTCGTTGTAGTAGCCGAGCGAGAGGGACACGACATCGATCGGGTGGCCGTCGGGCTCGCCGGCGGCGTGGCGGCGGGCCAGCTCGCTCAGCTGGTCGAGGGCGAGCACCAGATCGGACTCGGCGATCCGCCCGTCGGCGCGGACGATGCGCACGGCGAGAATGTCGGCGTCCGGGCAGGCCTGGTGGATCAGGCCGCAGATGAACGTGCCGTGGCCGGCGAGCGGGTCGCGCAAGCCGTCGAGCGGGCCGGTGATGTCGCCGGTGTCTTCCGGATCGGGTTGCTGGTAACCGATCACGACGGGCGTGCCGCCCTCGACGATCACGACGTCGCGGGTCACCACGGCGTCGAGCCAGGGGTGCGTGCCGCAGCCGGTGTCCAGCACGGCGACGACGGGGCGGCGCCCGGCGCAATGCCGCCGCGCCGGCTGCGGCATCACGACGGCGACCGGGCGGATGCCGGCGAAGTCCGGATCGGCGTAGGCGTACATCGGCGAGAAGCCCGACAACCCGTGCGGCGAGGTGTACGGGTGCGGCGACGTATAGGGGTTCCCGCCGATCGCCGGATCCGCGAACATCAGGTGGTCGAGCTGGACGCCGAGCGCGTCGTCGTGGGTGAAGCCGGGGCGCCCGCGCACGATGGCCCGCGCCTCCTGCAGCACCCGCCACGCGTCGGTGGCCACCGGGCGGTCGACGGGGGCGAGCCGCAGCCGGTACCCGGACCCGGTCTCGCGGCGCTGCACCGACTCCCAGTCGACCATCAGGCCGAGGCTCGCGGCGGCCTGCTGCACCGGGTCGCGGGCCATGCCCTCCACGGCGGAGCGCAGCAGCAACTGGTCGGCGATGTACGCCGTCGGGCGCAGCCGCTGCCCGGGGAGCGCGGCGGCCGTCGCCGGGTCGAGCGCGCGGGCGCCGAAGCGGGAAAGCATTTCCGACGGGGGAAGCAGCGGATCGGTGTCGGCGGAACCGAACGTGTCCACAGTGGACCCTTCTGGTCTTGAGGATGCTAAAGCTCTACCGCGGGGGTGCGGACCGGCCCCGCGAGCCGGACGGCGGCGCCGTCGGTGGGGTGGATCGTCAGTTGTACGAGGCCGACGGGCACATCGGCGAAGACGAACCGGCCGTCGTCGTCGGCGACCGCCTCCTCGACACCGGCCGCGGTGCGCAGCTCCATCCGCAGCGCCGCGCTCGGGGCGATCCAGCCGTCGAGCCGCTTGCGCTGCGGGCGGTTCGGGGACACGGTCACCATCACGGTGAGGCTGGCGGAGGTGAACGTGATGCTCGACGCCGTCTCACCGGCGCGGGCGCCGGCCAACGACAGCGGCTCCTCCAGCCGCATCAGCTCGGCCTCCAGGCTGTCGGCGTCGAGAACCGCCTCGACCTCCAGCCGGAACAGCGCGCGGGTGGCCAGGTCCGGCGGCGCCGGGTCGAGCTCCTCCCACATCGAGCGGAGGTCGGCCAGCAACGCGCGGTCCGCCGCGTTCGTGGCGCTGATGCTCGGCTCGCTCATGTCGCTTCCATGAGGTCGCGCAGCTTCTTCAGGCAGCGCCCGCGGGTGGGGCCGATGCTGCCGATCGGCATGTTCAGCTCGAGGGCGAGCCGGCCGTAGTCGGGCCGTTCGTCGAAGGCGATCACCCGCAGCAGGCGCCGGCACCGCTCGGGCAGCATGGCGACGAAGCGCCACAGCCGGCGGGCCGTCTCGCTGGCCAGTGCCAGCGTCTCGGGGTTCGCCGGTGCCTCCGTCGGCATCGTCTCGGGTGGTACGGCGGCGGCCCGGCCGTCGGCGCGGGCCAGCCGCCACGCCTCGCGCCGGGCGGTGATGCTGAGCCAACCCACGACGGCGCGCGGTTCGCGGACCGTGTCGGCCTTGCGTACCAGGTTCAGCCAGGTGGTCTGCACGGCGTCCTCGGCGGCGGCACGGCTCAGCCCGTACGACCGCACGAGTTGCCAGAGCGACGGCGTCAACAGCCGGACGAGCCGTTCCAGGCCGGCCGGATCGCCCTCGCGCCACTCCCGGAACGCGTGCGCGAAGACGGCCAACCCGTCGTTCTCGTGCGCCTCACGTTCGAGGCTCACTGCAGCCATCGTTACCCCCTGCGGCCGCCGGACTACCAAACGAAGTCCCGCGTATTCAGAGTGCGGATCGGACGCCTTGATACGGGTTCTGGGGAAAGTCACACCGACGTATTTGCGACCCGGTACATGTCTCTGAGTTGCCGGTAGGACCCGCGCGCCGGTTGACGAAGCACAGGCGGAGGAAGACATGGACTACTACTCGGTGATTTCCCGATTCGACCCGCAGCGCCACGAGTTCTACCGCTACGAGTTCCGGTGGCCCGCGCGCCTTTCGTGCACGGTGCGGGTGCTGATGGTCACCGACGGCGCTGGCTTCGGCGGCGGCGGCGAGTCCGACCTCGGCCGGCTCGTCGCCGCGGTCACGACGGACGCGCCGTACCACGTCGGCATCGAGGTCACCACGGCGCACCATGCGTCGGCCGGCCGCACCGGCGCCGACATCGACGCGTTCCGGTTCACCACGCACGAACTGGAAGACTACGACCAAATCTGGATCCTGGGTGCCCGTCCGGCACCGGCGCTGACCCCGGGCGAGGTCGCCGCGATCTGGGCGTTCATGGAGGGCGGCGGCGGGCTGTTCGTCACCGGCTCCCGCGAGTCCGGCCTCGCCGCCGGCATCCCGCGCGTCGCGAGCATGCGTGGCCCGCTCGCGGTGGACTCCGCCACCGCCTCCGACGTGGTGCGTCCCACGATGTACCCGTCGAACTGGCAGTCGATCGGGTTCCGCCAGTCGGCTCCGCACCCCGTGATGTGCGGGCGGGACGGCCCGATCACCGTGCTGCCCACCCACACCGGGCGCGTCGAGGATCCCGCCCACGTCGACCTCGCCGCCCGGGTCGACGTGGCCGGCACGCTCGCGGTCGAGTACCCGCGCTGCGGCACCACCCGCGTCCCGCCCCAGGTGATCGCGACCGGTACCAACCCGGCCGACGGCACCGAATTCGGCGTGGCCAGCGCCTATGACGGTCATATCGTCACCGATGTGGCGGGCGGCGTCGGTCGGGTCGTCGTCGACACCACCCGGCGCTTCGCCAGCGACCTCGACCGCTACGCGGTGCCGCACGACGCGGTGCGCGCCGCCATCACGGCCGGCGGCACTCCCCCGGCCGACCAGGTGGCGCTCGCCGACCACTGGCGCCAGCTCAAGGACTACTTCCAGAACGTGGCGATCTGGTTGGCCCGCGCCGGCACCCAGGAGCGCATCCGCCAGCTTGGCCTGCTGCTTGCCGCGAACCACGTCGACGCCCTGATGACCTGGCGGCCGGTCGAGCCCGAGGGTCCGGTGAAGCGCCTGCCGTACCTGCGCGACCTGGGCGCGCGAACCCAGGACGCGTTCCACCGCATCGCCCCCCGGTACCAGCGCGACGCCGTCACCGCAGACGTGCTGCGCCGGCTCCGGGTGTACGAGCACCTGCAGCCGGTGCCCACGTTGCAGCCGGCGACCGCGCCGCTGTGGCAGCTGCGGCTGTTCGACAGCGCGCTCGTCGAGCAGGTCGCGCTCGGCGGCGCCGTCGACGCGTTGCACCGGATGGTGTCCGAACGCGAGTACATGGAGCTGCCCGGCGACCGGGTCGACCGCATCGCGCGCGCCGGCGCCGAGGCCGCGGTGACGGTGCTGCTCGCCGAGCTGCGCGCCGGCGTCGACACGATGACGGAGCTGTTCCAGCCCGCCGACGAGCCCCCCGATCCGTGCGCGGCGGCGGGCCCCCGCACCATCGTCCACAGTAGATGATGCTTTTCCATTGCCTACCATGGCGGGTATGACGCTCGACCTGTTCGCCGAGATTCCCGTCACCGACTACCCGGCCGCGCTGGCGTGGTACGAAAGGTTCTTCGGATACCCGCCGGCGTTCGCCCCGCACGACAAGGAGTCGGTGTGGGAGCTCGCGGAGCACCGGTTCGTCGTCGTGGTGCAACTGCCCGAGCGCGCCGGGCACGCCCTCATCACCATCTTCGTCGACGACCTCGACGCCCGCGTCGCGGGAATCACCGAGCGCGGGCTGGCGCCGACGAAGCGGGAAACCTACGGCAACGGCGTCCGGAAGGTCACCTACCACGATCCCGAGGGCAACGAGTTCGGCCTTGGCGGCGGGCCCGCCGACCCGCTCTAGTCGATCTGGATTCCCAGCGCGGCCGCGAGCGTGTGTGACAGGGCGATCAGGTCGTGGCCGGCGACGATCGCGCCGCGGAAGCTGGTGACGCCGCCGACGCCGCGCAGGTCGCAGTTCGCGAACCGGGTGCCGGTCATCGTGGCGTGGGAGAACTGGGCGCCGGCCAGGTCGCAGTCGGTGAAGCGGACGCCGGTCAGGTCGGCGTTCTGGAAGTCGGCCCGCGCCAGGTTGCAGCGCTCGAAGGCCACCGCGGCGAAGCGGGAGAACCGGAACGCGGCGAGGTCGGCCCGGCACCCGGTGAACTCGACGTCACGGAGCGCGCCGTCGATCCAGTGGAAGCCGGTGAGCCGGACGGTGTCGAGCTCGACCCGGCGCATCGACGAGCGCTCGGCGTGCAGGTTGGCCAGGTTGCCGCGCTCGAACCGGCAGTCGGTGAACGCCGCCCGCCGCAGGGTGGCCCCTGTGAGGTCGAGGCCGGCGAACCGGCACGACGTGAACTCGGCGTCGGCCGCGGTGGCCCGGGCCAGATCACCGGCGACGAGGTCGACGCCGCGCAGGACCGTCTCGTCGACGAGCGCCGGGTGCTCGTCGGGCGTCTCCAGGACCGCCGGCAGGCGGGGCGTGGCGATCGGGCGCACCCGACGCAGCCTAGCCACCGCCGACCGGGCGTCGAACGAGACCCGTTCGTGACAATGTTTGCCCTGCGGCAAATATAGAGTTCAGCCCTGCGCTGGGAGAGGATATGGCCGTGGGAATGACCGTTTCGACCCGTAAGGACCCCGGCTGTGCGATCGTCGCCGCCAGCGGGGACGTGGACATCAGCACGTCGCCCGACCTACGCGAGGCCCTCGCCCGCGTGGTCGCCGAGGGGAACCGGGCCGTCGTCGTCGACCTGAGCGCCGTCAAGTTCATCGACTCCACCGGGCTCGGCGTGCTCGTCGGGGCGTTCACCGCCGTCCGGAACGCGGGCGGGCGACTGGCCGTCGTCAACGACCACTCCGCCGTGATCAAGGTGCTCACCATCACGGCGCTGCACGAGGTGCTCGGCGTCCAACCGACGCTGGAAGGCGCCATCGCCGCGGTGCGCGAGCCCGAACCGGCCACCGAGCCCTGACTGTCCACCCGCCCCTGACCGGCCACCGGGCCCTGATCGCCGCACGCGATCAGGGCCCGGCCTCGCGATCGGCTCAGGCCGCCAGGCCCTTGCCGGTCTCCAGCAACGACTTCAGGTCGCTGAGGACGTAGTTCCAGCCGCCACCGGCGCCGGTCTCCTCCAGGTCGCCGGCGAGCATCGGCGCCAGCCCCGGCGCCTGGTCGAGTTCGTGGGTGACGGTGAGCCGGCAGACGCCACTCTGCTGAGTGTCGGCGATCTCGTAGGTGAGCCGGGTGAACCCCTCCGGCTCGGCGTCCGGCGGGGTCATGAGCATCCGCCACGTCTGGACGAGCCTGCGCGGCGGATCGGCCTCGACGACCTCGCCGTCGACGACGATCTCGGGCGCACCGACCGCGAGGAACTCCTCGCTGGCCCGGGCCCGGTACGCCCCGCCCGGACGCAGGTCGAAGTCGGCGTAGTTGTGGTAGCCGTACCGGATCGTCCACTCGGGCTTGGTGATCGCCTCGAAGATCGCCTCCGGGGTCGCCTTGATGTAGACGCGGTACACCTGGGTGAGAGCCATGGTGATTCATTCCTTCGATTCGAGTTCGTTCTTCAGGTCGAGCAGCGCCGTCACGTGGTGCTCTGTGTACTTGTCGATCCACCGGTCGTGGATCTCGCGGATCGGCACCGGGTTGAGAAAGTGGTGCTTCTCGCGGCCCACCTTCCGGGTGACGACCAGGCCGGCCTCTTCGAGGATTCGCAGGTGCTTCATGACCCCGAACCGCGTCATCTCCACTTCGGACTCCAGTTCGCCGAGCGTGCGGCCGTCACGCGCGAACAGCAGGTCGAGGAGGAACCGTCGGGTGGAATCGGCAAGCGCCTTGAACACGAGATCGTCGTCCGGCACCAGCTCAAAATAGGTGACCATTAGGTCACATGTCAAGCCGCCCTCGGTCCGCTCCTCCGCGATCTTGGACGTCTACTACTGCCCCAGCAGCAGTAGACGTCCAAGATCGCGGAAAGCGAGATCAGGCGAGCCAGGCGCGCGTCGGCGGAACGCCGCTGCGGCCGTCGGCGTGGGGCTTCACTGCCAGCACCTGGTTGACGCCGATCCGGCCGGCCTCGAACGACACGGCCGAGCCGGCCATGTACAGCCGCCACACCCGGGCCCGGCCCGGCGAGCTCAACCGCACCGCGTCGGACCAGTTCGCCTCCAGGTTCGCGACCCACGCGCGCAGCGTGCGGGCGTAGTGCTCGCGCAAGGACTCCACGTCGCGCACCTCGAACCCGGCCCCCTCCAACAGGTTCACTGTGGTGCCGAGGGGCGCCAGTTCCCCGTCGGGGAAAACGTAGGCCTGGATGAAGGTGGGCGCCGGCTGGCGCGCGAACACCGACCGCGACGGCGGCGGCGCCGGCGCAACGGTCGGGTGCTCCGCGATCTGGTGGTTGAGCAGGCGCCCGCCGCGGCGCAGCTGACCGAACAGGATCGACGCGTACTCCGAATACGCGGAGACGCCGACGTGCTCGGCCATGCCGATGCTGGCGATCGCGTCGAACGGGCCGTCGTCGACCTCGCGGTAGTCCTGCAGCCGGATCTCGACCTGCCCGGCCAGCCCGGCCTCGGCGACCCGCTTGCGGGCCAGGTCGGCCTGCTCCTGCGAGATGGTCAGGCCGAGCACGGAGACGCCGTGCTCGCGGGCGGCGTGGATGGCCAGCGACCCCCACCCGCAGCCGACGTCGAGCAGCCGCATTCCCGGTTCCAGCGCCAGCTTGCGGCAGATCAGGGCGAGCTTGTCACGCTGGGCGTCGTCGACGCCGTACGCCGGGGCGTCGGACGTCCAGTACGCGCACGAGTAGACCATCGTCTCGCCGAGCACGATGCGGTAGAAGTCGTTTCCGACGTCGTAGTGGTGGCTGATCGCCCGGCGGTCCCGGCGCGGGCTGTGCCGGGTTCCGGAAAGCCGGGCCTCCTCGGGCGGCGGCTCCGGCTGCGGGCCGATCGCGCCCAACGCCACGAGGTCGCGCAGGACTCCGCTGCGCAGCGCCTCGGTCGGCTTCGGCGCGTCGCCGGCCGGCATCGTGAGAATGCTGTCCAGGCGATGCAGCGCCTCGTAGAGGTCGCCCTCGATGGACAGTTCGCCGGCTACCCAGGCGCGGCCGAGCCCGAGCTGGTTGGGTTGCCACAACAGGCGGCGCAACGCGCGCGGGTGCCGGATCACGAGCGCCTGGGCGTCGGCGGGTCCCGAGCGTGAGCCGTCCCAGCCGCGCAACCCGATAGGAAGGTCGATGCCGAGCGCTTCGAACACGGTGCGGAGCCGGCCGGCTACAGTGCGATCCTTGGCCATCGAAGGCCCCCTTCCCCGATGAGAAGGCTGTTTCCGCGAACCTACGCCCGCCCGACGGGTGGGGCGCTTGTGATTTGGATCTCGTAGGGCGCCAGCGAGGGCTCTCCCCGATCGGTAACGTGATGCGCGTGAACGAGCCGTGGTGGAAGACCGCCGTCGTCTACCAGATCTACCCGCGCAGCTTCGCCGACTCCAACGGCGACGGCATGGGCGACCTGCCCGGCGTCATCGGCCGGCTGGACTACCTGCAGCGGCTGGGCGTCGACGTGCTGTGGCTCTCGCCGGTGTATCCGTCGCCGCAGGACGACAACGGATACGACATCAGCGACTACCAGGGCATCGAGCCGGTGTTCGGCAGTCTGGACGACTTCGACATCCTCGTGCGGGAGGCGCACGCGCGCGGCATGCGCATCGTCATGGACCTGGTGGTGAACCACACCTCCGACGAGCACCCGTGGTTCGTGGAATCCCGGTCCAGCAAGGACAACCCGAAGCGGGACTGGTACTGGTGGCGCCCGCCGCGTCCCGGAATGCAGGCCGGCCACCCCGGCGCGGAACCCACCAACTGGGCGTCGTTCTTCTCCGGACCCACCTGGGAACTCGACCCTGCCACCGGCGAGTACTACCTGCATCTGTTCTCCCGCAAGCAACCCGACCTCAACTGGGAGAACCCCGAGGTGCGCCAGGCGATCTACGCGATGATGCGGTGGTGGCTGGGCCGGGGCGTCGACGGCTTCCGCATGGACGTCATCAACATGATCTCCAAGGACACGTCGCTTCCGGACGGGGTGCCGTTCGCGGCGGGCGGGCTGGGCAACGGCTGGCCGCACTTCGTCTGCGGCCCGCGCAACCACGAGTTCCTCGCCGAAATGAACCGTGAGGTGTTCGGCGACCGTCCACTGTTGACCGTCGGCGAGATGCCGGGCGTGACGCTTGAACAGGCCGTCGAGTTCACGGCGCCGGAGCGCCGCGAGGTCGACATGGTGTTCCAGTTCGAGCACGTGAACCTCGACCAGGGCGCCAGCAAGTGGGACATCCGGCCGTTCCACCTGCGCGACCTGAAGGCGACGTTCGGCCGCTGGCAGGCGGGCCTCGCCGAGGTCGGCTGGAACAGCCTGTACTGGAACAATCACGACCAGCCGCGGGTGGTGTCGCGCTACGGCGACGACGGGCCGTGCCGGGTCAAGTCCGCCACCATGCTGGGCACCGTGCTGCACCTGCACCGCGGGACGCCGTACGTCTACCAGGGCGAGGAACTGGGCATGACGAACGCGCCGTTCACCGGCATCGACGACTTCCGCGACATCGAGTCGGTCAACCACTACAAGGAGGCGGTCACGGCCGGCCAGGACCCGGCGGCGGTGCTCGCCGCGCTGCGGTTCATGAGCCGTGACAACGCCCGCACGCCGATGCAGTGGGACGACTCGCCGAACGCCGGCTTCACCACGGGGACGCCGTGGCTCGCGGTCAACCCGAACTACAAGGACATCAACGCCGCGGCGGCGGTCGCCGACCCGGACTCGGTCTTCCACCACTACCGGAAGCTCATCGAGCTGCGTCACACCGAACCCGTCGTTGCGCACGGCGACTTCACGATGCTGCTGCCGAACGACGAGCACGTGTATGCGTTCACCCGCTCCCTTGCCGGGGTGGAACTGCTCACGCTGGGCAATTTCACCGGGCGATCGATCCCGGTGGACCTACCGGGGTGGGCCGGCGAGAAACTGATTCTCGGCAACTACCCGCCGGACGGAAACGACGGTGGGATCGTGCTGCGGCCGTGGGAGGCGCGCGTCTACCGTCGCACGGTATGACCCTCATCCACCTGCGCCGGCCCGGCGAGTGCGACCTGCTGCTCGACTGCACCGGGAGCCGGCTGCCCCGCGTCCTGCACTGGGGTGCCGACCTGGGTGACCTGCCCGCGGCCGCGACCAGCGCGCTGGCTCTCGCCACAGAGAGCATCCCGGTGCCGTCCGGCCTCGACACCCCGGTGGTGCTGAGCGTGCTGCCGGAGCAGTCGGCCGGCTGGCCCGGCACGCCCGGGCTCACCGGACACCGCGAGGGTGCACACTTCTCCACGGCGTTCGAGGTGACCGACCTTGCTGTTGCCGGGGATTCGGTCACGGTCCGCGCGGCCGATGCGGCCGCGCGGCTCGGCCTGCGCGTCGAGATGGAGCTGACGGGGTCAGGGCTCGTGCGGCAGCGGGCGTCAGTCGTCAACGAGGGTGACGACGTGTGGACGCTCGACGGGCTGCTGCTGACCCTGCCGGTGCCGGCGCGCGCGACGGAGGTGCTCGACTTCACCGGCCGGCACCTGCGCGAGCGCAGTCCACAGCGGACACCGCTCGGATTCGGGACGCATCTGCGCGAGAACCGGCGCGGCCGCACCGGATTCGACGCGCCGACGGTGCTCGTGGCCGGCGAGCCCGGATTCGGGTTCCGGCACGGCCGGGTGTGGGGCGTGCACGTGGCATGGAGCGGGAACCACCGCACGCTCGTCGAGCGGCAGCCGATCGGGGTTTCCGTGCTCGGCGGCGGGGAACTGCTGCTGGCCGGCGAGGTGCGGCTTCCGCCCGGGGCTTCCTACGAGTCGCCCTGGTTGTATTTCTCCTACGCCGCCGACGGCCTGGACGCGCTCTCGGCGCGGTTCCACCGCTTCCTGCGCGCCCGGCCGTCCCATCCGCGCTCGGCCCGGCCGGTCACGCTGAACACCTGGGAGGCGGTGTACTTCGACCACCGGCTCGACCGGCTGACCGCGCTGGCCGACGTGGCGGCCGAGGTGGGCGTCGAGCGGTTCGTGCTCGACGACGGCTGGTTCCGGCACCGCCGCGACGACACCGCCGGCCTCGGCGACTGGTACGTCGACCCGGACGTGTGGCCGGACGGCCTGCACCCGCTGATCGCCCACGTGCGTGGGCTGGGCATGCAGTTCGGGCTCTGGGTGGAGCCGGAGATGATCAACCCGGACTCCGACCTGGCCCGCGCGCACCCGGACTGGATCCTGTCCCCCGGCACGCGGCTGCCGCCGTCGGCCCGGCACCAGCAGGTGCTCGACGTCGGCAACGCGGACGCGTACGCGTATCTGCTCTCGCGGCTGGATTCGCTGCTGACCGAGTACGACATCGGCTACCTGAAGTGGGACCACAACCGGGACCTGGTGGAGGCCGGCCATCCTTCGAGCGGCGCGGCCGCCGTTCACGAGCAGACCCTTGCCGTGTACCGGCTCCTGGCCGCGTTGAGGTCGCGGCATCCGGGCGTGGAGATCGAGTCGTGCTCGTCCGGTGGCGGTCGGATCGACCTGGGCATCCTGGAGCACACCGACCGGGTCTGGGTCAGCGACACCAACGACGCGCTGGAACGCCAGCAGATCCAGCGCTTCACCGGCCTGCTGCTGCCGCCGGAGCTGATGGGTACGCACGTCGGGCCGCCCGAGTCGCACACCACCGGCCGCATCCACCGGCTCGACTTCCGGGCCGGCACGGCGCTGTTCGGCCACTTCGGCATCGAGTGGGACATCTGGGCGGCCACTGTGGACGAGCGCGCGCGCCTCGCGGAGTGGGTGGCGCTGTACAAGTCGCTGCGGCCGCTGCTGCACACCGGCGACGTCGTGCGCGGCGACCACCCCGATCCGGCGGTGTGGGTGCACGGTGTGGTGGCGGCCGACCGCTCCCGGGCCGTCTACGCGCTGGCGCAGGTGGCGACGAGCGTGCAGGCGCCGGCCGGCCGCGTGCTGCTGCCCGGCCTGGACCCGGCCGCCACCTACCGGGTGGCGCCGCTGCCACCGGCGTCCACTGTGGAGGGCCGTCGCCGCCGTGGCGAGCCGCCGTGGTGGGCGACCGGGGTGGAACTGCCCGGCCGGGTGCTCGGCGAAGTGGGCGTGCAGGCCCCGACCCTGCGCCCCGAACACCTGGTGCTCCTCCAGGCGATTCTGAACGAGGTCGGCCGGAGTGACGTCGCCCTGATCGAAGACTGGGAGCGAGGGCTGCCAGCCGAAGATCAGGCAGTCCTCGCAGCATTCGCCGAGGCGGACCGACGCGCGGATCTTGAAGAGTGAAACGCGGCGAGGTCTATGAATACACGGTCGGCAGCCAATGCCCACGGCCGCCGCCGACCCCTCTAGCGGCCCATTCTTCGCGATCTTGGACGTCTGCTGTCGCTGGAGCGACAGCAGACGTCCAAGATCGCGCAGGTGGAGGAGCGGAAGGTCAGCTGCGCTGTTGGCGATCCTCGGCGGCGATCACGTGGAACACCGCGTTGATCAGTGCCAGGTGGGTGAACGCCTGCGGGAAGTTGCCCAGGTGCCGGCCGCTGTCGGGGTCGATCTCCTCGGCGTAGAGCCCCAGCGGCCCGGCGAACGAGAGCAGCTTGCGGCACAGCGCCCGGGCCCGGTCCAGCTCGCCGATCTCGGCCAGCGCCGACACCAGCCAGAACGAGCAGATCGTGAACGCGCCCTCCTCGCCGGCGAGGCCGTCGTCGGTCTTCTCGGTGCGGTAGCGCAGCACCATGTCGTTGACCGTCAACTCGTCGGCGATCGCCAGCACCGTGTTGCGCACCCGCTCGTCGTCGGTGGGCAGGAACCGCACCAGCGGGATCAGCAGCGTCGACGCGTCCAGCGCGTCCGTGTCGTAGTGCTGGGTGAACACGCCACGGGCGTCGACGCCGTTGGCCAGCACGTCGGCGTGGATCTCGTCGGCGATGGCCTGCCAGCGGCCGGCCAGGTCGTGCTCGTCGCGCATGCGGGCCAGCCGCGCGCCGCGGTCCAGCGCCACCCAGCACATCACCTTCGACGACGTGAAGTGCTTCGGCTCGCCACGAACCTCCCACACGCCCCGGTCGGGGTCGCGCCAGTTCGCGATCGCGTGCTCGACCTGCCGGCGCAGGATCGGCCAGATCCGCTCGTCGAGCCGGTCGCGGGATTTCGTGTGCAGGTAGACCGAGTCGAGGACGGCGCCCCACACGTCGTGCTGGCGGTGGTTGTAGGCGCCGTTGCCGATGCGCACCGGCTTCGCGCCCTCGTACCCGTCCAGGTGGTCCAGTATGGACTCGTCGAGGTTGCGTTCACCGTCGACGCCGTACATGATCTGCAACTCGTCGTCGCGCTCGGCCAGGTCGGCGATGAAGTAGAAGAAGTCGTTCGCCTCCCAGTCGAAGCCCAGCGTGTACAGGCCCCACAGGGCGAACGTCGTGTCGCGGATCCAGCTGTAGCGGTAGTCCCAGTTGCGCTCGCCGCCCAGCGTCTCCGGCAGCGACGTCGTGGCCGCGGCCACGAGCGCCCCCGTCGGCGCGAACGTCAGGCCCTTCAACGCCAGCGCGCTGCGCTCCAGGTACGCCCGGTACGGGTGGTCCGGGAAGTTGCCCCGGGCCAGCCAGTGCTGCCAGTGGTGCGCCGTCCACACGTGCCGCCGGTACGCCTCGTCGAAGTCGTACGGCGGCTCGTGTTCGGTCCAGGTCAGCGCGCAGAACCGGGTGTCGCCCTCCTTGAGCAGGGTGCGCGCGGTGGCCCGCGGCCCCTCGAAGCCCAGCCGCATGTCGGTGGTCAGCCGCAGCGTCAGGTCGATCCCGTCGGCGGTCGCCTGGCCCTGGTGGTAGCCGCGCTCGGTGTAGCACCAGCGGGCCGGCGTGCGGCCGTAGTCGAACATCGGCTCGCACTCCAGGCCCACCTGCACCTCGCCGTTCACGCACCGCACCAGGCGCAGCAGTACGTGCTCGGCGTCGTAGTCGGTGGGCGCCCGGCGGTGCGTCTTCGACAGCTCGTCGGTGTGGTGCCACGGACCGACCAGCAGCATGTCCCGGACGATGATCCAGCCCGTCGGCGTGCCCCAGCTCGTCTCCAGCACCATCGTGCCGGGCACGTACCGGCGCGCCGCCGGCACCATCACGTCGGCCGGGCCGAGGCGGAAGCCGCCGGCGTCGCGGTCCAGGATCGCCGCGAACACGCTCGGCGAGTGCATCCGCGGCAGGCACATCCACTCGACGTTGCCGCTGGGCGCCACGAGTGCCGTCGTCTCGCAGTCGGAGAGGAACCCGAAGTCCTCGATCGGCGGGAACGGCGACCGGCCCGCCGGTCGAAACGCGCCCTGTGCCACGCCGTCCACCATGATCGCCCCCTCCGCCCGTCCCATCGCGATGGTCCCACGATGGACGGCCCGCGAGGTCCGGAAATGCGACACGGCGGTCGCATTCGCGACCGCCGGCAGTGCACATATCCGACTTGCTCTGCTGCGGTGTGGGCGGGCAACGCCCGCCCACACCCCGTACTCAGGACAAAGCACTCAGCTCTTGCTGGCCGCCAGCTGGTCGTGCAACGCGCGGAGTTTCGCCCACGACTTCGGCTCGGCCGCGGTGCGGGCGGCCGCGCTCGGCGCGGCCTTGGCGGACGCCGACGCCGACGCCGGCAGGGCTGGCTTGCCCGCGGTGTACAGCCACGTGGTGAACACCGCGTCGAGGTCCACGCCGGAGATCTGCTCGGCGAGGGCCTGGAACTGGGCGATGTTCCCGTTGCCGTACTTGCGCGACGCGACCCACGTCCGCAGCGTCTCGAAGAACGCGTCGTCGCCCATCGCCAGGCGCATCTGGTGGATGGCCATCGCACCCCGGTCGTAGACCGCGATGTGGAAGATGTTCGCCGGGCCCGGATCGCCCGGCTTCACGTTCCAGAACGGGTTCGTCGGCGCGTAGAACTGGTAGGTGAAGTCGAAGACCTCCTGGGCCGTGCCCTCACCGGTGTACTCCGACCACAGCCACTCCATGTAGGTGGCGAAGCCCTCGTGCAGCCAGATGTCGTCCCAGTTCTCCAGCGACACCGAGTCGCCGAACCACTGGTGGCCGTTCTCGTGCACCACCACGTACGGGTCCGACCCGCGCCGGAAGAACTCCGCCGCGTACGTGGACCGGGTCTGGTTCTCCAGCGCGAAGCCGATCGTGTTCGGTGCCACGACCACTCCGCCCTGCGCCTCGAACGGGTACGGCCCGAGGATGCCGGACTCCCAGTCGACGACCTCGGCCGTGCGCTCGATGCTCGCGCGCGCCGGGTCGGCGTAGTCGCCCAGGTTCAGCGAGTAGGCGTTGATCACCTGCTGACCGTTGGGCGCCACGTCCTGGACGATCTCGTACTGCCCGATCGCCAGGAACGGCATGTAGGTCTGGCCCGGACGCAGCGACCGCCAGCTCCACCGGGTCCAGCCGACCAGTTCGGGGCGGGGGGCGCGCGGCATGACGCCGTTGCTCAGCACCTCGACGCCGTCCGGCACGAGCACCGAGACGTCCCAGGTGGCCTTGTCCAGCGGATGGTCGTTGCTCGGGTACCACCACCAGGAGATCTCCGGCTGCCCGATGGCCAGCGCGCCGTCGTCGGTGCGGGTCCACGCGGTGTACCCGGCCGCGACGTAGTCGCTCGGGATGCCGTCGTACTGCACGACGATCGTCATGAGCTGGTTCCGGTTGATGACGCGCGGCGGCGTCACCACCAGCTCGTGGTCGCCCTCGCGCACGAACGACGCCGACCAGCCGTTCACCCGCACCGACTGCGTCGGCAGGATGAAGTCCAGGTTGAACCGATTGAGGTCCTGGGTGGCCCGGGCGAGGATCGTCGTGGTGCCGGTGAGCCGGTCGGTGTCCGGGTAGTAGCGCACCCGGATGTCGTAGTGCGAGACGTCGTACCCGCCGTTGCCGTAGTCCGGGAAGTACGGGTCGCCGATGCCCGGCGCTCCCGGTGCGGGCGCGGCCTGTGCCGGCCCGCCCACGAGCAGGACCGCCAACGTCGCCGCCGCGGCGACAATGAACCGTCGCAAGAGGGCCCCCTTCATCGAAGAATCGCTCTACTTGAATTCGTAACCTAGCGGTGACCGCCTGCCGCGGGCACCGGCCCGGGATCCGTCTGTGCGTCCGCGAGGGTGCGGGCGAGGGTGCTATTTCAACCAGGGTTGAAAGAGCATGATGGGCCCATGCAGGACATCGCCCCGAAGCCCGAGGAGCTCGAGCCGATCGAGCGCGCGTCGATCGACGAGCTGCGCGCCGTCCAGCTCGAGCGGCTGCAGTGGACGCTGCGGCACGCGTACGACAACGTGCCGCACTACCGGCGGGCCTTCGAGGCGGCCGGCGCCCACCCCGACGACTGCCGAACCCTGGAGGACCTGGCCAAGTTCCCGTTCACCGCCAAGGACGACCTGCGGCAGAACTACCCGTTCGGCATGTTCGCCGTGCCGCGCTCGGACGTCGTGCGGGTGCACGCGTCGTCGGGCACCACGGGGCGGCCCACCGTCGTCGGCTACACCCGCGCCGACATCCAGACCTGGTCGCGGCTGATGGCCCGGTCGATCCGGGCCTCGGGCGGCCGCCCCGGCGACGTCGTGCATGTGGCCTACGGGTACGGCCTGTTCACCGGCGGCCTCGGCGCGCACTACGGCGCCGAGGAGCTGGGCTGCACGGTGGTGCCGGTGTCGGGCGGCATGACCGAGCGGCAGGTCATGCTGATCCGCGACTTCCAACCCGACGTCATCATGGTCACCCCGAGCTACATGCTGGCGATCGTCGACGAGATGGAGCGGCAGGGCGTGACGTCGACGTCGCTGAAGGTCGGCATCTTCGGCGCCGAGCCGTGGACCGAGGAGATGCGTCGGGAGATCGAGCAGCGCCTCGACATGCACGCCGTCGACATCTACGGCCTCTCCGAGGTGATGGGTCCGGGGGTCGCGAACGAGTGCGTCGAGACCAAGGACGGCCTGCACGTCTGGGAGGACCACTTCTACCCGGAGATCATCGACCCGGTCTCGGGTGACGTGCTGCCCGACGGTTCCCTGGGCGAGCTCGTGTTCACGTCGCTGACCAAGCAGGCGATGCCCGTGGTGCGCTACCGCACCCGCGACCTGACCCGGCTGCGGCCCGGCACCGCCCGCCCGATGCGCCGCATCGACAAGATCACCGGACGCGCCGACGACATGCTCATCGTCCGCGGTGTGAACCTCTTCCCGACGCAGATCGAGGAGCTGATCCTGCGGACGCCCGAGCTCTCTCCGCACTTCCAGTGCGTGCTGACCCGCGACGGCCGGCTCGACTCGCTGACCGTGCGGGTCGAGCGGCGCGCGTCGGCGTCCGTTGACTCCGCGGCAGCGGCCGGCTCCGCCCTCGCTGAGCGGGTGAAGAACACGATCGGGGTGACGGTCGCCGTCGAGGTGCTCGAACCCGACGGTGTGGAGCGCTCCGTCGGCAAGATGAAGCGCATCGTCGACAAGCGCTAGCCGTCGACAGTGCGACTGCGGCCGCGGAACTCGGCCACCACCTCGTCGCCACGGCGAACCGTCACGTCGTAGATGCCGCTGCGGCCGAACCGGGCGCGCTCCTGCGCGTACGCGGTCAGGACGTCACCCGCCCGCACCGGGCGCACGAACGTGATGTCGGCGCCCGCTGCCACCGTCACCGGACCGTGGCTGTTGCAGGCGCAGGCGAACGCCGAGTCGGCAAGCGCGAACACGAACCCGCCGTGGGCGATCGCGTGCCCGTTCACCATGGCCGTGGTGATCGGCATGCGGACCACCGCACGGCCGTCGCCGGCCTCCAGCAGCTCCATGCCCAGCCCGCGGGACGCCTCGTCGGCGGCGAACATCCGCTGTGCGGGGCCGGTCTCCACCGGCGCAGTCTAGGCCCGGTGTCGAACTGCTGGTCGAACCGGCTCGGCGGGCTACACCTCTTCCCGCCATACGTCGATCTTGCAGTTGCGGTGCCAGTATTCGCCCCGATTCAGCCCGCTTTAGCGGGAGCCACAACTGCAAGATCGACGTATGTGTTACGGGGACCGTCCTGTCCGCGCCCGCTGGGAACCGGGTGCGGGCGAGATCCGTACCTCCTCACGATGACCATCGTGAGGACCGTCAGCGCCGCGCTGGGCGCCTCGCTGCTCGTGCTCGTCCTGACGGGCGGCCCGGCGGCGGCGCATGGCGCGCCGACCACGCCGCTCAGCCGGGCGGCCGGCTGCCAGCCGCAGGGCCAGTGGGTTAAGACCCCGGCGTGTGCCGCCGCGATCGCGACGAGCGGCAAGGTCGACTGGGACAACATCCGAGTCGCCGGTGTCGACGGCCGCGACAGGCAGAAGATCCCGGACGGCAAGCTGTGCAGCGCCGGCCTGTCCGGGTTCCGGGGGCTGGACCTGCCCCGCGCCGACTGGCAGACCACGTCGCTACCCGGCGGCGGCCAGGTGACATTCACCTACCGGGGCACGATTGCGCACCCGGGCACGTTCCGGTGGTACATCACCAAGGACGGCTACTCGCCGACCCGCCCGCTGCGCTGGGCCGACCTCGACGACGCGCCGTTCCTCACCGTCAACAACCCGCAGCTGAAGAACGGCGCCTACACGATGACCGGCAAGCTGCCGGCCGGGCGCACCGGGCGGCACCTGATCTACACGGTGTGGCAGACCAACCCCGACACCTACTACTCCTGCTCCGACGTCGTGCTGACCGGCGGATCGGGCGGCGCCTCCGGTGCCGGTGCGGCGGGCGCTGCCGGCGGCGGTGTCGCAGCGCAGGGCACGAGCGTGCCGCCGAGCGCGGCCGCGGCCCAGGTCGGCGCGCCTGCCGGTGCCGCTGCGCCGGCGCCGGCCGAGGGCGACGGCGCACAGGCGGCCGCCGAGGGCGACATCGGCCCCATCAAGCAGGTGGCGGACCAGAGCGCGATGGTCCCGTTCCTGTTCGGCGCCGCCGCACTGCTGGCCCTGGCCGCGGCGGCACTCCTGTTCGTCCTCCGCAGACGCCGCCTAACCTGACAGCCCCCGCCCCCGCCCCCATGATCACGACGATCTTGCAGTTGTGGCGGGATTCCCGGGCCATTCGCCCGATTTGTTCCGCCACAACTGCAAGATCAACTCGATCCTGAGCGGGCGGTGCTGTCCCGGACCATCAGCGTCGTCGCCAGCTCGATGCGTCGCTGGGTCAACTCCTCGCCGGCGGCCAGCGCCAGCACCATCCGCGCGGCCTCGGCTCCCATCTCGGCGAACGGCTGGCGCACGCTCGTCATCGCCGGACCGCACCACCGGGTGTACATGAGGTCGTCGTAGCCGATGACGCTGAGGTCCGCGGGGATGCGCAGCCCGGCCAGCCGTGCCGCCTCGTACACCCCCAGCGCCTGCAGGTCGTTCCCGCAGACCACGGCGGTCGGCGGGTCCGGGAGGCCGAGCAGTTCGCCGCCCAGCCGCAGGCCGTCGTCGAAGGTGAACCGGCCGGTGCGTACCAGCGCCGGCTCGATCGGCGCGCCTGCGTTCTCCAGCGCGGCCCGGCAGCCCTCGAGCCGCGCCCGCGCGCACAGGAACGTGAGCGGTCCGCTGATCGCCGCGATGCGCCGGTGCCCGAGGTCGTAGAGGTGCCGGGCGGCGGCGATCCCGCCGCTCCAGTCGGTGGATCCGACCGACGGGACGTGGTGCACCGGCTGCCCCGTCGGGTCCAGCGCCACCAGCGGGATGGCGCTGGTGTCGAACTGCGCGTGCCGGTCGGCGCCCATGTCCGAGTGCACGGTGATGATGCCGGTCGGGCGCCGCGCGCGCAGGTCGTCGGCCCACGACGGGTCGTCGACGTCGCGCCTGGAGATCTCGACGAAGGTGGCCGCCAGCCGGTGCTCCCGCGCGACCCGGCTCACCCCGCGCATCACCTCGACGGCGATCTGACTCTCCACGTCGGAGAAGACGACCTCCACAGTGGACGACGGCGAGGGCTGGTCCGGACGCCTGTACCTGTGTTCCCGCAACACTTCCTCGACCCGCCGGCGCGTGTCCAGCCCGACCCCTGACCGTCCATTGAGGACCCTCGACACCGTCGGCGCGGAGACTCCGGCCAGGCGCGCGATGGAGGCTACGGTCAGGTGGCGCTGCACGTGACGGCCGGAGCGCTGAAGTTGCCGTTGCTCACCGACACCGTGAACCCGAAGTTCGTGCTCCCACCGGCCGGCAGGTTCCCGTTGCCGTTGGGTCGCATCGTCATCACGTTCCCGCTGGCGTCCCACGAGGGCGTCCCGTTCCAGGTGGCCGTGATCCGTTGACCGGACCGCATGGTGACCGTCGCCGTCCAACCGGTGATCGCCGTGCTGCCGGCGCGAACGGTGACCTGCCCGTTGAATCCGTTGACCCAACGCTGGGTCTCGGCGTAGGTGGCGGTGCACGTTCCGCCGCCGCCGGGCGGCTGACCGCCGTCGGGTGCCACCGCGCGACCGGTTGCCGGCGAGATCATGCCCGCGCACAACCCGCGGCCGGCGAGACCGGACGCGATCTGCGGGATCGCGTTGATGGTGTTCTGGATCCCGTCGTGCATCAGGATGACCTGGCCGTTGGTCAGCCGGCCGGCCGCCTGCACGATCTGCGCGGTGCTGGCGCCGTTCCAGTCCTGCGAGTCGACGTCCCACAGCACCTCGGTGAGGCCGAACTGGGCCTCGATGCCGCGCACAGTCGCGTTCGCCTCGCCGTACGGCGGCCGGAAGAGCCGAGGCGTGGAGCCGGTGGCCGACCGGATCGCGTTCTGCGTCTGCGATATCTCCGACTGGATCTGGGCGGAGCCGAGCTGCGTGAGGTGCGGATGCGTCCAACTGTGGTTGCCCACCCACATACCGGCCGCCTGCTGCGACTGCGCCAGGCCGGGATTCTGCTGCATCTTCTGGCCGATGTTGAACATCGTCGCCCGCAACCCGTTGGCACGCAGGGCGTTCAGCAGTGTCGTGGTGCTGCCGGTCGGCCCGTCGTCGAAGGTGAGCCCGACGTAGCCGTTGGTGCAGGACGCCGCGACGGCCGCGGGCGCGGCGCCGGCCGGCGCCGCCACCCCGGTGAACGCGACGGCTATCGCCACGGCCCCGAGGGTCCGCAGCCGGCCGGGGTGCGCGATCCGGTTCGGCTCATGAGACATCGACGTCCTCCTCGGCTCCGAAACGTTCCGGCCACGTTTCGAAACATTGCAGCGCGCTTCTCCACATCGCGTCAACAGCCATCGATATCAGAAAGTTTCGAAACGATTCATCGGGTCGGTGCGCCGATGTCGCCTGCCATTCTTCGAAAGCTTTTCCGAAAGTGTTGACGTCACCGTTCCGTGGTGTCAGGCTCCGAATCCACCGCCACCGATGCAACCACGCCCGCTGCGACCCCCGACGAGAACCCCCACACTTCAGCCGCCGCGGGCCGGTGCATCGTCGCCTCCGCATGCTCTTGGAAGGAGTGAACCATGGCCGCATCCAGCAATCGCCCGCCCGCCTGGCGACGAGCCCGCCCCTGGCTCGTGGCCGGCGCGATCACTGGATTGACCCTCGCCTCGGTGGCGCTGTGGCCCGGCGTCTCCAGCGCCGCAAGCACGCTCGGCGCGTCGGCGGCCGAGCGCGGCGGCCGGTACTTCGGCACCGCGCTCAGCGCCGGCAAGTTGGGCGACAGCGCGTACACCACGATCGCGGGCCGCGAGTTCAACATGGCGACGCCCGAGAACGAGATGAAATGGGACGCGACCGAGCCGTCGCAGAACAACTTCACCTACGGCAACGCGGATCGCATCGTGAGCTTCGCGCAGAGCCACGGCATGCGGGTGCGCGGCCACGCGCTGGCCTGGCACTCGCAGCAGCCGGGCTGGGTACAGAACCTCAGCGGCACCGCGCTGCGCAACGCCATGCTGAACCACGTCACGAAGGTCGCCCAGAACTACGCCGGTCGCATCTACGCCTGGGACGTGGTGAACGAGGCGTTCGCCGACGGCAACAGCGGCGCCCGCCGGGACTCCAACCTCCAGCGCACCGGCAACGACTGGATCGAGGCGGCCTTCCGCGCGGCCCGCGCCGCCGACCCGGGCGCCAAGCTCTGCTACAACGACTACAACATCGACAACTGGAGCGCCGCCAAGACGCAGGCCGTCTACAACATGGTGCGCGACTTCAAGAGCCGCGGCGTGCCGATCGACTGCGTCGGCCTGCAGTCCCACTTCACCGGCGGCTCGTCGTACCCGGGCAACTACCGCACCACGCTGTCCAGCTTCGCGGCGCTCGGGGTCGACGTACACATCACCGAACTCGACATCACGAACGCCAACGCGACGGCGTACGCCAACGTCGTCAACGACTGCCTGGCCGTCAGTCGGTGCATGGGAATCACCGTCTGGGGCGTGCGCGACTCGGACTCGTGGCGCAGTGGTGAGTCCCCGCTGCTGTTCGACGGCGGCGGTAACAAGAAGGCCGCATACAACTCCGTGCTGACGGCGCTCAACAACGGCACCACGCCGCCGCCGGGTTCGTCCACCACCACGACCACGCCGCCGCCCGGCGGCGGCAACTGCACCACCACCGTCACCCCCGGAACCGTCTGGGGCGACCGCTACAACACCTCAGTCACCATCAACGGCGCCACCACCTGGACCGTCGTCGTCGCCCTCACCGCACCCCAACGCGTATCCACCGTCTGGTCCGGCACCCCCAGCTGGGACAGCACCGGCTACGTCATGACCGTGCGCTCCAACGGCAGCGGCAACACGTTCGGCTTCACCACCATGTTCAACGGAAACTCCAGCGCCCGACCCACCATCCGGTCCTGCACAGCCGGATAGAACCCACCCCAGGGGTGGTGGACGCGGCCCGCCCACCCGCGTCCACCACCCGCCTTTTCCGCGATCTTGGACTCTGGTCGGTGCTGGAGCACCGACCAGAGTCCAAGATCGCGGAAATAGCGTGGCGTGCGCATCGACGACGGGCACGATCAGTGACGGTATGAGCAGCGGCAATACCGGTCTTCCCTTGAAACCTACTCTCGGGTAACCTCGGGTCGGCATGCCGGTTCGCGAACCACGTTCGGACGTCCGCCCACCCCGTCCGTCATAGACACCACGCCCTAATGGAGGAAACGTGGGTCCCCTACGTCGCACCATCATGCTTGCCGCGACGGCCCTTGTCGGCGCCGCCACGGCGGTCGCGTTCGGCGCTCCGGCGCAGGCCGCGCCCATCCCGATCACTTTCAGCAACGTCACCGGAACCACGCATCTGAAGAAGCCGAACGTCGATGTCGCCGTCGGCAAGTCGACGGTGTCGACAGAGGTCGACCTCGAGACGAACACGGTCACGGGAAGCGCCAACCTGGCCGACCTCACCGCGAAGCTGAACCTGGCCAGCCTGATCGGCGTCACCTCGACCGTGAAGATCGTCCCCGTCGGCGGCCTGACCGGCACCATCGACCTCGGTGCGTCGAAGCTGTCGACGACGACGAAGTTCACGCTCCAGGTCACCAACGTGCACCTGGACGCGGCTCCCGGGATCAACCTGGTCCCGTCGGGTTGCCGTACGGTGCGCGCGTCGACGCTGACGCTGAACAACACGACACCGGTGGATCTGTTCAAGCCCATCACGATGGTCGGCACGTACACGATCCCGCCGTTCACGCACTGCGGAATCCTGACGCCGCTGCTGTCCCTGCTCCTGTCCGGACCCAACAACACGATGACTCTCAACCTGCAATAGGCCGCAACGTTTGGATTCCCGTGGTCGCGAAGACGACCACGGGAATCCATGGTCGCGCTTAGCATCGATTCCGTGACAACGCGCCAGCGACTCGTGTTCGTCTGTGCGCTGGCGATCCTCGTCGTCGGCGGCACGGCCACGGCGCTGACGCTGCGCGTGGCCGGCCGCGACGGCGCCGCGCCGCGGTGGTCGCCGTCGCACGGCGCCAGCGCCGCGTCGCCATCCGCGGCGCCCGCCAAGTTCGTGGGCTGGAGCGACCCGACGCGGGTCGGCCGGCCCTACGGCGACACGGTCCAAGGGCTGCTGACGTTCCGCGGCAACCCGACGCGCACCTACTACGGCACCGGCCCGATCCCGCGCACCGCGCCCGCGCAGAAATGGCGGTTCCCGCGGTCGGGCGGCCTGTGCGCGACCTCTGTCGACGAGCACGGCCCGAGCGAGTGGTGCGGTTCGGGCTGGACGGGGCAGCCCGCCGTCTTCGAGCGCGGCGGCCGCACGTGGGTCGTGTTCGGCGCCTACGACCGCAAGGTCCATTTTCTGGACGCCGAGACCGGCGAACGGATCCTGCCCGACTTCCCCACCGGCGACATCATCAAGGGCTCGGTGACCGTCGACCCGGACGGCTACCCGATCGTCTACACCGGATCCCGCGACAACTACTACCGCGCCATCGCCATCGACCGCGACGTGCCGACCGAGCTGTGGAAGCTCTCCGCCTACGCGGTGAGCCCCACCAAGTGGAACAACGACTGGGACGGCGCCGGCCTCGTCATCGACGACTATCTGTTCGAGGGCGGCGAGAACCTTTCCAGCACAGTGGGATCCGAAGCTTGGAATTCACGTGACTTGAAGTCGCGGC
>JADMIO012610764.1_pt1 | contig 25271 bp, 17 predicted proteins | sample 8958161 | NCBI WGS metagenome assembly JADMIO01 (sample SAMN16585339, study PRJNA669376) | soil metagenome | isolation source: Crop rotation soil | place: USA: Cullars Rotation, Alabama | collected 2011
GCCGCGACTTCAAGTCACGTGAATTCCAAGCTTCGGATCCCACTGTGCTGGAAAGATCAACTACCGGCTCATCCCAGACGCTACGGAGGAAAAGATCACACCACCCGTCAAGGCGTGTCTCGATGATGCAGCCCGCGCGTTGCAGTTTGTGCGCAGCAAATCCAAGGAGTGGCACATTGATAAGGAACGCATCGGCGGCTGCGGTGGCTCGGCGGGCGGCTTCACTGCCCTGTGGCTGGCTTTTCATCCTGACATGGCCGATGCCGCAAGCGCGGATCCTATTGCGCGCAAGTCCACGCGGCTGCGCTGCGCGCTTGCTTTTGTGCCGCAGACCACACTAGACCCGCAGCAATTGTTGGCATGGATTCCTAACATTCAATACGGCAACCACGCCTTCGCACTGGGCAGCATGAAGGAGTTTCTCGACAAGCGTGACACTCTGCTGCCGTGGATTCAGGAGTTCTCGCCTTATGCCCTGGCCACACCCGATGATCCGCCCGTGCTGCTGTTTTACGACAATCCGCCCAATCTTGGTCAACCCTACAAAGATCCGCCGCATTCAGCGAACTTCGGCGCGGGCCTCGCCGAGAAACTGAAAGCCGTTGGGATTGAACACGAGATTAACTACAACAACGACTACGGCCACATGAAATATCCCGATCTATTCGGCTTCTTTTTGGCCAAGTTGAAAGCCAGCCCGGCAAAATAAGTTTCCGGGCTCTGGGCCGATATTTGACGTTGGGAGATTTGACGCTAGAAATTACCACCACTTGCCAAAGAGGGAAAACAAGGCGCTTTCAAATCGAACCATAAACCTAAATCTGGCGGTTTAAAAGCAGAACCACCGGGCTCCTTGATGGAAGCCCGTGGTTCGAAACTAAACGTTCTTTAGATGGTGCTAAGAACCGTAACTTAGCACCACTCATCCTTGAGGTTCAGTATGGCGCGGACGGCGAGATCCAGGTTGAGCCGTGCTTGGTGCGCCTCGTGCATGCGACGTTTGATCCGGAGCCCAGGCATTAGCAGACAATGCTGTGCACGACTTACCCCACACCAACGACCAAGACGCAAAGGCGCCCGTATGACGTGGCGCACCGATGGATGCTCGACTTCAACTCGCTCTGGCTGCTTAAGTCAGCCGCCTTGCTGTCCGAAACTATCTTTGCATCCGAGTAAGGTCTGCGTGAAGCTGCCGGGTGGTGCCCGCATACTGCCACCTCACACCGGCGTCGTGACGGGTGAGCCGCTGGCCGGCGCCGGTCCCATGGACCGCCGCGCGATGAGCGGAGTCGAAAAGAGTGTCACGTCATGTTCTAGTGCCGCCGCCGGCGAGTCCACCATAGCGAGCAGTTTATTCACCGCTTTGTGTGCCATCATTGTGTAGGGAACCTGCACCGTGGCCAGAGGAGGATCCACCAGCGCGACGTGTGCCACATCGCCATAGCCAACCACGGAAACGCCCTCCGGCAGTCGCTTCCCCAATTGACGAAGCGTGCGCAAAAACAACATGCCCATGGCGTCGCTGCCGCAAAATGCAGACCCTGATCACCGACGGCGTTCGCCGGTCGCGCGACGCCGGCCAAGCTGATACCTACCGCCGGTGGCTCAACTTGGCGAAAAAGTTCCTGCCTGCCGTGCAGCCTCAAGACGTTCATATGAGTGCTCAGCAAGCGGCGGTCTATCCCAAATTCGAGCCGTTCCCCGGCGGACTGCTTTCAACCGAAGCTTTGTTGCAGACCAGCAGTCAATGCCAATTCGACCGGCCCCTGACTTACGGCAACATTGTGGACGCTACACCTTTTGGTGGCTGGTTCGACACCAACCCGGAAGACAAGCCGTGGGCACAGGTGCAACTGCCTGAGACAGGTGAACTCTCTGGCATCGTGATCGTGAACCGCTACGAATTGCCCTCTGTGCTCGACTGGGCAGTGCCGCTGAAGATCTCGATTTCGGCGGATGGAAAGACCTGGATGAGCGTGGCGCAGTTTGACAAAGCCGAGCCATTTTATCGGGTGGATTTGCAAGGCAAAAACCTGCGCGCCCGCTTCGTGCGTGTTGAGCGACTTACCGGCAAACCACAGGCGCGTTTTGGCTTACGAAGTATTCTGGTTTACGGCAGCAAAGCCGGTTGAGCGAACACAGTTCCATGAATGTCCCCAGTCTTAGTCGGAAAATTTTGGTTTTCGGCTGTTTGCAAGTTGTGTCCATCGCACATGCGGGCGAAAGGTAATGGTCGCATGGGACGCCGTGACGACCAGCCGCTCTACGACCGCCTTTGGGGCAGCGGCTTCCTGCCATCCAACCATCAGGGAGTAAAGTTCCGCAACGCGGGTGATCCGGTCTTGTATCTCTCGAATCCGCCCGGCACTTACGCCGCCAACTGTCTGCTGGCGCGCCGCCTCGCCGAGCGCGACGTGCGTTTTGTGCAGCTTTTCCATATGGGTTGGGACCACCACGGCAATCTGCCGGGCGCCATCAAGGGCCAATGCAACGACACCGAGCAGGCCACGGCTGGTCTCATCAAAGACCTTAAACAGCGCGGCCTGCTCGACGACACGTTGATCGTGTGGGGCGGTGAATTTGGCCGCACGATTTACTCGCAAGGCACGCTGACCGCCGACAACTACGGCCGCGACCACCATCTGCGCTGTTTCACTTTGTTCCTGGCGGGGGGAGGCGTGAAACCGGGCATGAGCCTGGGCGCGACCGACGACTATTGCTACAACGTCGTCAGTGACCCTGTCAGCATCTACGACCTGCACGCCACCATGCTGCGATTGATGGGAGTGGATCACACCTGCTTTACTTTTAAATTTCAGGGGCTGGATGCGAAGCTGACCGGCGTCGAAGGGGCACAGGCGGTAGAGAAAATTTTGGCGTAATGGCGGACAGCGCGGCACAACTCAAGACAGTCGATGAGATGTGGCACGCTCACGGAACGAATCGCGTTAGGTATGTAAAATGGAGCTGGGGGATTCGAACCCCCGACTTCTTGAGTGCGATTCAAGTCTTGTCTCAGAAGAGACCTTTCTCAGTTTCCCGCACGATGTGTCCTCTTGCCCGTGCAAACAAACGTCTTTGAGAGTTTCAATTCAAGCACTTATATTGCACTCGAAGGTTATAGGAGTTACGCAGTTGGAGAGATACTAAGAGTATGAATGCTCGCCGCTGCGATGAGAACGACTACATCGAGTTTTTGCTGGCTGCTCAAACGGCTTTTGGCTGTGTCGAAGCTGCCAACAGTCAACCTGAGTCCTTAAAAAGTGCCGCCCATGACACTTACACGCGCTTGCTAACAAGACGGCCTCTTGATCCTGAGGCGTTGTGGAACGAAGCGCAAACCGTTTTGGGTGGCGTGCCAAAAGGTGGCCTGTTGGTGTTAGATGATTCGACCTTAGACAAACCCTACGCTCGCAATATCGAATTAGTCTCACGGCACTGGAGTGGCAAACATCACCGCGTGGTTTCCGGCATTAATCTCTTGTCGATGGTCTGGACTCAGGTTGAAGGCAACGGCAGCAACGGCTGCAACGGCAGCAACGGCAGCAACAGCAGCAACGGCAGCAACGGCAGCAACAGCAAGCTCCCATTGCCACCAGTCGTGCCAATAGACTTTAGAAGCAGTCTGAAAAGTAGGAATGAGGGACAGTTGGTCAAGAATTGGTTAGTTTGAAGGTATGAGCAACCAACTCTACCATCTCTATCCCAGCGACTTGACCAACCATCAATGGAATCATATCAAAGACCTGATTCCACCACCCAAAACCGGAGGACGACCTCGTTCACTGGACATGCGCTTAGTCCTCAACGCCATGATTTATGTTTTGGTGGGCGGCATCCAATGGCGCATGATGCCACGCGAATATCCCAACTGGAAAAGTGTCTATCACTACTTTCGGCAATGGCGACTCAACGGCACATGGAAACAGTTGCACGACACTTTACGAGCCAGAGTGCGTCAACAGGCAGGCCGACACAAGCATCCTAGTGCGGCGTGTCTAGACTCCCAAAGTGTCAAATGTGCTCATATTAAAGGGATACGGGGCTTCGACAATGGCAAAAAGGTCAAAGGGAGAAAACGCCATTTGCTGGTTGATACTTTGGGTTTGATGTTAAGCCTCTTGGTGACAGGAGCTGATGTTTCCGATCCTGCTGGCGCCCGAGAGGTTTTGAGTCACCTAACGGGAGCCTGCAAAAAGCTGCGTTTAATTTGGGTGGACGGGACCTATCGTGGTCAGTTGATTGACTGGGTTTCCTGCCGTTTTAGGTTTCGTTTGCAACCAGTCTTACGGTGCGATGACCAAAAGGGTTTTGTGGTCTTGCCGCGCCGTTGGGTTGTCGAACGAACCTTTGGTTGGCTCAATCTCTGCCGCCGCTTGAGCAAAGATTATGAAGAACTGCCTCAAAGCAGTGAAGCGCTCATTTACCTTGCCATGATCCGAATTATGGCGAGACGATTAAACCACTCATGACTTTTCAGACTGCCTCTTAGAGTTTACGATGTAAACGCCGATGCCAAGGGACGGCATTACACCAAAAATGACCACTTACGAGCGATGGTCACGCAGGCCAAAGAGCGTGGTTTAGGCCCGGATTATGTGGCTTTTGACTCTTGGTTTGCTGGTTTGGAGAATCTCAAGCATGTTCGCCAAGAAGGCTTTGAGTTCCTAACCCGTCTCAAAAGCAACCGCCAGGTCAATCCAGACAAAAGTGGTTTGGTGGAGGTTTGCACTTTGGCCATACCGATGGAGGGGCTTGTGGTGCAATTGCGGGGCTTCGGCTTAGTGCGTGTTTTCCAAAAAGAAGATTCCAAAGGTCAAATCGCCTATTGGGCCACCAGCAATCTCAGCATGAACGAGGCGAGCTTTTTGTCTTTTTCCAAAGCCTGTTGGCGTATTGAAACCTACCATCGTGGCATCAAGCAATGTTGTGGTATTGAACGGGCTCAAGTGCGCAGTGGGACTGGGCAGAAAAATCATTTGCTGTTGGCGTTGCGTGCGTTCCTGCGTCTGGAGCAATATCGCTTACAAACGGGCGTGAGTTGGTATGAAGCCAAGCGGGCTGTGGTGCGTGCGGCGATACGATTGGCCCGTTCTCAATCCATTTGGAGACTCTGCCCAACTGCGTAACTCCTAAGTCAATAAGCAATTTCTTCTTATATAAAGGTTGCATCACCGTTTAAAACCGTGCTGGACAAGCAAATTCCTTATCTCTTGCGGCTGCTCTCCGTGATTATAATAAAAGGCATCTTCTGAAATCCCATTTCCCAGCAGAACCCTTTGATTAGCATTGGCGCCATGTTGGAGCAAAAACAGAACAAGAGCAGGTTCTCCGGAAGAGATTGCTGTAAATAGTGGTGGAATACCGGATGAGCCAAGAGCATTAATATCGGCGCCCGCTGCTTGTAAGTATGAAATTATTTCCTGATAGTTGGCAATAATTTTTTCTTGCTCCTCAAGCGAAGCATTATAACCAACCTCTTCCATTATTTTGAGTCCAATCATGATAACCGCATCATCAATGAGATCATCAGGGGCAATAGCCTGTTTGATAGCGTCCGGGTTATCCTTCAGCCAGTCACGCACTCGTGATATTTCCCCCAGAGAAACCAAAGAATTTAAGTCTGCTTTGCAACCATTATTCAGGAGAAAGCGGCCAATATCCATACATCCTGGATCACGGCCACGCACCGCAGTGAGTAAAGGAGTCCATCCAAAGGAATTTTTTGCATTCGGATCGGCCCCGGCCTCCAACAGAAAACGTGCCATTTTGAGATGACCGTGTCCCGCAGCGTAATGGAGTGGCGTGCGCGCCCAATCGCCGGATGCATTTACATCGGCTCCTGCATCAATGAGAATTTGAGCAATTTTCATCTCACCTTGCCGTGCAGCCTCATGCAGTGGCAGATCAGGCACAGATTCGCAAAATGGCTCACGGACACATTGGGAATCTTGCTTTACTAATTGCGCCACTTTACGCGCATCGTTTCGCTGCACGGCTTTGTGAATGGGGCTAATTCTATCAATCTGGCTCATAGAGAATCCCTTAATTGGGGAATACTTTAAACAGTGATGGGCGTCCATCACTAAAGGATACTGTAAAGAGCGGAGAGAAGGTTATGGCGCACATTTGTTGATGGCAAGTTAAGGCAAAAGGAGTAAACCAACAGCAATAGCACGCCGCTGATCCAGCGGTATTGCCCAGGAGGGATTTTGATGGCCTCTTCCACCCTCTGGCCCGCTCCTGACTCAGTCGTTGTTGACCACATTATCGCCGATGACCAGTCACTCACGCTGATTCTCCATACCTGCCATGCTATAGCCGCCTGCCCCAACTGCGGCCAACCTTCTGGGCGTGTCCATAGCCGCTATTGGCGCCACGTAGCTGACCTCCCCTGGCACGGCGTCTCCATCCGGCTCCAATTACGAACACGCCGTTTTTTCTGCACCAACACTGGTTGTCAGCGGCGTTTTTTCACCGAACGATTGCCCGCTTTGGTTGAACCGTATGCGCGTCGCACTTTACAGATGCAAGAAGCTTTGCATCTGATTGGCCTGGCTTTGGGTGGCCGGGCCGGAGCGCGTCTGATTGAAAGTTTGGGTCTGCTGGCGCAACAGGATACGCCGCGCCGCGATACATTGCTGCGCTTGGTGCGAAAGCAACCGTTTACAATGGCACCCACGCCCCGCGTTCTGGGGGTAGATGATTGGGCGTTTCGCCGAGGCCACCATTACGGCACTATCCTGGTTGATTTGGAACAACATCGTCGTGTAGATTTGCTTCCTGACCGCAGCGCCGAGACATTGGCCGCCTGGCTTAAAGCGCATCCTGGCGTGGAGATTATCAGCCGGGATCGTAGCCTGCTTTATGCCCAAGGCGCTCAGCAAGGCGCTCAGCAAGGCGCACCCCAAGCCCTGCAGATTGCTGACCGTTGGCACCTGCTCAAGAATCTGGTGGATGCCTTCGAGAAACTCCTGCTACGGGAGCATCGTGCCGTGCGTGAAGCCGTTCTGCGTGAAGCCATGCGTGGAGCAGAACCGCCAGAGCCAATCGAAAGTAAAGCTATCCTCAATACGCCCTTCCATACGACCCTGTGTTCGGAACAAGAAAAACAAAAGCGGCGTGAGCGGCGGCTGGTTCGGTACGACGAAGTCATCCACCTGTATCGTGAAGGCCACTCCATTCGCGACGTCACTCACCTCACTGGTCTGTCGCGCAAGACAGTGCGGCGCTATGTGCAAGCCCCGGAGTTCCCCGAGATTACCAAACGCCAGCCACGTCCTACTAAATTGGAAGCTTTTGGCGATTACCTTTTAAATCGTTGGAATGACGGGTGCCACAATAGCGTGCAGCTTTACCACGAGATTCTTGAACACGGCTACACCGGCAAACACACTCTGGTGAGGGACTATTTGCACCGTTGGAGGAAAAAGGGGAGAGCCAGTGTGAATAGACCTGCTTCCCCTGCAAAACCGGATTCGCCAGTTTCTCTTGTCCCCTCACAACCATCGCAGCCCACCTCGACTCGTTCGGTGCTCTGGTGGCTGCTGCATCCCGATGAGCAACTCGAAGAAGAGCCCCGTCAATTGGTAACACGGCTATGCAAAATTAGCCCTGCCGTGCGAGCAGCGAGAGAACTAGCGCTCTGGTTCATGCGTATGGTTCGCGAGCGGCGGGTTGACGAATTTGGGGATTGGATCAACGCCGCCAGCGCCAGGGATGGCCCTCTGCCCAACCTGCGGGGCTTCGCCCAAAAGTTGCTGAGCGACCGGTCAGCCGTAGTTGCTGCTCTGCGTTATGAGTGGAGTAACGGTCAAGTGGAAGGTCAGGTGAATCGGCTCAAATTGATCAAGCGCCAGATGTATGGTCGCGCTAACTTTGACCTGCTGCGTTTACGAGTGCTGGCAGAGACATAATTAAGTTAGAGAAAAATAGTGCCCTTCGGGCGCACCGGCAGGAGCCTGGTCTCGCATCATCAAAAGTGCGCCAGTTCCCGTTTTACTCCGCTGTTCACAGTTAAGTTTTGGGAACAAAACCAATACCAGCGCCGAATCCGACGATTCGCGTGCCGAAAGTGCGATTTGCTGCCGAGGGAGTGATCGTTTGGGAAGTCTGGCTCTTTCCGGTCACTCACCTATGCAAAGCAATTTGTTGCCGTCGCGCAGAAACATGTCTTTGCCGGAAAAAACGGGACTCGATCCAGTGCCGCCGGGCAATTTGTTCCGACTAACCAGCTTGGCCTCGCGCGTCGCTTCGAACACAGCCGTCTCGCCCTTGTTGGAATTGAGGAAAAGATAATTTCCTGCCAGCGTGGGGCTGGCGTAGGAGATAGGGCTGCGCGCATTTTCGTTCTCGAAAACTATTCGCCCGTTGATCAGCGGTTCCTGCGCACCTTTGCCGCTCACGTTAAAGGCGAATAGCTTGCCCTCCCCTGTCGCAATGAACAACGTGTTATCGTGCAGCAGCGGGGAGCCAAACACTTCGCCTTCGATCTCGCCGCTCCAGAGTTCCTCTTCCTTGAACGCCGCGTTCAGTCGGAGCGCGAGTGTAGTTTTGTTGGCGAAGCATGCGACGCCTTCGCCGCATTGGATCGGGCCGGAGTAGGAGGCGCGCCCGATGTCAGTATTGAGGCTCTTGCCGTCAATGGCGCCCACAACGTCGCCGTTGGGCGTAACGAGGAGGTCAACGTCTCCCACCCGCAAGCCGGTTGGCGTGCCATAGGAAGATTTCGCCTCGGTGTTGACCCAGAGTTGCCGGCCGGTGGCGGGGTCGAACGCATAGAGGTTGCTCAGGTGAACGATCAGTTTTCCCGAGACAACGATCGGCGATGAACTGCGCCCATAACCGGTGGTCGGATCGGCATCAATGCCGACGGTCCACTTTCGTTTGCCATCCAGATCGACGGCGCAAATGATACCGTTGCCGAGAACGACATAAATGTTTTCGCCATCGGTGAGCGGTGTCGCCGCGGTCAGGCCGGAGCCGGCTTCGGGTGCTTCGTAACTCTCCGCCGCTTTCCGGCTTTTTTCATCGGCAAGATCGGCGGGTTTGATTTCGACCTTCCACAATACTTTGCCGCCAGCACGGTCGAGACAGATCAGAAGATCAGGCTCCGAGGTGACGAAGACAAACTTGTCCGTGACGATCGGAGACGAGTAACTCCCGCCGACGACCGCAGACCAGCGCACATTTTTCGTCGCTGACCATTCCGTCACAGGCTTGGCACCGGGAAACCGGCCACTGCCATCACCGCGCCAGCCGAACGGTCGCTGCAATGTGGGGCGGAAGTCTGGCGAACCCAGCGGGGCATTATTTGTCTCCGCCGACCAAGCAGTCATGGTCACGGCGAAGATTGCGGGCACAGCAACAAGAAGACGCAGCCACTTTTGCATGTCACTTTCCCGTCGCAGCCGGTTGCGTCTCTTCAATACAATAAAGGTATTGTTCACCGCGAAGAAGCATAATCTTCCCATCGAAATAAGGCGAGGTGTAGAACGATTCCTGTTTGCAGGGATTGCCGCCTTGCCCCGAGAAGTGAATGTTTTCGAGAATGTTCTTTCCGATCTCTTTGAATTGCGGACCGGGCTGGATGATGTGCGTGTAGCCGGCGTCATCGGTGATGTAGATGTGTTTGCCGCCCAGCGCGGGGCTGGCCGTGACGCCATAGAGATAGCGGTTGTAGCGGTTGTATCCGTCCAGCCATTGGCGGTAGAGGGATTTCTTGTTCACGATATCGTTGGCCGTCAGACCGCCGCTCATTTCGATCGAGTAAACAATCCCGTCCACATACAGCGGCGAGGCGATGGCAAACATCAGCCCGCGCAGCGGCATGCTCACATCCCTGCCTTCGGGCGCCCACACCGTTTCAGCTTTGACGCCCTTCTCTGTGCTGGCGGGGAGCTTGACGGAGATGAATGACGGGATCTCTTTCCAGCCACGAAAGCGGAATGGGTTGTAGATCACTCCGTCTTCAACGACCGGGGTTGCTTCCGCCAAGCTCATGTCGAGGTTGTTCGGACAAAGTGCTGTCCCGTCCGAAGCGCGGTGGATGAACCGCTTGCCAATGATAACGCTCTCGCCGCCGATCCGACTGGCGACGGGAGAAGTTCCGCAGAATTGGTTCTGCCAGTCGTCGGGCGTGTTCTTCCACAGGTCCTGGCCCGTCTTCGCGTCGAAGGCGTAGAGCGTATTGTTGGCCGCGAAGATTAATTTGCCGTCCACCAGGGTGGGCGAGGTGTGGTTGCCGTGTTCCTGCGCGCCGAAGGCACCGTGGCGGCTCCAGACACGCGTCCCGTCGAGATCGAAGCACGCGATGACATAAGCGCCCGGCCCCTTCATTCCGCCGCCACAAGTCCAGAAGACATGCGTGCCATCGCTGCACGGCGTGCCGTTGCTGGCGGAGACTTCGTTGTTATACATCGCCGGATACTTTTTGCGATCCATCTTGGCGAAGGCCGAATGCACTTCCCGCTCGGCTTCGATTTTGGCTTTAAGTTTTTTGTCGAGTTCCACGTCCTCGCTGGCCGGAAGTCCCTGAAGAAACGTGGCGGAGTTAATGGCTTTGACCACTTCCGCATTCTGCGTTTGCAGCGTGGCCAGCAGCGGCTCGACTTGATCCTTGATGGGCAGCGCCGCTCGCTCCTCGGCGGTCAGACTGTCATAGGGCGTGCTGGATTGCATCCACAGAATCTTCCCGTCCTTCTTGTCGATGCAGATTAGATCCGAGATGCCTGAACCGACAAAAATCTTGTCTCCCACGACGATGGGCTGCGACGTACTCCGTCCGATCATCCGGGTCATCCAATTAATATTCTTCGTCTCGTAGCTGACCGGTGCGACGGGCGTGAAATAGGCCGCGACCAGCCACTTGCTGAGCCATCGTCCGTCGTAGTTTTTGCCCAGGCCGTCGGCCGTGCTGATCTTTATCAGCAGTCGGTTCCAGCCCTTGACCAGCGTAACCTCGAAGGCTTTGCCGCGGACATTCGGATCGAGGTCGGTGGGTTTGCCATTGAGCCAGACGCGGCCCGCGTCTCCATCAAAGGGAACTTGCAGTTGCACCCGGGCCTCGGCTGGCGAGTAAATATACGTGTGGGCGTAGGCGACCTTGTTGGTGAAATCGCCTTCAATCTTCACGGTCGAATCGCTCGCGACGGTTATTTTTCCAAACGTGAAAAGAAAATCGACGTAGCTCTGTCCGCACGTGCCTTCGTTATGTTCGTGGCGGCTCTGTGTTTCGATGCCGACGCGCAATGGTTTCCAGACCGCCGTTCCCGCTTTGGCGTCTTTGGCCGGCTCGACCTTCGCCTCGCCATCCAGAAAGTCGCGGTCGAAATCCTTCACAGGGTCTTTAAGGTCATACGGCCCGGCCACCAGCCAATCTTTGATGGTGAAATACTCCAACGGTTGACTGTCCGCGCCTGGCTCACCAGTGGGCTTCGACGCCTGGTAACGCAACTCGCTGGTGATGCCTTTGACGCGCCTGCTCCAGACCACGGGCGGAGTCGCGCCGGGAAAACGCCCCGTCCAGTCGCCGCGCCAACCGACAGGTCGCTCAGACGAAGGTGAAAACTGCGCTGAGCCAATGGGCGCGACAATCTCCGCCGCCGTCAGAGCTGTGGCGAATGTTCCCAGAAGCAATACGGGAACACAAAGCCGCCAAAAGATCCAGGTGATGCGGGTCATATTATTTCTCTCCAATGCAGTAGAGGTGGCCAGGCGTGCGGTAATACATCCGCGAACCCTCGAAGATGGGCGTGGAATTGAACTGCGCCTGTTCCTTGCCATCCCTGGATTCCGCCAGAAAGTTTCGCGAGACCTCACGGTATTCGCGGCCAGGCTGGATGACGAGCGTGGTGCCCTGGTTGTCCATCAGGTAAATATATTTCCCCGCGAGCGTCGGACTGGCGGAGCAACCGGACCAATCCCAGTAATTCGTGCGCGGTTTGAGCGGCAGAACCTTGCGATAGACTACGGCACCGGTCGCCGCGTCGTGGACGACGAGGCCGCCGCCCTGCGTGAGTTGGTAGATGAGTCCATCGGCATAAAGCGGCGACGAGACAAAACCACGGTCGAAGGGATTCTTCTGCTTGTCCAACACCAGTTCATCGTCCGCCCAATCCTCTTTCAAATCGTAAGCCACGGCCAGCTTGCCACTTTCGGTATTCGCGGGGATTTTGAAAGCTTTTAGGCCCTTCGTCTTGTCGTTGAATTTGGGATAACCTCCATGGGCGAAGATCGTATCGCCTTCCACAATGGGTGTCACAACGGAATCGCCGAATGCGCCCATGTCCCAGATAACCTTGCCATCACGCACGCGGGTAAAGAAGCCCCACTGGAAAGCCGCGACCAGTTCACCGCCCGACTCGACGCGAAAGAGCGAACCGTAGGTGTTGAAAGCCTTCGCCGCGTTGGCCCACACGAGTTTGCCGGAATCAACATCGTAGGCACGCATCTCGTTGGCCCAAACGACGAGGCGATTTCCAATCATTAAAGGACTGGCGAAGTTCCCGTGCTCGCTCCCGCCGCCGCGTCCGCCGGCAATCCACTGGCGATTGCCATCAAGGTCGTAGCAAGCGGTGACGCCCGTGCTGAAGAAAGCGCAGACGTGTTTGCCGTCGCTCGTCGGCGTCTGGCCCGCGAACCCAAAGACTGCCTGGCCCCAGTAACGGGCGAACGCTTTCTTGTCGATGGCCTGTTGCTCTTTATCGATTTGCACATCGAGATCGCGCTTGCGCTTGAGTACGGCATCCAGCGTCCGCGAGAACGGGGCCGTCATTGCGTTCGACATCCGCGCGTTGAGCGCGGCCACCGCTTCCGTGTTGGCTTTGGCTAAATCCGCTGCCAGCGGAGCCAGTTTCTCTGCATAAGCGGGGTTGGCCTGTCGGCCCTCGTTGCTCAACGCCTCGAACTCAGGGTTCGAGCGAATCCACAACACGCGTCCCGTTTGCTTGTCGAGACAGACAAGGTCAGAGATTTCCGAGGTCAGAAAAATCTTGTCGCCGACGATAATCGGGTTTGCCACGCTGTTGTTCGGCAGTGGCGTCATCCACACGATGCCTTTCGTCGTATAGCCATTGTCATTCGTCCGGCGTTCCCATGAAGTGGGCGGCGTCGCGCCGGGATAACGTCCCGTTCCATCGCCTCGCCAGCCGATCGGGTGTTCAACCGACGGGATTGACTTGATGGAACCAAGCGGCGTGGGGGCGTCGCCGGCGGCGCGAGACACAAATGCGGCCAGCACACCAAGCAGAACAAAGGGCTTTGTCATATTCATTGCCTCGCTTTTGCTGTAACAAATTCGATCACGCGTTTCCGTTCCGCCGCTGTTAGCGGATGGCAGCCATCGTCCTGAGGTGGTTCGGTAATTTTTGGCAAGTTATTTCTGTGTCTGATGCCGCCCACCTTGGGACAGGTGGACAGCGCCAATTTCAGGGTTCTGGCAGCCTGTCTGGCAGCCTGTTAGTAAAAAGGTGAAGTTCATCCAATCGCTACGGCTAGGTGTCATCAGGATTAAATCCGGGTCAACGTTCCGGTTTCCCCGCCGAAAGAATCTGTTTCGACGCCGAGGCGTTGCAGGATCGTGACGAAGAGTTTTGATAGAGCCAGTTCTTCCACTTCCTGCTTGCTCTGCCAACCGGCATCCGTGTCTATGCCCGCGCCGGCCTGGTTGTCTTCATTGCCTTTGCCGAACTTGAGATAACGACCGTTGGTAAAACCGAGGTTTTTTCCACCGGCGGAAATAATGGGATAGTTGCGTGACAGGTGGAAACTGCTGGAAGCGGAACCGTGCATGGCAAACGTGTTGTCGAGCATATTGCCTTTGCCGGTTGGCTCCGGAGTGTCCTTTAATTTCTGGACGAAACGACCAAATTCCTCGGCTTGATAACGGTTATAGGTGCCGAGGTTTCGCCATCCGTTGGGCCGCTTCACGTCGTGAGTCAAACCATGAGCACCGCCAAGGCCAACGGCGAGTGAAAGTAGGTCGTGTGGCCCTTCGCCGTTTTCGCGGCCCAACTGAAACGTCGCGGCACGCGTCGAATCGCTCAGGAAGGCGAGATAAATCAGCTCATACATGGTCTGGAAATAGAGCCGGGCTTCTTTGGGCTCCGCATCCAGATACAGATTGCTGGTATCCACCTTGGGAATCGGAGTATCGATCCACCGTTGCGCCTTCGCGAGCTTCAGCTCAGTATCGCGCACGGCGTCGAGATATTGCTTGAGCGTCTCCTGGTCGTGTTGGGAAAGTTGGCGATTCAGCGCGCGCGTGCTCTCAATCAGGAGATCGAGGGCGCTTTTGCTGCGCGCCAGCCGCTCGGCAGCGTCTTTGCCGCTCGTCACGAAAAGCAGTTCAAAGATTTCCCGCGGCTTGTTCATTGCCGGAATCGGGCGCCCTTCGCGATTGTAAGACTGAGTCTGGGCGCCGCGAGGGCCACCAATGCCACCGTTGGTGGACATAACCAGCGAAGCGTGCCGCGTGAGGTCGCCGAATTGTTCGGCATACACCTGATCCAGCGAAATCGTATTCTGATACGGACCGAAGCCGCCGATGGGCGCCCCCGTCAAGTATTGATCGGCATTGGAATGGCCATGCACGTTTCTGGCAAAGGGATGCGACAGGCCCGAATAAATCGTGATCTCGCTGCGCAGCGGCTCAAGCACATCGAGGACTTTGGTCAATTCAAAGTCTTTTTCGCCGCCGCGCGGGAACCAACTCCAATCCTTCCATGCCGGATCGGTCTTGAGAGGCAAGCCAACACCATCCGGGTGGTAAACGCTGAGAAACCGTCGCGGAGTCGCGTCTATCGAAGACCCACCTTTGGCCGGACTGGCGGAAGCAAACGTTTCCAGCCAAGGCAGCGCCAGTGCCACACCGGCACCGCGAAGGAACGTCCTGCGGCTCAACGCGAGGGTTTTGTCATTCATGGGATGGTCTCGACTTATTTGGTGTTAAAAAGGTCACTGGTGATAATCAGGGAGATCAGGTCGCCCAGCCTATCATCTTGTCGCCTGAGCCGTGCGGTCAAGTTGTCAATGTCGGCACGGTCAGCAAAAGTAAGTGGTCTTCCCAGGGCATATGCTGTCAGCTTATGCACCATCGCTCTGGCGAATTGATCTTGCCGATCCATGAGCAAGTATCGTTTAAGTCCATCGACGCCGGCCAGGGTTTGCCCATTAAAAAGTTCGGAGGTCGCATCGACAGGTTTACCGTTAATGCTTGTCCTATAGGCTCCCAGGGCATCGTAATTCTCAAAGGCAATGCCCCAGGGGTCAATCTTAGAGTGACAGGAGCTGCAGGCTGGTTTGTTCCTGTGGTCGGCAATGCGCTCCTTCACGGTCATTTTCAGGATCTCTGGATTCGTCAGATCAACGGTCGGGACATTCGGCGGTGGCGGCGGCGGCGGATCGTCGAGGATGCGCCTCATCAGCCAGACACCACGCTTGAGAGGATTGGAATCCTTATCCTCGGAATTCATCGCCAGCATGGCGGCATTTGTCAAAATGCCGCCACGATTCGCTTGCAGGGTAATTGGCACCTTGCGGAATTGGGGGCCATACACCCCGGGAATCCCATAATGAGCTGCGAGCCGCTCGTTGACCAAAGCGTAATCGGACTGAATGAAATCCATGATGCTGCGGTTGTTGCACAAGACCTCATAGAAATAAGCCTTTGGCTCTTCCAGCATCGCTGATTTCAAGGACTTGTCGGTCACATGATTGACGCTGTTCATCCTGTCCAACCCCAGCCACTGGTCAACGAAGTTCTGCGTGAATCGTCGCGAACGCGGGTCGGCCAGCATGCGTTTCACTTGAGTGGCCAAGACCGTTGGCTCTCGAAGCTTGCCTCGCTCGGCAAGTGTCAGTAACTCGTCGTCAGGGATGCTGGACCATAAGAATATGGAGAGGCGGCTGGCGAACTCCAGGTCGCTAATTCTCGCCGGAGGGGTTGGGGGTTTCGCCGCCGATAGTTTCGTTGTCGCGGGTTTGGCTGCCGATGGTTTCGCCGCCGGAGATTTGGCTTCGGTAGACGCTGCGCGCTGCGTCAGATAGAGGAACTCCGGTGTCGCCAGCGCCGTGGCCATCGCTTCCACCATGGCCTCTTCGAATGTCGGGAACCCCGGACGATACTTCGCAAACAAAGTCATGAACTGATCGACTTCCGGTTTGGTGACGGGGCGACGCCAGACACGCCTGAGGAAACGACCCAGCACCTCGCGGCCATAGAGCTGCTCGTTATTTTTGTTGTCGCTCGCAAAGAAAATGTCAGTGTGCGACTTGGGGGGCCATTGCTCGTAAAACGGCGCACTGATTTCGATGTAATCGATCAAAACCTGAAGAGGTTCTTTGCCGCCCGCATTCGAGACGTTTTGAATATGCACAAATTCATCGCGCCGTGGAAACGTCGTGGTGAGCTTGCGAAACGGATTGCGCTGAATATCGCTTAGGGGAATATCGAAAGTGATGAACTGTGGATCGTCCGCCGATGCCGTGACCGGGATGTCGCGTTCGCTGACGACCTGCGAGAAGTTCGCGTTGTTGCTGGTGTGCGCACTGAATATGAGACGCAAACTCGCATACTCGTCCGGGTTCATGTTAGAGCGCCCAACGCGAATGCGAACGCGCATGGCGCCTTCGTCGGGAAGAAAGCGATCGAGGTTGAGCTTCAACTCGCTGGAACGAGGCAGAACTAGCGCAACAGGAGAAGCCGGAGGCGTTTGCCCAACCACAGCACCGGCCCGTGGCAACGCCGTTCCTTCGCCAAACGGAAGGCTCTCGCCGGTCTCACGATTAAATAACTGCCGCTGATTGCGGGGCTTTTTAGAACTCTCCGTGCTTACCTTGGCATCCTTTGCGGCCGCCGCCTTATCCATCTCTTCCTTCATCGAGATGATATAGGTGACAGCTTGCGGACGCGCACCTATCACAGTGGCTCGTTTGAGCGCTTTGAGGCCAATCTCGCGATAGGTCTCAAACTGCATGACAGACATTTGTAGTAATTCTGAATTGTTTTTGAAGCCGTCCTCAGACGCAGATTCTGGAGGCAGATTATTGGGAACTGGATTTTGCAGACCAAGTAGGTCTTGCAAAGCGTAGTTATATTCATAACTCGTCAGGCGACGAAAAGACGAATACTCCCTGTTGTTGCGACGAATAAGCGAGGCTGTATTCAATTCCTCGGTGAGCCAATCGACAATGCGCACGCGATCTGAATCCACAAGTGCATAGTCCGGTTCGTCCGCAGGGGGCATCTCCGATTTGCTCAGAGCGTTGAAGACTGCGCGCCACCGCTCCACATCAGGGCCGGCCAGCAAGTCTGGATTCAGTTGATCGATGCGAAAACCGCCCTTGGCCCTAGCGGGGCCATGACAGGCCAGGCAGCTCTTTTTCAGGGCTGGCCCCACCGACTTATCGAAGAATGCAACGTTCGCCTTCGGGACGAGGACGGTTTTCTTCGCGACATCCGGGGTCACATGCAAGTATTGGGATTTCAGGCGTCCCTGCTCTTTGGCCGTTTCCCAGGAGATCAAGGTCTCCTGACCATAGGTTGACAGGATCGCCCCTGCGGTTCCGAGTACCAGCAGCACCGTGATTTTTTGGGTGTTCATGAACTGCATTTCGTTCTCAGTCGAGGCGTCTGAGTGCTGTGGCAAAGTGAACGCTCGCGCTTTTCTGGCACACAAAACGAATTTCCTCGCTACAGAGTGTGGCAAATTGGACAATGACTTTTTGAGTGGAGTTGCATATTCTGAACTTCCTCCGAAAAGCAGACAGCAAGAACAAAGAACATTGCTTGTCGCCTTGAGCATGAAATTATCTATCCGACAGAAAAGTTCAAGAGTAAAATTTGCTGCGGTCATGGACTGGGTTCTCCTGAAAGCTTGGAATACCTCAGTTAGCCCACCCCATAACTACCCTTCAAACCCACACCATTAGTTAACAGGTAGAAAGTCGAGCAATTGTAATTTAATACCTGCATCCAAGGGGCGGGGATGGAGTTTAAGACGAATTTCCCTTTGACCTAAACTATTTGTCTCCCATTACTTAGTTCCGAGACACTCGTGCCTATTGACTGTGGTTTCAAACCTAAATGTCCTTAGCCTGCCGCTGTCAAAAACATAAAAGGCTCGCCAATCTGATGTTGGCGAGCCTTTTGTGCGGTTTTGTTCGTTATGGAGCTGGGGGGATTCGAACCCCCGACCTCTTGAGTGCGATTCAAGTCTTGTCGCAGAAGTAATTTCTGCCAATTTTCCCGCACGATACGGCATCTTGGCTGTAGAAACAAGCGTCCCTGATGGTTTCAATTCAAGCGCTGAAATTGCGCTTGTGAGATATATTTTACCGTCGTCTGAACGGACGTCAATAGGTAATTTTCTGCCCATTGGCGCTCAAAAAGCAGGTCATATCCCTATCATGCCCAACGGCATTTACCTCTCCAGCTTATTAGATTCACGACATATCGACCAGAGAAAACGAGTGCCTTGCACTATCGGATATCTACGATGTAGACCGATTAGAATAGGCTAAGGTCCATTATTAGTACTCCCACTCGGACTGCTGGTTCGAATCCGATCTGTCCATTTTCTCTCCACCTTTTCTCGTATTCCGCTTGAATTCTACGCTCTTGTGGGATGGTCTTGCAGGAGCCAATCAATAGACTGCAGCCTGATATTCAGAATGTGCTGCTTACTGGGACACCTCAAAAAATCGAAAACCTCTATACCGAATGGGATTATTTCGGAGTGCAGGTCATAGAACTGGTTACAAAGTCCTCATTCTTACGCCCCAACCAGAACGGGTTGACAGCGCGTTCTGCCAATGCCAACCAGGCTGTCGCACCAACATGTGTCCGTTTAAAGTAAAAGTTGCACTCTCCGTCAGGCCCCCTAAATCCCGTCGCCAAGCCTTGCTCTTGGTCAGAGGCCGTAATTCCACCTGAGGGTGTCTGAGCCTTTTTCAGAAAAGCCAACAATGCCTGCCACCGACTAATCTCTTTATGTCCTCCAAGGTAGTGATATGCGGTCGCCATTTGGGCTGTGCCTTCATACCAAACACCCTCGGGTTTTTGATAGCCAGGGGGATTATCGTGGACAATTTTTTGGCTATAGTCGTAGCCGTCATCGGCCAGCTTCATATGATTTTCAACGTAGCTTAATCCCGGTCTAAATTCCCCGGCACAGTCTCGCAGCGACAAGATGGCCCATGCCTGAATATCAGTGGGAATAACATCCTGATTTATGCTTGCCCAATCGGGCGTTGTGCCCGTCCAAAATTTCTGGCCATCCCACATCTGCAATACGAATCGCCGGGCGTTATCGGCACGGTCGTCCCATTTCGTATCTTTCGTAATCAGCGCAAGCCTCTTAAAGGCGGCATACAGATCAATGTTATGCTCAGTGGACTTGTAGGTTTGCCGTTTGGGGGCGGGTTCCCATCCCTCGAAGCCTGCGCTGTAGCCTGGCGGTTTATCTCCACAGTTACGCTCCACCCACTCCCCTATGGCTATCGCTGCATCAAGATAGTCGTGCTTGCCTGGCTCAGCCGCCATCTCCTGATAGGCCAATAGTGCAATCATTACCCAGGCCATGTTGCCCGTATTTAAGCTTACAGAGTATTGGTCTTCTAACCACTGTTCCGGCAGCCGAGGTGCCATTTCGTCAGGGTAAGCTGCTTGCAGCAGCAAGCGGTTGAGGCGGATCAGGTCTTCGCCCCGCAGGTCTTCTCGAACTAGTTTTCGCAGAGTCGACGACGGCCATTCACTCTCCGCTACGCCGCGTTGCTCTGAATCAATGCGCCGCGCCTGGGCAAAACGCTGCTCATCGTAGATACAAACCTCTTTAAAATCCGTTTGCAGCAGCCGGTTCAATTCATCTATCAATATCTGCTGGTGTGTTTTGCCCTTTGGGCTAAGGCATATGTCATTCGTGAGGGCTTGCTGCGCTTCTGGAGAAAATCTCCGCCAAAGGAACTGTGTCAGCTCATTTTTAGGATCCTTTTCAGAGTTTTTTAATTTTTCAACCAGCGCTTTTGTGTCTTTGACATCACCCATGCGAAACACGGCGGGGTCGTCAGAATGTTTGCCGTCAGAGTGATTGTCGTCAGAATGCTGAACATGCCATCCCGACATTCGCACCGTTTTTTTCGAGTTCGGCGTCCAACCAGGAGGCAAAAACAGATCCCCACCCTGATAGGCGTTGCGCAGACTGCCCTCATAAATCCGCCGGGTTGGGGGGTCTTCGTTTGTGAGATTGATGCGGTCGTTGCGTTGAGCTTCAACAAAAGCATCAGCGATCCGCCTGGCGTGTGTGATGTCGCCTGCTGCGAGAAACGCCAGCAATGCAACGGCATTGTCATAAGTATGAGCGCCATTACGCATGACCTTGTCGAAATCATCGGACGAGTTCTTAGTCTCGTAACTGACCAGAAAGCGCGGTTCATCCAGACTAGATTTGTTGTAGCGGATGTCATCCAGGTAAAAAGTGATGTCCCGCAGCCCGTTTTGTGTGGCGCTGGTCGCCCATCCAAAGCCGCCTAATACATAGTTTAAATCTTTCCCTCTTAAATCAATCGTGTATTTCTTCCATGCGCGGGACAGAGTAACGTAGCCAGTAGTGACTTTGGGTTCGAGGTCGGGATGAGCAAAAGCCTGGCCTTTATTCGGATCCAATACCGGCTCCCCTGTGCCCGGATAAAACAACGGCGCACCGGTGCGCCGGTCAAGTAACGGCGGCTGCGTTGCCGGGTCTTTTTGGAGTGTTTTCTCACCTGAACGAGGTTTCCATCGCATCTTATCGGTATCCCAACCAATACCCATTGCAAAGAACTCTACCCGTTCGCCACCTTTTTCACCGCGCGCCCAAAACTGCAATTCTGTCGCGCCCCTCAGGTCAACACCGGCGTTTGCATAACTGCCCCAATTTGCCCTTGATGCGGAGTTATCGTCATGTCGGGCTATCTCCTCCGGGTAAGCTTCTTCCAACAGTAACCGGTTAAGGAGCATAAGGTCTTTTCCTTGTGGCTCGGACGCCATAAGGTGGCGCGTATTTGCCGTGAGCGCCACACTGGCGAAGTGTTCCGTTTTGTAAAGAGAAGTGCCCCGCATCAGACGATTTAATTCATCCACCAAAGCCCCGTGTAACTCTGGAGGCAACGGCGTGGAGCCATCCCAAGATTTTATTAAGGTGGGAAAAGACAACTGTTCGTTCAGGTAGTGAGAGAGCGGATCTTTAGCAAGACGCAGCACCAGCGCCAGGAGCGTCGGTTCCCGTAGATCGCCGGCCTGCAATAGCCATGACTCAGGGGAATCGTCCCGTCCCTGCACGCCATTCATAAAATACCAGCCTCCCCAGTTGAACCCGGATTTGACCTCCTGTGATCGAAAACTGGCCTTCAGGCAAGTCAACCCAGGATGATGTGGATGGCCTGGACTTGTATCATCTTCAATATCCTGCATGGGCGGCACAGTCTCACCGGCTTCCCAGTGCTTGCGGGCGTTATCCTGGTTACTCATACGCGCAGAAACAATAAAATGATTGCCTGCCGCCCCGGCATCGGAGTAGACATCATAGGAGCCATGAAATTGATCCATAACTTGAGCCAGATAATTAATAGCGGCCCCATTCGTTTTTGGACTACACCAAGCGTTGCCAGCGGACACTAACCCGAACACTGAACTGGTGGCGCTAAAAATAACGAAACACAGCGTCTTATTCATAAATTTCCTCCATCGGCTGAGTAAATGATTGTGAGTAAATTATTGTGGGAGTAAAATTTGGTTCAACCTATGACCCGCTATAATCCCCTATGGCCCCGGCCCCCATCCGAATTCGCTCACAGCTGGTTTTGCCAGGTCAAAGGGGCCGGAGGGGTACTCTTTATCGTTATAAGACTTTTCCAATTCTTGCTTATTGTCATGCCAGTAGGCCGCTTCCAAGAGCAGGCGGTTGGCTGCCCGTCGCAAGAACGGGACACGATTGCGCATAGCTACTATTTTTTGAAGATCATCGGCCTCATCCAACCAGTCTTCTTCCAAATTTAACAGATGATCGAGGCGGATAAAAACCTTCTTGCTCGGATTTTTCTTAATTTCCTTTTCCCACCCATTGATTGTCGCCTCAACCAGTTTTTTATTCAGCAGGCACCTCGTTATCTTTTGTGGATAGGCATCTTCCAAAAGAGCCCGATTCAGGTAAATCAAATCCTCTCCCTGGGGGTTCCCTCGGGACAATTTCTTTGTTTCGTCTCTCAACTTGACACCCTTGAAGCGTTTCTTATCGTAAAGCTGATCCTCCTGAAGCAACCGATTTAATTCATGAACCAGGGCCTGTTGAAGTGCAGGTAACACAGATTTGGAACTGGGAAGTGCCTTCAGTTGTTTCCGGAATTGTTCGGAGAATTTCCTTACGAGATGCTGCGAGACTGGGTTCTTAGCTTCCTTTAAGTCGCGTATTAGGCCATTCGCATCTCGCACGTCATGGACATTGAACAGGGGGCTGTCAAGCATATGGTTTAATGCCGAAATCAGCTTAGACAGCTTAGGTGGATCACTTATTTCTTTTGGAAAATGTCGTTGAAAAGTTCTAAATATAGGAGATTTCGTGTTCCGCAGGTAGGCAGCCAGCGCCAATTCAGAACGCTCGTTCTTCAATTCAGAACGCTCATATTTCGATTTAGCATGCTCATGCTTCGATTTAGGATGTTCGTTCTTCGATTTAGAAGACCTAATGAAGTCGCACTCGCGAAATTGCAGAGTATGAAACAAACCCAAATGTCTTTCGCCTTTAGGCCAGGTGCGGATGGGGGGCGGTATTTTCCATGTGATATCAAAGGCAGAAAAATACGATGCGTATGTCCTCGCGGGAAAATTTACGTTGTGTTGGCTGTAAGTGAGGAATTGATGATAGAAATCAGCTTGTGTGGCTTCTGTAGCCAGGGTAACCTCGGCGGAGGGAAAGCAGATAATCTTGAGCAGGATGGATTTGTCCGGATAGTATTCCTTGCGAATGTCGGCCATATGTCTGACTAAAATCTGTGTCTGCTCAAGCGCATCAGGTTTATTGTTTTTCCTCTCAGCCTCAGTGTTAACTTGCGCCACATCATACCAATCAACATGGACGTCCGGGAAAAACCAATCCACGGTTTTCGAGATTTCAGGAAAGGCATCATATCCATCCGGACTCAGGGTAGCTGTAACCGGTAAATTGGTTCTTTGCTTGAGCAAACGCATACAACTCAATACATCCGCTGCGCTATATTCGCGTTGGTCAAAGTGCTGCCCAACACAATACGCATCGACATATAATTCTGGCTCCTGCTGAGCCTTGCCTTTGGCTGATTCTTGGTCAGGGTGAGCCGCCTCAACCGCAGCCTGGACTTCGGAAGGATATTTGACTTTTACCTGGCTACCGCGTGCGGCGATGACCTGAAAACCTTTAGCAGCTTTAACCGTCACAATAGAATTAGGTGGAAGCGAATGTGCGGTACCTTTTTCATCGATAATTCTAAATGCTTGTGTTCCGGTGAATTTACAACCTGTTTTTACGGCGATTTTAGAACCCTCTTTGACTGCGACGGAAAGTCCCTTTGTTGCTGAATCGCCTTTCTCGACGATAGCTTCTGCGCCATCAGCAACTGGTAATGTTGTCTTTGGTGAAACCGCTATTTTAGCTTTTTTTCCCAAAATAAACGTTTGCTTTCCAATGGTTATTTTAGAGCCCTTTGGAACCAAGACAGAGGTATCTTTTTCATCTCTGTCCTTCCCGACAATGATAGAATCTTTAACCCCGTAAGCCGTAATCCTGTCTCCCGTAGTGTGGGTAATTCCCATAATGACACCTTGGAAACCCACTTCATGAGCGACTTTAGGAATAAGTCCGTTCGTGCCATCAGAAGCAAAAGTAATGAGGCCATTAAAACCAAAATCATGAAGGACTTTAAGCTCCTGCCTGATATTATTTTCGTCTCCAAATACCTTAGGCTCTACCTCCGGATCAAGTTGAATCGGCTCATAGGCAATCCAGCGCAGAGTTTGCAATTTTTTTTCAAAAGCAGATAAGTTTGCTTTTTGCTGAGCAGTCACATTGTGGTAGTACTGCAAAATACCACCGCCTGCCAAAATGAGAATGATTATAAATACGTTAATGTTCCTTACTGAAAATATATGGGCTTTGGGCTGAAACCTTCGGGAGGAAGACTGCCTTTTGCTGAGCCATCCTTTTAAGATTCGCCGAGTGCGGTCAGAACCTTTTGGTATCACCTTTATTACGCCATGAATAGCGCGGTGAACCAAATATGCGACAATAAGGAAGATAGTCCAATCTGCCCAGATAGCGTTGTAAAAAGGAAGATGTTGAACAACTGTGCTCCAAAACCCCAGTAGCGACATAATCGCCGCAGCGTATTTTAATATGGCCTCCAGGACATCTTTTCGTTTGGTTCTTGTATCCTGGCGTCGCTGATGCTCTTCAATTTTTTCAAGCGACTCCGCAATGCTCTTTAGGCGATCTTCAACGCTCATATCTTAGCCTCCTAGCCTCCTGATTATTGTTCGATGTGGGACGCAGTTTTAACCCCGCCCCTATAATCCATAGTTAAAAACCCATACTAACGCTGAGGCCAAACTGGTTAACACTTTTATCCAACCGGGGAAACCGCTGGTGAGCATAGCGCAGGGAAACCAAAAACGTGGTACCTTCAAAGCGTTGCGCCTCGCTGTTCAAGTTTCCGGTGTGAAAACCACGCCGGAAGAACTTCGCATCTAGGCCAACACCGATTTGGCGGTTCTCAAAATCTTGCGGGCCGGTTAAAGCCGAGTCACGCCGGTAAGGAATTACCAGATGGAGGAAAGCCGGATGGAGCCCCCCCGGCATCTTCTGTTTTGGTATCCCCGGTTGTATTTCTTCGTCCAATATACGATAAAGCAGAACGATGTCCGTCCGGCGTTGGGATTGGGCTGAATTTGCCTGCGCGGGATCGCCGCGCACGGCGCTGGCAAACCTGGTTTGCTGTCCGGTAATATCGAAACGGCCAAGGCCCTTTAGAGAAGTCCCCCAAAAAGAGTCGTGCGCTTTTATGGCGACAGGCTCGCTACTGCCCGGAATGAAGCCAAAGCGTTCCCTGTCCTGGGCAATGCCGCCATAGAAATGCCAGCCGCGCGTGGCAAACCGATCTTCATAAGGCCGCTGAAGAAAGGGAAGACGCCTCAAGAGTTGGTAATCCAACGCTTTCCAGCACATTGGGATCCTAAGCTTAGAATTCCACGTGGACAAGTTGTCGCG
>JADMIO010848992.1_pt1 | contig 25268 bp, 28 predicted proteins | sample 8958161 | NCBI WGS metagenome assembly JADMIO01 (sample SAMN16585339, study PRJNA669376) | soil metagenome | isolation source: Crop rotation soil | place: USA: Cullars Rotation, Alabama | collected 2011
GCCGCGACTTCAAGTCACGTGAATTCCAAGCTTCGGATCCCACTGTGCTGGAAAGCAGCACCTCCGGATGCAGTGCCCAGGCGCGCGCGAGCGCGAGGCGCTGCTGCTCGCCGCCGGAGAGCACGCGCGCCGGCCGCTGCGCGAGGTGGCGAAGGCCCACCTCGTCGAGCGCGGCCAGCGCCTGCGCTTCGCGCTCGGCGGCCGCCACGCCGGCGAGTGACAGCGCGTAAACGACATTGGCGAGCGCCGAGCGACGCAGCATCACCGGCCGCTGGAAGACCATTGCCTGGCGCCGCCGCAGGCTGGCGGCGTCCGCCTCGTTCCAGCGCACCTGTCCTGAGCTCGGCTCGAGCAGGCCGTGCATCAGGCGCATGAGCACGCTTTTGCCGGCGCCGTTGGCGCCGAGGATGATGCTGCTCGGACCGGCAGCGATCTCGAGCGAGACGCCGCCGATGAGCGGCTGGCCGCGCGGCGCGTAGCCCACGTTCTCCAGGACGAGCGGCAGGATGGACGCGGCCATCAGCCGAAGCGGCGCTCGGCCGTTTCCTTGAGGAGCTGAGCAGCCGCGTTCAGCACGAGCACGAGCGCGATCAGCACGAATCCCAGGCCGAGCGCGAGCGGCAGGTCGCCCTTCGACGTCTCGAGCGCGATCGCCGTGGTCATGACGCGCGTCACGCCGTCGATATTGCCGCCGACGATCATCACCGCGCCGACCTCGGCGGCGGCGCGTCCAAGCCCCGCCAGCACCGCGGTGACGAGCGAGAAGCGCGCATCCCAGATGAGCGTCAGCGCGGCGGCGAATTCGCGCGCCCCGAGCGAGCGAAGCTGCTCTTCGTACTCGCGCCAGGCATCCTGCAGCGCCTGGCGCGAGAGCGCGGCGATGATCGGCAGCACGAGCACCGACTGAGCGATGATCATCGCCCCCGGCGTGAACAGCAGCCCCAGCTCGCCGAGCGGGCCGGCGCGCGAGAGCAGCAGATAGATGAGCAGCCCCACCACCACCGGCGGCAGACCCATCAGGGCGTTGAGCAGCACGATCAGCGTGCGGCGCCCGGGAAAGCGTTTCACCGCGAGCAGCGCGCCGAGCGGCAGCCCGAGCGCGGTGGCGATCAGCACCGCCGAGAGGCTCACCTCGAGGCTGAGCGCGACGATGTGCCAGAGCTCGCGATCGAGCTCGAGCACGCGCCGCAGCCCTTCCGCAATCGCGCTCATATGTAAAGAGTAGCGCCTGGGGCGGTAATGAACAAAAATGCAGTTTGGTTGACTTGGAGATCCCATGGAGACGTATTACAAGCCCGAGCACCTGCCGCAATTCCCGAACATCGCCGAAGGCAGCCCGAAGCTCGCGGAGCTGTTCTTCGCCTGGTACGGCGAGGTGTTCAAGCCCGGGGCGCTGTCGTCGCGCGAAAAGGCGCTCATCGCGCTCGCCGTGGCGCAGGTGGTGCAATGCCCTTACTGCATTGACGCCTATTCGAAGGAATCGCTGCAGCAGGGCGCCGATCTGGAGCAGATGACTGAGGCGCTGCACGTCGCCGCCGCGATTCGCGGGGGCGCATCGCTCGTGCACGGCGTGCAGATGCTCGAGCACGTGCATCGCCAGGTGATGGCTTAGTGGGTGCACCGGAAACCGCGAAGCTGATCGGCCCGCGGGCGACGACCTCACTCGCCTCGCGCGCCTCACCGCTCGCCTCCACGCGCGAGCAGCTGCAGGTGCTGGCGCGCTTGCCGCTGCGCAGCTTCGCCGATGCCGCGGGGACGTTGCGACCGGCAGCGATCGAGATCTTCCAGGTCAATGTCGGCAAGCTGTGCAACATGACCTGCCGGCATTGCCACGTCGACGCCGGGCCGGACCGGACCGACGAGATGATGAGCCGCGAGACGGTCGAGCTTTGCCTCGCGGCGCTCGACCGGACGAGCGCGAAAACGGTCGACATCACGGGCGGCGCGCCGGAGCTGAATCCGCACTTCCGCTATCTGGTCGATGCCTGCGTCGAGCGCGGCAAGCACGTGATGGACCGCTGCAACCTGACGGTGCTGCTCACCGGGCCGTGCCGGGACCTGCCCGAATGGTTCGCCGCGCGCGGCGTCGAGATCGTCTGCTCGCTCCCCCACTATCGGAAGCGGAACACCGACATGCAGCGTGGCGAAGGGACCTTCGAGAAGTCGATCGAGGCGCTTCGTCGCCTGAACGCCGCCGGATACGGCAAGGGCGACCCGCGGCTGCGCCTCACGCTGATGCACAACCCGGTCGGCGCCTTCCTCGCCGGCGACCAGAAGTCGATGGAGCGCGAGTGGAAAGAAGGCCTGGCGGCGAACCACGGCGTCAGCTTCGACGCGCTGATCTCGCTCAACAACATGCCGATCTCCCGCTTCCTCGAGTGGCTGCAGGTCTCGGGCAACCTCGAGCGCTACATGGAAATGCTGGTCAACGCGTATAACCCCGCTACGGTAAACGGCCTAATGTGCCGCAACACGCTCTCGGTGGGATGGGACGGGCGGATCTACGACTGCGACTTCAACCAGATGCTCGAGCTCGATGCGCGCGCCGCGGACGGCCGCGCGGCGCATGTCCGCGATTTCGACCCGGCGAAGCTCGCCACGCGCTCGATCGTCACCGCGCGCCACTGCTTTGGCTGCACCGCCGGCGCCGGCAGCTCCTGCGGCGGGGCAATCGCCTAGCGGGTGATCTCGTTCGCCGAAGCGCTCGGCTTCTGGCTCAAGCTCGGCTTCATCAGCTTCGGCGGACCCGCCGGCCAGATCGCGATCATGCATCGCGTCCTGGTCGACGAGAAGAAGTGGATCGACGAAAGCCGCTTCCTGCACGCGCTCAATTTCTGCGTGCTGCTGCCGGGACCGGAGGCGACCAAGCTCGCGACCTACATCGGGTGGCTGCTGCACGGCACGCGCGGCGGGCTGGCCGCGGGAATCCTTTTCGTGCTGCCGGGCGCGCTGGTCATGCTTGCGCTGAGCATGCTCTACGCGCTCGGCCGCGGCATACCGGCGGTCGAGGGCGCGCTCTTCGGCATCAAGGCGGCGGTGCTGGTCATCGTGGTCGAGGCGCTGATTCGCATCGGCCGGCGCGCGCTGAAGACGCGCTTCCTCGTCGGCATCGCCGCCGCGGCGTTCATCGCCATCTTTTTCATCGCCGTGCCGTTTCCGCTGATCGTGATCGCCGCCGGCATCGCCGGCTCCTATGCGAGCGCGCGCGCTCCCGAAGTGCCCGCGGTGCGCGTGCCCGGGCGTTGGCGGCATGCGACCATCGCGACGGCAAGCGGGCTCGTCCTCTGGTGGCTGCCGGTCGCGGCCGTCGCGTGGCTGCACGGCGCGGGCCATGTGCTCGTCGACATCGGCCTTTTCTTCTCCAAGCTGGCGGTGGTCAGCTTCGGCGGCGCCTACGCGCTCCTTGCCTACATGGCGCAGCAGGCGGTCGACTCGTACCACTGGATGAGCGCGCCGGAGATGGTCGACGGCCTCGGCCTCGCCGAGACCACGCCCGGGCCGCTGATCCTCGTCACGCAGTTCGTGGGCTTCCTCGCCGCCTATCGCGACCCGGCGCCGTTCACGCCGCTCGCCGCCGGCATCGCCGGCGCGGCGCTCACCACCTGGGTGACATTCGTGCCATCGATCATGCTGATCTTCGCCGGCGCGCCGTTCGTCGAAGAGCTGCGCTCCAACGCGCGCCTTTCGGGCGCGCTCGCCGGCATCACCGCCGCGGTGGCGGGCGTGATCCTCAATCTCACGGTGTGGTTCGCGCTGCACGTGCTCTTCGGCAGGGTGACCGAGATGCGCGCCGGGCCGCTGCGCTGGTACGCGTTCGATCCCCTCGCCATCGACCTGCGGGTGGCCGCTCTGGCGGCGCTCGCCGCCGCGCTCGCGTTCGTGCTCCATCGCGGGCTGGTCGAGCTGGTGATCGTCATGGCGGCGCTGGGCGTCGCGCTACGATGGATGTTTCCCGGCTAGGAGGACCCATGGCGGCGTACGTGATCGGCGAGATCGAGGTGACGGATCAGGCGAGCTACGAGGACTATCGCAAGCAGGTGCTCGCCACGGTGGAGAAGCATGGCGGCCGCTTCATCGTGCGCGGCGGCAAGGTGGAAGCGCTGGAAGGCGGCTGGTCGCCGAAGCGCCTGGTGGTGCTCGAATTCCCCAGCATGCAGAAGCTGCTCACCTGGTACCGCTCGCCCGAGTACAAGCCGCTCATCACGCTGCGGCAGAAGGCCTCGCGCGGCAGGCTCATCGCGGCGGAAGGCGCCTAAGAATTCGGGGTCAGGGCAACAAGCAAGCGGCCGAAGCGAACGCCGTGGGGCGCATGCTTCCCGTGCCATTGCCGGGCGTGCGAATTGTTGCCCTGACCCCGAATTCCGAAAAAGAAAGGGCGCCTCGCGGCGCCCTTTCGCCCCCTCCTCCTCACAAGTTGGGGACCTAACTCGGCTTGATGACCGCGCAGGCGAGACGCGCGCCGGCGTTGCCGGTCGGCTGCGTCGTGTAGTCGTCGGGATTGGCGTGAACGATGAGGCCGCGGCCGATGACGCTCGCCGGGCCCGGCGTAACGCTGATGATGTCGAGCGTCGTGTCGACTCGCGCTTTGCCGCTCGCGTCGGCGCGCAGCGCCAGCATGTCGCCTGCGTGACGCTCGCCGCTCGATGGATTGCCGTGCGGCTTGCCGTAGGGATTGAAATGTCCCTTGGCGCTCATGCCGTCACCCGAGCTGCAGTCGCCCGCGTCATGGATATGAAAACCGTGCTCCTGGTTCGGACGCAGGCCGGTCACGTCGGCGACGACGCGCACCTTGTCGCCCACCTGCGTGAACGTGACTTTGCCGGTGGTGTCGTTGCCCTTGGTCGGCTCGAGCTCGGCGCTGGCGCGCGGGCCCTGCGGCTCGCGCAGGCTCTGGCAGGCACCAAGGCTCACGACCAGAGCAACCGCCAGCAGGCGGCCCGTCACTTGCGGCCCATCGCCGCGTGGTTGCGCTTGTAGTTGGCGACCGCCTTGTCGATCGCCTTTTCCAGGTCGGCGGCGTCTTTCGCCTTGCTGGCGGCGGCCTTGTCGGCTTCCGCCTTTTTCTCCGCATCGGTCTTCGGCGGGGGCGGCGGCAGCTTCGCCTGCAGGCCAGCCGTGGCACCCAGCAGGGCGCCAGCGGCGATGAATGCGAGCAGCGTCCTCATGCGTCTCCCTCTTTCATGTGCGGAGCGCCGGCCGGGACGGCGCCGCCGGCGGGTGCGCGCTGGCCCGACTTCACTTCGCGATACCAGATCTCGTGGTGCTCTTTCGCCCACGTCTCGTCGCAGTAGCCGTGCCGCATGTTGCCATAGGTGAATCGCACGCCGATCGTGCCCATGTAGATGTGGCCGAGGCCGGCGCAGATATAAAGGAGCGCTGCCGAGATGTGCCAGATCCACGCTTCCTGCATGGTATGGCGGGTCTGGTCGAAGTTCGGGAAGAGCAGGATGAGCCCGCTCCACGCCACCATGATGCTGAGAACCAGCACGCCCCCCCAGAACCAGGTCTTCTCGCCGGCGTTGAAGCGGCCCGACGGGATGTGCTCGCTCTTCAGGAAGAACGCCCAGGCGCGGCGGAACCACATCCAGTCGTAGGACTTCCAGAGGTTGTCCCGCGCCCAGATCACCACCATCACCGCGGCGGACACGATAAAGAGCGGCGCGATGAAGTTATGTACGTTCTTGGAAAGCTGCGTCAGCCAGGCGAACAGCGTGTAGCCGATGACCGGCAGCAGCACGTACTTGCCGAAGAACATGATCAGGCCCGAGATCCCGAGCAGGCAGAAGCTAATAGCGGTGCTCCAGTGCACCGTCATCTCGAGCGCGGTGAAACGGCGCATCTGGCGACCAGATAGTGGCTCGGACAGCGTCACCGGGCCTTTCCACAGGTACAGGCCGAGGATCGCGGCGATCACCAGCACCAGCAGCCAGCCGCCATAGAACATCACCGGGCCGTTGCGGATACGCCGCCAGGTGTCGCCCCAGGATTGCACCAGCACGTCCGTCTCGCGCCCGCGGACCGTCGTGGTGGTGTAGTCCGGATTGCCCGAGCGGACCTGCCTCCAGACGTCTGAATTGTTCCCCGGTTGGGCGGCCTGGCGCTGCTGCTGCGCCTTGACCGGATCCTCGGGCATCGGTCCAGGCCCCTGCTGGGCAAGCGCGCCGCTGGCGCATAACAGTGCCAGCAGTACGAACACGAACCTCATCGCATTTCCTCGCACGGGAGCGCTATCGGTTGATGCGCTGGTACTCGTTCTGCGCCGTCTGGCGCTGCTTGATCGACTCTTCCCAGCTCGTGCGGTCGCCCTTGTTCCACTTGCCGCCGCGCAGCTCCGCCATCGGCGGATCGTTGTCCCAGGAGCGGTTGTCCGGCTTGCCCTGGTACTTGCCCTGCTTGTAGACGACGACCTGCTCCTTCTCGCCGCACGCGACCAGCGCGAGCGCGGCGAGCACGGTGAATAGCAGCCTCATGACTTGCCGCTCGTGGGCGCCGGCTGCTGCTGCTGCACCGGCGGCTGGGCGCCCGGCTTCGGCGGCAATCCGTAGGCCGTGCTCCAGCCCCAGACCTCGGCGCCGCGGCCGCGGCGCAGCACGCGCTCGCGGTAGATGTCGGCGATCACGTCGCCGTCACCGCCGAGCAGTGCCTTGGTCGAGCACATCTCGGCACATGCCGGCAGCTTGCCTTCCGAGAGGCGGTTGCGGCCGTACTTCTTGAATTCCGCCTCCGAGCGGTCGGGTTCCGGGCCGCCGGCGCAGAAGGTGCACTTGTCCATCTTGCCGCGCAGGCCGAAGGCGCCCGCCTGCGGGAACTGCGGCGCGCCAAACGGGCAGGCGTAGAAGCAGTAGCCGCAGCCGATGCACAGGTCCTTGTCGTGCAGCACCACGCCGTCGTCGGTGCGGTAGAAGCAGTCGACCGGGCAGACCGCCATGCAGGGTGCGTCGGAGCAGTGCATGCAGGCGACCGAGATCGATTTCTCGGCGCCGACCACGCCGTCGTTCAGCGTGACGACACGCCGCCGGTTCACACCCCAGGGCACTTCGTTCTCGTTCTTGCAGGCGGTGACGCAGCCGTTGCATTCGATGCAGCGCTCGGCGTCGCACAGGAATTTCATTCTCGCCATGGCTATCCCCTTATGCCTTTGCGACCTGGCAAAGCGTCGTCTTGGATTCCTGCATCATCGTCACCCGGTCGTAGCCGTAGGTGGTGCCGGTGTTCACCGCCTCGCCGCGCACGTAGGGCGCGGCGCCGTCCGGGTAGTAGGGCAGCATGTCCTCGCCCTGCCACCAGCCGGCGAAGTGGAACGGCATGAACACCGTATCGGGGCCGATGCCCTCGGTGACATGCGCCTTCACCTTGAGCTTGGCGCCGCTCGGCGTCGACAGCCACACGTACTCGCCGTTGCGGATGCCGCGGTCGGCGGCGGTCTTCGGATTGATCTCGGCGTAGGCGTCCTGCTGCAGCTCGGCGAGCCACGGGTTGGAGCGCGTTTCGTCGCCGCCGCCCTCGTACTCGACGATGCGGCCGGAGGTGAGGATGAGCGGATACTTCTTGTACATCTCGTCCTTCAGCGCCTTCTGCTGCACCGACTTGAAGAGCGTCGGCAGGCGCCAGAACACCTTGACGTCGTCGTGCGTCGGATACTTCTCGACGAGGTCCGGCCGCGGCGAATAGAGCGGCTCGCGGTGCTGCGGGATCGGGTCGGGGAAGTTCCACACCACGGCGCGCGCCTTGGCATTGCCGAACGGGCTGCAGCCGTGCTTCATCGATACGCGCTGGATGCCGCCCGAGAGGTCGTTCGCCCAGGTCTTGCCCTCGGCTTCCTTCTTCTCCTCGTCCGTCAGCTCGTCCCACCAGCCGAGCTTCTTCAGGAGCACGTGGTCGAACTGCGGATAGCCGGTGGTGATGTCGCTGCCCTTGGAGGCGATGCCGTCCTCGGCCAGCAGGTTGATGCCGTCCTTCTCCACGCCGAAGAGCGCGCGGAAGGTGTGGCCGCCGTCCATCACGTGCTTGTGCGTGTCGTAGAGCAGCGGCGTGCCGGGATGCTTGATCGCCGCGGAACCGTAGCAGGGCCACGGCAGGCCGAAGTAGTCGCCGGTGAGGTCGTAGCCGGTCTTCGCGTCCTTGCCGCCGCGCGCGCGCGTCGTCTTGACGTCGAACACGTGCATGTTGCGCATGTGCGCCTGCAGGCGCTCGGGCGACTGACCGGTGTAGCCGATGGTCCAGCAGCCCTTGTTGATCTCGTTGCGCAGCACGTCCTCCATCGACGGCTCTTCCATGCCGCCCTTCGCCTTCACCAGGCGCACGATCTGTTTTCCGTCCTTCTTGCCGAGGAATTCATCGGCGAAGCCGAGCTTCTGCGCGAGCTGATACATGATCATCTGGTCGGTGCGCGACTCGAAGAGCGGCTCGATCACGCGCTCGCGCCACTGCAGCGACCGGTTCGAGGCCGTCACCGAGCCCTCGGTCTCGAACTGCGTCGCCGCCGGCAGCAGATACGCCCCGTCCTGGCGGACCTTGGCGAACATCGCCGCGCTCGCCGACGGATACGGATCGATCACCACCATCAGGTCGAGCTTCTTCATCGCTTCCAGCATCTCGAGGCCGCGCGTCTGCGAGTTGGGCGCATGGCCCCAGTAGATGATGGCGCGCAGGTTCGGATCCTGGTCGATGGCGTCGTTCTTCTCGAGCACGCCGTCGATCCAGCGCGACACCGTCATGCCGGGCTTCGCCATCGACGCCTCGGAGGCGTAGCGCTTCTTCAGCCAGTCGAGATCCACGTTCCACACCCGGGCCCAGTGGCTCCACGATCCGGGCACGGCGACCGGGTAGTAGCCGGGCAGCGTGTCCGGATTCGGCCCGATGTCGGTCGCGCCTTGCACGTTGTCGTGCCCGCGGTAGACGTTGCAGCCGCCGCCCGAGCGCCCGACGTTGCCGAGCGCGAGCATCAGGATGTTCGAGGCGCGCACGATGGCGTTGGCGTTGGTGTGCTGCGTCTGGCCCATCGCCCAGATGATGAAGCCGGGGCGGTTCTCGGCCAGCGTCTTCGCGACCAGGACCAGCTGTTCCTCGGGCACGCCGGTGACGTCGGTCACCTTGTCCGGCGTCCACTTCTCCATCACTTCCTTCTTCACCTGGTCCATGCCGTAGACCCGGTTCTTGATGTACTCCTTGTCCTCCCAGCCGTTCTTGAACACCTGGTGGAGGACGCCGAACAGGAACGCGACGTCGGAGCCCGAGCGATGGCGCACGTACAGGTCGGCCTTCGCCGCGGTCCGCGTGAAGCGCGGGTCCACGACGATCACCTTGCAGCCGTTCTCCCTGGCGTGGATCGTGTGCAGCATCGACACCGGGTGCGCCTCGGCGGCGTTCGAGCCGAGGAACATCAGCGACTTCGAGTTCTGCTCGTCGTTGTACGAGTTGGTCATCGCCCCGTAACCCCAGGTCTGGCCCAGCCCGGATACGGTGGTCGAGTGGCAGATGCGCGCCTGGTGGTCGGTGTTGTTCGTGCCCCAGAGCCGCACCCACTTGCAAAGGAGCTCCGCCTGCTCGTTGTTGTGCTTCGACGAGCCGACGAGGAAGAGCGCGTCGGGACCGCTTTCCTTGCGGATGGCGGCGAGCTTCTGCGAGATCTCGTCGTACGCCTGGTCCCAGGAGATGCGCTGCCATTTGCCGCCGGCGAGCTTCATCGGGTACTTCAGGCGGTGCGAGTCCTGCGTCATGCCGTGCTCGCGCACCGAAGCGCCTTTGGCGCAGTGCGCGCCGAGGTTGAGCGGCGAGTCGAACACCGGCTCCTGCCGCACCCAGACGCCGTTGTCGGTCACTGCGTCGATCGCGCAGCCGACCGAGCAGTGCGTGCACACGGTGCGGTGCACTTCCAGCTTGCCCGGCTCGCCCTTCGCTTCGGCGCGCTCGATGATGTTGAACGGCAGCTGCGACGCCACGGCTGCGCCGCCGACACCGACGCCGGAGCGCTTGAGGAAGGTACGGCGGTCCATCGTTTTCGGCTGCGCGCCGAGAGCTGCGCGCGCGAGCCGTTGCCGCGGCGCCTCTTGGGCGGTCGCTTTGCGAGTCAGCAGCATGGCGGTCTCCTCAGACCTTGGCGGAGCGGTAGTAGTTATTCACGTGCTCGCTCGACTGGTAACCGCGCGTCGCACGCTTTTCGTTCGCTGGAGCGGGTTTTGCCGTGGGCGATTTGCTCGCCACGACGGCGGCGGCGGTGGCGGCACCACCGGCACCCAACGTCAGCAGAAAATTGCGTCGCGTGAGTTGCTTCGTGCGCTCGCTCATCGGGCTCGCCTCTCTAGTTATGCATGGGACTTCATAGGAATGAAAGTCCGGTGAAAGATTCTAGAGCATTTCAAAAGCCGCCTGCTCCAGCGAGAAGAACGCTTTCGCGACTCGCGCAACGGAGCGATAAAACGAACTCTGTTCGCGAGCCTCTATTGCGGCGCACAAAGCCTCCACGTTCGGCGCAAGCCAGCGTCGATAGAAGTGCCTTTGCTCCTCGAGCGAGCGACGCTGCTCGGCGATCAGGTGCCGCATCGTCTCGCACAGCGCCGCGATGTGATCCTCGGGCTCCCCGACCTCTTCGCGGCGCCCGAGCCCGAGCGCCGCGAGGTCCGCGCGCAGGGCGGCGAGCGGCGTTTCATTCGTGTACCGCAGGGAATAAGCGCCCGCATAGAGTGTTATCGGCGCCTTGCCGGTGCCGATGAAAGCGCTGTCGTATTCTTCGCGACCGGCCTCGGCGCTCGTGGCGGCCGCGGCGCCGATCAGCTCGCGCCAGCGCGCGGCGAGCGCCTCGTCCTCGGCCTCCAGCTCGTCCGCCGACGCGAGCGCCTTAAGCAGCGCCTCGTCCGGCGGCGCGTAGAAGAGCCGCGCCAGCAGCCCGTAGAAATTCGCCCGCGCCAGCTCCTCGGGCGGCACGAACGCGAGCGGCTGGCTCATCGTGGTACGTCGAAGATTTTCGCTTCCTGCTTGTTGTCCATCATGTCGACCACCCGGCAGTCCGCGCACATCTGCAGCCGCCGCAGCGCGCCTTGGCCAGCGTACATCGAGTGGCCGCCGAGCTTGCCGAGCATGTTGTCGACCATGACCTTGGTGCCGAAGGGCTTGCCACAGCGCACGCAATGGAAGGGCTCCGCCTCGTTCAGCGTCACCGCCTCCTTCGCCGGCGCGCCGAGGGTCAGCCTCGGCGCGAGGCGAATCGCGTCTTCCGGACAAGTGTTGGCGCAAAGCCCGCACTGCACGCAGTTCGCTTCGATGAAGCGCAGGCGCGGGGCGTCGGGTGAATCGAGGAGCGCGGCTTCAGGGCAGGCGCCGATGCAGGCCTTGCAGAGGGTGCAGCGATCCTTGTTCACGGTGATCGCGCCGAACGGCGCGCCCGCCATGAGCGCGATCACGCTCTGCGGCTTTGGCGCCTGGCGCGCCAGGTGATCGATGGCGAAGTCGAGCGTGGTGCGCTTCTCGGGCGACAGGTTGAAGCTCGCCGGCTTCGCCACCGTCTGCGCGGGCGCGAGCGCCACCGCGGCGGCCATCGCGCGCACGATGCCGACATGGGCGCCGCCGTAGCCGAGCGTCGTGAGAATGGTTTGCGCGATCGCGAGCTGCCGCTCGAGCGCCGCGACGTAGCCGTCGGCCACCTCGTCGGTCACGAGGATGCGCACCTGGCTCGCGCCGTAGGCGATCGCGCCGAGCACGAGATCCAGGCCGATCGAGGCGACGTGGAAGCACTCGAACGGGATGACGCGCGGCGGCAGGCCGTGGCGCCGGCCGTGCGCGAGCAGGGCCACGCGGCCTTCGCGCGCGTCGTGGAAGACGAGGCAGGCATCCTTGCCGCCCGCCTCGCGATAAGTTGCGAGCGCCGTCTTCAGGCGCAGACCGAGATCCGGCATCGGCGGATAGGCGTAGGTCATCGCGCCCGACGGGCAAACCGTCGCGCAGCCGCCGCAGCCCGCACAGAGATGCGGCTCGACCTTGACGTAATCGCCGGCCGCGCTGATCGCGCCGCTCGAGCAGACGTCGATGCAGGCGTTGCAGCCCGGGCGCCCCGCGCGGCTATGCGCGCAGATCTTCTCGCGATAGCGGAAGAAGCGCGGCTTCTCGAACTCGCCCACCAGCGTCGCCAGCTCGCGGGCGGCGAGCGCCTGCTCGAGCGGATCGTCGCCCGGCGCGAAGTAGCCCTGCGGCAGCTGCTCGAGCCGGATGAGCGGCTCGCGCGACAGATCGAGCACCAGGTCGAAGCGCTCGGCGCGCTCGCGCTCGGCGCGCGAAAAATCGATGGCGCCGATCGTGCCGCAGGCGGCGACGCAGGCGCGGTGCGATTTGCAGCGCTCGAGGTCCACCTGGTAGTCGTAGCCGATCGCATTCTCGGGACAGGCGCGCACGCAGGCGTTACAGCGCGTGCAGAGCTCGAGGTCGATCGGGTTTTCCTGCTGCCAGGTAACGTCGAACTCACCGAGCCAGCCGGCGAGCTTGGTCACTTGCCCGGACCACACCGGATATTTGCGCTCGAGCGGCAGCTCGCCGCCGCGGCCGGTGATGAGCACGCTCACATTCAGCTGCGCCGCCAGGCGCTCCGCCCAGCCGAGCGCCGCCTCGGCGGGGCCGATGATCAGCACATCGCCCGCCGATTTGAATTCCACCGCCGGTGTCGGATCGGGCTCCGGCAGCGCCGCCATCGCGATGAGCGCGGCGAGCTTCGGCGTCGCCTGCGTGACGTCGGCACCCCAGCCGCCCTGCTCGCGCACGTTGACGAATTTGAGCTCGGCGCGCGCGCCCGCCTGCTCGGCAAGCTCGCCGAAGAGCGCCGCCTCCTGCGTGCAGGCGACGATCACGTCATCGCCCGCGCCGAGCGCCGCCTGGAACGCCGCCGCATCCTTGCGGCAGAGTTGCTCGTGTACCACCAGCGGCGCGCCGCTCTTCAAGCCCTTGGCGAGCGCCGCGGCGTCCACGGCAACCGTGCGATTACAGCTACAGACCTTGAGTGTCTTGCCCTCGAGACTCATGCTGCTTTTCGTCCCCCGTCGTTTTTTCGTCCGCTGTCTGCGCGAGTTGCGCCTGCGGCTCGGCCGGTTTCTTCTCCGGCTCTGCAAAAAGTACGCTGCGCGCTTGGTTGAGCGTCGCCAGCATCTCGTCCGGAATCGGCTCTCCTACGGTCCAGTCGCCCGAAAACGGTTCGAACGGATCCGGCACGTTGAAATGCGGATCGCTGAAGAGCTTCTTCAGCGCCAGTCGCCGCAGCTCCTCCTTCACCTTCGGATTCATGAAGACGGCGAAGTCCGATTCAGGCGTCAGGCTATCGACCGGCGGCACGGCGGGCGCCGGTGCCTCGTCCTTCTTCTCGGGCGCCGGCGTTTCGTGCTTGAGACGGGACCAGCGCGCCAGGAACTTTTCTTTGTCGTCGGGCACTAGACGCGATCCTTCGGGTGCACGAACGAGCGCGGCTTGATGCGCTTCTGCGGCTGCGGCCGGTAGTTCTTCTCCACGTAGTCGCCGACCCACGCGTAAATCTCCGGCGGCATTGGCACGCCATCGACCGCATGGCCGCCGTCGAGCCAGCGAGCGGCTTCCTCGCTGCTCACCGTGACCTCTGCCGGCACCGCTTCATCGTCCTCCATGCGCCAGAGCACGAACACGCGCGGTTCGAGTCCGACCACGTTCAGGTAGTAGCCCTCGGTCTCGTCGCGATGCAGCTCGAGCTTGAATCCCGGATGAAGCCACTGCGCGACGCCATCGTGCTCGACCAGCAATGTGCGCTCGGCTCCGCCATAGCCCGGCACGACGCCGTGCGGTTCCCAAACCACGTCGGCCCAGCGGCTTTGCGCGCGCCGGCGCTGCATCACAACTGCGAGGGTGTAGCTCGGTTTTTCCAAGTCGGCACTATACCTCGTCTGTTATGATTTCCCCTAGGAAAACAGTACGATGAAGAAGGTCATCCCGATCGTTTCGGAGCGCGCGCCGGCACCGGTTTTCGCCGGTGGCGAGCTCGCCGACACGCGCGGTCGCACCATGCATGACCTGCGCATCTCGGTCACCGATCGCTGCAACTTCCGCTGCGTGTACTGCATGCCGCGCGAGGTGTTCGACTCGCAATACCGCTTCCTGCCGCACGGCGCGATCCTGTCGTTCGAGGAGATCGCGCGGCTCGCCGGCATCTTCGTCGACCTCGGCGTGCGCAAGATCCGCCTGACCGGCGGCGAGCCACTGGTGCGGCGTGATCTGCAGCGCCTGGTGGCGATGCTGGCGCCGCTCGGCGCCGAGCTCACGCTGACGACCAATGGCTCTCTCTTGGCCAAGCAGGCGGGCGCGCTGAAGGCGGCGGGCCTGCAGCGGGTTACCGTGAGCCTCGACTCGCTCGACGACGCGACCTTCCGCGCCATGAACGACGCCGACTTCCCGGTGGCGCGCGTGCTGCAAGCCATCGACGTCGCGGCCGCCGAGGGCCTGACACCCGTCAAGATCAACACGGTAGTGAAGCGCGGTGTAAACGATCAGGACATCGTGCGCATGGCCGAGCGCTGGCGCGGCACCGGAAACATCGTGCGCTTCATCGAGTACATGGACGTCGGCTCCTCGAACGGCTGGCGCATGGACGACGTCGTGCCTTCGGCCGAAGTCGTGCGCCGCATCTCGGCACGCTGGCCGCTCGTGCCGGCCGACGCGAACTACGAGGGCGAGGTCGCGCAGCGCTGGCGCTACGTCGACGGTGCGGGCGAAGTCGGCGTCATCTCGTCCGTGACGCAGGCCTTCTGTGCCACCTGCACGCGCATGCGCCTCTCCACCGAAGGCTCGCTCTATACCTGCCTCTTCGCGCAATCCGGCCACGACCTGAAATCGCTCCTGCGCGCCGGGGCGAGCGACGATCAGATCCGCAACGAGATCGCCGCCGTGTGGCAGCGCCGCGCCGACCGCTACTCGGAGATCCGCACCGCCGAGACGGCGAAGGAGCGCAAGGTGGAGATGTCCTACATTGGCGGATAACTATCGACCTCAACTTACGAACGCTGCCAAGCCGGCGACGTTCGCGGTCGAGGCGTACAACGAGCGCGGCGAGATGGTGCCGACGTCGATCGCCGGCGAGCATCCGCTGACGCTCTACGTCGACAAGCGCGAGATCGTCACCCTCATGACGCTCGGCCACGCGCCCGAGGCGCTGGTCATCGGCTACCTGCGAAACCAACGCCTGGTGAAGTCGCTCGAGGAAATCCGCGCGGTGCAGGTCGATTGGGAAACGGAGTCGGCGGCGGTCACCACCGCGAGCGGCCGGGAGCTCGAGCTCGGCAAGCGCACCGTCACCTCGGGCTGCGGCCAGGGCACGGTATTCGGCGACCTGATGGAAGAGATCGACCAGGTGAAGCTGCGCGACGACGTCTCGCTCAGCGACGAGAATCTCTTCGTGCTGCTCGACAAGGTGCGCCGCCACGAGACCATCTACAAGCAGGCAGGCGCCGTGCACGGCTGCGCGCTCGCCGACACGAACGGCGAAATCCTGATGTTCGTGGAGGACGTCGGGCGCCACAACGCGGTGGACGCGATCGCCGGCTTCATGTGGCTCGACGCGATCGACGGCTCGGACAAGGTCTTCTACACCACCGGGCGCCTCACCTCCGAGATGGTGATCAAGTGCGCCCAGATGCGCATCCCGTTCCTCGTCTCGCGCTCAGGCCTCACGCAGATGGGCTACGCGATCGCCCGGCGCGTCGGCATCACCATGCTCGGCCGCGCGAGCGGCAAGCACTACCTCGCCTTCACCGGCAAGGAACGCCTGAAGCGCACCTCAACCCAGCCGACCGCGATCGCCTAGAACGAAGTTATTTCGTACTAAGTACGAAATTCGCCTGAGCCGCCGCCATGCGCTCGCGCGACGGGAAGAAAAGACCGGCGATGAACACCGCGCAGGCCAGCAGCGCCAGCACCAGGAAGACGTTGCGGAAGCCGCCCTCGGTCCGATGCAGGACCGCGATCAGCGGCACGCCGACCGCGGCGACGCCGAGCGAGATGACGTAGCGCACCGACAGCACGCGCGCGCGGTACTCGTCGGCGACGTACTTGCCGACGATACCGTCGTTGAGCGGAATCTGCCCGAAGATCGCCATCATCATGAGGAGCGCCACGATCAGCATCGGCCAGCCGTCGAAGGTCGCGGCGGCAAAGAGCAGCGGAATCTGCACCAGGCCGACGCCGACCATCAGCGGCTTCATGTCGTAGCGGCTCATCAGCGTGCCCATCAGCACCTGCGCGAACGCCGCGATCGAGTAGACGAACGCCACCAGCGCGCCTTTGCCGACGTTGGTCTGCGTGAGCGCCTGCAGGCGCTCATCGAACACCTTGGGCATGGCCACCGTGGTGGAGTTGAAGATCACGCCGCCGCACGCCGTCACGATGAGCAGGATGGCGAAGATCTGGCCCATGGTGCGCGCGTCGATATGCAGGCCGATGGTCTTCGACTTCTTCTTCACCGGGCCGGGATCCGGCACGAGCAGCAGGAATGCAGCGCCCGCTGCGATCGCCGCCAGGCCGGGAATAAAGAACGCGGCACGCCAGCCCCACAGATCCATCAAGGCGCCGGAGATGATCGCGGCGAAGGCGAGCCCGAGGTTGCCCCATAAGCCGTTCCAGCCAAGGGCCATGCCGAGGTTCTTCGGCGAGGCGACCAGCATGGCGATGCCGACCGGGTGATAGATGGCCGCGAACATGCCGGTCACGGTCAGGCCGAGTCCGATCTGCCACGGCGACGTGGCGAAACCGGTAAGAAAGAGCGAGGCGCCGATACCAAAGAAGAACACCGCCATCATGCGGTAGCGGCTCCAGTGGTCGGCCAGCCAGCCCGCCGGGATGGCAAAGGCGCCGAAGGCGATGAAGCCGCCAAGCGCGAGCGGCAGCATCTCCGAGTAGTCCATCTGCCACGTCGGCGCAAGCACCAGCACGACGGTGGGAAACACCAGCATCACCAGGTGGTCGAGCAGGTGCCCGAGATTGATGAAGGGCACCAGGTAATCGCGTTTCATGACCGGCATCGTAGCGGCACGCCTTGCGTCCGTCACGCGACCCTCGGACAATCTCTGTCGCAAACGGGACAAGTTGTCGCAAACGGGACAAGTATGTACCTGCCCAAAGGGGTTTCTTGGAAAGGCGCAAGGAATGGGCGAAGACGTGAGCGCGCACGCCCTATCGCTTCTTGGCTCGAAGCTGGCGAACGGTCCGCGCGAGGAGGATTGCGAAGCGCGTTTTGCGGAGGATGGCGACGACTTCTTTGCTCTCTGCGGACAGTCGTCGGCGGTGAACATGAAGCGGAAGCCAGGAAGTCCGCAGCAGCGAAGGCGCTGGCGGATGCACTCGGGAAGGTAAGGCGGACGCAAAAATTGCTGCGTCAAAGCCGCGACTTGATGGCGCTCAGTCTCGGCGTCCGTCGTAGGCCGATAGCGAACCCCATACGCCCGGCAAACGGGATAGCCCCTGAAGAAAGGAAGGCGGAATGCTCACGCTCGACTGTATCGACTGCCTGTGGCTGCTGGTCTGGCTCGCGGGCGTCGTCGGCCTCTTCTCCTGGTCGTCGGACTGGGCGCGCGATTTTTCGCCCTTCCGGTAAGCCCTGATGGGACATCCGGCCGCCACGGCGGTACGCGCGAACGACTTCATGGGCGTGCCACGTCCGGTGGTGGCGCTCGCGCGCGACCTGCCGCCGTCGCACGAGATCGACTGGCACAGCCATCCGCGCTTCCAGCTCGTCTATGCGGCGCGCGGCGTCATGACGGTCGACACGCGCGAGGCGACCTGGGTGGTGCCGCCGCAGCGCGCGGTCTGGATGCCGCCCAAGGTCGAGCACCGGCTCACGGCCAAGGGCGTGGTGCAGCTCCGCAGCCTTTATGTGCGGCCGGATGCGGCGGCGCGCATGCCGGCGACCTGCGAGGTGCTGGAGGTCACGCCCCTCCTGCGCGAGCTGGTCGTGCGCGCTACCGAGCTGCCGCGCGAGTACGACCTGCGCGGGCCCGCAGGGCGGCTGATGCGGTTGCTGCTCGATGAGCTTGCCGGCCTGCCACGGCTGCCCTATCACCTGCCGATGCCGAAGATCGCGCCGCTCGCCGCGGTCTGCCGGCGGCTGCTCGATGCGCCGGACGACAGCGCGACGCTCGAGGAGATCGCGCGCTCGGGCGCGCTCAGCGGCCGCACGCTCGCGCGCCACTTCCGCCGCCACACCGGCATGAGCTTCGCGGAATGGCGCCGCCGCGCGCGGCTCTTGCGCGCGCTCGCCTGGATCGCGGAAGGCCGCCCGATTCTGGAAGTCGCCATGGAGCTGGGCTACGACAGCCCCTCGGCCTTCAGCGCCATGTTCCGACGCGAGCTCGGTGCGTCGCCGTCGAGCTTCCGCGCGTGAAGATCAGCGGCATCGTGCTCGCGGGTGGCCTTGGCCGCCGCATGGGCGGCGTCGACAAGGGCCTGCAGCCGCTGCAGGGCAAGCCGATGATCGAGCACGTGCTCGCGCGCCTCGCGCCGCAGGTCGATGAGATCGTCATCAATGCCAACCAGAACCTCGAGCGCTATGCGGCGTTCGGCCATCGCGTGGTGAGCGACCGCGTCGGCGGCTTCGCCGGACCGCTCGCCGGCCTGCACGCGGGGCTCGCCGCGATCTCGCATCCGCTCGCCGTGACCGTCCCCTGCGATTCGCCCTTCCTGCCCGCAGATCTCGTCGCGCGCCTGAGCACGCACATGGGGGCGAACGATCTCGCGGTGGCGAAGACCGGCGATCAGGCGCACCCGGTGTTCGCGCTGGTACGCCGCTCCGTCGCCGCCAACCTCGAAGCGTTTCTCGCGGGCGGCGGCCGCAAGATCGACGCCTGGTACGCGTCGCTGAAGGTCGTCGAGGTGACCTTCGACGACGAAGCCGACGCCTTCCGCAACATCAACACGCTCGAAGAGCTCGGCCGCGCATGACCAGAAAAGGGGTCGGAGCAATTTTTCAGTTACATAGCGTGCGTCGACCATGACCGGCATCCAGCAAGTCGTCAGTTGCCTCGACGGCTACGACCCCGACGCGCTGCACGTCGAGAAGGCGCGCGAGGCGATCCGCGCCTGCATCACGCCGATTAGCGCCACGGAAACGCTGCCGATCCGGCAGGCGCTCGGCCGGGTGCTGGCGCAGGAGATCGTGCCGTCGATCAACGTGCCGGCGCACGACAACTCGGCGATGGACGGCTACGCCGTGCGCTTCGCCGACCTCGGCGCGCCGCTCAGCGAGATCGGCACCGCGCTCGCCGGCAAACCGTTCGGCGGCAGCGTCAGTGCCGGGCAATGCGTGCGCATCATGACCGGAGCGGTAATGCCCGCCGGCACCGACACCGTCGTCATCCAGGAAGTGGTGAAGCGTGACGGCAACCGCATCACCGTGCCGCCGGGCCAGAAGCGTGCGCAGAACGTGCGCTATGCCGGCGAAGACCTGAAGATCGGCGTGCCGGTGCTTAAACCCGGCAAGCTCCTCCGTCCCGCGGAGCTCGGCCTCGTCGCCTCACTCGGCATCGGCGAAGTACGCGTGATGCGCAAGCTGCGCGTCGCGTTTTTCTCCACCGGCGACGAGCTCGCCTCCATCGGCACGGCGCTGAAGGAAGGCGAGGTCTACGACTCCAATCGCTACACGCTGCATGGGATGCTGGCGCGGCTCGGCGTCGAGATCACCGACCTGGGCGTCGTGCGCGACGATCCCGCCGCGCTGGAGGCGGCGCTACGCAAGGCGCAAGCCGCCGATGCGATCATCACCACGGGCGGCGTCTCGGTCGGCGAAGCGGACTTCATCAAGAGCCTGATGGCGAAGATGGGCGAAGTGCTCTTCTGGAAGATCGCCATGCGCCCGGGCCGGCCGATGGCCTTCGGTCGCATCGGCGACTCGTGGCTCTTCGGCCTGCCGGGAAATCCGGTAGCGGTGATGGTCACCTTCTACCAGTTCGTGCGCGATGCGCTTCTCCACCTCGCGGGACGCACCGACGACTACGCCATTCCCCTATTGCGCGCGACGGCCGCCGAGAACGTACGCAAGGTGCCCGGGCGAACCGAATATCAGCGCGGCATCCTTTTCCGCGAGGGTGGCGAATGGCGCGTGCGCATCACCGGCCAGCAGGGCTCCGGCGTGCTTCGCTCAATGGCGGAAGCGAATTGCTTCATCGTACTGGAGCATGAGCGCGCCGCCGTGAAGGCCGGCGAGCCGGTCCACGTGCAGCTGATGGAGGGCGTTGCCTAGGCGCTAGCGCGCCATCGTGCGCGCGAGCTCGAGCAGGCTCGCATCCGCCGGGCGCATCTTGCCGGCGACTTGGGAAAGCGGCGTGGTGACGATGTCGCCCTTGACGATGCCGACCAGCACGCCCTGCTTGCCGCTCGCCAGGGTGTCGATCGCCGCGGCGCCGAGGCGCGTGGCGAGGACGCGGTCGGCGGCGCTTGGGATGCCGCCGCGCACGACGTGGCCGAGGCGGGTGACGCGCAGGTCGAAGCCGATGTCGTGGCGGTGCTGGCCGTAGTAATCCATCAGTTCCTTCACGCCGCACTTCGCGCCTTCGGCGATCACCGCCAAGGCGTGGGTCTTGCCGCGCTGGTAGGCGGCGCGCAGGCGTGCGGCGAGCTCGGCGGGATTCAGCTCGCTCTCCGGCAGCGCGATGACTTCGGCGCCACCGGCGATACCCGACATGAGCGCGATGTAGCCGCAATTGCGACCCATGGTCTCGACGGCAAAGGCGCGCTGGTGCGACGAGGCGGTGGTGCGCAGCCGGTCGATCGCTTCCAGGGTGATGTTGATCGCGGTGTCGCAGCCGATGCTGACGTCGTTGCCGTAGAGGTCGTTGTCGATGGTCGAGGGCACGCCGACCACCGCGAAATCCTCGCGCGCGAGGCTGGCGGAGCCCGACTGGGAGCCGTTGCCGCCGATGACGACCAGCGCGTCGATGCCGCGCTTTCCCAGGGTGGCGAGCGCCTCCGCCCGTCCGGACGGCTCGGCGAACTCCGGGCAGCGCGCGCTGCCAAGGACCGTGCCGCCCATCTGGATGATGCCGCCGACGTCGCGCGCGGCGAGCGGCTCCAGGGTATTGCCGAGGAGCCCGGCGAAGCCGTTGCGCACGGCGAAGACTTCCCAGCCGCGCGCGAGGCCGCCTCGGGTGACGGCGCGCACCGCGGCATTCATGCCGGGCGCGTCGCCGCCGCTCGTCAGGACTGCAATCTTTTTCAAGCTGGGCATTCTAACGATCGATGTCCAAGAACCTGAAGCAGCTGCGCGAGGACGCGCGCGGCTGCCAGAACTGCACCCTGTGGGCGAACGCCACGCAGACGGTGTTCGGCGCCGGCGACCCGCATGCCCGCGTGATGCTGGTGGGGGAGCAGCCCGGCGACGAGGAGGACAAGAAGGGCCTGCCCTTTGTCGGGCCCGCCGGACGGCTGCTCGACAAGGCGCTCACCGAGGCGGGGGTCGATCGCGAGCATCTCTACGTCACCAACGCGGTGAAGCACTTCAAGTGGCAGCTGCGCGGCAAGCGGCGCCTTCACAAGACGCCGGCACAGCGCGAGATCGACGCCTGCCATCAGTGGCTGGAAGGCGAGATCGCCGCGGTGAAGCCGCACGTCATCGTCTGCCTCGGCTCGACCGCGGCGAAGGCGGTGATCAGCAAGGACTTCAAGGTCTCGGTGCAGCGCGGCGCGTTCGTCGAGAGCCCGCAGGCGCCGTTCGTCTTCGCGACGCTGCATCCGTCGGCGCTCCTCCGCGTGCAGGGGGAGGAAGAGCGCGAGCTCGCGTTCCGCCAGTTCGTGCGCGATCTGTCGCTCATCAAGAAAGCGCTCGCCAGGAGCTAGCGTCCCAGAGCATCGCGGCGCCGCGCACGCCGCTCGCGTCGCCGTGCTGGGCGGCGACGATCGCCGTGTCGACCGTCTGCGAATAGACGTATTTCGGCAGCAGGCGCGGCACCGTGGTGTAGAGCCGCTGGATGTTGGAGAGGCCGCCGCCGAGCACGATGACGTCGGGGTCGAGGAAGTTCACCACCATGGAAAGCGCGCGCGCCAGGCGGTCTTCGTGCAGCTCGTAGGCGATCTCCTCGCCGCGCGCCGCGATGTCGCGCTTCAGCGCCGGGCCGGCCACCCACTGCTCGATACAGCCCGAGCGCCCGCAGAAGCACGACGGCCCGGGATGCTCTTCCTTCGTCATCCACGGCAGCGGCGTGTGGCCCCATTCGCCGGCGAGGGCGTTGTGGCCTTCGAGCACCTGGCCCGCGATGACGATGCCGCCGCCCGCGCCGGTGCCGAGGATCGCGCCGAAGACGATCGGCGCGCCTTGGCCCGCGCCATCGATCGCTTCCGAGAGCGCGAAGCAGTTCGCGTCGTTGGCGAAGCGCACCTCGCGGCCGAGCTTCTCTTCCAGGTCGTGCCGCAAGCGCCGCCCGTTGAACGGCGTGTTGTAGGCGTTGAATACGCGCCCGCTCTTCGGCGAGATGGCGCCCGGCATGCCGATGCCGATGCTGCAGCGCGCGCCGGCCTGCCGCTCGGCCTCGACGATCAGGCGGGCGAGCTCGGCGAGCGCGGCGTCATAACCAGTGTGCGGGGTCGGCGCGCGCTGGCGCAGCCGCTCCGTGCCCGCCTCGTCGAACACGGCGAGCTCGATCTTCGTCCCGCCGAGGTCGACCCCCATTCGCAAAGTCCGGGCCTCCATTTCGCGCATACCTTAGCAATCCGGGGACCGCTCCGCGCCCTGGAACGGCAATAAAGCACAACAGCAGCGCCCGGCGCCCCCGTATGATCGCGGCCTATGGGAGAAAAAGCCGCGGAAAAGGCAGGGGAGATCAAGTCGCTCGGCCGGTACGAAGTGCGCGGCATTCTCGGCAAGGGCGCCATGGGCGTGGTGTACGACGGCTACGACGACCGGCTCAAGCGCCGCGTGGCCATCAAGACGGTGCAGACCGCCTCGCTCGACGAGGCGACCGCGCGCCACTACGCAAAGCGCTTCGAGCGGGAGGTCAAGGCGGTGGGGCGCCTCAACCACCCGAACATCGTCCAGGTCTACGACTTCGGCACCGAGGGCGGCCTCGCCTACGTCGTCATGGAGTACATCGACGGACGCGAGCTCAAGCACCGCCTCGACGCCGGCGAGCGCTTCGACCTGAAGGCGAGCCTGGCGCTGATGACGCAGCTGCTCGACGCGCTCGACGCTGCGCACGAGGCGGGCGTCATCCACCGCGACATCAAACCCGCCAACGTGATGATCGACGCTCGCGGGCTCGCCAAGCTCACCGATTTCGGCGTCGCGCGCATCACGCAGGGCGAAGGCGAGAATGCCGAGGCGACGCGCGTCGGCGCCATCGTCGGCACGCCCTCGTACATGTCGCCCGAGCAGATCCAGGGCGAACGCATCGACCGCCGCAGCGACATCTTCTCGGCGGGGGTGCTCTTCTATCAGCTGCTCACCGGCCGCAAGCCGTTCGAGGGCGAGCAGTGGGCGCTCGCGCGAAAGATCGTCCAGGACGACCCGGTTTGGCCGTCGCTGCTCGCGCCGCTCTCCACCGACGTCGACCGCGTCGTCGCGCGCGCCATGGCCAAGCTGCCGGAGGCTCGCTATCGGACCGCGCGCCTGTTCGCCGACGCGCTGCGGCGCATCGCCGCCGGCCAGCCGCCCGAGACCCCGGACGAGACGGTGGTCATGACGGCGCCCGTGTCGAACGAGGCCGAGATCGAGTTCTGGAATGAAGTGAAGGACAGCAACGATCCCGAAGACGTCGTGCTGTACATCGAGCAGTTCCCCGAGGGCATGTTCGTCGAGCAGGCGCGCAAGCTGATGCGCAGCCTGCGCCGCAAGAGCAGGAAGAAGCAGCGCGCCTAGCAGGCCGTGTGGCCGTCATCCCCGCTTTCGCAGGGACGACAACCCCACCTTTATCCGGACGCACTAGATCAGTCCCAGGTGCTTTAGCTCCGCCTTGCCGTAGGCGTAGAGGATCGGCGCCGCCACCAGGCCCGGTAGTCCGAATGCCGCCTCGAAAGCAAGCATCGCGCACAGGAGCTCCCACGACGCCGCCCGGATGTGGCCGCCGATGATGCGCGCGTTCAGGAAGTACTCGAGCTTGTGCACCACGATCAGGAAGACGAACGAGGCGATCGCAAGGCCGAGCGAGTACGACAGGCTGACGATCACGATCGCGGTATTCGAGATGAGGTTGCCGAAGATCGGCAGCAGCCCGCCGATGAAGCAGAGCGCGATGAGCGTCTTGCTGAAGGGTATCTCGATGCCGAGGAGCGGAAGCGCGACGAGCAGGTAGAGCGCGGTGAAGACGGTGTTGATCGCCGCGATCTTGACCTGCGCGAATACCACATTGCGGAAGGCATGCGCCAGCGTCTGTACGCGCTCGCTCGCCTCGCGCAGCAGCACGCTCTTCTGCGCCTTGGCATGCGCTTCGCGGAAGCAGATGATGGCGCCGATCACCATGCCGAGCAGCACGTGCAGGAGCGTGACGCCAAACATGTGGCCGGCATGCTGCAGCTCGGCGGCGTGCGAGCGCAGCCATTCGATCATGGCGATGCGCAGCGCGTCGGCGTCCTCCGGGATGTACTGCACGAGCCACTCCGGCAGCGAGGCGCGCGAATTGGCGAGGATGTCGGCCAGGCGCGCGAGCAGCGCCCCCGGGCTCGCGCCCTCGCTGCGCAGAACCGCGACCGTGCCGAAGAGCGCGCCGAGCAGCGCGCCGATTACGAGCGTCGCGATGAGGCCGACGCTCAGCAGCCGCGCGCGCGTGCCGCCGTGCTTGCCGAAGGTGATGCGCGGCGCGAGCAGGTGCACGAGCTCGTGTACCAGCAGCCCGCCGAGCAGGGCGCCCATGAGACCGTACAGGAGCACGAAGACGAGACCGAGCACCATGGCGGCGATCGCCGCGGTGCGCGCCTGGTACTCGGTGAGGAGAGGCGCGTGGTGATCGTCTAGGCGCACTGCGCCAGCCACTCGTGCAGCCAGGCGCGGGCGGCCGCCGGGTTGGCGAGCCGCCAGCGCGCCGCGCTCTGCCCGGGTCCGACCTTGATCGAATGGCCGCCTATTCGCTCAACCATCCGGAAACCGTGCTCGTCGGTGAGGTCGTCGCCGAGAAACACCGGTGTTCGCGCGGCGAAGGGCTTCTCGCGCATGAAGGCTTCGATGGCGCGGCCCTTGTCGTGGCCGGCGGGCTTGAGCTCCGCCACCATCTTGCCGCGCTGCACTTCGACGCCTTCGCCCACCGCGCGCGCCGCCTCGCGCACCACGGCGTGCGCCGCGCCGGCGAGGCGCGGGAAAG